>OGRS01000053.1_pt1 | contig 117053 bp, 97 predicted proteins | sample 1553561 | NCBI WGS metagenome assembly OGRS01 (sample SAMEA2580103, study PRJEB22360) | human gut metagenome | biome: human gut; feature: human-associated habitat; material: faeces | place: Denmark | collected 2008/2010
GTATGAAATTTGCGTGGCTCTGACACTAGTACGAGAGGACCGTGTTGGACTGACCGCTGGTTTACCGGTTGTGCCGCCAGGTGCATCGCCGGGTATCTAAGTCGGGATCGGATAAGCGCTGAAAGCATCTAAGTGCGAAGCCGGCCACAAGATTAGATTTCTCAGGGTCGTTGTAGACGACAACGTTGATAGGATGCAGGTGTAAAGGTGGAGACACCAAAGCCGAGCATTACTAATTGCCCGTTCACTTTTCCTTTCGGATTGATATCCTATTGGATGGTATATACGTTTAGCGTACGTTTGCTTTTTCTTGTAGTCATGAATACATAAATGAAATTCAGGTGACTATTGCACGAAGGTTCCACCTCTTCCCATTCCGAACAGAGAAGTTAAGCTTCGTCACGCCGATGGTACTGCGCAAGTGGGAGAGTAGGTAGTCGCCGTTTTACCAGGTCCCCGGTCTTATTCAAGGCCGGGGACTTTTTTTTGTACCTGTTGTATGAAGTCTTATGGTATTTTTTGGAAATGGTTGCAGGGATTTTTCGTTTATCTGCGGTAGCCTAAAATCAAGTTTGGCGTAAGATGATTCCAGATAAGATGCGTCCAGAGGCTATTCCTTGTCTTCTGGCTGAAAAGAAATCCTCATTTTGCTGGAATGTACAAATTCTTGATAGCTCAATATGTTGACTTTTTACTCCAAATTCGATTAGTTGTAGTCGGTTTGCTTCCCATAAGTCAATATGCCATTTGTGATGATGTTGACTGATTTTGGACATAGGGAAATGGGCTTCATTGAAGGCTTGATAGACCTCATCTCCAACTTCAAAAGAATTTAAAGAAATACCTGGACCGATGCATGCTACTATGTCTTTTCCTTCTGTCCCAAAAGCTCGTTTCATTTCTTCTAATGTGTTTTCAACAATGCGTTGAACAGTGCCTCTCCAGCCGGCATGAATGGCTGCAATGGCATGATGATGCGTGTCATAGCATAATACAGGGATACAATCGGCAGTAGAAATACATAAACATTGTTGGGGAAGGTTAGTTATTAAGGCATCGATACCTTCTAAGAGAGCGGATTGAACTGATTGTTCAGACTGAGTAAAGTGAATATCGATGTTACGTACGCGGATTCCATGCGTTTGGTGTGGAATTACTAAGTTATTGGGTTTTACGGGGAGAAGCGAGCTGAGTAAATTACAGTTCTGTTCTACATCTGTTATATTGTCCCCACAGAAGGGATTGCAGTTAAAAGAAGCATAATTGCCTGCGCTCCTTCCTCCATGGCGTGTGGTAGAAAAACAAAAAATGTTAGAATACGACTGGTTCAAATCGTATTCTAACATTTTGTTATTATGAGTAAACTTTGTCATTTTTCTGATGTTTCTTCGTCCCAGTCCTCTTCTTCATATTCATAGTCAAAGTCACTGTCATCCTCCTCATATTCATAATCGAAATCTTCATCTTCTCCCATTTCCTGCAGCTCTTGCTGTAATTTAGAGATGTCTTTGGGACGGTGAACGATAGCTTCTTTACGGACCGTTTCAAGCTGGTTGCTGTCTTTGTTCAGCTCAGTCCACAAAATATCTTTCAATTGCTGTATGCCCATTCCGCTTACCGATGAAATAAAGATGGAAGGAACATCTTTAGGCAGTGTAGGAGTAAGCATTTCAATAAGCTCTTCATCTAACATGTCCGATTTGGTAATAGCTAATACGCGTTGTTTATCGAGCATTTCAGGGTTGAATGTTGCTAATTCATTCAATAGAATTTCATACTCTCTGCGTATGTCATCTGTATCGCCTGGTACCATGAATAATAGTAAAGAGTTTCTTTCAATATGGCGCAAGAAACGTAGTCCTAATCCTTTCCCTTCGCTGGCACCTTCAATGATTCCTGGGATGTCAGCCATTACAAATGACTTTCCTTCATGATATGATACAATACCCAAGTTGGGTTCCAATGTGGTGAAAGGATAATTGGCAATTTTGGGACGAGCAGCCGATACAGCTGATAATAAGGTTGATTTTCCGGCGTTGGGAAAACCTACCAGCCCCACATCAGCCAGCAGTTTTAACTCTAATATGACAGTCATTTCCTGCATGGGTTCTCCCGGTTGTGCAAACCGGGGTGCCTGGCGGGTAGCTGTTCGGAAATGCCAGTTTCCCAATCCTCCACGACCACCCTTCAGCAAGATGACTTCTTGTCCGTGATCCGTAATGTCACATACGTATTCGCCGGTTTCTGCGTTATAAACAACGGTTCCACAAGGCACTTCTATCACTTTATCTGCACCATCTTTACCAAAGCTTTTATTTTTTGAACCATTCCCTCCATGTTCGGCAAAGACATGGCGTTCATATTTAAGATGCAGTAATGTCCAATAGTTGCGGTTTCCCCGCAAGATAACATGACCTCCTCTACCACCGTCGCCACCGTCAGGACCCCCATTAGGAGTATATTTTTCGCGCCGCATATGTGTAGAGCCACGACCTCCTTTACCGGAGCGGCAGTAGATTTTTACATAATCAACAAAATTCGATTCAGCCATTAGTTTGAGTTTTAAAGTTTTCGGAAATTTTTAAGTTCTTGAGCTTCTCATACATACCAGATGGTATTGACTGGAGTTGGATACTGGCCAATCATGAAAGCTCAAGAACTTATCAATTAAAGTTTATCGATAGCAGTACAGATATCAGCAAAGATTCCGTCCATTGTTCCGAGACCATTGATGTTGCAGTATTTGCCATCATTTTTGTACCAGTCAATCAGAGGTGCTGTTTGAGAATGATAAACAACCAGACGTTTCTTGATTGTTTCTTCATTATCATCCGCACGTCCAGATTCCTGTCCGCGTTTGATCAGGCGAGTCATTAGTTCATCTTCCGGAACTTCCAGGTCAAGCATGATTGATACTTCCTGGCCGCGTACTTTCAGCATTTCTTTCAAGGCATCAGCCTGTGCGATTGTGCGTGGAAATCCGTCGAAGATAACTCCTTTGCTGTCTTTAAAGCTGTCAAAAACACTTGCCAAGATATCAATCATCAAGGCATCAGGAATAAGCTGGCCGTTATCAATATAACTTTTAGCTGTTTTACCCAGTTCAGTACCGTTTTTAATTTCAGCACGTAAAACGTCTCCGGTAGAGATGTGGTTTAATCCGTATTTCTCTACGATGCGAGCACTCTGTGTTCCTTTTCCAGAACCCGGAGCACCGAAAATTACAATATTCAACATGTTTAGTTATTATTTAGATAATGTAAAAAAATATTATTCTTCGATTACAGTGTAAATGTCACGGTAGTTGCGTCCGTATCCATCATAGTCTAAGCCGTATCCTACAATAAAATCGTTAGGAATATTCATTGCCACGTATTCAATGTCGAGCTTAACCTTCAGTTTGTCTGGTTTAACCAGCAAGCTTGCAATATGTATTTCTTTCGGATTGTTCATACGTAGCTGTTTAATTAAAAGTTCCATCGTTAAGCCTGTATCAACGATATCTTCTACGATGACAATGGTACGGCCGGTTATATCCTGATTCAGACCTACAAGTTCTTTTACTTTGCCTGTAGATGAGGTTCCGGCATACGACGCTAATTTTACAAAAGAAATCTCACAGGGCATCGTGAGGTTTTTCATCAGGTCGGCAGTAAACATGAATGAGCCGTTTAATACGCTGATAAACAATGGGTTTTTGTCTTTCAAGTCACAGCTGATCTCGGCAGCTACACGCTCCACTTCTTTCAGTATTTTTTCTTCTGGAATAAACGTTTTGAAACGTTTATCTTTAATCTGAATTATATCCATACGATAGAACTTTTATTATTGGTGCAAATTTACGGATTTTTTTTCTTATTTTTACCGACAAATAGCTATTTAAGAAAAAATACGAAAATGAAAATATTAACTTGTGCCCAGCAAAAAGAGGCAGATGCCTATACAATTGCTAATGAATCTATACTTTCCATTAATTTGATGGAAAAAGCAGCTGGTCTGTTGACTGATGCTGTTTGTAAGCGATGGGATAAATCGCATCGGATTGTAGTTTTTGCCGGTCCCGGGAATAATGGGGGTGACGCTGTAGCAATGGCTCGAATATTATTCTTGAGAAATTATGAGGTAGAAGTCTTCTTGTTTAATGTGACGGGAGTCTTGTCGGACGAGTGTCTGACCAATGTCCGTCGTTTAAAAGAGAGCGGATGTCCTAATTATACGGAAGTGAGTTCGCAGTTTAATTTCCCGAAGTTAACTTCTAATGATATAGTGATAGACGGGCTTTTTGGTTCGGGCTTAAATAAACCTTTGAGTGGGGGATTTGCTGCGGTTGTCAAGTATATTAATGCTTCGCCATCTATAGTAGTATCTATTGATGTTCCTTCAGGACTGATGGGTGAGGATAACTCATATAATGTGCGCCAGCATATCATACAGGCCGATTTGACCTTGACTGTTCAGATGCCTAAACTGGCTTTCTTGTTTCCGGAAAACGAAGAGCTGGTAGGTGAATGGGAAGTAATAGACATAGGTCTTAGCAAAGACTTTATTGAGAATACGGAAACTCGCTATTTTATTACAGAGGAAGAAGAAATGAAGCGGCTGGTTAAGCCTCGCCGTAAATTTGCTCATAAGGGAAACTTTGGGCATGGTTTGCTGATCAGTGGCTCTTATGGGATGGGAGGGGCTTCTGTACTCTCTGCCCGTGCATGTTTACGCTCTGGTGTCGGTTTGCTTACGCTTCATACTCCGGTTTGTAATCATGCTTTGCTTCAAGCGAGTGTGCCTGAGGCAATGGTGCAGGATGACGTCCATGAACGTTTCTTTGCAGAACCAGTGGACTTGGATAACTTCCAGGCCATAGGAATGGGGCCAGGGCTTGGGCTGGAAGAGGTGACGGCACAGGCTGTTATTGATCAGGTGAGTGAATGTAATATTCCGCTTGTATTAGATGCAGATGCATTGAATATTTTCAGTTCGTATCGTAATTATTTAAGCCGCATTCCGCAAAATACGATTTTAACTCCGCATGTAAGAGAATTAGAACGCATCGTTGGTCGTTGCAGTAATTCATACGAGCGTTTGTTGAAGGCTCGTGAACTGGCAGCTGCTCAACAGTGTTATATCGTTTTAAAGGGAGCATGGACAGTGGTGATTACTCCGGAGGGATATTGTTTCTTTAATCCGACAGGAAATCCTGGCATGGCAACAGGGGGTAGTGGAGATGTGCTGACAGGAGTGATTACTTCGCTTTTGGCACAAGGATATTCGGAAGAAGAAGCTTGTCGGTTGGGGGCATATGTTCATGGCTTGGCAGGCGACATTGCTTGCTGCCGTGTCGGGGAAATCAGTTTGACAGCAGGTGATATTGTAGAAGCCTTGCCGGAAGCTTGGAAGCAATTATCGGAAATTAAATAATGGACAGATTATGAAGAAAGGAATGATTGTACTGGGACTGGTGGCAGCAGTGAGTGCCTTTGCTGAAGATGTTACTCAATATATGCCCGGGGCAGATGAAGGCATTGTTTATTTTCTGCCGAAAACAGCTCTTAAAGTAGATGTTATTGCGACAAAGGTAACATATACTCCGGGTGAGTTTTGTCAATATGCCGGACGCTACTTGCGTCTTAATGATGTGACAGCACAGCCCGAACAATATTGGGAGATAAAAAAAATAGAAGTCTATTCTGCCGGAGTGCCTGACTCAACAAAGGCTTATGTGATGAAACTGAAAGACAAGAGTGTCGCTTCGAATATAGAATTGACAAACGATGGAATCGTAAAGGCCATCAATACATCGTATTCCGGAAAGACAGCGGGTATGGAGTATGTGCTTGAGAAGGTGCAGCCTCATGAAAATGCGCGTAGATACATGACGGAAGAAATCTTGATGGCGGGGTCAACGGCTAAGATGGCTGAACTGACGGCTAAGGAAATTTATAATATTCGTGAGAGTAAAAACTTAATTATCCGCGGACAAGCCGATGCGATGCCAAAGGATGGTGCCTCAATGAAGTTGGCACTTGATAACTTGAATAAGCAGGAAAAGGCTTTGACGGAAATGTTTGCCGGAATAACCGACCGCGAGGATAAAGTGTTTACTTTTTGGATAACTCCTGAAGAAAATATGCAAGATAAAGTAGTATCTCGATTCTCACGACAATTAGGCATGCTTTCTGCTGATAATTTGGCAGGTGAACCTGTTTACGCTGATGTGACGAGTTCGGCTCCGGTAGGCATAACATCGGCTGAAGAAGAGAAGAAGAAAAAAACGAGCGGGATAATCTATAATATCCCGGGTAAAGGAACCGTGACGATTCATTATCGAGGAAAGACGATGTTTAATGCTGAACTTCCTGTCACCCAATTTGGATATACGGAGGTCTTAACCGACGGCTTATTTGATAAGAAAGTTAATACGCGTGTTATTTTCAATCCGGATACCGGTGGCGTCCTGAAAATAGAAAAAGATTAACTTGAAAGTATTGACAAGGATAAATAAAAAGAAAAGACTCTGCTTTTTCAGGCAGGGTCTTTCTTCTATAAAAAATACCTTTCTTATATAAGATAAAAAAGTTAAGCAACGGGAATGTCAGTACTTTTGCGGGAGTACTGTGGTACTTTCACAGAAGTACTGCACTACTTTGCCGGGAGTACTGCGGCAAATCGGGGATGGCAAAGCATATGGTGGATGAGAGACAAATCGAAAGAACCGGATGAAGAGCCGATACCCTATTATGATTTTTTAGCGTGACAGTTTGGTAATTGCAAGATTAAACATTATTTTTGCAACCTCTTTAGAGTAAATTAGAATAATAGTAATAATTAAATAAGTTCGGAAATGAATATTTCATTGCAAAACGTAAACAATGTAAGTGCAGTACTTACTGTTCAGATTGAAAAAGCTGATTATCAGGAAAAAGTAGAAAAATCGTTGAAGACTCTTCGTCAGAGAGTTAATATGCCGGGTTTCCGTAAGGGAATGGTTCCTATGGGCTTGATTAAAAAACAATACGGTACATCTGTATTGTTGGAAGAAGTTGACAAGCTGATGCAGGAAAAGGTAGGCGAATATATCCGTGAAAACAAGGTAAATATGTTAGGAGCTCCGCTTCCGAAAGAAAATAATGCAAATTTTGAAACAGACGAAAACTTTGAATTCTCTTTTGATATTGCATTGGCTCCGGAATTTAACTTGGAACTTTCTAATAACGATACAGTTGATTACTATGACATCGAAGTAACTGATGAAATGGTTGATCAGCAGGTTAAGATGTATACTCAGCGTACAGCTAAGTACGACAAAGTAGACGAATACCAAGATAAAGATATGGTAAAAGGTCTGTTGGCTGAGCTGGATGAAAACGGCAATACAAAAGAAGGTGGCGTACAGGTAGAAGGTGCCGTTATGATGCCTTCTTATATGAAAAATGACGACCAGAAAGCTATTTTCAACAATGCTAAGGTAAACACTGTATTGGTATTCAATCCTTCTGTAGCATTTGACAACAATGAAGCTGAGTTGGCTTCATTATTAAAGGTACAGAAAGAAGAAACTGCTAACTACAAAGGAAACTTCAGCTTCCAGATTGAAGAAATTACTCGCATGATTCCGGGTGATTTGAATCAAGAATTGTTTGATCAGGTTCTGGGTGAAGGTAAAGCTCACAATGAAGAAGAATTCCGTGCTCAGGTTAAGGAAACTATCGCAAAACAGTTCGTTTCAGACAGCGACTATAAGTTCTTGCTTGATGTTCGTACTTTCGCTATGGAAAAAGTGGGCAAACTGGAATTTGCTGACGATTTGATGAAGCGCATCATGTTGGAAAACAACAAGGAAAAGGGCGAAGAATTTGTTGCTGAAAACTATGACAAGAGTCTGGAAGAATTGACTTGGCATTTGATTAAAGAAAAATTGGTTGCAGCTAACGATATTAAAGTTGAGCAAGCTGACATCACTGAAATGGCTAAAGAAGCTACCCGTGCTCAGTTTGCACAATACGGTATGTTGAACGTTCCTGAAGAACTGCTGGAAAACTATTCTAAGGAAATGTTGAAGAAACGTGAAAGTGTAGAAGCACTGGTGAACCGTTGTGTAGAAGCTAAACTTTCTGAAGTGCTGAAAGGTCAGGTGACATTGAACCACAAGGCTATTTCTGTAGAAGAATTCAACAAGATGTTTCAATAATTCACACTCGTAGAATTTTTGTAGAATAAAACCGCAGAGACACAGAGGTACAGGGTCATCTTTCGAATGAAAAACTCTGTGTCTTTGTGTCTCTGTATTAATTTTATAGGAGCACGAAAATGATTAATGATTTTAAAAAATATGCAACGAAGCACTTGGGAATGAGTAGTATGGTACTTGACGATGTAGTGAATTCCCAAGCCGGTTACTTAAACCCATATATCTTGGAAGAGCGTCAGCTGAACGTAACTCAGCTAGATGTCTTTTCCCGTCTGATGATGGATCGTATCATTTTTCTCGGTACTCAGATTGATGACTATACGGCAAATACCTTGCAGGCGCAGCTGCTGTATCTGGATTCAGTAGATCCAGGAAAGGATATTTCTATTTACATCAACTCTCCCGGCGGTTCTGTCTATGCCGGTTTAGGTATTTATGATACCATGCAGTTTATCAGTAGCGATGTAGCTACCATTTGTACCGGTATGGCTGCTTCAATGGCAGCAGTATTGCTTGTTGCCGGAACAGAAGGTAAGCGTTCTGCGTTAACCCATTCACGCGTAATGATTCACCAGCCGATGGGGGGTGCACAAGGACAAGCATCGGATATTGAAATTACCGCCCGTGAAATTCAAAAGCTGAAGAAAGAACTTTATACCATCATTGCTGATCATTCACATACCGAATTCGATAAAGTATGGGCCGATTCAGACCGTGATTACTGGATGACAGCTCAAGAGGCTAAGGATTATGGAATGATTGATGAAGTACTTTCTCGTAAACCAACCGTATAACGTGTAAAATAAATAAAATTGGAAGATAAAAAATCAACTAAAAATAAACGCCGCTGTAGTTTTTGTGGCCGTTCTGAAGATGAAGTAGGCTTCCTGATTACAGGCATGAATGGCTGTATCTGTGATACCTGCTCAGAGCAAGCTCATGAAATCGTTCAGGAAGCCATGCAGCATAATGAACAATCAGCCAGTGGGCTGAACTTGAAAGAACTTCCCAAACCTAAGGATATAAAAGATTTTTTAGATCAATATGTCATTGGTCAAGACGATGCCAAGCGTTATCTTTCTGTGGCAGTTTATAACCACTACAAGCGTCTGCTCCAGCCGAAAGATAAGGACGATGTAGAAATTGAGAAGTCAAACATCATTATGGTAGGAAGTACAGGTACCGGAAAAACGCTTTTAGCTCGTACGATTGCGAAGCTGCTTCATGTGCCTTTTACTATTGTTGATGCTACTGTTCTTACTGAAGCCGGTTATGTAGGCGAAGACATTGAGAGTCTTTTAACCCGTTTGTTGCAGGTAGCCGACTATAATGTCGCTGAGGCCGAGCGAGGTATTGTTTTTATTGACGAGATTGATAAAATAGCCCGTAAGGGGGATAATCCTTCCATAACGCGAGACGTAAGCGGAGAAGGGGTACAGCAAGGATTGCTGAAACTGCTGGAAGGGTCGGTGGTAAATGTTCCGCCCCAGGGAGGACGTAAACATCCTGACCAGAAAATGATTCCGGTTAATACAAAGAACATTCTGTTTATATGCGGTGGTGCGTTTGACGGGATAGAACGGAAAATCGCTCAGCGACTGAATACGAATGTGGTAGGCTACAGTGCTGCTAAAGAAACAGTCAAAATCGACAGAAGTAACATGATGCAGTATATCGCACCTCAGGATTTGAAGTCATTCGGTTTGATACCGGAAATTATCGGTCGTCTTCCTATTTTGACTTATCTAAATCCATTAGACCGTACTGCTTTGCGTAACATTCTGACAGAACCCAAGAACTCGATTATCAAGCAATATGTTAAACTCTTTTCTATGGATGGAGTGAAACTAGAATTCCAGCCTGAAGTGTTTGAGTATATTGTTGACAAAGCGATTGAATATAAATTGGGAGCCCGAGGACTGCGTTCAATAGTAGAGACCATTATGATGGATACAATGTTCGAAATTCCGTCGCGTAAAGTAGATGCGTTTACCGTGACACTTGATTATGCAAAAGAGCAGATGAGCAAGGCTAATTTGTCTCGTTTGCAGATGGCATAAAGTTGCGGAGCTCGTGTAAAAAGAATTATTTCGGTAAAATAATCTCTTAAATAGTTGTGAAATTTGAAAAGTTGTTTATAACTTTGTTAAACATACAGAGAGAATTCTTACGAAAGTAAACCACTAAAACAGGAGTAACATGACGGAAAATATCAATTTAACTGAGCAACTGAAAAAGCATTTTGGCTTTGATACTTTTAAGGGAAATCAGGAAGCTATCATCCGTAATTTGCTGTCAGGTAAGGATACATTTGTACTGATGCCTACAGGAGGCGGAAAGTCTTTGTGTTATCAGTTGCCTTCGCTCTTGATGGAAGGAACAGCCATTGTTATTTCTCCGCTCATCGCTTTGATGAAAAATCAGGTAGATGCCATGCGTAACTTCAGTGAAGAAGATGGTGTCGCCCATTTTATTAACTCCTCTTTGACCAAGTCTGCCATAGAACAGGTGCGCTCGGATATTTTGGCTGGGAAAACAAAACTGTTATATGTAGCACCGGAGTCTTTGACTAAAGAAGAAAATGTTGCTTTTTTAAAGAACGTAAATATATCATTTTATGCGGTCGATGAAGCACATTGTATTTCTGAGTGGGGGCATGATTTCCGACCTGAATATAGGCGTATCCGTCCGATTATTAATGAAATCGGTAAAGCTCCGGTTATTGCATTAACTGCTACGGCAACTCCCAAAGTGAAGATGGATATTCAGAAAAACTTAGGGATGACTGAAGCTACCGAATTCCGTTCCTCGTTTAATCGCCCGAACCTTTATTATGAGGTACGTGCCAAGACGGTGAATGTAGATCGCGACATTATTAAGTTCATAAAGCAGAATCCGGAAAAATCAGGAATTATTTATTGCCTGAGCCGGAAGAAAGTAGAAGAGTTGACAGAGATACTCCAAGCTAACGGCATCAAGGCGCGTGCTTACCATGCCGGGATGGATGCTGCTACGCGAAATGCCAATCAAGATGCATTCTTGAAAGAGGACATTGAAGTAATTGTGGCAACCATTGCTTTCGGTATGGGAATTGACAAACCGGATGTACGTTTTGTTATTCACTATGATGTGCCTAAAAGTCTGGAAGGATATTATCAGGAAACCGGACGCGCGGGAAGAGATGGTGGTGAAGGACTCTGTATTACATTTTATGCAAACAAGGATTTGCAGAAGTTGGAAAAGTTTATGCAAGGAAAGCCTATATCCGAGCAGGAAATAGGTAAGCAGCTTCTTCTGGAAACAGCGGCTTATGCCGAGTCATCGGTTTGTCGTAGAAAGATTCTGTTGCATTATTTTGGAGAAGAATATACTGAAGAAAATTGTGGTAATTGTGATAACTGTTTAAATCCTAAAAAACAAGTGGAGGCTCAGGATTCATTGTGTGCGGTGATTGAAACAATCATCGCTGTGAAAGAAAATTTTAAGCAAGATTATATTATAGATGTGTTGTTGGGGAAGGAAACTTCAGAAGTACTTGCTCATAAACATGAAGAGTTAGAAGTATTCGGTTCGGGCATGGGTGAAGATGAGCGTTTATGGAATGCTGTGATTCGCCAGGCTCTCATTGCCGGTTATTTAACCAAAGACGTTGAAAATTATGGCCTGCTGAAAGTAACGCCAGCCGGACATAAATTCTTGAAGAAACCTGCTTCGTTCAAGATAGTAGAGGATGCCGATTTTGATGAAGAAGAGGTAGATGAAACTCCGATGCGCAGCGGGGCTTCGTGTGCGGTCGATCCGGTTCTTTATTCAATGTTGAAAGATTTGCGTAAGAAGATGTCCAAGCGTTTGGATGTTCCTCCTTATGTAATATTCCAAGACCCATCCTTAGAGGCGATGGCTACTATTTATCCGGTAACGCTGGAAGAACTTCAAAACATCCCTGGTGTAGGCGCAGGAAAAGCCAAACGTTACGGGCAGGAATTTTGTGAACTGATTCGTAAGCATTGCGAAGAAAACGAGATAGACCGTCCGGAAGATTTGCGTGTACGTACCGTAGCTAACAAGTCAAAGCTGAAAGTTTCAATTATTCAGAGTATTGACCGTAAGGTAGCATTAGATGATATTGCTGTAGCAAAAGGTATTGAGTTTGGAGAACTGCTTGATGAAATAGAAGCGATTGTTTATTCCGGAACTAAGTTGAATATCGATTATTTCTTGGATGAGATAATGGACGAAGATCACTTGGAGGATATTTATGATTACTTCAAGGAATCTACAACCGATAAGATTGAAGATGCCATGGACGAACTGGGTGATGAATATACGGAAGAAGAAATCCGTCTGGTTCGTATCAAGTTCATTTCTGAAATGGCGAACTGATAATTCAAATATTGTATGAAAGTGGTCTCTGTTGTTCTGTCATAGGATAACAGAGACCGTTTTTTTATAAATTCAGAAGAAACTTGCAGATTAAGTAGTTGGATGTACGATAAATAAGGTTTATATTTGTTTAAAGAACATTGATTCTGGTTTGAACGGTTTTAAAAAATAAGTTTGTTATACTTTTTGTGGTTCATTCCATTCGGGAATCACATGAAGGCAAATAGTCAGAATGCAGGAGGTGTTTTATGGACGGTGTAATATGGAGCAATGTGTTTGTTACATTTTTCTATTTAATTTATTTTGCAGTAGTTATAACCACGATTTTTGTTGTAATCCTCGATAACCGGAATCCGATAAAAACCATGGCTTGGATTCTTGTCTTGTTCTTCCTACCTGTAGTGGGGTTGTTGTTTTATCTCTTTTTCGGGCGGAGTACGCGCAAAGAACAGCTCATCACGAAAAAAGGCTATGCCCGCCTTTCCAAACGTCCGATGATGGAATATCAGACACAGGAATCTTTGGCGGGAAACGTAAGCAAGCAGAGGCTCGTCAGTTTTTTTACTCAAGTAAATTCGGCTTTGACTTTTGAGGGAAATCAGGTTGAGTTTTATACCAACGGATATTCCATGATACAGTCCATGATTAGGGAACTGTCACGAGCCCGTCATCATATTCACTTAGAATACTATATTTTTGAAGACGATGCAGTAGGTCGGTTATTGCGTGATGTCTTAATTGACCGTGCCCGTGCCGGAGTTAAAGTACGAGTTCTTTATGATGACGTAGGCTGTTGGAAAGTCGATCATGCCTTTTATGAACAAATGCTGTGTGAAGGAATCGAAGTACAAGGATTTCTAAAAGTCCGTTTTCCGCAGTTTACCAGCAAAGTGAATTACCGTAATCACCGAAAGTTGACCATTATAGACGGAGAGGTAGGTTTTATAGGAGGAATGAATATAGCAGAGCGTTATCTGAAGGGAGTTTCTTGGGGGAGCTGGCGCGATACGCAGGTAAAACTCTCAGGAAAGGCTGTTTACGGTCTTCAGACCGCCTTCCTTACCGATTGGTATGCTGTTGACCGTTCGCTGATTACTTCGGCCGAATATTTTCCTGCAATGCCTTCAAGGGGAGAGACGATTGCCCAGATCGTTACGTCAGATCCGGTGGGAGAATGGAAAGATATCATGCAAGGATTGATGATGGCCATTTGCAGTGCGCGGCATTACTTTTACGTTCAGTCACCTTATTTTGTTCCTACAGAGCAGATAAAGACCGCCCTTCAGACGGCTGCACTTTCCGGAGTCGATGTCAGGCTCATGTTACCCAAGCGGGCAGATACATGGCTGATTCATGAAAGTTCGCTCTCTTACCTCGAAGATATGATGAAGGCAGGAGTGAAGATATATTTATATCGCAGAGGCTTTTTACATTCCAAGCTGATGGTATGCGATGACGAACTGTCAACGGTAGGTTCAACCAATATGGACTTCCGTAGTTTTGAGCATAATTTTGAAGCCAATGCCTTCTTTTACGATAAGATGACGGCACTGGCTATAAAAAATATATTCTTGGAAGACCAGAAACACTGTCTGCTGTTGTCTTCCAAGATATGGAATAAACGTTCCTGGAAAAATAAAGTTATAGAGTCGGTTGTTCGTCTGTTGGCACCACTGCTTTAAAGAAAGAGAAGTTAACGCTTCCATAATGGCGGTGTTCAATGAAGTGCGGATGTTGTTCAAAGCTTAAATCTTTTCCATGCTCCAAAACAAACAGACCGTCGGGTTTCAGCAGTTCATGTTCAAATACCTTGTCGGGTATACTACTTAATTCATTGAGCGCATAAGGGGGGTCAGCAAAGATAAAATCAAACTGTTCGCTGCACCGTTCTATAAATCTGAACACATCCCCTTTTACAGGAAAGCACTTGTCGGTTTTAACCTCTTTCATGATTTTCGAAATAAACGCATAATGTTGAGCGTCTTTTTCGATAGAGATAACCCGGTCGCATCCCCGTGAAACCAGTTCGATGCTGATACTTCCGGTTCCGGCAAAAAGGTCGAGTGCTGTAATGCCATCCTCAAAGTCAATGTAATTATTCAGTACATTAAACAGGTTTTCTTTGGCAAAGTCTGTGGTTGGGCGTGCTTTGAAGGTGTGAGGCACATCAAAGCGCCGACGTTTGTAAATTCCGCTAATTACTCGCATGAAATTAAAGATTGCATGTCAAACGGAATGTCATCAGCTTGTCCTTCACCTGAAACATGCAGCTCCGCTTGAGGGTTAATAATAAAAATATGGCGTAAATACTTACGCAGCAAGTTTGCTGATTCTTTTCGTTTTCCGGAAATCCCTGACAGATGAAGCTCATCGCGTTCCGGGTCATAGCCCAGCTGTTTCCATACATTGAGCAAATAGTAGCAGCTGTCTTCCATTCCTTTGGTGGGAAATGTATTGATAAGCTGCGTTCTTCCTTTGTCAAAAGCCAGCAAGTCGATTGATTCGGGCAAGAGATGAGCGAAAAGTTTGTAATTATTTCCTGCTTTGCTTTTGATTGAAAAATGCTCTGTCAGCGGACTGATGCTGGCAAAGAAGCGTGCATCGGGAAAATGTTCCGACAGAAACAGATGGCTGAGTTTATCCAGTGCAAAGAGAATTACCACGTTGCTTTTTCCCAGAATATTGCATAGAATCACTTCGTTCTTTTGTTGAGGCAGGTTCTGGTAGAACAAGAGTTCTGTTTGTTCGTCTTCATACAGTTCAAGAGGGACGGACGTATATCGTTGGGTGTGTACCAGGATATTGGTTTGTTTGAATGTATGTTTGATTTCGTCTGTATCAGCCAGAAACTGTTTGATATTGGCAGCCATTGAGTGCTGGACGTTTACCGGATAAGAACGAAAGAATACATCATTTCCGTTCAGAGGGTTATAGATAGAAAAAGAAAATCCATCCGTACTAAGACGGATGGATAATGTATATTGAACGGATTGATTTAAATTAAATGTCTCGTTGGTCATAATGGAATTATTCCCAGTTTCCGGCATTGTTGTTCGGCTGTTCAATGTCACCCACTTTCAAGCCGCAGTATTTACCTAACTTCTTCTGCAAGTCTTTCAGGTTGTTCAATTCCTGTTCGTTGATACCCTTCAAATATACATCGTAGTCTACGTTAGCTTGGAACAAGTTCAGAGGCATACCGCTTTCCAAGGTGTCTTTACGAGCCTGCATCTGGAACTTAGCACCGTTTCCGTAAGGAACGTAAGGCAATGAGTCAGGGTTGAATCCTTTTTTGAAGATGGTATCGAGTACAGCTACCCACATTGTGTCACGGCGGAAGTTCTGCAAACCTTCTTTTTCAACTTCTTTCCAGTTGCCTGTTTTTTGGGCTTTATTGATAAGAGCCATTGCTTTCTTTTCTGTCATACCGTTGTTCAACTGGTCGTCAGTTAAAGAACCTACTTTCATTACGAAAGGAAGTTTAGCTGTTTTTACGAAAGCAATCAAGGTGTCAAAGTTTGCGGTGTAAGCTCCCTGGTGCATGCTACGGTATTCCTGCTGTGCTTTACGGATGTCGATTAAGCGAGCAATAATAGCTTTTTCACGGATGTCTTGTTCTTTTTCAAAGTTGATAGGACCCATAATACTGCCATAGCATATATATACCAATGCAGCAGCACATACGGCTAACACAAGATTAATAACTGTTTTCATGATAATATTGTTTTTTTAGTTTATATTCGTAGCGCAAAAATAAGTATTTTACTTGAACCAAGTCCAAGTTCAATGAACTTTTTAATGTACTATTATGTTAAATAATGATTTATCGCAGCAAATTAAACGAAATTTTTCCTATAAACCAACAGAAGAACAAGAAAATGCCTTAAATTCTTTTTCAAACTTTCTTCTTTCGCCTTCCTCAGAGAAAATCTTTGTATTAAGGGGATATGCCGGTACCGGAAAAACATCTTTGGTGAGTGCTTTGGTCAAGACGTTAGGTGAGGTAGGCAGAAAGTGTGTGCTGCTGGCTCCTACCGGTCGGGCTGCCAAGGTCTTTTCGCTTTATTCCCATCATCCGGCCTATACCATCCACCGGCGGATTTACCGGCAGCGTGTCTTTTCGGGCGATATGGAAAATTTCACGTTGAATACGAATCTGCACCGGCAGACCCTGTTTATTGTAGATGAGGCTTCCATGATTGCGAATGAAGGACTTTCTGGGGCTTCGTTTGGAACGGGGCGTTTGCTTGATGATTTGATAGAATATGTATATAGTGTTCCGGGATGCAGTCTGATGCTGGTGGGGGATACGGCACAGCTTCCTCCGGTAGGTGAGGAACAGAGTCCGGCGCTTTCGGTTCCGGTATTGCAGGGGTATGGTTTAGAAGTTACCGAGTGTTTGCTTACGCAGGTTGTGCGTCAGGCTGCCGATTCGGGCATTTTATATAATGCCACGCTGCTGCGTCATTCCATCATGAAAGATGCGTGCTTCGGACTTCCCTCTGTGAGAATTGGCAAGTTTCCCGATGTGAAGGTGATACAGGGAGGCGATTTGATAGAAGCTATCAGCGACAGTTATGATAAGGTGGGTATGGATGAAACCATTATTATCTGCCGTTCAAACAAGCGGGCTAATTTGTATAATAGAGGAATCCGCAATACGATATTATACCGTGAAGATGAGTTGAATGCAGGAGATGTGCTGATGGTGGCGAAGAATAATTACTTTTGGGGAGCTGATTGCAAGGAACTTGATTTCATAGCCAACGGGGATGTGGCAGTGGTACGCCGGGTACGCCGGGTGCGCGAAATGTATGGCTTTCGTTTTGCTGATGTTGTGTTGCGTTTTCCGGACTATGATGATTTAGAATTGGAGGTAACTTTGCTGCTTGATACCCTTCATACAGACTTTCCTTCGTTGCCTCGCGAACAAGGAGAGAAACTGTTTGAGGCTGTCTTCGAAGATTATGCTCATCTGTCTTCCAAGCGTGAACGGATAAAGAGAATTAAAGAAGATCCTTACTATAATGCTTTGCAGGTGAAGTATGCTTATGCAGTGACTTGTCATAAAGCACAAGGCGGTCAGTGGCAGCGTGTCTTTCTTGATCAGGGATACTTGACCGATGAGATGGTTTCGCCCGATTATTACCGCTGGCTATATACAGCTTTTACCCGTGCCACGGAAACTCTGTATCTGGTAAACTGGCCGAAAGAGCAGCTGTCAGAAGAATAAAGGGGTAGGAAAAGTATCTTCAAAAAAACGCCAAGGAAATAAATTGATATCTCCTTGGCGTTTGATTTATGATTCCTCGGTGTCTGATGTGAATCGACTAAGCGTTTTAGACCTTTTTCAGAGCGTTTAAAGCAGGTGGCTTATCCGATAAGAGAGATGATATAAAGATAAACCACAGCGGCAGGAACGGCAAGTAAAGTGCTGTCAAAGCGGTCAAGCATACCTCCGTGACCCGGAAGGATGTTTCCGGAATCTTTAATGCCTAAAGTGCGCTTTAGCAGCGATTCAGTCAAATCTCCCCAAGTACCGAATACAATGATAACTAAACCTAACCCGACCCATACAGCGGTTGACATGAACGGGAAGAAGTGTGCCATGACAAAAGCTGCACCTATGCTGAACATACCGCCTCCGATGGAGCCTTCCCATGATTTCTTGGGTGAAATGCGTTCAAACAGTTTGTGCTTGCCGAACAACATGCCGCTGCAGTAGGCACCGGTATCATTCACCCAGTTGAAGATGAAGATTGACAAGGGCAAAATCGGGTTATATTCAGAGGAACTTCCATTTACATTGGTATGAAAAGCCAATACGTTGAGCAGGGCGAACGGTAAGGCAATATATAGCTGCGACATCATGGTGTACGCCCAATTATGAAGAGGGTTCGGACGCTTCAGATAGAGTTCACTTACCAACAGGTAAATGATTAAGAATAAATAGGGAATCAGTACCTCATTATGTCCGGGAACAGCTCCCAAGTAAGCAAATCCGAAGAATAAAAAGCCCCCGGCGAGCATACTGATAGGCTTATTGATTTGAGTTTCTCCGTTTTTACTGATAATCGTTCCAAACTCATGAATGGTTAAAGCACTGATAAGAGCAAAGAGGATGGTAAAAGGAACAGGTCCTCCTAAAATACAGGTGATAAGTATAGCTACGAAAATAATTCCTGTAATAGTTCGCTGTATGAGATTATTTTTCACGTAGGTATTGTTTAAAGTTTTATGTATAAATGTTTGATAAACCTCTGTTCTTTACTTTTGTTTTCCGGCTATATGTTTTAGCACAGCAAACAAAAGTAAGAAAAAGAGGGATGCCTGAATGTCTTTTTATGAATTTTGTTTTTCAGAATGATCGTTCTCTTCGCTTTGTGGCTGTTGAGGCAAAGCTAATGTTTCTGTGTTTTCTTGTTCTGTCTTGGCTTCTAATGCTTTGTCTTGAGCTGCCATGATTTCTTCAGAACGTGAGGCCCAAGGGCGTTTTCCGAAGATGCGCTCTACGTCTTCAGCGAAAATTACTTCTTTCTCTATCAGTAGCTCGGCTAACTGGTGGTGACCTTTTTCATGCTCTTTCAGCAGCGATTTGGCACGTTCATACTGTTCGTTAATCATGATTTGAACTTCTTTGTCAATCAGTTCGGCAGTATGTTCGCTATACGGCTTGTTGAAGCTGTATTCATCATTGTTGTAATAGCATAAATTAGGTAATTTGTTACTCATTCCGGCATAGGCAATCATGCCATATGCTTGTTTGGTTACGCGTTCCAAATCGTTCATGGCACCGGTTGAGATATGTCCGATAAACACATCTTCAGCAGCACGTCCACCTAAGGTGGCACACATTTCATCCAGCATTTGCTCTTTGGTTGTCAACTGACGCTCTTCCGGCAGATACCAGGCAGCTCCTAATGCACGGCCTCTGGGAACAATGGTAACTTTAATCAGCGGATTGGCATGCTCCAGAAGCCATGAAACCGTAGCATGTCCAGCTTCGTGCAGGGCAATAGCCCGTTTCTCTGCAGCGGTCATGACGCGTGTTTTCTTTTCCAGTCCACCCACGATGCGGTCAACAGCAGCTAAGAAATCATCTTTTCCTACTGCGGCTTTTTTATGGCGGGCAGCAATCAGAGCAGCTTCGTTACATACATTGGCGATGTCGGCTCCGCTGAATCCCGGAGTTTGGCGTGCCAATAAATCTACATCTACCGTGTCGTCCAGTTTCAATGGTTTCAAATGAACGCCAAAAACTTCCTTTCGCTCGTTCAAGTCGGGCAAATCCACATAAATCTGACGGTCGAAGCGTCCGGCACGAAGTAAGGCTTTGTCCAAAATGTCAACCCGGTTGGTTGCAGCCAAGATGATTACTCCGCTGTTTGAACCGAATCCGTCCATTTCAGTCAGTAGCTGATTCAGTGTATTCTCACGTTCGTCATTTCCACCCATGTTTGGGTTCTTTCCGCGGGCACGTCCCACCGCATCAATTTCATCGATGAAAATGATACAAGGTGATTTTTCTTTTGCCTGGCGGAACAGGTCGCGTACGCGTGATGCTCCTACACCGACAAACATTTCCACGAAGTCGGAACCTGAGATAGAAAAGAATGGAACTTCAGCTTCTCCGGCTACTGCTTTTGCAAGTAAGGTTTTACCAGTTCCCGGAGGACCTACCAGAAGTGCTCCCTTAGGAATTTTTCCTCCCAGCTCAGTGTATTTTTGAGGTTGCTTCAAGAAGTCAACAATTTCTTGGACCTCCTGTTTGGCAGCGGCCTGTCCGGCTACATCTTTAAAAGTAATGCGGTTAGCTCCTTTTTCAAACAACTGCGCTTTGCTTTTGCCTACGTTGAAAACATTTCCGGGAGCTCCTCCACCACCTCCTCCGCTCATGCGGCGTATCAGGAAGAACCATAATGCGACAAAAAACAATAGGGGAGCGATATTCCAGAAAATAGTTCCGAAGTAGTCTCCTTTCTTATCATATTTTATTTCTCCTTTAAAGTTTCCTTTTTCAGTCTGTTCATCGAGAAACTTATCTAACGCTTCTATTGAGCCAATTTGTACATTGACAATAGGACTGCGTCCTACATCTTTAGCATCTTTCTTGAATACATCAACAATGTGTTCAGGCTTGAGATACATGTCTACCGTATTGTTGTCATAGGCAACAATCTTGCTTGCATAACCTTTACTTATCATTTCTTTAAATTCCGTATAGGCAACTTCTTTGCTGGCACTTCCTCCTTCGGAAGAGAAGAAAAGATAAATCAATCCTATTAAAATGACCAAGTAAAGCCAGGTAAGGCTGGGACGTGGAATGTTAACTCTTGGTTGTTTATTGGGTTTTTCTTTCATGATTGTCCTAATTTGAATATCAATAAATTAATCTAAATCGGGGATGCTTGTCAGTTTGGCATCTGCCCATAGGTATTCTAATTGATAAAAGTCTCGTACTTCCGGTAGAAATACATGTACAAGTACGTCGCTGTAATCCATGGCTACCCATTCCGCATTACGTAACCCATCTATTCCGTATACTTTATTTCCGGTTTCTTTTCTTACATGTTCTTTTATGGAATCTACGAGAGCAGTTACCTGACTGGGTGAATTACCCTGACAGATGACGAAGTAGTTGCAAATGGTATCTTCTATCTTTGTTAAGTCGGCTATGACGATGTTTTTTCCTTTTTTCTCTTGAATGCCTTCTATTATTTTTTCTACTAAGGTGTTTGTTTCGTTCATCTCTTATTTATTTGTTTTAAAATCTTTGTTATTATAAGGGCAAATATACGGGCTTTTCTGTATATCACGAAAGAAAGTGATGATTTCTCTTTTTAATTTTGTATTTTTTAGTTGCTTTTAGAACAATAGTTTGCTTAAATCAGCTGTATTTTAGTTTTTGGATTACGGGTAAACTCTTTGGTTTTCATCATGGCGATTGGATAAATAGTTGGGGAAATCTACCTTTGTCTTAGAAAAAATACGGTGAAAATAGATTTTTTTTCAAGAAAAGAGGAAAAAGTCTTTGTATGTTTCAAAAAAGTTGTACCTTTGCAGCGTCAAACGAAAAAGATGACAAACGATCTGTGATTTTGGGCTATGGTGTAATGGTAACACAACAGATTCTGGTCCTGTTTTTCTTGGTTCGAGTCCGAGTAGCCCAACTTCCTATTTGCGGAGGTTCCCACGGAGGGAATATCCATTCTTTTGGGCTATGGTGTAATGGTAACACAACAGATTCTGGTCCTGTTTTTCTTGGTTCGAGTCCGAGTAGCCCAACAAAAAAAGAAGAAAGGTTTCATTTGATTCCTTTCTTCTTTTTTTGTTGTATATGATAACCCTTGAAAAGGGAAGGCATGAAGTTTCATTTTCTATTCAAGAACCATAAACTTCATGCCTTCTTTTTTTGATAGGGTATTTTCTGCAGATATTAATTTTGAGCAGCTTCTCTTAAGGTCTCATCAATAGCTGCAATTTTCTTGGTAACCAAATCCAAATCGGCCTTCAGACGCTCAATTTTTCGGGTAATATCCGTGACAAGATTATTCCCTTTTTTGGATGAAGAGCTGAGGAACCCTAAATTATTTTCATACGTATGGATGTCATTTTTCAGTCCCTCATACGTTCGCATCAGTTTTTCACGTTCACGGTAAAGATTCGTTTCCTTGTTTAAGCTTGATTTAAAATTGCTCAGTTTTTTTTCAGCAGCTGAGAGATTAAACTTGTCAATCAAAGCATGGTAAGTTTTATAAATACGGTCTTTGTCCTTGAACGGAACAAAACCTACTTCATTCCATTCTTTAGTCAGCTGGCGTATTTTTTCAGTGGTTTCTTCCTGATTGCTGCTCTCTTGAAGTTCTGTGAGCTGCTGGATGATGTTTTCTTTTTTAGCCAGGTTTTCCATTTCAATGGAGCGTTGTGACGAAGTCGCCTTGTTTTTCTGCTCAAAGAAATAGTCGCAAGCTCCGATAAAGCGTTTCCAAATTGAATCAGAATGCTTTTTTGAAACCGGACCGATGTTTTTCCACTCCTTTTGTAATTGAGTTAACAATTCAGCCGTAGCTTTCCAGTCGGTACTTTCCTTCAAGGCTTCTGCTTTTTCGCATAATTCTCTCTTCTTTTCCAGGTTTTTCGCCATGTTTTCTTTAATAGACTTATAGAAAGCAGCTTTCCGGTGGAAGAATTCATCGCATGCACTACGGAAACGTTCAAATATTTTCACGTTCATTTTCTGAGGAGCATAGCCTATGGTTTTCCATTTTGCCTGCAAGGCGAGGATTTCCTGTGTTTTATCTTCCCAGTCGCTGAATGTGGTAAACGTATCATATTCCATGCTTTCAACAATTTCGCAGATAACGGTTTTCTGGTCTAAATTATTCTGTTCTTTTTCCTTCCACTCTTCAAAATGCTGCTGATGGCGTCGATTGATTACTGTTGAGGCAGCTTTGAATCGTGCCCATAGGCTTTCGCGCAGTTCTTTGGCTACCGGACCGATGGCACGGAACTCTTGATGTAACTTCTGGAGCTGGTGAAAAGCGGAAATAACGTCGGTTTCTTCGGCTAATTTTTCAGCAGCTTCGCATAAGTGCGTTTTCTGTTCCAGATTCTTTTTGAAATCATATTCTCTGAACTCGTTGTTCAGTTTTACCATGTCGTAAAACTTTTCAGTGTAAAGCTGGTAACTTCTCCACAGTTCGTTTTGGCGTCCGCTTGGAACTTGTTTAATATCATTCCATTCTTGCTGCAGCTGCTTAAACTCATTGTAAATAGCAGTTGTATCTTCGGTAGATTCAGTCAGCGTTTTCATCTTTTCCAGAATCTCCAGTTTCTTTGCTAAGTTTTCTTCTTTTTCTTGTTCTAAAGCAGCGCTTAGGGCACTTCTTTTTTCTTTGATTTCTCCCATGATTTCCTTGAATAAAGTCTCTAATGGGTTAGGTGTAGGAGTAAAATCTTCAGCATTTCCTCCTTTTTCAATAAAGGCTTTTCTTTCAGCCTCTTGGTCCGATTTATGTAGTTTGTAAAAAGTTTGCTTCAGCTGGTCTATTTCTTGTTTATCTGCCTCGCAGGCATTTTCATTGATTTCCCTCAAACGTTTGATTACCTCTTCTTGAGTTTGTGCTGAGGTACAAGTAACGTTTTGATTGTTTTCAATAGTAGGAACCGAAGTTGCCAGTGTTTCTTCTGCTGGTGTTTCAGTTAGTGGGCGGTTGGTTTCGTTTACTTCCATCGTATGTAGATTTTAAAGAATAATCTTATCTCAAAGTTACAAATTAAAGAAATAAAATCTGATTTTCATATTTTTTTGCAGATTATTTTTTTTCATGTTCTGCGTAATGAACCGGCAGAAGGTGCACTGTTGGCTTTTTTGTGGTCTGTCTGATGGGTTGCTATGGAGTACATTCTACTTGAAGCCTGGCATGTAGCCTACTTTGTTGGCTCGCTTCCTGAAGCCTTGTTAACTAATAAGTTGAAGCCTTGGTGGGGTCAGAGTGAAAGTCTGTAAAAAGAACGGAGGAACAAAGTTCTCTTCCCTCTTTGCAGAAGAATGAAAAACGTTGTTCCTTCGCATTGGTGTTTAAGGAAAGTTTGTCAAGTCAGGATAGTAATACGGTGATGCCCATATACATTAGCATGCCGATAATGTCGTTGGTAATGGAAATAAAGGGACCAGTGGCAATAGCCGGGTCGATTTTCAGTTTCTCCAACGTCATGGGAACAAGAGTTCCGAAGATGGAAGCAAACATCACCACGGCAAATAAGCTGATTGAAACCGAATAGCTTACGGTGGCACTGGCTCCGAACCGGATGAAGTTATAGATGTAAACCAGCATGGAGATAATGGTAGCATTGATTAAAGCCACTACTGATTCTTTCAAGATTTGCTTAAAGGTGTTTTCTGCACTCAGTGAACTGTTTGCCAAGCCTTGAACGACCAGTGCCGATGACTGGGTTCCTACATTTCCCCCCGTACCACCAATCAGAGGGATATAGAGAGCCATTTCCGGATGAGCTGCGAACGTGGTGTCAAAGTTTCCCAGAATCATGGAGTTCCCGATACCTCCAAGCATACCGATAAGCAGCCATGGCAGGCGGGCGCTTGTCTGGCGGAATACGCTGTCGTCCGATTCTACATCTTGCGAAAGACCCGAAGCCAGCTGGTAGTCGCGTTCGGCTTGTTCACGTACTTCGTCCATTACGTCGTCAACGGTAATACGCCCCACCAGACGCCCGATACTGTCGACCACCGGTACAGCTACCAAGTCGTATTTTTCAATGGTTTGCACCACCTCTTCAATCGATGTATCCACATGCACCGATATAGGGTCTTTCTTCATTACGTGCTTCACTTTAGAAACCGAGGGGCTGGTAATCATTTTTTTCAGAGGAAATACCCCGCGTAACCGTTCATCGTCATCCACCACATACACATAGTAGATTTCATCCATCTCTTCAGCTTGCAGGCGCATTTCGCGAAGGCATTCAGGCATACTCCAGTTTTCGTTCACGATAACCATTTCCGTACCCATCAAGCCGCCGGCGGTATCTTCGTCGTATTTCAGCAAGTCGACAATGTCGCCGGCTTGTTCAATATCTTCGATATGTGAAAGCACCTCTTCCTGCTTGTCTTCGTCCATTTCGCGGATAATGTCAACGGCATCATCCGAGTCCATGTAATCAACAAAGCGTTTGGCGATGGTTTCCGAGGGCAAAATGTCGAGAAACTGTTTACGGGCATCTTCATCCATTTCGATGAGCACATCGGCTGCGGTTTCATTATCCAGCAACAGATAGACCGACCGGGCCTCTTCCGCATCCAGTTCGTTGCATAGTTCAGCAATGTCGGCAGGGTGCAGATCCTTCAGAATATATTTGAGCTGATCGGAATCTTTCTTCTCAATCAGCTCTGATACCTCCTTTAGTAAATCCTCATTACTCATGCTTGTAAGGCTTTTTCTACTCGATTGGTTAATTCAATAAAATCTTCTACAGAGAGTTGTTCCGGACGCTTGTTGAAAATGGGGTCTGCGCTCAGCGGATTGGTTTTGTCCAATATGCTTGCAATGGAGTTACGCAGCGTCTTGCGTCGTTGGTTAAAGGTTGTCTTCACAATCTGCTTGAACAGCTTTTCATTGCATCCTAGTTCCCGGGTACTGTTTCGTGTCATGCGGATAACCGCACTTTTCACCTTTGGGGGCGGATTGAAAACGTGTTCATGCACGGTAAACAGGTACTCTACGCTATACCATGCCTGAATCAGTACGCTCAAGATGCCGTAGGTTTTGTTTCCGGGGCGGGCAGCAATGCGTTCTGCCACTTCTTTCTGTATCATTCCCGTACAACAGGGAATCAGGTCTTTGTAGTCGAGCATTTTAAAGAAAATCTGACTGGATATATTATACGGATAATTTCCGGTAAGGACAAACGGCTGGTTGCCGAACAGTTCGGAAAGATCCATTTTCAGAAAGTCCTGTTCGATGATGTTGTCTCCCAGTTGAGGGAAGTTTTCCTTGAGGTATGCCACTGATTCGAAGTCAAGCTCCACTACTTTTACCGGACGCTCTTTGCGCAGAAGATATTGGGTCAGTACACCCATGCCCGGTCCCACTTCCAATACGGGAATATCGGGGCAGGTATCTATCGTGTCGGCAATATCCTGTGCCACTTGCAGGTCTTTCAAGAAATGTTGTCCTAAAAACTTTTTGGGTTTAACTAATTTCATTCCGTAAAATTTAAGTTTATTCAGTCAAGATATTATCTTTGCATCTCATCTTTGTATCATGCAAAGGTAAGCATTAATTCTTAAATATACGGATTGTTTTGAAACGAACTGAATTAAAAAGACTATTAAATAAAGGTTTCCAGATTGTGTTGCCATTGCTTTTGGGGACAGCTATTTTGCTTTGGACTTATCATGACTTTGATTTTCATCGTGTGCGCAATGTCCTTGCCGGGGAGATGAATTACGGATGGATGTTGTTTTCGCTGGTCTTTGGAGTGTTTGGACATCTGTTCCGTGGATGGCGCTGGAAGCTTACTTTAGCTCCTTTAGGCGAACATCCCCGTTCGGCTATCTGCGTTTATGCTGTGTTTATTTCTTATGCAGCCAATTTGGTGCTTCCTCGTGTGGGTGAGGTGTCGCGCTGTGGTGTGCTTTCCAAATATGAAGGTGTTTCTTTCTCTAAATCACTGGGTACGGTAGTGACCGAACGCCTGATTGATACGCTTTGTGTGGGATTGATTACGGGCTGTACGCTCTTGCTGCAGTCGGGGATTTTTGCCGACTTCTTCAAGAAGACAGGAGCCGATGTATCTTTTCTTAAAGGACTGTTTACTTCAACTAATTTTTATATCACGCTGCTGTGCATCTTCTCGGTCTTGCTGCTGGCTTTCTTTCTGTTCCGTAACCTGACTGTGTTTGCCAAGGTACGCGGCATTCTGGGCGATATATGGACGGGCTGCCTTTCTTTACGTAAGGTGCAGAATCCGCCTCTTTTCCTTATTTATACAATAGGTATTTGGGTTTGCTATTTTTTCCAGTTCTATGTAAGCCTGTTCTGTTTCGATTTTTCGGCTGGCTTAGACTGGATGGCTGCCCTGGTGCTGTTTGTAGTGGGCAGTATAGCAGTGGCAGTTCCCACTCCGAACGGGGCAGGTCCCTGGCATTTTGCCGTGATTACCATGATGATGATGTATGGGGTAGGGAAAGACGATGCCGGAATATTTGCACTTTTAGTGCATGGAATTCAAACCTTTTTATTAATTTTGTTAGGAATTTATGGATTAGTGGCTTTGCCGCTGGTAAATAAGAAACATACATTTTGAGTTCTTTTAAAAAAAAACTTACCTACTTATAAACTCAAAAATTAAATCAAATGAGTGAAATCCTTTCTTTAGCTCCACAGAATGTGTGGAAACATTTTTATTCGTTGACTCAGATTCCCCGTCCGTCGGGTCATCTGGAAAAAATTCAGGCATTCTTACTTGACTTCGGTAAGCATGTAGGTGTAGAAACTTCTATGGATGAGGCTGGAAATATCATTTACCGTAAACCGGCTACTCCGGGTATGGAGAACCGAAAGACAGTTATCCTGCAGGCACACATGGATATGGTTCCGCAGAAAAATAAAGAAACGGAACATGACTTTGTGAATGATCCGATTCAGACTTATATCGACGGTGAGTGGGTAAAGGCTAAGGGTACAACCCTCGGCTCGGATAACGGAATGGGGGTAGCTGCTATCATGGCAGTGATGGAAGACAAGACCTTGAAGCATGGTCCGCTGGTTGCCTTGATTACCTCTGATGAAGAGACTGGTATGTACGGAGCATTCGGGCTGAAACCGGGAGAAATAGAAGCAGATATTTTGCTGAATCTTGATTCGGAAGATGAAGGAGAATTGTATATCGGATGTGCAGGAGGTGAAGACCTCACTGCTACCTTGGAATATAAGGAAGAAGAAACCGACCCTGAAGATGTTGCACTGAAAGTAACGCTGAAAGGTTTGCGCGGCGGTCATTCAGGTATTCAGATTGGCTGGGGACATGCTAATGCCAATAAGCTGATGGCCCGCTTCATGAACCAGGTGATTACCTACGATGAGGCTTGCCTTGTTTCATGGGAAGGCGGTAACATGCGTAATGCCATTCCGCGTGAATGTGAGGTAGTGATTACCGTTCCGGCTTCGGAAGTAGATGATGTGTTGGCTTTTGTAGGCGAATGTGAGCAAGTTTGGCGTGATGAGTTTGCTACGATTGAAGACAATATCACATTTACAGCCGAACGGGTGGAGTTGCCCAAGCTGATGGTTCCGGAAGAAATCCGTGACAACTTGGTTGATGCCATCTTCGCTTGTCCGAACGGAGTAGAGCGTTATATCCCGACCATCCCTGACACCGTAGAAACCTCTTCCAACTTGGCGATTGTAGAAATCGGCGGTGGAAAGGCAGCAGTGAAAGTATTGACCCGCAGTGCCCGCGATTCGATGAAAGACTATCGTAATACAGCTATCGAAAGCTGCTTCTCTATGGCAGGAATGCAGGTGGTTCGTTCAGGCGGTTATTCCGGATGGGAACCTAATGTAAACTCTCCGATTCTTCGTGCCATGAAAGAATCTTACAAGGCACAGTTTGGTGAAACTCCGGCAGTAAAAGTTATCCATGCCGGTTTGGAATGCGGTATCATCGGTGCGGTTATTCCGGGACTGGATATGATTTCCTTCGGTCCTACGCTGCAATGTCCGCACACACCGGAAGAACGCTGTAACATCCCGACCGTGAAGAAGTTCTATGACTTCCTCGTGGCTACGCTGGAAAATACGCCGGTGAAATAAAGAGATTATTTTGATTTTTTAATAAGAAGTAGTGCCAAAGACTTGACTGGATAGCAATCAGGACTTTGGCACTTTTTCTTTGGAAATGGACAAGTAACGGCTTATGGGTGAAAAAGAATATTACATGACAGTACTTGCCCAGTCATCTACAGTGCCTGTTTCAGAAGAGAAGTTAACCCCTATCTTATAGACCATTCGTTTATCTGCTTCGTATGGGCGGGCATATCCTTTATCTTCTATTTGCTGCAAAGCCTTTTGAGCATCTCCATCCAGTTTAAACTCGAAGATATAAACATAATCAGCTGTTTCTACAATGCAATCCACCCGCCCTTCGCTTTGCTCTTTTTCGATGAAAATAGTATAGATACTTATCAAACGCAATAACAGATAGAATGTATACTGAAAATAACGCTCGCGCTCCGGTTCCTTTTCTTTTCGGCGCATGGAGTAAGGAATACTGGCTAAGAAAGCGGTGAGTTGTTTGCGGAATGTATCCAGTTCGCCATCCTCTAAAGCAAAGGCCAAATCTTGTGCAAGGTTGCTTACATCCTCGTTGGTGCTTAGATAATTTGCAGCTATCATGGCAAGGAAACCATTTTTGACCTCATTGTTTGGAAAATCCAGCAAAAAAGTCTTACGGCGTTTGTCATAATTCTTAATGGTAAGGTAGCCACTTTGATAAATCATCGGTAGTGGATATTCCATATCGGCTTTGTAGTTGATGAATGCGTCCAGTGCATAATATTTACCCGTTAGCTGGTCAATCCCTTCGTTGAAATGATTCATTAACCGGATGAGGTACGAAGGAGTTCCAGAGGTAAACCAGTAATCACGAATCTTTCTTGAGTCAAAGGCATTTAATATACTGAACGGATTGTAGACATCTGTCATCTGTTCACTGAAATGATAACCATCATAATGTTGTTTCAACCGGTATTTTATTTCCTCTTCACTGCAGTGTTCCAAGGCTGCCATCTTGCGGATAGGTTCGGCAAACAGACAATGGAGTTCTTGCTCTGTGATGCCGCACAAGGTTTCGTAGCGGTCGTATAGGCTAATATCCTTAGGCTGATTAAATCCGCTGAACACGCTGACCTGCGAGAATTTGGTAACTCCTGTTAGGAACACAAAGCGCAAATAGGCATCGGCACGCTTGAATATGGAATAGAAGGCTTTCAAAGTTTCACGGTTCTTATCCAACAATTCCGGGTTTTGTTCCAAAACATCCAGCAAGGGCTTGTCGTATTCGTCTACCAATACCACAGCTCCTCGTCCGCTCCGTTCGTTGGCGGCCTTTAGAATTTTCTCAAAGCGAGAGCCCAAATTAAAGTCCGGACCGGAGGAAATGCCATACTCCTGTTCCCAGTCTGCCAAATACCCTTCAATGCAAGCTTCCAAAGATCCCGGTAGAGTGAAGTTCACTCCATTAAAATCGAAATGAAAAATAATATGCTGATGCCAGTTCTTTTCCAGATTCTCTATTTTCAAACCTTTGAATAGCTCCTTTTTTCCCTCGAAATAAGATCTGAGCGTGGAAAGCAATAAACTTTTTCCAAATCGGCGTGGGCGACTTAAGAAGTAGACTTTTCCTTCCGTAGCCAAAGAATATACTAAATCGGTTTTGTCAACATAGACAAAACCTTGTTCTATAATTTGCTCGAAAGTTTGAATACCAATTGGATATTTCATGATAAACGTCTATTATGTTGCTAATTATAGCAAATGTAATGATTCTTTTTGAAATAACCTTTTTTTGCATGATAGCTTTTTATTTTCGATGAAAAGCTATCAAACAGATTACTTCATTTGTTTTCGTATTAGTGTCATGTTGTAAGAGCTTTCTAAACCTAAGCTTTCTGCGAATGTATAATGTATATGGCGACTCTCTTTTTTGTGGGATATCCTCTTCTCGTCGGGATTTTCGTTTCAAAATCTTGTCTTGATGTGAGTTTTTCTCTTCCTGAATTCTTGACTTCCGCCTCTTGATTTTGTATATTTGTAGGAGTAAATTCTATGACCCATTATTATGGGTTATACAACTCATAATAGTGGGTTATACAACTCATAATAGTGGGTTATATAACTCATAATAGTGAGTTGTACGACCCACTATTATGGGCTGTAGAATTTATGCTTGAAAACTTCGATTATCAACCTCTTAAATGAATATGATTAATGAAAGCAAAGTATGATTTCCGGTTGGCTCCGAACCCGCAAGACAGTAACGGCTCCCGTATTCTTTATCCGAAACTTGTGCCGCAGGGTACGCTGACTTGGGAACAGATGGTAGAAGAGATAGCTTCGCATTCCTCGTTCGACCGGGGAGTGCTGGTGGGAGCAATGGCAGAGATTGAACGCTGTGCCCTCTCTCATCTTTCGCATGGGGAGCGGGTGCAAATAGGGGGAATCTGTTATGCTGAGGCTACTCTGGAGGCAGAGCGTGAGGTGGAGAGTGAAAGTGCGGTGCATGCCCAGTCCATCCGTTTCGGGAAGGTGCGCCTGCAGCCGATGAAGAATTTCCGTCCGCACGGACAACTGGAGCGTGCGGAGCATCACCGCAAGTTTCGTGAGAGTTCCGGTGTACTGACGGAAGAGGAACGTTTGGCGCGGCTGAAGGAATATCTGTCCCGTCATGAGTCAATCACACGTACCCAATACGGGGAACTGACGGGGCTGCTCCGCTCGAAAGCGCAGCGTGACTTGAACCGCTGGGTAGAGAGTGGGGTGTTGGTGCAGCAGGGACGTGCACCGCATCGGGCGTATCGGTTGGCTTAATATTTTATTTCGTTTATTATCAGTCTTGCGAAGATGAATGCTACAACCAAGGCGCTCCATAACTTATTTCAGAATCATCAGCCAAGAAGAAATTATCAGGAGGCAAAATAATTTTTGCCTTCGCCAACCTTTCAAGATAGTCGCTACGAACAGCACTATTCTCTATTTCTTCCCTTCGGGCTTTGCTCATAGACAGAAACTCATCTTCCTTTTCTAAGCCTAGATACCTTCTGCCAAGCAAGTTGGCAGCAATATCAGGATATTTCACCATTGGATGGAAAGTAAGAGGGTCGGTAAATATCATGTCAAACTTGAAGCCTAAAACAAAGGTGAGTTTTTTATTCATAAGATTTTTTTAGGCGTTTTAGTATTATGTATATATGATTCTTAGGATAATACCCTTCTTGAAAGTGTTCATATTCGTTTTTCCAAAGATAATCAACAACGGCTTTAATGTCTGCCTTTTGTTCTTCTGTTAATAGTTGCTTTGCTATAAGGTCTGTCGTATCAAATCCCGCTTCTTCAATCCAAGGGTTTTCTTTTATAAGATTGCATTTTGCTTCTTCTTCATTTCTTCCAAAGACTTTACCAAGAATTTGACAAGTCTCTACATCGTCTCCATTTGGGGCTTGCGTGGAACCTTCTGTAGTGTAAAAAATGTATTCTGACATGGTTGTATAAAACATATTTGTTCATAAACTCTTTGGAAATTATCTACCAATAGAGTTTGCTGTTAGATAAATCCCTCACTTGCTTTTGCTATGCACATTAGTTCATATTGTTTATAGATACTCTCATAACTATGAAAAGCAACACGTTCTTTCATATCTTTGAAAGCAGCCCTGCTCATCACTTTGTCAAACTGTTCCTTGCGACTCTGAGGTGCGACAATAAGAAAACGACTATGAAAGTCTTGTAAATCACAGAACTTGGTTACTGAGTTTTGAATATCTGTAGAATGCTCAACTTCGAAGAAACTATTTGGCATTTTGCGTTCATTAAACCAAATGACATCTACCGTTTTTGCCCTATCTGTCAGATTTTTGTATGAGAATTCTGGAATATGTATTGTGGTGCAAATATCTTTCAAAGGCTTTTCAAGGAACTTGCGATTTTGGTCTTGAGCAGGGACATAGGTCGTATAATGCTTCATGTTGCCAATCTCAATAATAAGTCCTTGATAGTAACCATGTGTAAATTGTTCAACACTCTTTTTTTCCTTAGGCTGGATGTCAAATCTGCGCATTACTTCTTCACGATATTCCTCCAATGCCCAAAGACCTGGCTGTATCTTAAATATTTCGTTAGATTGCTGTACAATTCTTCGGATTGATTCGTTGGGTGTTTTGGTCGCCCATGATTTTGTATCAACAAGATGATACAAATCGCCAAGAGTAGCATACCCTCCCATTTTTCGAAGAGTGTCTATCACTTGTTGTGTCTGTGTATATTTCTGTTGCGCCATAATCGTCTTTACTTTAATAAGTTTCTGCCTCGTGTATCTTCAAGGATACTCATTTGTTGGATAGCAATCTGATAGGGTTTGATTAGCCTTGGTTGCATCTGTGTGAATACGATAGTTTGTCTTGGATAATTCACGTTTGGCAGACCAAGCAAGTTGTTTCTGTTCGTCGGCTTTGAGTCGCTGATACTCTTCAAGTCTCTATTGATATCATTGATTACGGTACATTTGATATTTGGATACTGTTGCAGCATATAAAACAACATCGTTTCACCACCCAATTAAATTTTGATACAAAGGTATCAAAATATGAGTTAAATCCGCTCAAACACAATCATAAAAAACTACTGTTTTTAGGATTATTCAATCTGTGAATATCAGTTTTGAAGTGACTTGTGAGGCAATCATCTATTCCATGGATTGACTTTACGGATCTTCGTCATGCCGGCAGCATGTCTAAGGGACAGTCCATTCCGCGTATTTCGACGGGTAAGCTGGTCGCATCGGATAGTAGATTGTGTATGTCACTGTCTGTTAAACTTAACCATGGCTTAGCTGACGGAAGGCGTGTAGGCAATCCCTGCGTCCTACACCGTCCTACACTGCACCCTGCACGCTTCAATTTGTTGTTCTACAATAGATTAACCTTAAAAATGTGTAGGGTGCAGGCAATTTTTGCGAAAACACGTTTTTGGGGGAAGGAGAAGCTTTTTGAGGCAAAAGAATAAAAAGGCAGATTGATTTTTTGAGTTCGTGTTTTTTTTAGGTTTAATTTGTCGGTTGATTCAAAACTCACAAGCTTAAAAACGAAAACCTATGCTTACGAAAATCATCTTGGCTATTGATTCATTTAAAGGCTGCCTGGCTTCGGAAGAAGTTGAGGCGGCAGTGGCAGAAACCATTCGTCGGAAGTTTCCTGCGTGCGAGGTGCGTTGCCTGCCAGTAGCGGACGGAGGAGAGGGAATGCTTTCGGTTTTGGTACGGGCTACGAGCGGTAGGCTGATTCCCGTTGAAGTACACGATCCGTTGATGCGTCCGATTCAGGCGAGGTATGGGGTGCTGGGCGACGGAGAGACAGCCGTTATTGAAATGGCAGAAGCAAGCGGTCTTCCGTTGCTGACTGAGCAAGAACGAAATCCGATGTTGACCACTTCTTTCGGAACAGGAGAACTGATTCGGCATGCGTTGCGGTCGGGTTACCGGAAACAGCACGCGAGAATATTCGTCGGGCGGTCAATGAATGGCTTCGTTTTTGATTCTTTCACAGACCAGAGTGCAGTGCTTCCATAAAAAAGCATTATCTTTAAGAAGGTGAGTTGGTAGGTTTATGAACTTAGAGGATTTCAGCAGATAAACTGACAAGGTTTAGGATACTTGTTTTCCGATGAGTTATCAACGTTGCAACTCAAGGAATGGATAAACCCAAGAACTCAAAAATTTATGCTTATGAAGAAGCTAATCATATGGAGCAGTCTGATGCTGTTATTGGGCTGTATGGTCTTGCCGCTTCGGGCGCAGACTTATGAAAAATGGTGGAAAGAGGTAGAAACACTTGAAAAGAAAGATTTGCCTCAGTCTTTAATTGATACCCTTGACAAAATTTACCAGAAGGCGCTTGCCGAGCGGAATGCTCCGCAGATGATAAAGGCTTATCTGATGCGGGCGGATAATCAGATTAGCCTGACTCCCGACAGTCTTCAGTCGGAGCTGGACAGACTGAAGGCTTGGACGGAAAGGGAGACCGACCCGGTAGCACGGGCGGTGCTGAACAGCGTGACTGGCTATTATCTGTTGCAGCAGTCGAAGGAGGTCAACGAGGCGTTTGTTTATTTCCTTCGTTCGCTGGAAGACAAGAATGCCTTGGCTGCGGTGAAGGCAGAAGCCTACCGTCCGATGACGGAAAGCGGAAAATTGAGTGAGAAGTATTTCGGCGATACCATGCTCGATTTGCTGACCCGGCAGGCGGTAAAGTGGTTGAACAGGTATGTCCCCGTGTTGACCCAAGTCTCGGCTCAACAGTTAACGGTGGATTTATATACTGGGTTGATTGATTATTATACAGCTACGGGCAACCGCTCGTCGGAACTGTTGACCCATATTTGCTTGTTGGAATATGTACAGCGTCATGATGTCCATGCTCCTTTGCGGGTTTCTGAAGCAGAAGCCATTGCTCGGATGCAGGAGTGGACACAGGCGTATGCCGATACGGAAGCCTGTGCAGCAGTGTATGCTTGCCTTGCTGAATTGTACGACCGCCGGAGGGAGTATGTGAAGGAGATGGATGTGATTCGTGAGGGGTTGAAACGCTATCCGAAGTCGGAGTTTGCTGCCGACTTGAAAAGCCAGGAGCGTATGGTGCTGTTGCCTTCGCTTTCCTTGAGTACCTCAGGAGCTTATCCGGGTGAGGAATGCACGTTCGAAGTGGCCAGCCGTAACCTGCGTGGCATGACGCTGGAGGTCTATCGCCTGAATCTGAAGGCTTCCAGTTCGGTGTTTGCCCGTAATCCGGAACATGCTGCACTGATAAAGAATCATGGTAAGTTGTGCGACAAACGTCATTTCTCGCTTCCTGCCACTCCGCATTACGGCGATACGTTGACTACCTTGACTTACCGTATGCCCGAAGCCGGTATTTACGTGCTGAAAGCCATTCCCGACGGTTATCCGGATAAGACAACGTATGAACTGCTGCATCTTTCTTCGCTGCAGGTGTTGAGCTTTCCGTTGCCGAATGAGGAAACTGAGTTTTATGTGGTCGACCGGCGCAGCGGTCATCCCGTTCCGGGAGCCGAAATTGTATTCTATTCCATTCCCGTTCCCGGAAATTATACTTTTTATAAATCGTTTAAGACCGATGTAGAGGGAAAGGTGCGTGTGGCAAAACAGACCGAACGAAGTTTGTGGATGCATGCCCGTACCAGCCGTGAAGAGGCGATGGATGTGGTGTATATGAACTTCTCTTCGTTGCATTCGATGGCTCCGGATAAGGAAAAAGAAGCTGTAGACTTGTTTACCGACCGTATGTTGTACCGTCCGGGACAGCCCGTGTATGTATCGGGGGTGGCGTATCGGCAGACGGGCGATGAGGTGAAAGTGCGCAGCGGGCGGAGCATGGAACTGGTGCTTCGCGATGCGAACCGGAAAGAAATCGGCAAGAAGCAGGTGGTGACTGATGACTTTGGCGGATTCAGTGCCGAGTTCATGCTGCCCGAAACCACGCTGCCCGGTGATTTCCAGCTGACGGCGGCAGGAGAAAACACGCATTTCATTCGGGTGGAAGCGTATAAGCGTCCCACCTTCGATGTGACTTTTAGTCCCTATAAAAAGGCTTACCATCTCGGCGATACGCTGACGGTGGAAGGAAAGGCAATGAACTTTTCCGGTGTGCCGGTGCGCAACGGAAAGGTGCGTTACACCTTGACCCGTACCCGGGCTTGGTTCTGGCGTGCCGATGGTTGGGCAGAAGAAATAGCCCAGGGAGAGGCGAGTACCAATGCTGACGGACATTTTGAGGTGGAGGCTTGTTTGCAAAAACCGGATGATGCCGACGACCAGCCTTGGCAGGGCTATTACCGCTATCAGGTGAAGGCTGAAGTGACCGATGGAGCGGGCGAGACGCAGAGCGGAACGCTTACATTGGCAGTCGGCAGCCAGTCGCTTAGCTTGCGGGTGGAGGGCTTGCGTGAGAAGGTGATGCGTGAGAAAGAAGAAAAGGTTCGTTTCATGGCGCGTAACCTGAACGGGAAACCGGTGGATGTAACTATTTATTATAAGGTGTATGCTCTCAACGAAAAGGGAGAGAAAGGCGAGAGGGTGCAGAGCGCTTCCATTCCATCGAATGTGGATGATGTGGATATCGTACCGTCTTTGTTGCTGAATCTTCCTTCCGGCCGCTACCGGGTGGAACTTTCGGCTACCGATGAGCAAGGTCGCCTTTGCAAAGGGGAGCAAGATTATACCTTGTTTTCGAAGGATGATACCCGTCCGCCTTTCAAGGATGTGCAGTGGTTCTATCAAGACGGAACGGAACTGCATGAGGTGGCTCCGGTTGCATCGGATGAAGGGGAGGTGCAGCTAATCTTGGATGAGGAACAGGATGAGGCTCGCCCAACTACGCTTTATGTGGGAAGCAGTGAGAAAGATGTCTGTGTGTTTTATCAGATATACAGCGGCAACAAGCGGATTCATTCGGAGCGTTTTACGCTGAATAATGAAGTGCGTAAGTTTACTTATACCTATAAGCCGGAATATGGTGACGGCATTACGGTGAGTTTCGCATTTATGCGGAAGGGTATCTTTTATACCAAGGAGGTGCATCTCACGCGTCCGCTTCCGAAGAAGGAACTGAAGTTGAAGTGGGAGACTTTCCGTGACAAGTTGACACCGGGAGGTGAAGAGGAGTGGTGCCTGACGATTGCTCATCCGGACGGAAAGCCGGCTGATGCCCGTTTGCTGGCTACGCTTTACGATGCTTCGCTCGACCGCCTGCTGGCAAACAACTGGTCGTTTAACTTGCAATTCAACCGTCGTGTACCGTCGGTTTATCCTTCATCGTTGTCTGTCCGTTCGTATCTCATGCTCACTGCTCCTTTCTACCGGAACGGAGGCTCTTCGGTGGCTCATGAATTAACCTTCTTTAACTATTATAGCCGGATGGATATTCCTTCTTGGCAGCAGCCGATGCGGTTGAGTTTGAGAGGAAACGGGGTACGTCCCTTGGCTGCTTCGCGGGCTTTATATGCCGGGGCGAAGGCTAAGGCAGATGGCGTGCAACTGGATGCAGGCTTCGAGAAACGGTCTGAAATCTTTGCTGTGGTTAAGTGCTCGGCGGAATCATTAGAAGAGGAAGAGGCTTATCTTCCTTTGCGTGAGAACTTTGCCGAAACCGCATTCTTCTATCCCGACCTGCGGACCGATTCGGCAGGAAATGTGCGCATTGTCTTTACCATGCCCGATGCACTGACTGAATGGAAGTTGATGGGACTTGCCCATACACGTGAGCTGGATTACGGATTGATTACCGCGAAGGCAAAGACTAACAAACCGTTTATGATCCAGCCGAATATGCCGCGTTTCATCCGTGTGGGCGACCGCACTACGCTGATGGCTTCGCTGAATAACCTTTCGGCTGAAACGGTGAGTGGAGTGGCACGTATGCAACTCGCTGATCCGATAACCGGTAAGGTGGTTTACAGCGGACAGCAGCCTTTCCGAGTTGAGGCTGGGGAAAACGGAACCGTTGGTTTTATGTTCGAAGTGGACGGGGAACAGGAAATGCTGGTCTGCAAGCTGACTGCCGATGCGGGCGATTTCAGTGACGGCGAGCAACATTATCTTCCGGTGCTGACCAACCGTCAGTGGATGACAGAAACGCTTCCGGTGCAGATGAATGGAGAGGGACAGGTGGTTGTCCGTACGAAGGACTTGTTCAACGGGCAGAGCCAGACAGCAACCGAACGCCGCTTGACGGTGGAACTGACTGCTACGCCCGACTGGTATGTGCTTCAGGCTTTGCCGGTCATCGCTAATCCGGTCAATAACGATGCGCTTTCGTGGATGTCGGCTTATTATGCCCATGCAGTGGCTTCGATGGTGATGAAAAAATATCCTGTCGCATCGCAGCTGTTCAAGTCGTGGATGGAACAGGGCGCTACCAAAGAAAGTTTGTTGAGTAAGTTGGAAACGAACCAAGACTTGAAACAAATCTTACTTGCCGAAACTCCTTGGGTGGCTGAGGCTGCCGATGAAACGGAACAAAAACGTCGGATTGCTTTGCTGTTCGACTTGAATCGGATGAACAGCAACTTTGCTCAGGCAGAAGCCCGTTTGCGTAAGCTTCAGCATGCAGATGGAAGCTGGGGATGGTATGAAGGCATGTCCGGAAGCCGGATTGTAACTACACAAATAGTAGAAATGCTGGCACGGCTGAAGAACCTCGGTTTCTCGCTCAATGCTTCTGTTGAAACGATGTATCAGCATGCTGCGGATTACTTGAAAGCAATCTTGCTGCTGGAATATGAACACATGAGAACCCGTGAACGTCAAGGACAGACGAAGGTATATCCCAGTGAGCAGGCTATACGTTACTTGTATATCGGTGCGTTGGACGCTTCGGTAGCCGGAAAAGCCGATAAGAACGTTGTGGCTTACCTAATCGGCAAGCTGGAGAATCGTTCAGCGGAATATACCATTTATGAGAAAGCACTGACTGCCCTCATCTTCCATGCAAACGGAAAGAAGCGTGAGGCTGCCGATTTGATGCAGTCGGTCCGGGAGTATGCGGTTTATACTCCGGAGATGGGACGCTATTTTGATACCCGGAAGGCGGTGTATGCATGGAACAGTTATAAGATTCCTACCCAAGTAGCTGTGATGGAGGCTATGCAACGTATTGCTCCAGATAAACAGGCTCTTGCTGAAATGAAACAGTGGTTGCTGAAACAGAAGCAAGTACAGGCTTGGCGTACCCCGATTGCTACAGCCGATGCGGTTTATGTATTCTTTGTTACCGGAGAGAAACAGGTCGTAACCACCGGCTCAGTTGCAGCTGTCATCGGAACCGCGCGTCTGGAAGTATCCGGAAACCGATTGGATGCGGTACGCCAGTCGTTTACCGGCACTGAGGCGCAAGTTCCGGAAATCCGTTTTGAAAAGACAGGCGGCGGATTGAGCTGGGGAGCCGTCTATGCCCAATTCTTTGAAGAGACGAGTAAGCTGAAAGAGAAAAAAGGAAATGGAGTCAGCGTGGTGCGTACGTATTATTTGGATGGTAAAAAAGTGACAGCCGGAACCTCCCTGAAAGTGGGCGACAAACTGACGGTACGCTTGCAGGTGAAAGCCGACCGTGATATGGACTTTATTCAACTTCGTGACGGTAGGGCGGCATGTATGCAGCCGGAAGAACAACTCTCCGGCTATCGGGTGAGCGATGGCATTTCGTATTATCAGGTCAGCCGTGACGCTTCAACCGATTTCTTTATGGATAAGCTGCGGAAAGGGCAGTACACCATCGAATATAAGGTCTACATCGATCGAAGCGGAGTTTATCAGGCAGGAGCTGCTACCATCCAGTCGGCTTATGCACCGGAGTTTGGCGGACATAGTGATGGCGGAACATTAACCGTTGAGTGAGTCTTTTAGTTGACGAGGCTTCAGGTGACGAGTTGACGAGGTTTTAATATGATTAGTAAAGGTATTCAGAGTTTCGTCAACTTGTCATCTGGTCATCTTATCAAACCTTAAAAACTCAAAAACTCAAAACCCAAAACTTAAAAACTCAAATATTCTCCCTATCTTTGTCATACGAAGAAAGGATGCTGTCTTTACCCTAAAGATAGGATGCCTTCTTTGCTATATTCAACTAATCAAGAAGCATAGAATTAATGAAGCGTATATTTTTTCTTTTCAGTATATTAGTAAGTATTGTCTTAGGAGTACAGGCACAACCGAAGATTACATTCGATAAACCGGAACAAGATTTAGGTTATCTTCTTTGGCGTACACCCACTACGATAACTTATCATTTTACCAATACGGGCGACAAGCCGTTGGTAATATCAAATGTAACCACTTCATGCGGATGTACGGAAGCTACGTGGACAAAGACTCCTATTCCGGCAGGAGGAAAGGGACAGGTAACTGCCGTGTTCGATGCGGAAGCTATCGGTCGCTTTTATAAAGAGGTCGGTGTTTATTGCAATGCCTCTTCTTTACCGCTGTATTTACAGTTTAACGGAGAAGTGACTGCCGATTCGAAGAACTTTGCCTTTACACATGCCTATGGCTTTGGAGCGATTCGCTTGAATCAGGATGAGTTGAACTTCGACGCAGTAAATAAAGGAGATAAACCTACTGTAGAGATTCTGGTGGCAAATACGTCGAACAAGGGATATTCACCCGTGTTGATGCACTTGCCTCCCTATTTAAGTGCCAAGGCAGTACCCGAAAGATTGGGTCGTGGAAAAGCCGGAAAAATCATCGTGACTTTAGATACGGATAAACTGCCCAAGTTGGGTATTACCCGTTCATCCGTCTATCTGTCCCGCTTTCCCGGTGATAAGGTAGGAAGTGACAACGAACTGCCGGTATCGGTCTCTTTGTTGCCCGACTTTTCTAATCTGACCGAGCAGCAGAAAAACAACCCTCCAGTGATATCCTTGTCTGCCCAGAAGTTGGAATTTCCTCCCTTGAAGCCTAATCAAAAGAAATCGCAGACGATTGTCATCACCAATAAAGGAACTTCTGACTTGGTCATTCAAGATATGCAAGTATTCAGTATCGCTTTAGGTGTGAATTTGAAAAAGCGCGTTCTAAAGCCGGGAGAATCAACAAAGATGAAGATTACCGTGCTGGCTGCAAATCTGCCCCGTGTAAAAGGAACTCCGCGCATCTTGATGATAACCAATGATCCGGCACATCCGATGATTAATATCCGTGTGAATGCCTCATTGAGGTAACATAAACTCATAAACTCAAAAACTAATACATATGGAACACCCCGAAAACAGTGACAAATACAAGGGGTTAACTGTAAACAAAGGCATTGAGCAGCCTTCAATTGTTAATCCTTATCTGAAGTTGAGAAAGAAGCCCAAACGCCGTCAACTGTCAGTTGGCGATTTCGTAGAGGGTATCATTAAAGGCGATGTTACGGTATTAAGTCAGGCTGTAACCTTAGTGGAAAGCGTAAAGCCCGAGCATCAGACCATGGCGCAGGAGGTAATTGAAAAATGTCTTCCTTACGCTGGTAAATCCATACGAGTAGGTATTAGTGGAGTACCAGGTGCCGGAAAAAGTACGTCAATCGATGTCTTCGGTTTGCATGTCTTGGAAGAACGAGGCGGGAAATTAGCCGTATTAGCCATTGACCCCAGTAGCGAGCGTTCCAAAGGCAGTATTTTAGGTGACAAGACCCGCATGGAAAAACTATCCGTTCATCCGGACTCTTTTATCCGTCCCAGCCCTTCTGCCGGTTCATTGGGAGGAGTAGCTCGGAAAACCCGTGAAACTATTATCCTTTGCGAAGCGGCTGGCTTTGATAAAATCTTTGTAGAAACAGTAGGAGTAGGTCAAAGTGAAACCGCTGTCCATTCAATGGTAGATTTCTTTCTGTTAATTCAGCTGGCAGGTACCGGTGACGAATTGCAGGGAATCAAGCGCGGCATCATGGAAATGGCTGATGGAATTGTAATCAATAAGGCAGATGGAAATAATATTGAGAAGGCTAAACTTGCAGCATCTCATTTCCGTAATGCCCTGCATCTGTTTCCGGCTCCGGAATCCGGATGGACTCCTCAGGTATTGACTTATTCAGGCTTTTATGGCATCGGCATAAAGGAAATCTGGGATATGGTGTATAAATACATTGATTTTGTAAAGGCAAACGGCTATTTTGAATTCCACCGGAATGAGCAGGCACGATATTGGATGTATGAAACCATTAACGAACACCTTCGTGATAGTTTTTATAACAATCCGGTAATTGCATCGATGCTTTCAGCTAAGGAACAAGAAGTATTAAGCGGGCGGCTGACCTCATTTGCGGCTGCACGGAATCTGCTCGACACATACTTTAACGGATGATACTTTAATAGAAATGGCTTCTTTATATCTCTGTCTGTTTGATTGACCGGATAAAAGAAGCCATTTTTTTTAAGTTCAGGGTAATTAGTTATGTACCAATGTTCCGATATTTTCGCCCGACATAACCTTTTTCAGGTTACCTACGGTATCCATATCGAACACAATGATAGGCAGGTTATTTTCTTTACACATGCAAGTGGCAGTTAAATCCATCACCTTGAGACCTCTTGCCAACACTTCATCATATGTAATTTCATCGAATTTAGTGGCAGTAGGGTCTTTTTCCGGGTCAGCAGTATAGATACCATCTACACGTGTACCCTTAAGCATGACATCGGCTTCAATTTCAATGCCACGTAAAGACGAGCCGGTATCGGTCGTGAAGAACGGGTTTCCGGTTCCGGCAGACATGATGACTACTTCACCGTTTTCCATCGCTTCAATCGCTTTCCATTTTGTATAAAATTCACCGATTGGTTCCATACGGATAGCAGTCAGTACACGTGCCTTTACTCCCGCTGCGACCAGGGCAGAACTTAACCCCAGGCTATTGATTACAGTAGCCAGCATTCCCATCTGGTCTCCTTTCACGCGGTCGAATCCTTTTCCGGCACCGCTTAATCCGCGGAAAATATTTCCCCCTCCGATGACGATACCAATCTGTACCCCCATTTCGTGGATTTCCTTAATCTGCTGGGCATATTCTCCAAGACGTTTTTCGTCGATGCCATACTTCTTTTCTCCCATCAGGCTCTCGCCGCTGAGTTTTAATAAGATGCGTTTAAATCTTGCCATACGTTCCTTGTTATTTAAATGTTGTTTTACGCAAAGTTAGAAATAAAAGCAGGAATGGAAAGGGAAAGCCGGTTTAAATATTATTGCCTGTTTCATTTTCTTAAAAAGGAAATTGTCCGGGCGGGCAGGAGTAATCCATTCTTTCCGGACAATTTCGAAAACAGGCTTTTTGTTATGAAGTTGTTATTTGTCGATGCTTTTGATAATAGCTGTAGTGATTTTTGAAGAGCTCTTCCGACTGGCTTTGCTTAATTTTTCCGCTTTTTCCAGATTCATACATGTAAAGTAGTTGTTCCCTTTTGTAATCTCATGTTGATTCTTATCAAATAGAGAATAGCTTACAAAATGGAATAGAGTTCTTAAGGGTTTGTCTTGCCATTTCAAATAGTGCTGGTTTAGAAACAAAACATAGTCAGCATCAGTCTCATTCAATAATCGGGCGTAATTCTGCTTGTTTATTTGGCTGATATCGATATAGCTTTCTTCCTCTTCTCCATAAACCTGCAGATTCCCTACGAGGGAATAAGCGTTTTTAAATCTTTCAGAAGAGATGAAGTCATAATTCTTGTCTTTATTGGCTTGAATGATATTCTCTGTAATGATATGGTTATATGTATTACTGATGCTGTCTTCCGGAATTCCGGTTTCTTCGGTAATCATACTTTCAGGGAAATAATTTGAGTTGACATTGTCAAGACCCACAACCAAGACCTTTATTGTTGCGTCATTTTCTTTATTAACCTTCCCTCCTTTTTCAGTTTCACCAGCTTGTGCAGTTCCAATAAAAAACAGGGCAAACAATCCTAAAATACTACTTTTTACAAATGTGATTTTCATTGTTCTTTTGCTTTAATTTGACGATACAAAAATAGAGATGTTGTGTTACATCTCTATTTCCGTTGTGTGATAATTCTGTTTAGAATTGGTTAGCCTGTTTAATGTAGGCTGGAGTCTTTGTTCTTCTTGATTAAATCGGTGACCTCCAAAGGCTGATCGGTTGTGATGTAGTCTACTTTTAAGTCGATCATTTTCTGTATGTCTTTTAAACTATTGACCGTCCATACGTTTACTTTCATATCCAGTTCATGTGCCTCATTAACCCATTCCGGATGTTTCTCTATCGCTTTGTAATGATAATCTATTCCATTTATTCCCTTTGCTTTAAGTTCTTTAGGAGCGACATCACTTTTAAGATAAGCAATTGCTGAATTTGGCGTAAGTTTAGTCAGCTGCTCACAGATATTCATGCTGAAGGAAATATATTCCACTTGTTTTTCCAAACCATATTCTTTGACCATTTTGACCGTCGTTTCCGCTATTTGGTCTTCTTGCTCTTTAGTCTTATGCGGTTTGATTTCGAGTATGAGCTGTATTCCTGCCTGTTTCTTCCCGGCTTGCAGATAATCTGCCAGTGTAGGAAGTATTTCTCCGTTTTTAAGTTGCAAACCTTTTAAATTATCATAGTTGGTTTTTCCGATGGTAAAGCCTTGGATTGTGTCGTCGTGATTCACAACAACCACTCCGTCGGCAGTAAGTTGTACGTCAAACTCTGAACCATACAGTTTGTTTTCAGCAGCCTTGTTTAAGGCTGTGATTGAATTTTGCGCTGAATGTTCTGTTTTCCAAAATCCGCGATGCGCGATTACTTGAGTCTGTGCCTGTCCGGCTAAGGTGAAAAGTGCGCAGGCACAAGCCATAAGTACATGTATTGTTTTCATTATTTTTACTTTTTAGGTTAGAATGCATATCTCACACCAAGCTGTACTTGAAACGGAGTACCGTTTAGGTTAGATACCCCCGTGTTAGCATTTACATTATATTTATATTGTTTTTTATCTTTATCAAATCCAGTAATGGAATAGATATTCTGTTTGCCCAAAATATGTCCGGCTCCCCAATCTTTATTCAGCATATTTAATACATTAAACATATCTACTGAAACTTCAAGATTATGAGTTTTGTATAGTTTGAATTTCTTGGCAATACGTAAATCGAGTGTTCCATAAAAGCCGTTTACACCTCCATTGCGTTCAGCTACTTTTCCAAAACTTTTGCGGATATAATCTTTAGTGCTTTGTTCTACATCCGGATTGTTTAAAATATCATTAATTCCATCTCTAAGATACTGAGGCGTATTGGTATCGTTTGGGTCATAAATATAGGCCAAATCATTTGATGAAACAAAATCCCCGTTTACATTTCCGTTAACAGCTAAGGAATAACGAGTACCTCCGATTCCTGAGAAACGTGCGCCAACACTGATGCCCCAGAATGTGGGAGCTGTACCATATATTACTACTTTATGGCGGAACTGATTGTTTGAGTAAGTCATTTTGCTGAGATCACGTGGGTCGTCAACAACCATTTGGGAAAGGGTAGCCGAGTTTGCTACATTTCCATTGTATGAGGTGTTGTCTTTGGTATCATTCCATGTATAGCTGAATGAAAGTTCTCCGTCTTTAAAATATCTCCAGGTTCCATCAATAACGAATGCAAACTGATTGACTTTTCCTTCGCTTACCATTTCCAATACACGTCCCACTTTATCTGTTTTACGTCCATACGACCAAGTTGCTTCTCCTTTAGAATCAATACTTTCAGCCGGTACATATACGCCTCGGTTTCCTTCGGCTGCGAGAGTGAAATAGGGAGCATCATTCATGTTCCTGTCTACATACATGTAATTGTTTCGTCCCAAAGTCATATATCCTGCAATGCTAACCTTCAGGCGGTCATTGAAGAAGTGGGTATATGAGAGATTGGCTTTGTAAATCACTGGAACTTTACAGTCGGCTCCATTCAGGTTGATGGTAGAAATCGGGGTTACGTAAGGACTGTTGAACAGTTCTTTGCCTGGAGCTGTTGAAGGATTTTTGCGATAGGCAGAAAAATCGGGACGTATCAGATTAAGGAGCTCTGCGTAGTGAGGGGCATTTTCGTTCAACTTGATATCTACCGAGGTGGTTCGTGTTCCATCGAAAACCATATTATTAATCATGGCATAATTGTTGATGTCGGAAGCAAATATACCAACTCCGGCACGAATAATGTCTTGATGTTTGTCATTGATATCCCATGTAAGCTGGATGCGTGGCTGTATTTGGAAACTGGAGAGCCCGTTGTCTGTGCGCAGTCCTAATTCATCATATACGGTCTGGTTAAATGCTCCTTTATTGAAGTAGGTTGCATTATCTAATCGAAGACCGGCTGTTAATTCGAATCCGGGGAAAAGTTTGGTTTGCATCTGTGCATAGGCACCTGCATTTAGAATATTTTGTTTTACGCGATCGTCATTGGTAAGATATACTTCACGGACATATCGGTTGGGGGTCATTTTTTCAAAACTGTCTAATCCGTTGAAGTAAAAACGTCCGTTGGTTTCACTTCCGTAGCGTGAGTTCATGTGCGTATACATGAAGTCCACCCCAAAAGTATAGTTAACCTTGTTTGTATTGTAGTAGAAATTATCTACAACTTGAAGAACATGATTGTAGAAGTTTTCCGGACAATAGCGGTGCCCTCCTAATTGAATGCTGGTTGTTGCAGTTTTCCCGTTAATCTGCGAGGTTACATTGTTTACAATGGCTCTTGGAATATTGCTGGAAGGAAGTTCTTCTCCGGGCATTGATTTTTCAAGTGTGTATAAGTGTTGTACCTTGAGTTCATTGGTTCCTTTAGGCCCTATAACCGAGCGTAATGTAGCCATGGCACTGTTGTTAAGCGAGCGTACATCACCATACGTTTCATATAGGTTTATGTTAGTATTGTCACCCAGTCCCAGGTTATTCATGTCGTTTACAAAGTTATCGGTGAAAGTCAACAGATTGGTCGCATTGATTTGCCAGTCTAATCGGGCAAATACAGCGTCTGTACTTTGTTTTTTATCGAAAGAACCGAATTGTGGAGTGGAAGAAACTCCATATTTGTCGCGTGCTATTTGCAAGTAGCGGTCACGTACATCTGTTGTAATGTTGTAGCGCTTTTCATCGTCCTTTCCGTGTATATCGGCAATGTAAAGTGGACGAGAGTCGGCTTGATGGTCCCAGGTAATAAAGAAGTGAGCCCGATCTTTCACCAATGCACCTCCCAGTGATGCTCCGAACTGATAGGTGGAGAAGTCATTGTTTCGTTTATTTCCGCGTATGTCATACTTGCTGGAGAGCCAGTCAGCTCTCATGAAAGTAAATGCACTACCAGTCAGCGTATTGGTTCCTGATTTTGTAACTGTACTGACAGTACCTCCACCGGCACGTCCGTTGGTTACATCGTATTGGTTGGTTACAACTTTAAATTCTCGGATAGCTTCCATAGAAATGGCATAAGGAACTCCGTTACGACTTGTTGTACTACCTCCTGAAGTGGGGTTTTTAGCTGTCATGCCGTCAATGGTGTAATTAGTTGATGAGGCCAACTGCCCCGATAGGCTTGAGCCTGTACTAAGTGGAGACAAATCAACTAGGGAGGTGAAATTTCGTCCGTTTACAGGAAGTTTTTCGAGGTCACGTTCAGTGATAGATGTTGCGGTTCCTGTGGTAGTGATGGTATTTTTCAATGAATTGGCCACGACCTCTACCGCTTCCATGATTACACTTTCTTCTTTCAGCTGGAAATCTAAGCGAATCAAATCTCCCTGATTCAGCGTATATCCTGTTTTTTTCTGGTCACCATATCCCACATAGGTTACTGTTACGCTGTATGGTCCTCCAAGAGGTAACTGCTTGATGGTGTATTCTCCATTTTCGTTTGTAATAGATCCGGTATTAAAGCCGGTAGATTCATTCTTTACTTGTACTGCTGCTCCAATGACGCCTAATCCGGTTTCATCGGTTACGATACCTGATATAATAGCTCGGTTATCTTGGGCAGACAGGTGCCATGTCTGTGCTAATAGCATCAGAAAAAGTAATAAAACTTGTTTCAGTTTTGTTGTCATTGTTTTAGTTGTTAATGGTTTTAAAATTGACACAACAAAAGTAAAAGCAATGTATTACAAGAGCGTAACCGGTATATAAAGAAACGGTGTTGATTCTGTGACAAACTTGTTACGATGAAACCGGAGGACAGATGATTTTCCGTCCCCATATTCCTTGAAGAATTCCACGTAAAGCCAGATAGATGATAAAAGCCATCCAGAGTGCATGGTTTCCTATTGTGTCATGAAAGCCATAATAGGTAAGGAAGAAGCTTCCTGAAGCAAGAATCATGGCACGAAGCATGAGATGGGTGGCAGTTGCTCCGATGCAGATACCGTCGAGCAGAAAAGCTGAAAAGCCAGCTATGGGGATGGCAAGTACCCAATAGAAATAGCTCCCGGAAGCTTGGATTACGATCTGGTCGTTCGTAAGCAGAGAGAGAAAGCCTTTTCCTCCGGCACCATACAAGAGGGTAAAAGCTAAGGCGAGTAACACGCCCCATCCGAACAGATGACGTACGGTACGGCGCAGTTCCAGATGATTTTTTGCCCCGATATATTTTCCGGTCAAAGCCTCTCCGGCATAGGCAAATCCATCCATGATGTAAGAAAAGAGGGTGAAGAGCTGCATAAGCAGGGTGTTGACAGCAAGCGTCACATCTCCGTAAGCTGCTCCGGTAGAGGTGAAGAAAACGGTCACTGCAACCAGACAGAGGGTGCGGAAAAAAATATCGCGGTTTACCTGGAAGAAACGGCTCATGGCATTGCGTTCAAAGACATGGGCATGCTGAATATACTTGCGCAGTGGTTGGTAGTAGCGTAACCATAGTAAGAAAGCAATGGTCAGTCCGGCATATTGGGCGATAAGTGTACCCAAAGCTACGCCTTCAACCTTCATGCTTAAACCGAAGACAAAAAGCAGACTGGCTGTGATATTGACTAGGTTTTGCGTAATGGCGATAAGCATGGGGAAGCGTGAGTTCTGCATTCCGATAAACCATCCGGTGAAACTGTAAAGTCCAAGGGTGGCAGGTGCTCCCCAGATACAGATATGGAAATAAGTAGAAGCAAGCTGGCGTACTTCCGGACTGGCTTCAATGAGGTGAAAAGCGAGGATGCGGATGGGATATTGCAAGACAATCAGTCCGGCTGCAATCAAGAAGCTGATGCCTAATGAACGTAGCAGGATATGAACAGACTCATCCAAGTGGTGTGCTCCATAAGCTTGTGCTGTCAGTCCGCCGGTACCCATGCGGAGAAATCCGAAAATCCAGTAAATCATATTAAATAACATACCGCCTACCGCAATGGCACCGATGTATGAAGCGGCTCCCAAATGTCCCACAATGGTTACATCAACCAGTCCCAAGAGCGGAACGGTGATATTGGAGATAATAGACGGAATAGCAATGTGAAGAATGCGCTGGTTCGTTGGGTTCATAAGGGGAAAATTATAAAATATATTCTACTTCCTTAAACAGGTAGGCTCTGTATTGACCTGCTTTATCTTTTAAAATGAGTTTTCCGATCGGTTCAATATCGCAAATACAAGCCTCAAAAGAACCTTCGGCATCCCGGTACCGATGAAAGCCGTTTTTCCGATAAAGTCTTTCTTTGTAAAGCTGTATGATGCTTTCTGTATCATTGTTTTTGAGCAGCGAATAATAATCAGAAATCCGTTCCATCAGTTGCTCTAAGATAACTGCCGGTTCATAAGTTTGTCCGGTGATTTGGCGAAGAGAAACCGGATTAGGCGCATCGCTGATAAACTCCAGCTGATTGAGGTTGACTCCGGTGCCGGAAATAGAACGGCTGATATGGATGCCTGTAAGGTCGTTTTCAATCAGCGTGCCGCAAATCTTTTTGTCATGCCAGTAAATATCGTTCGGCCATTTAATGGTAATGCCTTCTGTATATTGCGACAGCACTTCCTGTAAAGCTAAAGCGGTAATTTGCGATAAGAGAAATTGGCGTTTGGCTTCTAAGAAGTCGGGGAATACAACAAAGCTGAACAAAAGGTTAGCTCCGGCTTCCGATTCCCAGGAATTTCCCCGCTGTCCGCGTCCGGCAGTCTGATAAGAGGTATATACACTGGTCAGTTCGGGAAGTCTTTCCAGGTTACAGCGTTCGGCAAGATAGGTATTGGTTGAGGCTGTTTCGCCGAGAAGTATAGGTTTAGGAAAGTTCATTGTAAAGTTCTTTTTGTTTACGTGTAAATTTCTTGATAACTTCTTCATAGGAATGGTCTATCAGCGAGCATACCAGCGTATCGGGCACGTCGGAATGAAGAGCTACCTGATTCCAGTACTTTTTGTTGAAATGGAAAGCTCCTTCAATCCCATTATAATGTTCTCTCAACTCAAGTGCATAGTCGGGGTTGCATTTCAGACTGACGCAGTCGGGAGAATCTAAATCGATGAGCGCAAACATGCGGTCAACCACTTTAAAAACCAAGGTGGTTTCATCAAAAGGAAAACATTCTGCAACCGCCTTTTTATTCAAACAATATTCACGCAGCGTTTCTATGTCCATTTTCAGTTTGATTTATTGGTTTAATTCCAGATGGGTGGGAAAAAGGCCTCTTCAATATGCTCTATCAGGAAAGGAGGCTGAGTGCCGACAACCGTTATGATGTCAAATCGCACCGGCAAGTCAATGGCATACTTTTTCAGGTAAGAATCAGTAGAAGAAACAATATGTCTTATTTTCCGTGACGTAACAGCGTCTTCCGGAAGTCCGTAATCATTGTTTCTTCGCGTCTTTACCTCAATCACAATCAGCTCTTTATTCTTTTCGGCTACAATATCTAACTCAAACCTTCCGGAGCGCCAGTTGCGGTGCAAGATGGTATATCCGTGGGCTTCTAAGTAAGCAGTCGCCTCTTCTTCTCCTTCTTTTCCCAGTTCATTATGTGCTGCCATTCTTTCTTTTTTTGCAAAAATACATATTTTATGCTTTGAATTCAGTTGAAGTGTGCTAATTTTGCAGCTATTATGCTGAATACAGGGAAGAAACGTAAGAAAGTGCCTTCATCAACTCCACCGCGCAAGCAGCGGATGGTATGCTTGATGAGTGAAGAAGAAGTGCAGATAGTGAATCGTTATTTGGAGAGATATCAGATAACGAATAAGGCTCGTTGGCTTCGTGAAACCGTACTTGCTTCTATTTACCACAACATGGAGGAAGATTATCCTACCTTATTCAGCGAACATGAAATGCGCAGATAACGATGGCGGATGATGTATATTATATGAAACAGGCTCTGATGGAGGCTGAAAAGGCTTCTGGAAGAGGAGAAGTACCTGTAGGGGCGGTGGTGGTTTGTCGCGACCGGATTATAGCTCGTACCCATAACTTGACGGAAACCTTGAACGATGTGACTGCGCATGCCGAGATGCAGGCTATTACGGCTGCTGCCAATTCGCTTGGCGGAAAATACCTGACCGACTGTACGCTTTATGTCACCGTTGAGCCGTGTGTGATGTGTGCCGGTGCCATTGCTTGGGCGCAGACCGGCAGGCTGGTCTTTGGTGCGGACGATGACAAGCGAGGATACCAAAGATATGCTCCTCAGGCATTACACCCGAAGACGGAGGTGGTAAAAGGCGTGATGGCTGAGGAATGTGCACAACTGATGAAAGACTTTTTCCGCAGAAAAAGATAGCTGGAAGATTTGCAGTGCGTTTATGCCCCCTTTTGTTTTACAATTTTTTTTAAACCCTGTATCATCCATACCGACAAAACAAACGGAGCAGTCAGCGTGGTGATATGCAAGTTCATTCCGATGATTTGTAATATCACAGACAGACAGACGGAAACTGATGCCCATCCGAAACTTCTCCAATTTGTTTCTCCCAATGCGATGGCACATAAAACTCCGTTATATCCCATCAATCCCAGATTAATTATACTTGAATCGATTCCATACAGCGTGGCTAAAGGCAAGGGGAGGAGCGCTCCCAAGGCTGTATAGAAAGCCGCAGTGCGTGAGTGGACGAGAATTCCGATACCGAAAAGCAGTCCGCTAAGGATATGATCTTGAAACATAACCTGACCGATGCCTAAACAGAATGCTTGAAAGCAGTTTGTTTCAGCAGATAATCCGGAGATTCTATCTGACATGATTAAAGTATCGGGAAGGTAGTATGTGCAGATTCCCAATAGCATCCATGTGGCAAGAATAAAGGGAACGGTAAATCCGGGAAGTCGATGCTGGGCGTTGAAGAGTCGCGTAATCCAAGTAGAAACGCAGGCGGCCAGTGCCGCAAGCAGCAAGGTTGTAGGTAACAACTGCAGGAAAACTCCGGCAGCTATTCCCACCAGTGTTCCGTTAAATCCATATAATCCATGGCGGATATCATCTCGGTCATAACCAGATAAATAAGCTGTGAGTGTGCTGATGAAATTTCCTCCGATGGCCAGCAATGCCATTTGCCATGAGTGGATAGCTATTCCTGTCAGCATCAGTAAACCAGATAAAACATGGTCTTGAAACATGACTTGTCCGATTCCGCGAGCCAGGACAAGCAATGTGTTATAGATAGAATTTGTTTGCATAAGTTCTAGCTGTTATAGGATTGCTGTGTTTTTCTTCCTTTCGGAGTGATGCAAAGGTAGTGAAAGGAAGGGGAAAGACCAACGGAAAAGCTGTTTTTGCGGGTTGGGTTTGTCCTTTTGGAGTGCAATCTGTTTTTCGTTTTTCCAAGATGTTTTACCGGATAAAGCGTTTCGATAGAAATACCGAAGCGTTTAAGTGAAAATATCAAGGTGTTTAAAGGGAAACGACGAGGCGCATTTTGAAGCGATATGTACACAGGAGCAGCTTGGGGAATTGATGGGGTAAGAGTACACAGATTTCCAAAATAGAAAGCGGAAAGAGTGTGACTTTCTCAACCATTATCCGAGCATTCAAAGCTATGGGAGTAAATTCAGCCAATTTGGATTTAGGTTCATTAGGGAAGGTCGCTCTTTGGTAATACAGGATAGAAATAGAAATCAAGCCCATTCTATAGAAGAGTGGGCCATTTTTTACTCTCATTAACAGAATAGGGTTAAATGAATATAAAAGATGGGGGGAGTAAAAGGGGGAGTAAAGAGTATTCTAAATAAAAAAACCGCTGAGAATTCAGCGGTTTAAAATAATCTTGTGGAGCTGGAGGGAGTCGAACCCTCGTCCAAACAAGGAAGCCATATGCTTTCTACATGCTTATCTCTGCCTTCGGTTTTCGTGCATAAGCAAGACCAGAGCCACCAACTTATGCCTTAGTTCCTAAAATTTCATTTCAGCTGCGGAACGAGACTGAAACTATTCCCGATTTTACTGCACCGCTGTTTCAAACGCCTCGGAACAAGAGCTTTTGAGCGATGTCTCGTTTCCATCACTGTGACGGAAATAAAGCTAATCTACTATACTTCGATTAAGCAGCAAGAGCGTAATTGTTGTTGCCAGATAATTGTTCAGTAACTGAGATTATAGTGCAAATCACTGACGCACTGCATGCTTACATACCACATCTCTCGCTGTCAAAACCAAACAACCCCGTTCGATGAAGTATTATTGGTTGCAAATATAGTGAAAAAGATGAAAGTATCCAATCGATAAAAGTTTTTTATGTATTTTTGAATATTTAAAGTTAAGGCTCTTTCATCCGGAAGGTAAAATACCGGTACTTCTGCGAGAGTACTGATAAAGTATTAGGTTGAAGATGAAAGTGCTGCGAATCAAAACGACTAATTTATGAAAAGAATCAAATGGTATCTGGCTGGAGTAGGGTTTGTCATGCTTTCGGCTTGTATGGGAAAGAAACAAACGGCGGCTGAGCCGATGGATATGAAAGAATCTGTTTATATGTGTGTGGGGAGTTATGCCTCTGCCGAAAATGAAGGGATTCGCTTGTTTCAGCTGAATCAGGAAACGGGCGATGCGGTGTTTTTGAATGGAATGAAGGGGATTGCTAATCCGTCTTTTCTGACTGTTTCTTCGGACGGAAAACATATTTATGTCGTAGGAGAGAATGATGAAACTTCTTCGACTGCCAATGTGATATGCTTCAGTGAACCGGAGCGAAAATTAGAATGGCTGAGCAGTAGCCTTACGCATGGGGGAGCTCCTTGTAATATTGTATTGAGTCCGGATGCACATTTTGTGTTGACAGCCAATTACGGAGGCGGAAGTCTTTCTGTTATTCCTTTGATGCGTGATGGAAAGGCAGGAAAGGCAGATACGATTCTTTTTACAGGTTGTGGTCCGGATAAAGAACGTCAGGCGCAGCCTCACTTGCACTGTGTGCAGTTCACTCCCGATGGGAAAAAGTTGTTTGCTTCAGATTTGGGAACAGACCGGATTTATGTATTTCCGGTAAAGAAAGGTGCCAAGGACTTGCTGGATAGAGAAAAGATGGTTGATATAAAGTTGCCTGACGGCTGTGGACCGCGTCATTTATGTTTTTCACAAGACGGCAAAAGAGTGTATCTCATCACCGAACTTTCGGGAGAGGTGATCGTTTTGTTGAATAACGGAGCGGAATTTCATGAGTTGCAGCGTATTCAGTCTGACACGTTGAAGGCAAAAGGAAGCGCTGATATTCATTTGTCGCCGGACGGACGTTTCCTTTATGCTTCCAATCGCCTGAAGGGAGATGGAATCGCTGTGTTTAAAGTGAGTGAAGAAGATGGTACACTGACGAAAGTAGGCTATCAGTCAACTGGACTTCATCCGCGTCATTTTAATCTGACCCCTAACGGAAAGTTCTTGCTGGTGGCTTGCCGGGATACGGACGAGATACAGATTTATAAAAGAGATAAGCTGACGGGGCTGCTTGAAGATACCGGAAAGCGAATCAAGATGCCGAAACCGGTTTGTGTGCAATTCATTCCTTGATGACTCTATCTGAATCGATGAGGCTTCAGCGGAATAACATGGGGTGCTTGAATACATGGTCGGATAGGAAAAGAAGAAGGGGCAGACTTGCGAGTCTGCCCCTTTCATATAGCTTCAGTTTCTGTGAGTAAACCTGAATGCCTAAGCAACTTATTTCATCTTATATACCAAGATTCCCCCCTTCAGAATGTCTTCGTGGGTGATGTAGTTCTTGGTGTAAGGCTTTCCGTTGAGCGTAATGCTGTCTATGTATTTATGCTCTTCCGATAAACCTTCGGCAAGGATGGTAAATGTTTTTCCATCAGCCAGATGTAAGGTGAATTTCGGGAACTGAGGCGCTCCGAACACATACTCTCCGCTTACCGGATTTACCGGATAGAATCCCATGGCCGAGAACATATACCATGCCGACATCTGACCGCAATCGTCGTTACCGCATAATCCGTTCGGTTTGGGCAGATACTGTGTATCAAAAATCTGACGTATCAGCTCCTGTGTGCGTTCGGAACGTCCGGCAAGTGTATATAAATAAGCCACGTGGTGGCTGGGTTCGTTACCATGCGCATACTGTCCGATGAGGCCGGTAACATCAGCTTGAGTGGTTTCCAGTTTAACGGTAAATACCGAGTCTAGCTTCTGCAAGAAAGCTTCTTCACCTCCGAAGAGCGCAATCAGTCCCGGTACATCATGCTGCACATGCCATGTATATTGCCAAGCATTTCCTTCGGTATAATCACCGCCGATGCTTTCCGAGTGTCCCACTTGACTTGGGTTAAACGGACTTTTCCAGGTTCCATCAGCTTTTTTCGGACGCATGAATTTCGTACTCGGGTCGAAGAGGTTTTTGTAATAATCGGCCCGTTTGGCAAAGTAAGCGGCTTCTTCCTCTTTTCCCATGCGTTTGGCCATATCGGCTGCCGCATAATCATCGTATACGCTTTCCAAAGTAGATGAAACTGATTCAGCCTCGGTCAAGTCGGTGGGGAAATAGCCATATTTGGTATAATTCTCCCAGTTCGATTTTAGAGGGTGTGACACCGTTTGGGTTTGCTTGATGGCATTAAAGGCACGTTCTGCATCAAAGCCTCTGAATCCTTTGGCATAGGCTTCGGCAATGATGGGCACACTGTGGTTGGCAATCATGGTAAAGGTTTCACCTCCCCACAATCCCCAGATAGGCAGGTAGCCGATGGTTTCACACTGATCGACCAGTGAGTTTACGAATCCATCCACGCGTTCGGGTACCATCAGAGTATAGAAAGGATGAGCTGCCCGGTAAGTATCCCATGTGGAGAAGGTAGAATAGAATTTGTCTCCGGTAGCCTGAACAATTTCATCTTTCGCATTGCGGTATTTTCCGTCGATATCAGAAATCTCGTTCGGCTGAATCAGTGCATGGTAGAAGCTGGTATAGAAATTCGTCTTTTCGTCGGTTGTGCCTTCTACGTCGATGCGGCTCAGGTAACTGTTCCATTCATTTTTGGCAGTTTGTCTTACTCCTTCGAAATCCCATCCATTCAGTTCGGCGGTAAGGTTTGCTTTTGCTCCTTCCACACCGGTGGTAGATAAGGCAACTTTCATCAGTAGCTGGTCTTCCGGTTTCATGTCGAACGTAGCGATGATTCGTTTTCCTTTTTCAGTGGCTGCCATGGGCAACTCAGATGAAGCAATAACCGGACGGTTGAACTTCATGGCAAAGTAATAAACCTGGTTAACCCATACCTTGTTGATTACATGCCCGGTCAGGGTGCTGTCGTTTTCCCAGTTGGTTTCGCAGAAACTGACTTGTGAATGATATTGCTCATCTCTCCATGCCGGACCATGCTGAAGGTCAATCAGTAATGAGGCAGAGTCAGCCTTGTGAAAGGTATAACGATGAAGAGCAGTATGCGTGGTGGCTGTCAGTTCAGCGGTAACATCCGGCTCGTCGAGAGTAACGCTATAATAGCCGGGGGTAGCTTTTTCGGTTTCCTTAGAAAAGCCGCTCCGGTACTCGTTCCATTGGCGCTGGCGCTTTCCGGTAACCGGCATGACAAGCACATCACCTAAATCCATGCATCCGGTTCCGTTAAGGTGAGTTTGTGTGAATCCCCATATGATAGAGTCTTCATAAACATATTCGGAGCAATATCTCCATCCCACTGCTCCGGTTACCGGACTGGTTTGAATCATTCCGAAGGGGCGGCAGGCTCCGGGAAACGTATGTCCGTTATCGGCAGCACCGATAAAGGGATTTACATACTGGGTATAGTCTATGTTTTTTTCATCCTGTGAAGTGCTACACCCAATCAGCATACTTCCCAATGCAAACAAAGAGGTATATAAAACAGTATTTTTTTTCATAGATGTTTTAGTATTTGGAGTGAGATAAAAAATCTCGTACAGATAAAGTGATTATCTGCGCGAGATTTTTTCTGCTTTTTAAAAGCGTAGATATATGGCTGAAATGCTTATACATAGGTTTCAAGGAATTTCACATTGCCATTAGGCAAAACTTTCAGTTCCTTCGTGGTGGCAGGGAACAATACTGACTCTCCGGCTTGCATTTCTATGGTATTTCCTTCATTGTCGGTGATGGTACATGCGCCTTCCATGCAGATGTAGATAACGAAAGAATCGAGTTCGCTGTAATCCATGTTCATGTTTTCACTTAAGTCATAAACAGAAGTGGTGAAATAAGGACAGGTAACCAGTTCAACCGGTTCGTTTTCTTTTGGAGTATATGAAGTGCGATAGTCGCTTTCTACGCTATAGTCGATAGCATCCTTAGAAAGTTCGGTATGCAATTCACGTGTGTTTCCGTTTTTGTCTTTGCGGTTGAAATCGTAAATTCGGTAAGTAATGTTAGAGGTCTGCTGGATTTCAGCGATGAAGCAACCCGCTCCGATGCTGTGGATGCGTCCTGCCGGAAGAAAGAATACATCACCCGGTTGAACTGCATAGTCAGCCAATGCATCGCAGATGGTATTATCTTCAATCATAGATGCATATTGGTCGGGGGTAATCTGTTTGCTTAATCCTGAGCGAAGGTGGGCTTTTCCTTCTGCATTGTCAATGACATACCACATTTCTGTTTTTCCCATTGAGTTATGACGTTTCATGGCCAGTTCATCGTCTGGGTGAACTTGGATAGAAAGGTCGTCTTGTGCGTCGATAAACTTGATGAGCAGAGGGAATTTGCCGTTGAAGCGCTTGTAGTTTTCCTCACCAACTAATGCACCTTTATATTCATTGACCATTTGAGTCAGGTTTTTTCCTGCGTCTGCTCCATTAGCAACAACAGATTCGTCGCCCGGTACATCAGAAATTTCCCAGCTTTCGCCTACTTGTGCCTGTTGACAGTCAAGGTGCTTGAACGGGATGATTTTATCTCCACCCCAAATGGTTGATTTCAGAATCGGATTAAATTTTAATGGATACATAATGTTTATAGTTTTTGGGTTAGAATTTACTGCAAAAATACGAAATTAATTTCGTTGCATCGTAAGATGATGTTTAATTTTCACATGAATCTCGGCAGATCTTCTCTCGGAAAAGAGTAAGAGTTAATTTGCGTTTTTTCGACCAGATAAGGTGTTGATTCATTGCAAAGATATATCTTTGCATCTGAAATAATACATGAAAAAAGAGAACATTATAAGATACGAACAAACGTTTTTTTATTTATATATTTTTATTTTAGATGGTAAACATTGAGAAAAAGTGGCGAGGTGTCGCCTTGTTTGCACTGTTCTTTGGATTAGGATCGTGCGTTGACAGCAAATACGATTTAGACAAAGACATCGACTGGACTATCACTGTAGGTGGTGATTATTTAACTGTTCCGGTAGGAACAACAGATACAATCTTTCTGAGTAAGATAATCGACTTGGAAAAGGATGGTATGCTGGGAGTTGATGGTAACCATGAGTATCATTTGACTAAGAAAGGTGTAATTGAAGTGGAACCGACTTCGGTAAGTAAAGTTCAAATTGCACAGGTAGTGACTGAAATGACCCCGATTGTTGTGGTGGATGAAGTGAAAAACAATGCTTTTTCTTTTTTATCGGGAGAGAATGTTTCTGCAGAAGTGCACACTTCTGGTGCTTTGGAAACAAATGTAACGGGGATTGATGAGGCACTGAAGGAGCTGGGGAAAATAACAGCTTCTGAGCCTTCGTTGCTGACTCTTACATTTGAGTTTGAGAAAGGTGAAGGAATAGAATATGATAAAGTGCTTGCTGATGGACTGACTTTTGTCTTTCCGGATTTTATACAGTTTGAGCCTGGACAGGAGTTATTAAGAGGTAATTCTTTGGTATTACCTAAAGGTTATGTAATGTCTTCGGATGGAAGTTCAAACCATGTAGAACTGAAAGTGACTGGTTATAAATTTAATGACAAGGCAGGTACGGCTGAAGCAATGAAACCGGTAAATGGGGAGTTGCTTATCAGTGGTGTGATACAAGCCGAAGGGCGGGTGCTTACTACTGGGGTAGTAAAGGGAGGCATGTTAAGTATGACACCTAAAGCTGTGCTGGCTCCGATGGAAATCAATCGGGTTGTGGGAGTCATTCAGCCGGAAATTACAGTAGAAGATACTCAAATAGCTTTGACTGGATTGCCGGATTTCCTGAAGGATGAAAGTACTCGTTTGGATATTTCTAATCCGGTATTCTTGTTTAAGGCAGAAAATAGCTTGAATACAGAGGTGGTGCTGGATGCCGTATTGACTCCAGAGAGAGAAGGAAAAGATCTTTCAGCGAATCAGGTTGTCGTAAACGGACTGAAACTGGCTCCTGCTTCTGAAGGGGAAACTTTCATCGCACTTTCACGTACAGGTGTCAGTGGTGTATCCGGGGCAAGCGATACGCAGGTGGAGGATATAAATAAACTGATAGAGGTTATTCCAGACTTCATTAATGTGGAACTGAAACCTCGCGTGGAGAATAATCAGTTTTATGGAGCTGAACTCGGAATAGACTATGAGTTGCCCTCCAGCTACGATGTGGATGTTCCGCTTTGTTTTGAAAGTAATTTGAATATTGTATATCAGGATTCAATCACAGAATTAAATAAAGACTTGGCTGATTTGGATAAGGTGGATTTCCGCGTTGCGAACTTCATTTTTACCGCCGTTAATACGGTGCCTTTGCAGTTGGAAGCTAAGCCGGAAAACGTGGAAATAAAAGATAGAGACGGAAAGGTAATTGATAATATCAAGGTGGAAAATAACGGTCGGCATATCGCAGAAAGTAAAGACGGAAAAGAAAAGGTGGAAAGTGAGTTTACATTGAAACTGACTTCCAAGGAGCCTAATGTTCTTTCGCGGATTGACTGCATTACCTTTAAAGTGACGGCTGTGCCGGGACAGGCTACGAATGTTCCCTTGAAGGATGAGCAATGGCTGAAGATGACTAAAATCAGGTTGAATGTACCGGGAGGGATTAAAGTGGATTTAAATTAACAGACAAATACAAAGAAAACAGATGAAAAAATATATTTTAATGAGTATGACAGCTGCTTCGCTGATGATGGCGTTTACAGAACAGGCGGCTGCACAGGCACAGCAAAACCGATCGGCTTATTTTTTGGAGGGAGCGACTTATCGGCATGAATTAAACCCCAGCTTTATGGGAGAACGTAATTATGTAGGTATGCCGGGGTTAGGCAATTTCTCATTAGGAGTGCAGAGTACTGCCGGTGTGGGCGATTTCTTGTTTGTAAAGTCAAATGGTGATTTGATGACTTTTATGCATGAAGAGGTAGGACGTAAGGAGTTTGAAAAGGGGTTGCCTAAACGGGTGAAGTTGGGACTGAACTTGAATGAAACGCTTCTTTCTACCGGCTTTTATGCTTGGGGAGGATTTAATACACTGGGTATTTCTGTAAAAAGTACGACTAACTTGTCGGTTCCTGATGAGATGTTTAAATTCATGAAAAATGGGGTTGATGCGCCTGAAGGAAGTCATTATAAGGTAAAGGGACTGCATGCTTTATCGACTAACTATGCTGAAATTGCTTTGGGACATGCACGTCAGTTTGATGAGCATTGGACTGTGGGTGCAAAGGCAAAAATATTGGTAGGACTTGCTAAGGCTACAGTAAAAATAGACGAGCTTGACATCGTAGCTACTCCGGATAATTGGCAGATTACACCAAGTGGGGCTGAGGCTTATCTTTCTGCCAAGGGGTTGATTGCCCCTACGAAAGGAGAAACAGGCAACTATGATGAAAGTGATTATGAATTGGATGCGGCTGGAAATCGTACGGAGCAGTTGAAACCGGGAGCTGAGCACTTGCTTTCATATGATGATTTTGATTATGAAACGGGCGATATGGGACCTGCTGGCTTTGGTATGGCTTTTGATTTCGGAGTAACCTATCGCTTGAACGATGAGTGGACTTTCTCGGCTGCTGTCCTTGATTTGGGCTTTCTTCGTTGGAAGCATACTGTGAAGGCGGTTATGGAGAATAAATTTGAGTTTGACGGTTTTACGGAAATCCCTATCAATTCAGATTTGGGAGATAACGATCCGAATTCAATCGATAATCAGGCTGACCGGATTGGAGATGACTTGGAGGAAATGTATAAGTTTACCAAAGTGGGCGAAGGGATGAAGCGATCTACTGCTTTAGCTGCTACGTTGAACTTAGGCGCAGAATATACACTTCCGGCTTATAACCGGTTGAAGTTTGGCTTCTTGTCTTCTTCTCGTTTCCAGGGACGTCATTCTTGGAGTGAAGCACGTGTATCAGCCAATGTGTCTCCATTGAATTGGTTTGAGGCATCGGTCAACTATGCATTGTCTAATTTTGGCTCTACCGGCGGCTTGATGCTGAACTTTCATCCTTGCGGATTCAACTTCTTCCTTGCAGCCGATATGCCGATAGGAAAATATTCTCCTAAATACTATGCTCCTATTAACCGGGCAGCAGTAAATGTAAACTTAGGTATTAATTTTACATTTGGAGCTAAGCATAAAAAGCAATCTAAAGAGGCAAACTCTCAGTCGATCTGATGTAAGAAGAATCTTTTTTCTTGGATATAGAGTGCTTTAGTAGCAGTATAGATAGAAAAATCCCCGTTCGTACTTGCAGTGTAATTAAACATCGCTGGCGGACGGGGATTTTATTGTTTGGTTAACTTGTCATCCTTTATTCTTATTGCCTTGAAGATGAGTTTGCAAAGCTTGGGAGAATAAGATGAAAGTGACTGTAATTGTAGCTTGGATAGCTGAAGCTTACTGTTTTATAATTTCAAAGATTTCAACATCTCCCGTAAGTTCTATTTTTGCAGCATCTTTAGCTAATTCAAGTTGAAGGAAAGAAGAATGTACATCTGTTTCACTTAAAACAGAGCCATCGGTCTTTAACTGACGTAAGGTTACGTTCCCGTTTGAAGGCAGTTTTCCAAATAACCAAGTATAGCTGTGTGTGCCTTGAGGTACTTCAAAAATCAAGGTTCCATGGTTATGATAAGATGTGCTGAGACGCTGGTCGAATGCAGACAGTGCCTGTTGTACAGAATCGGCTTCAAGTTTGAAACCTAAGTTGTCCACACGTGCAGGGTTCACGTCAAAGCTACGGATGGCAGCCCAGTTGGTTCGTTTGGAGTCAAGGCGGCGCAGGCGTACGTAACGAGCTTTTACCGGTTTGCCTTTCCATTCGATTACATATTGGTTTTGCATATCATCTATCAGCGGCTTCCATTGTTTTCCGTCTTCAGAACATTCCAGTATGGCATGGTCAAAGAAGTCTACATCGTCAACTGAGTTACGTCCTTGCAGAATAGATACTTCGCGTACATCGCGCAGACATCCTAAGTCCACTCCTAACCAGTCGCTGGCTTTCTGTGCAGTACCCGAGGTGTAATAGCTCTGGTCATTACCGTCAAGCATCAGTTTAACCTGAGTAGTTGCAGCGGTTTTGAATGAACCGATTCCTTTGTAATCCATGGGAGTTTCACCCGTTAGTTTTTGCAGGAATCCATAAGCCATATCATCCATCATGTTTTCATAGAACGGTTGCAATTTCATGGTTCCCGACTTATGCGCTTCATACGCTTTCTGTTCGTCGGCTGTCATCATATTCTGGATGTATTTATTCCAGAAAGCTGAATTATCAGCGCCTGAGCGGTAAATTCGTGCTATTTCAATGGCGTTTTTGCCGCGGGTTCCTAATTTCCCAAATTCACTTAACCACGGGCGCAGTTCTTTCAATAAAGCAGTGTTGGTGCATCCTTTTTCAATTTCATTTGGTACGTTTTCTACGCGGTCATATTCTTTCCACAATTTATCTGCCAGTTCATCGCTCCAGTTGTTTAAGCGGAAAGTCTGTGTTTCCCATGATTCGTCGCGGCGGTATCCGGTTTCAGTATCACAGGAATGAATAGCAAATGTGCGGTAAGCTTCGTGTGCTTGAGGCATCATTTCCACTAAGGCACGTTCCCAGTTGTCAATCGGATTATAAGCCGCAATATTCCATGAGTAATCAGCCACACCATAGAGGGCAAGTTTAGAAGCTTCACCATGTTCCATAGGGTTGCTGACAATACCACACAAGTCTTTGTTCGAAAGTTGGGTGCTTAATCCGTAAACCGGTCCTTGCATCAGAATGTGGCGTGCATAATCGGTAACCGGGAAGTTCCACCAATAGTAAGCCGGACGCTTGATACGAGAGTTAACCCAGTCCATTGTTTCCTTAGTCAAGTCACTGCAAACCACATCGCCAGTCCAGAAGACTTCGATAGCCGGATTCAGTGTTTCTCCATAGATGGCAAGGCTTCCTTGAGGGGTAGGGTTGGCCCATAATTTAGAGTAGTCGGTTGGGCATACCGTTAAAGAAGAAATATCTCCCTTAGCTTCTACGAAGTCTTTAGTTAATCGGTTAAGCAATTCGGTTTGTTTGACAGGATTGGTTCCTTCTCCGGAAATATCATCGAAGAAAACAGCAAACGAACGTACTCCCAAATTGTACATCCAAGTGCATTTATTCAATAAGTTCTGATAATCTTCTTCATTCCATTTAATGTCTTGTCCCGGATGGATAGCCCAGACAAAATCTACCCGGTTGCGGTTGCAGGCTGCGATAAGCTCCTTGATGTTTTGGGCTTCTTTTTCCGGATAAGGCAGGCGCCAGTTCGGGCAGCTGTGATAAGGATCATCTTTCGGTCCATACAAGTAAGCATTCATTTTATATTTCCCGTAAATGTCAATCAATGACATACGTACTTCATGTGACCAGGGGGTTCCATAGAACCCTTCTACTACACCTCGGTAAGGAAGGTCAGGATAGTCAGAAATTGCCAAGCAAGGCAAAGTTCCCTTAGAAGCAACCGGGCTCTCCATGATTTGTCGGAGAGTTTGGATGCCATAAAAAGCTCCTCGTTCGTCATAGCCTGTAATGGTAATACCTTTGGATGTAATTTGTAAAGCATATGCTCCGGAAACTTCTTTAACATTAGCTTTAAGTGCTTGCTTCTTCCCGAAATCAATGGTTAATTTTACTCCTTTCTTCTGTAAAGATAAGAAATTTAAGTCGGAGGTAAAACGACCTTGTTTGTCTTTTAGAGCAAATCCCGAAGTAATATCCAGGGGCATTTCACTTGAAGCCAGTGAAAGAGCATGTGGGGTAGGATTAATGATTAATCCTTTGTGGTCAATCTTTTTTCCGGGTACTTTCCATACGTTTTGTACCTCCGAGCGCTGGCTGTTCAAATCAAAATCTGTTTCCTGTGAAAAGAGTGAAACAGGGCTGCACAGGCAAGCTGCCAGTAAAGCGAATGTTTTTGTTCTAGTCATCATTTTAGGGTAAGTAAAGTTTTGTATATCATTTTGCAAATATAATGAAATAATTTAATTATTTGCGGGTATCAAATTAAACCTATGTGTTATTTTTGAGAAAAGGATGTAGTTTTTATTATTTTTATAGAATAATTTGTAAAAGGCTCAAATAAATTTGGATGTTCATAGGGGTTACTTTATCTATGGCAAAGTAATTTTTTCTATGATTATGAAAAATATATTTCTGGATAATGCGCAAAACGCAATCACCTCTGCCGCTTGGTCTTTATGACAGAGGTGATTGCGCTTTGTTGCCGGAAGTTGTAGGAATATTCCGGTTGGGTTCTTGTTTACATTTTATCTCTTTTTGATTGGAGGGTAAGGTCTGCTTATGCGGAATAATAGATACGTTTGACGCGGCTTGAAACGCTAGTCAGAATTTCATAAGGGATCGTATCGAGAATATCCGATAAAACCGTAACGGGAAGGTTGTCACCGAAGATTATAGCTTTATCTCCTTCCTGGCAGTCAATGTCGGTTACATCAATCATGCATACATCCATGCAGATATTCCCCACATAGGGAGCTTTTTGCCCGTTAACCAGACAGTATCCATTTCCGTTTCCTAAATGACGATTTAGTCCGTCTGCATATCCGATAGGGATAGCGGCAATTCGTGAGTCTCGGCTTAAGATGCCTTTGCGGCTGTAGCCAACTGTTTCTTCTTTGGCTACGTTATGAATTTGGAGAATTGTGGTTTTTAAGGTTGTTACATTATGAAGCATCTGATTGGTAAAAGGATCAATGCCATATAATCCTATTCCTAAACGAACCATGTCAAACTGCGCTCCCGGGTAGCGTTCAATACCGGCAGTATTACAAATATGGCGTAAGATTTTATGTGTAAAGCCAGATTGAAGCTCAGTGGCTGCTTTTTCAAACGTTTCAATTTGCTTTCGGGTAAACGGATCAAAGCGTTCTGCATCGCTTCCTACTAGGTGTGAAAAAACAGAGCGAGGGATAACTGCACTTTGCCGGTGCAGCCGTTCGATGAGTTGAGGAATTTCGGTTGGTTCAAATCCCAGCCGGTTCATGCCTGTATTAATTTTTATGTGGATAGGGAAGTTGGTAACTCCTTCACGTTCGGCAGCCTTGATTAGTTCTTCCAGTAGGTGCATACTGTATACCTCGGGTTCCAGCTTATATTCAAACATAGTTCGGAATGCGGTAATTTCAGGGTTCATAATGATGATAGAACTCTGTATTCCGGCTTTACGCAAGTCGGCTCCTTCATCAGCTACGGCGACAGCCAGATAGTCCACCCGGTGATCTTCCAATGTTTTGGCTATTTCAAACGAACCGGCTCCGTAGGCAGAAGCTTTTACCATGCATACCATTTTTGTTTCCGGTTTCAGTTTATTTCGGTAGTAATTCAGGTTATCAACTAAGGCATTTAAGTTTATTTCAAGAATGGTTTCATGTACTTTAAGCTCTAAAAGATCAGTGATTTTATCAAACTGAAAGGCACGGGCTCCTTTAATCAAGACGACTTCGTTGCGTAAATTGGCCAGAATGTCAGACTCCAGTAACTCCGAGGTCGAGCGGAAGAATAGTTTTTCAATATTGAAACGTGAAGAAGCTTCTGATATTTCTTTTCCTACACCGATAATGCGGTCTACTCCCCGGCTGTGAACTAAATCGGCTACTTGCCGGTAAAGTAGTTTGCTGGTTTGTCCACTTTCCAGAATATCAGAAAGAATCAACGTGCGCTTACGGTGCTTGTCTTCTGTGCGACGTGCCATGAAGTCAAGAGCAATATCCAATGACGCAAAGTCAGAATTATAACTGTCGTTGATAAGTACACATCCATTCTTTCCCTCTTTCACCTCCAGGCGCATAGCTATAGGTTCAAGATGCGCCATGCGTTCGGCAATCACTTCAGGAGGAATCATGAGATATAAAGCCGTAGCTAAGCAGTGCAGAGAATTTTCGATAGACGCATCATCGATGAAGGGAATGCGATATTCTTTAAAGAAACCCAGATAGCGGTATTTGATTGTGGTTCCCGTTTCATCTTTTATGATTTTTTCAATGAAAAGCGGTCGCTCGGTATCTTTCATTGACCAGGCGATTTCGCGGGCTGTGACAAGCGATTTGCTTACACAGTTACTGATGAGCTCATTGTCGCCGTTGTAAATAAGTACATCGCAGTCTTTAAATAGCTGGAGCTTTTCCATACATTTATCTTGCAGGGAAGAAAAGTTTTCCTGATGCGCTCCTCCGATATTTGTTAAAATACCGATGGTGGGGCGGATGATAGGCGCCAAGGCTTCCATTTCTTCCATTTCCGAGATACCGGCTTCAAAAATACCCAGTTGGGTATGTTCGTTCATTAACCATACAGAAAGCGGTACACCGATTTGTGAATTGTAGCTGCGTGGTGAGCGGGTGATGGTATAGTTTGCGCTTAACAGCTGGTACAGCCATTCTTTTACGATGGTTTTTCCGTTGCTTCCGGTAATACCTACTACGGGAACTTGAAACTGCTCTCTATGGCGGGTTGCTAATTTCTGCAAAGACTTGAGAGGCGATGCAGTTTGCAGGAAGTTTGCTTCGGTATATAAGCTAAGGTCTTCGGGCAGTTCGCTTACCACGAAGTTTCTGACTCCGCGTGTATAGAGGTCATTTATATATTTATGTCCATCGTTTCGCTTTGTCTTTAAAGCAAAAAACAATGTTTCTTCCGGGAAGCACAAAGAACGGCTGTCGGTTAGTATCCAGTCAATATGAGCTGGAGTATTTCCGGTGCGTTGAACTCCGAGGACTGAGGTTATTTCTTCAATAGTGTTTGACATAATGTTTCTTCATTTTGTGCGTCTAAGTACGGGAATTTTTCTTTTAATCTTTCTATCTTTAACAGAATTTGACTTAAAAAGCTTTGGTAGCCTTCTGATTGGGGATTGAAAGGACGGTGTGCAAGTGCTTTTTTCACTTCATCCCATTGCTTCATAAACTGTAACGTTTCTAAGCCAAAAAAGGAATTTTTAAAGCATAGCCAAATATAGTTTATGGCCAAACCGCTAGGGTGGAGCATATCGTCGGCATAAAAACGATAATCTCTCAGTTCATCCATCATGATTTCATAGGATGGAAAGTAGAAACAAAACGGAAGAGCTTGGCATAGCTTTTCAACGGCAAGTAATAAAGTGGCTTTATTCAACTGATTTCCGTGCATTCCGTCTTTGGCGTGGCGGATGGGGCTTACAGTAAATAATACCTTTAACCCGTGATTCTGGCTGTGTAAGTCGGCAAGCAGTTGAGAATAAGTTGAAACAATTTCGTCAACTTCCAGCAGCCTGCGTGTGAAAAGTTTTTCGGGAAGTTTGTGGCAGTTTCCTACTATTTCTCCGGTTTCCTTCCATTCATAGACACGTGCCGTTCCCCATGTGAAGATAAGCCAGTTTGCCTGCATGAGATTTTCGTTCCCTTGGGTGATTCGGCTATTGATGTTCGATAGGCATGTTTCTTTTTCAGCATCTGAAAATAAACTATGATGCATTAGGCTGTGCCAGCTATTCTTATCCCATAATAAGTCGGCTTCGGTGTACAGGCGCTTTTCTTGCAAGGTTTTCACAGCCTTAGCTATGGAAGCCGGATTATATAAGATGCCAAAAGGGTTAAGGTCGCAGGCAAATTTATATTCGTTTAATAGCTTTCCGATGTTTTCAGCGAAGCATGAACCCCAAAGCATCAAACGGTCAGAATGATGTATCTTTTCGTTCCCTATAGGCAGTTCTACTTTAGTTCTGAATTCCATGATTCTATTTTTTCCTGCAAAAGTAAGCACAATATATATATTTATGCTAATTTTGTACGATTAAAGTTAACGAAACAAGGATGGAAGAACAAGTTTCATACGAATTGTTGAATAAAATAGATAGTCCTGATGACTTGCGCAAGCTTTCGGCAGAGGCATTGCCGGAGGTGTGCAATGAGTTGAGGGAGAAAATTATAGATGAACTTTCACGTAATCCCGGACATTTTGGTTCCAGTTTGGGAGTCGTGGAGTTGACTGTGGCTCTTCATTATATTTTCCATACACCTTACGACCGGATTGTATGGGACGTGGGTCATCAGGCTTATGGGCATAAAATATTGACAGGTCGGCGTGACCTTTTTTATACGAACCGAAAATTTGGTGGAATAGCTCCATTTCCTTCACCGGCTGAAAGTGAGTATGACACATTTACATGCGGTCATGCTTCTAACTCTATCTCTGCCGCACTGGGGATGGCGGTTGCTGCTGCTCAGAAGGGAGAACCGGAACGTCATGTTGTAGCTGTGATTGGTGACGGCTCCATGAGTGGAGGACTTGCCTTTGAAGGGTTGAATAATGCTTCTTCTACACCGAATAATTTGCTGATTATTTTAAATGACAATAATATGGCAATCGACCGAAGTGTGGGAGGAATGAAACAGTATCTGTTAAATTTACATACTTCGGAGGGCTATAACAAATTCCGTAATGCGCTTTCGCGGAAACTCTACAGATGGGGTGTACTGAACGATGAGCGACGGAAAAGCCTGATACGGTTTAACAATAGTCTGAAATCGATGTTGATGCAGCAGCAAAATGTATTTGAGGGGATGAATATCCGTTACTTTGGACCGGTAGACGGGCATGATGTGCTGGCGCTTACCAAAGTCTTAAAAGAAATAAAGGACATGAAAGGTCCGAAGCTGATGCATGTACATACTTGCAAGGGAAAAGGATACAAGCCTGCCGAAAAAGCAGCAACGGTGTGGCATGCTCCCGGAATCTTTGATAAGGAAACCGGAGAACGTATTATAGCCGATACCACGGGAATGCCTCCGTTGTTTCAAGATGTTTTTGGAAAGACATTGCTTGAATTGGCAAAGAAGAACGACAAGATTGTAGGTGTGACACCAGCCATGCCTTCAGGATGTTCCATGAATATCCTGATGCGGGAGATGCCTCGCCGGGCTTTTGATGTAGGTATTGCCGAAGGGCATGCCGTAACTTTTTCCGGAGGAATGGCCAAAGACGGCTTACTGCCTTTCTGTAACATTTACTCTACTTTCATGCAGCGTGCCTATGATAACGTGATTCATGACGTAGCTATTCAGAATTTAAATGTGGTGCTTTGTCTTGACCGTGCCGGACTGGTAGGCGAGGACGGAGCCACTCATCATGGAATGTTTGACATGGCTTATTTGCGTCCGATACCGAATCTGACCATCGCAGCTCCATATGATGAGCATGAACTGCGCCGGCTGATGTTTACAGCCCAACTTCCGGATAAAGGGCCATTTGCCATCCGTTATCCGCGCGGAAGAGGGTACCTTACCGATTGGTGTTGTCCGCTTGAGGAGGTTGAAGTGGGAAAAGGGCGTAAACTGAAGGACGGTACTGATTTAGCCGTGATAACGATAGGTACCATAGGTCATGAAGCCGCAGCAGCCATTGCCAGGGCTGAGGCTGAAAAAGGATGCTCATTGGCGCATTATGACTTACGCTTTTTAAAGCCTTTAGATGAGGCTATGCTTCATGAGGTAGGAGCGCATTTTCAGCATGTGCTAACCATAGAAGATGGTGTATTGATGGGAGGAATGGGAAGTGCTGTCCTTGAATTTATGGCTGATAATGGATACAAGCCGAACGTAAAACGTTTGGGCATAGCGGATGCCTTCGTGCAGCATGGTTCTGTTAAGGAACTGCGTGCATTATGTGGCATTGATGAAAATGCAATTTATCAAGCGATTACTCAGATACTTACTCTTTGAGCCCTTGAGCTTTCAAGTTTCTTTGATGATGCACGGTAAAGTGCAGTATGCAGAAGCAGAAAGTTTGCAAGCTGAAAAACTTACCAATGTAAAGACTTGTAAATTTATAAACTCAGAATCATGAAAATTATTATTGCCGGAGCTGGGGCTGTGGGAACCCACCTTGCTAAATTACTGTCAGGAGAAAAGCAAAATATAATCCTGATGGATGAGGACGATGAAAAATTAAGCAGGATGGGTAACAATCTTGACTTGATGACCATTAACCTTTCCCCCACGTCGATAAATGGATTAAGGGAGGCAGGTGTGGCAGGAGCAGACTTATTTATAGCGGTCACTCCAGATGAAAGCCGTAATATGACAGCCTGTATGCTTGCCACGAGTCTTGGGGTAAGAAAAACAGTAGCCCGTATTGATAATTATGAATACTTGCTTCCCAAGCATAAGGAATTTTTTGCAAAGCTGGGAGTACATTCTCTGATTTATCCGGAAATGCTTGCCGCACGTGAAATTGTGGATGCGGTAAAAATGAGTTGGATACGTCAGTGGTGGGAATTTGCCGGAGGTGCATTGGTCTTGATAGGAGTAAAGATGCGCGAGAAGGCTGAAATATTAAATGTTGCCCTTCATGAACTGGGAGGGCGGAACATCCCTTTCCATATCGTAGCCATCAAGCGGGGAAGTTCAACCATTATTCCGCGAGGGGATGATGTAATCAAGCTGAACGATGTGGTCTATTTTACCACAACGAAGAAATATGTTCCTTACATCCGTAAGATATCGGGAAAAGAAAACGAACCGGATGTGCATAATGTAATCTTGATGGGAGGAAGTCGGATTGCGGTTCGTACGGCGCAGTACCTTCCAGAGTATATGCATGCCAAGATTATAGAAAGCGATATTAACCGCTGTAACCGACTGACCGAACTGGTTGATGACGGTGTAATGATAATCAATGGAGATGGGCGTGACATGGAGTTGCTTCGTGAAGAAGGAATCCGGAATACAGAGGCTTTTGTGGCTTTGACAGAGAGTTCGGAAACCAATATTCTTGCCTGTCTGGCTGCCAAGCGAATGGGGGTAACCAAAGTGGTGGCACAAGTGGAGAACGTAGATTATATCAGTATGGCAGAAAGTCTGGATATAGGTACGGTGATTAATAAAAAATTCATTGCAGCCAGCCATATATATCAGATGATGCTGGATGCGGATGTTTCCAATGTAAAGTGTCTGACTTTTGCCAATGCTGATGTGGCTGAATTTACCGTAAAGGCAGGGTCACGCATTACTAAGGCACCGGTAAAGGATATTGGCTTACCTAAAGGAGCTACTATCGGAGGACTGATTCGAAATGGAGAAGGACTTCTGGTTACCGGAAATACCGTGATTCAGGAAGGCGACCACGTGGTGGTGTTCTGTTTGGGAATGATGATAAAAAAACTGGAGAAATTTTTCTAAGCGAAATAAGAAAAATAATAAAACGGTCTGTTACCGATGCTTTGAGCATTGTGACAGGCTGTTTGTGTTTAAAGTGGTATAAATTGTGGATATACTGGTATGGAAAAAACAATTATTTGAAAACTAAGCAGAATATGCTACTTTTGCGATAAACTAAAAAATGCAAATGATGATGAAAAAAGTTATCTGTCTGTTGGCTTTAGTTATATCTATGTGCTCTGTTGACGGAATGGCGCAAGGACTTCACTTTGGGCTGAAAGCAGGAGTCTTGGGCAATAAAGCAGAGGTACAAGGTATGCGCAGGCAGTTTAAGTGTGAGAATCAGACCGGTTTTCAGGTTGGTCCTATGTTGCAGTATCAAACAGGTTTTTATGGCATTACGTTAGATTTCTCATTGCTGTACGTACAGCGGGGCGTTAAAATCACGAATACTTCCAGCCATGTAAGCGAGGATGTCAAGACTCAGAGTATTGATATTCCTATCGAACTGAAATGGGAAATGGGACTGTCGGAAAATTTTGATATGTTTCTTGGAATCGGACCTTCGTTTTCTTTTCTTGTAGATAAAGACAACTGGGGACGCAAACTGGCTCATATTGCCGTAGATGCCATAGACAAGAACCTTCCTTCTATGGGATGGCGTTCTTCTGAAGTGGGCTTGAACTTGGGAGGTGGTTTTAAGATTGTGAACCATTTGATGCTTAGCTGTTATTATAATATAGGTCTGACGCAGTCGGCCAAGCACCATATTGGCGGAAACAAGCACGATGCTATTGATCAGATATTTGATGGAGATATATTTGAGTCACGAAACAGGTATTGGCACCTGTCATTAGCTTACTTGTTTTAAAGGCTTTTTTCTTCTCGGAAAACATCAAGGCGTGTTGCCTGAAACATCGAAACATTATTTTGGGTTTGTCAAGGCGTTTCGTATGAAATGCCTTGACGTTTTTTCAACGTTTGTATAAAGAAACAATAGAGGCGTAATTGATTTGTCGGCAATGATAAAGAAGTGTTATTTTTACAATGATATTTGCTTCATATAAAAATAAATGTCTAAATTTGCTTCGTTTTTTTTAATAGGTTTAAAAGATGGGATATTGGATAAAATGTATAGTGCCGGTCTTGCTGATACTTCTGCTGTCTGCTGAGGTAAGAGCTGTCGATGCGCATTCTGTTTTATCTGTTTCTTCTGATTGTCTTGAACCATATGGTTCGGCAGAACTTCTCAGTCCATATGATGGGGCAGAAAAGGCTCTGCATGATTTGTTAACCCTTCGTTTGTCTCTGTTTTCACAGCCGGCAGAAGTGGTTTGTTTCACTCAGTCTTCAGGTATAAAATGGTTATACCGTTTGGCTGGATTATTTCCTTTGCTTGATAATCAGCGTTTTCGTATCTCTTCTTCCTGCCTTTTGACCTATCAGAGGTCTGTGTTCTTGGGCAGAGGTTCAGGAACTTATCTTTATAGGTTAGGCCATCTGCTTATTTAGTAGGTGAAGCCAACGACGATGTTTCTGTGTAAGGCGATTGATGCAGAAACCAGATAGCTATATATCATTCATTCAAAACATTTAAAATATGTATTTTACTTTTATTGTAGTGGTGATACTCACCGCTGTAGCCCTTGTGGTGGCTGCCATGACGATAGCTCATTTGGTGGCTCCGCGCTCATCGAACCCCCAGAAAGGAGAGCCTTATGAGTGTGGTATTCCTACGCGTGGTCGTTCATGGGTGCAGTTTAAGGCTGGATATTATCTTTTTGCCATTCTGTTTCTGATGTTCGACATCGAAACCGTATTTCTCTTTCCTTGGGCTGTTGTGGTAGAAAGCGTTGGAGCTTACGCGCTGGTGAGTGCCGGATTTTTCCTTTTGATTCTGATTTTAGGTCTGGCTTATGCCTGGCGGAAAGGAGCGTTGGAATGGAAATAAAGAAACGTACTCAAATTCGTTCGATGGAGTATGACGAATTTAAGAACAATGACTATTTGGAGAGCATGGTGCGCGAGCTCAACGCCAACGGAGCCGGAGTCATAGTGGGATGTGCCGACGAGTTGATTAACTGGGGGCGGAGTAATTCGCTATGGAGCTTGACGTTTGGTACCAGCTGTTGTGCCATTGAATTCATGGCTTTAGGAGCTGCCCGTTATGATATGGCACGCTTCGGATTTGAGGTTACGCGTAACTCTCCCCGTCAGGCCGATATGATTATGGTTTTAGGTACGATTACTTATAAAATGGCACCGGTTCTGAAACGTTTGTATGATCAGATGGCTGAGCCCAAATATGTGGTAGCTGTGGGAGGATGTACCATATCTGGCGGTCCTTTCATTAAATCCTATCATGTGGTAAACGGAATAGACAAGATTATCCCGGTTGATGTATTTATTCCGGGATGTCCTCCGCGTCCGGAAGCTTTTTATTATGGTATGATGCAGTTGCAGCGTAAAATAAAAGTAGAAAAATTCTTAGGTGGAGTAAACAGAAAAGAATAGACTGTTGCCTTGGCTGGTAAGACTTTGAGTTTCATTTCTTCTATGATATAAAAGAATGAACTCGTTTATGATTTTGAAAAGCCTTGCAGGAGTCATGTCTTGTAGATTTTCTGTTTTAAATCAAAAAGCGTAAAGACTAAAAACTCAAAAACGAAAACGAATGTTAGAAAAAATAAAGAAATTAGTTCCCGATGCCGTAGTCATTCAAGAAGGTGATTCCATTGTGAAACTTCTGCCCGAAGACTTCCGTCGGGTGGCCGAAGCGTTGAGAAACGATACCGAAGCCCCGATGGATTATTTGCGCGATATAGTAGGAATGGACTGGGGAGAAGAAGGATTGGGAGCCTTGTATTACTTAGAGTCTTCGCATACCTATCGGCGTATAATCTTGCGTACAGCTGCTTCTTCGCGTGAAGAGGCTTATCTGCCTTCGGTAAGCGACTTGTGGAAAACGGCTTTAATTAAAGAACGTGAGGTTTACGATTTCCTCGGTATCCGTTTCCTCAACCATCCGGATATGCGTCGTCTTTTTCTTCGTGAAGACTGGAAGGGATGGCCGTTGCGTAAGGATTATGACATGAATTCGAATCCGCTGAACATGGAGAATGAAGAAAATGCCGATGTAACCGATGAGTATTACCTGCTTCCTGACGGCAAGATAGCCGACCGGAAGAATATCATATTCGACCAGAAAGACTTTGTTGTCAATATCGGTCCGCAGCATCCTTCTACCCATGGTGTACTGCGTATGCGTACTTCATTAGTGGGCGAAACAATTGAGAAAATCGACCCGATACTGGGATATATCCATCGCGGAATAGAGAAGATGAACGAATCGCTTACTTATCCGCAGACGCTTGCTTTGACCGACCGTTTAGATTACTTGAGTGCACATCAAAACCGTCATGCGCTGTGTATGTGTATTGAACAGGCTGCCGGAATAGAAGTAACCGAGCGCGTGCAATATATCCGTACGATTATGGACGAACTGCAGCGTATTGACTCACATCTTTTGTTCTACTCATGTCTGGTAATGGATATGGGAGGACTGACCCCTTTCTTTTACGGATTCCGTGAACGCGAAATGATTCTTGATATTTTTGAGGAAACAACCGGAGGACGTTTGATTCAGAATTACAATATGATTGGAGGAGTACAGGCTGATATCCATCCGGATTTCTGCCGGAAGGTAAAAGAATTTATCCGTCACCTGCGCAGCGTAATCAAGGATTATCATGATATCTTTACCGGCAATGTGATTGCTGTCAACCGCCTGAAAGGTGTGGGGGTTCTTTCTAAAGATGATGCTATTTCGTTAGGCTGTACGGGAGGTACCGGACGGGCTTCAGGCTGGGCGAATGATGTGCGTAAGCATCATCCTTATGCTTTATACGACAAGGTGGATTTCCGTGAAGTAGTACGTACCGAAGGCGACTCGTTTGCGCGGTATATGGTGCGTATGGATGAAATTATGGAGTCATGTCACATTATCGAACAGCTTATAGACAACATTCCTGAAGGGGAGTTCCGGGTTAAGACTAAGCCTATCATAAAATTACCTATAGGAACATTCTCGGCTTCGGTAGAGACGAGTCGCGGTGAGTTTGCTGTGATGCTGGAGAGTAGAGGAGATAAGACTCCATACCGTTTGCATTATCGTTCAACCGGACTTCCTTTAGTGCATGCCATGGATACGGTGTGCCGTGGAGCAAAGATTGCCGACTTGATAGCAATCGGAGGTACGCTTGACTTTGTAATTCCTGACATTGACAGGTAAGTCTTTCCTTTCTTGACGGGTAGCCCTATGGCTGCCCCGTCACCTGAAACTAACAAACTAAAGAACTAACAAACTTAGACAAATGTTTTTAGATTATTATAATTTTGCACCTCTGCTGACTCGGATTCACAGCGCACTGTGTGGTGTCATTCCTGAATGGCTGGCACTGACGCTTGAAGGGTTGGCGGTAGGTATATTCATTCTTGTGATGTATGCTGTGCTTGCCATCATCCTGATTTATATGGAACGTAAGGTTTGTGCTGCTTTCCAATGCCGTATTGGTCCGAACCGTGTAGGTGGAAAAGGCGGACTGCTGCAAGTGCCGGCAGATGTACTGAAAATTCTGACAAAAGAAATCATTTCCTTGAAAGATGCCGACCGTTTCTTATATAATCTGGCTCCTTTCCTGGTGATATTGGCTTCTATTCTAACCTTCTCCTGTCTTCCGTGGAATAAAGGAGGTGAGATTTTGCACATGAATATTGGTATCTTCTTTGTATTGGCTGCTTCAAGTATCGGCGTCTTGGGAATCTTGCTGGCCGGATGGAGTAGTAACAGTAAGTATACCTTGATTGGTGCTGTGCGCAGCGGGGCTATGATTATCAGTTACGAACTGTCAATCGGGCTTTCTGTGTTGACCATGGTTGTGATGAGCGGAGCAATGGATATTCAGAGTATAGTAAGCGGGCAGGCAGACGGCTGGAATCTTTTTAAAGGGCATGTTCCGGCTCTGATGGCTTTTGTTATCTTCCTGATAGCCGGAAATGCGGAAGCAAACCGTGGTCCGTTTGACTTGGCAGAGGCTGAACAAGAGTTGACTGCAGGTTATCATACAGAATATTCAGGTATGCACTTCGGATTTTTTTATCTGGCTGAATATCTGAACCTGTTTATTACTGCGGGTATTGCTACTACGCTGTTTTTAGGAGGATGGATGCCTTTGCATATAGCCGGTCTGGAAAGTTTTAATTTGGTGATGGATTATATACCCGGATTTATATGGTTTATCGGGAAGACCTTTATGATTGTTTTCCTGCTGATGTGGATACGCTGGACTTTTCCCCGTTTGCGTATTGACCAGGTGCTGATTCTTGAATGGAAGTACTTGATGCCTGCCTCGTTGTTTGTACTGCTGCTGATGACCGTTTGCAAGGTCTTCGGATTAACATTTTAACAAAAAAGATTATGAGCAACTTTAATGAATATATAAAAGGATATTATCAAGGAGTAAAAAGTCTTTTGATAGGTATGCGTACCTCTATGAAGGTTTTTTGTCAGAAGAAAGTGACAGAACAGTATCCGGAAAACCGCCATACCACCCTTCACATTGCCGAGCGTCATCGTGCCATGCTGGTGATGCCTCATGATGAAGAAGGAAACAACCGGTGTATTGCTTGCGGTCTGTGCCAGATGGCTTGTCCGAACGGAACCATTCGTCTGACCACAGAGATGCGGGAAACAGAGGACGGCAAGAAAAAGAAGTTTTTGGTGAAATATGAATATAACTTAGGTTCATGTATGTTCTGCCAGCTCTGTGTGAACGCTTGTCCGCATGATGCCATCTGTTTTACAAACGATTTTGAAAATGCGGTGTTCCAGAAAGAGAAACTCGTATTGACATTGAATAAAATTAAAAATGAAGAATAATACATTATGAATCTCTCACTTCAAGAAATAGCATTCTATATAGTAAGCGCCTGTATTCTTGTAAGTTCAGTGCTTGCAGTAACTACCGGCAAGATTTTGCGTGCTGCCACTTACCTGTTATTTGTGCTTTTTGGAACAGGGGCTATTTACGGTATTTTGGGATATACTTTTCTGAGTGCCGTTCAGTTGATGGTATATGCTGGTGGTATTGTTGTATTATATGTGTTCTCGATTCTCCTTACCCAGTCGGATAAGGATATGAAATACCGGCAGAACCGGGCTCGTTTGATCAGTGTGCTGTTAACCATCTTTGTAGGGGCTGGACTGGTTTTGTTCCTTTTGCTTACAAATGGCTTTGCCATGAATCTGATTCCTCAGGGTGAGGAACTTCCGGTTGAAAAAATTGGTCTTGCATTGATAGGAACAGAGAAATACCAGTTTGTTCTGCCGTTTGAGGTTGTCAGTGTTTTGTTGCTGGCTTGTATGATTGGTGCTATCCTGATAGCAAGACAAGACGACAAGTCATCCAAGAATTAATTTCTTAAAACTGTTAGGAATATGGAAATAGAAATACATGTTGTTCATTATCTGATTATCAGTACAGTGATGATGTTTTGTGGAATTTACGGTTTTTTTACCCGTAGAAATCTGCTGGCTTTGCTTATTTCGGTGGAATTGATGCTGAATGCAACAAACATTAATTTTGCAGTGTTTAACCGTTATCTTTTTCCGGGGCAGCTGGAAGGACATTTTTTCAGTTTGTTTGGCATCGCCATAGCTGCAGCCGAAACAGCCGTAGCTATTGCCATTATCATTAATGTTTATCGTAATGTAAAGCAAGTGCTTACCGACGATATCACCGACCTGAATGGATAATTAAAAACAGACACGATTATGGATTATACGATTTTAATATTAGCCCTTCCGGTACTTAGCTTTTTGGTGCTTGCTTTAGCTGGCATGAAAATGCCTCATCGCGTAGCCGGAGCATTGGGCACACTTTCACTTGGAGGAGTAGCTGTTTTAAGTTACCTTACCGCTTATAACTATTTTACGTTGCCTCGGACTGCAGAAGGTGTTTATCCGGCTCTTACTCCATGGAACTTTGAATGGTTACCTTTTACTTCATCGCTTCATATTGACATGGGAATTCTTCTTGATCCTATTTCGGTTATGATGTTGGTTGTAATATCTACTGTCAGTTTGATGGTACATATTTACTCGTTTGGCTATATGAAAGGGGAAGTAGGATTTCAGCGCTATTATGCTTTCCTGTCCTTGTTTACCTTCTCTATGCTGGGGCTGGTGGTAGCTACCAATATATTCCAGATGTATGTGTTTTGGGAATTGGTGGGCGTATCTTCTTATTTGCTCATTGGGTTTTATTATACAAAGCCTGAGGCGATTGCCGCCAGTAAGAAGGCTTTTATTGTAACCCGTTTTGCTGACTTGGGCTTTCTGATTGGTATCTTGATTTATGGATATTACATGGAGACCTTTACCTTTAACCCGGATGAAGAACAGCTGATGCGTGCCGGAATGGTTCTTCCATGGGCTTTGGGGCTGATGTTTGTGGGGGGTGCCGGAAAGAGTGCCATGTTTCCGCTGCATATTTGGTTGCCGGATGCAATGGAAGGTCCTACGCCGGTTTCAGCCTTGATTCATGCTGCTACCATGGTGGTTGCAGGTGTTTATTTGGTGGCACGTATGTTTCCTCTGTTTATCGGTTTTGCTCCTGATACTCTTCACTGGGTAGCCTATGTGGGGGCATTTACGGCTTTTTATGCAGCATCGGTGGCTTGCGTGCAGAGTGACATCAAACGCGTACTTGCCTTTTCAACCATTTCTCAGATTGGATTTATGATGGTAGCATTGGGAGTGTGCACTGCTTCCGACCCTCATGAAGGGGGGCTGGGATATATGGCAGGTATGTTTCATTTGTTTACTCACGCCATGTTTAAGGCATTATTGTTTCTGGGAGCTGGATGTATCATTCATGCGGTTCACAGTAATGAAATGGAAACAATGGGAGGACTTCGTAAATACATGCCGGTTACGCATCTTACGTTTTTGATAGCTTGTCTTGCTATTGCGGGTATACCGCCTTTTTCGGGATTCTTTTCGAAAGATGAGATTTTGACAGCTTGCTTCCAGTTTAGTCCGTTTATTGGGTGGGTAATGACTTTGATTGCCGGAATGACTGCTTTTTATATGTTTCGTTTATATTATTGTATCTTTTGGGGAAAGGAGAACAAGGAACTTCATTCAAAACATATTCCTCATGAAAGTCCGCTGGCAATGACATTTCCGCTGATGTTTTTGGCATTGGTTACATTGGGAGCTGGGTTTATTCCTTTCGGACACTTTGTCTCTTCGAACGGAATGGCTTATGATATTCATTTAGATTGGGGTGTAGCAGGAACAAGTATTGTGGTGGCAGTAGCATCTATTCTTCTTGCCACATGGATGTATGCTCGCGAAAAACAGCCGGTAGCCGATAGTCTGGCAAAGCGGTTCAGCGGTTTGCATGAGGCAGCCTATCATCGTTTTTATATGGATGAAATCTGGTTGTTTGTTACAAAGAAAATCATATTCCGCTGCGTTTCTACACCGCTTGCCTGGTTTGACCGCCATGTGATTGATCAGTTTATGAACTTCTTGGCTTGGGGAACGAATGCTGCAGGCGAAACGGTACAGCCTTTACAGAATGGACGGATTCAAACTTATACCATGTGGTTCTTGGGTGGAATCGTACTGCTTTCTTTGGTATTGCTGCTGAGTTGATAAGAAGAAAGACTAAATAAAAATACAGATAAAAAATGAATATATTAAGTTTTTTTGTAATAATACCTCTCGTGATGCTTTTGGGACTGTGGGTATCGCGCAGCATTGCTCAGGTGAGAGGGGTAATGGTAGCTGGTTCTACTGCCTTGCTGGCACTTGCAGCTTGGCTTACGTTGGCTTATATAGGCTTGCGAAATTCGGGTGCAACAGATGAGATGCTTTTTACTGATAGTTTGTCATGGTATGCTCCTCTGCATATTTGCTATTCTGTGGGAGTGGATGGAATATCGGTTGTGATGCTTTTACTGAGTGCTGTTATTGTTTTTACCGGGACGTTTGCTTCATGGAAGCTGAAACCATTGACTAAAGAATATTTTCTTTGGTTCACTCTGTTGAGTATGGGGGTATTCGGCTTCTTTATTTCAACCGATTTGTTTACGATGTTTATGTTTTATGAAGTAGCATTGATTCCGATGTATCTGCTTATAGGTGTATGGGGAAGCGGCAGGAAAGAATATGCTGCCATGAAGCTTACTTTGATGTTGATGGGTGGATCGGCCTTTTTGTTGATTGGTATTTTGGGTATTTATTATGGAGCAGGGGCTGAAACCATGAATATTCTTGAAATTTCAGGGAAACAGATTCCTACCGAAATGCAGCGCTTGTTCTTCCCGGCAGTCTTCTTGGGTTTCGGCGTGTTAGGTGCCTTGTTTCCTTTTCATACTTGGAGTCCTGACGGACATGCTTCTGCGCCTACTGCTGTATCAATGCTCCATGCGGGCGTGTTGATGAAGTTGGGTGGGTATGGATGTTTTCGTATCGCGATGTATCTTATGCCTGCAGGTGCAGCCATTTGGGGAGATTTCTTTTTGATTCTCACTACTATTTCGGTGGTATATGGTGCATTTAGTGCTGTGGTGCAGACCGATTTGAAGTATATCAATGCTTACTCTTCTGTGAGCCATTGCGGACTTGTATTGTTTGCCTTGCTTATGATGACGCGTGTAAGTGCTACCGGAGCAATCTTGCAGATGTTGAGTCACGGATTGATGACCGCTTTGTTTTTTGCTTTGATAGGAATGATTTATGGCCGTACACACACGCGTGATATCCGGCAGCTTTCTGGTTTGATGAAGATTATGCCTTTTTTGGCTGTAGGTTATGTGATAGCCGGTCTTGCTAACTTAGGACTTCCGGGGTTGAGTGGCTTTGTAGCTGAAATGACGGTATTTGTTGGTTCATTCCAGCATCCGGATGCGTTTCATCGTACTTGTACCATAATCGCTACGATGAGTATTGTGATTACGGCTGTTTATATTTTGCGTGTAGTAGGTAAGATTCTTTATGGAACTTGTCAGAATCCGGCTCATTTAAAGCTGACAGATGCTACTTGGGACGAACGATTTGCCGTAATTTGCTTGATTATATCAGTAGCCGGTTTAGGACTTGCGCCTTGGTGGGTAAGTCATCTTATCAGCAATAGTGTAGAACCTATTATAACCCAACTTAGTCAATTATAAGCTTTATGGATATTTTTTCAACTTTATTGTCAATGCAGGCTGAAATAAGTCTTGCCGTCGTTCTGGTGGTATTGCTTCTTGCCAGTCTGCTGATTCGTGAGCCGAATCATAGACCTTTGCAATTAGTGGCTTGTAGCCTGCTGCTGATTCAACTTATATTGAATGTAGTTCCGTCGGAGGGAGAAGCTTTTGGAGGAATGTACCATTCTACAGCTTTGACCTCTGTTGTGAAAACGCTTTTAACAGGGGGAACCTTGCTCGTTTTCTTGCAGTCGGGTGGCTGGCTGGCAGATAAGCATACGCATACACGTGCAGGGGAATTTTATTTTCTGACACTTTCTACCCTGTTGGGTATGTATTTTATGGTGAGCGCCGGAAGCTTCATCCTGTTTTATGTAGGTTTGGAGCTGGCCAGTATTCCGATGGCTTGCCTCGTTGCATTCGATAAATATCGTCGTCATAGTGCTGAGGCTGGAGCGAAGTTTATATTGAGTTCTATGTTTTCTTCTTCCTTGATGCTATACGGACTTTCAATGGTGTATGGAACATGTGGAACTGTTTATTTTTCAGAATTGAGCGAAGCTTTGACCGGAACTCCATTGCAAGTTCTTGCTATGGTGTTTTTCTTCTCCGGCCTGGGATTTAAGCTGAGTCTTGTACCTTTTCATATGTGGACTCCTGATGTTTACCAAGGAGGTCCTACTTCGGTCTCGGCCTATCTGTCGGTCATCTCAAAAGGAGCAGCAGCTTTTGCTCTTTGTTCTATCTTGGTAAAGGTTTTCTCAGGCATGATTGCTCACTGGTCGTTAATGCTGAGTGTGGTTATTGTAATAACCATTACGGTGGGAAATGTATTTGCTATTCTTCAAACCGATATGAAGAGGTTTATGGCGTATAGCAGTATTTCGCAAGCTGGTTATATTGTACTGGCTGCTTTGTCGGGAAGTGATCAGGGTACTGCTTCTTTAGTATATTACGTAGCGGTTTATATCGTAGCTAACTTGGCTGTGTTTGGAGTAATCGGGGCTGTGGAGCGCCAGACAGGGGGAGTTGTAGAGAGAAATGCTTATGCCGGACTTTATACGACGAATCCGCATCTCTCTTTTGTGATGACGTTGGCTTTGTTCTCGCTTGCAGGTATTCCTCCGTTTGCCGGATTCTTCTCCAAGTTTTTTGTATTTGCTTCTGCATTTCAAGCAGGACACTGGGCAGTAGTGTTTATTGCACTGGTAAATACCATTATTTCTTTATATTACTATTTATTGGTGGTAAAGGCTATGTATATAACACCTTCTGAAAATCCTGTTCCTTACTTTCGCAGTTCATCTGCAGTTCGTGCAAGCTTATGGATTTGCATGCTGTGTGTTATAGGACTTGGTATTTTTAGTTCTGTTTATACCTTTATATCTCATTTGGCTGGTATTTGATATAATAACCCCTCCTCAATCATGAAGCGAAGAGGGGTTATTATCTTTTTTTTGAAAAAAAACAGGAAATATTTTGGAGATATAAAAAAAATCCCTACCTTTGCACTCGCAATCAGGAAATGAATGCAACGCAGGTTTGATTCGCTAGCTCAGCAGGTAGAGCACAACACTTTTAATGTTGGGGTCCTGGGTTCGAGCCCCAGGCGGATCACAAAAAACAGAGAGTTACAGAAATGTAACTCTCTGTTTTTTGTGTGTGTCAAAATTGCCTCGGTTTACATGGCTCAGTTAAACAGTTCAGCGGGTTTTTCGGGTTGACAGGCTTTCTTTTAAATGTATAGCATAGCCGGCTTGGACATGAAGAAACCTAAGGGGCATTGTTCTGCGTCAATCAGAATGCAAAAGTACGTTTATTCCCAGATTTAGTATTCTTTTCCTTTTAAAACATATTGTATGGTTTGTCTGGATGTAGATGATTTTGTTTTTGCAATCGATTCGGCTGTGGGATATCTGTATTCTTTGTATCCCTACTATTAGGTATAATAAAGAGCATTCTTAAGCAGCAAGGAGTGACAGAATTTGATTTAGATAGGGTAGGGTATCCTAACAAAGAAAATACCCTCTTTGTAAAAACCCAAATTTTAGGTATTGCGTGAGCATGTAAGACCTTCTAATTTTGTGGTGTAAATAAATTATAGATATTAACATCATGAAGAAGGTAGGTATTTTTTACGGTTCCACAACAGGAACCTGTGAAGACTTGGCCAGACAGTTGGCTAGAGCATTAGGCGTTGCAAGTCCTGATGTGTATAGTGCAGATAAGTTGAATGTGGAATTGGTGGCAGCTTATGAGATTCTGATACTCGGAACTTCGACTTGGGGTGATGGAGAACTGCAGGATGATTGGTATGATGCGGTAAACGTACTTCGAGGTGCTGACTTGAGCGAAAAAACCATTGCTTTGTTTGGCTGTGGTGATTCCGAGTCGTATAGTGATACATTTTGCGACGGAATGGGACTTTTGTATGAATCGTTAAAAGGTGCAGGGTGTACATTTATAGGCAATCGGGTAAATTCGGATGCTTATAATTTCTCCGGTTCGGTTGCAGTTGAAGACGGTTATTTTGTAGGACTAGCCCTGGATGATGTAAATGAGGGCAATCTGACTCAAACTCGTATTGAAGCTTGGGTCAGTGAACTGAAGGCTAATTTATAAACAGATAAAATGCCTTTTGGAAAGGTGTGAAAAAAACACAGTGCAATGATAGTATCCCCTAATAAACTTCCTGCAGACTTAAAGGTCTTTCTGAATCATGTATATGAGTATAAAAAAGGAGTACGCCGTATGGTACTTTATACCGTGAACCGTAAGTATGAGTCGTTTGCGGTGGCCCGTTTGCAAAGTCAGAGTATTGATTTTCTTATACAGCCGGCCTCAGAAACCTGTATCAACCTTTTTTCGGTCGCCCGGAATGCATACAGGCTATAAGACACTTGACGAACCGTCCTCTCAATTTGCTCTCTCCTGAAGAAGACTTTATCTTAGGAGCCATGTTGGGATATGATATCTGTGTGCAGTGTGAACGCTATTGTAAGCGTAAAAAGATAATAGCAGGTTAAAGAAACGAGCCGATCCTTTTATGAAAGAATTGGCTCGTTTAAGGATGGAATTACCGTTCGAATAATTTGCTTCTAGAGAGTAAGCAGGCTCCCACTATGCCGGCTTTATCTTGTAACTTGGATAATACAACGGCAGAATCTCGGCTTACTAAGTTCAGCGAGTATTTGCGTATAGCTGTTTTTATAGGTTGTAAGATGTAGTCTTCAGTCTGAGCTAATGTGCCGCCTATAACTACCAGCTCCGGGTTCAGTAAATTGATAAGTCCGGCAAGATATCGTCCGAGTTTACGTCCTATTTCTTCTACTAATTCAATGCATAAAAAGTCTTCTTTATTGGTGGCTTCCACAATATCCTCCAATGTCAGCTGATCTTTTCCGGCAAGTATTCTTTTGGAAAGGATGGATGCCTGCCCGTTTTTTACTTTTTCACATAAAATGCGATGTAAGGCAGAACCTGATACCTCGGTTTCCAAACATCCTTTTTTCCCGCAGTGGCAGATGATTTCGTTGTCGAAAACGCTGAAATGGCCAAATTCTCCGGAAAATCCCGAATGACCTGTGTATATTTTCCCGTCAAAAATTAAGGCAGAGCCAAGTCCCCAGCTCAAATTGATGAAAACAATATCTTTATCCCCCTTGACCACACCTTTTAGCATTTCCCCATATGCCATCGCACGTGTATCGTTGTCAATGCTTACAGGAATACCTATTTTTTCGTGTAGGATGTCGGCTAACGGACGTTCTTCAAAATTGAACATGCTGAAGCTGTATCCTTCTTCTGGGTTGACGCGTCCGGATATGTTCACTCCTATTTGAAGAATCTTTTCTTTGATATTTTTATGCTTTTCTATAAAATTGTTGATGTGCAGAGTTAACTCCTCAAGGCATTCTGGAGTATTGTTGAGTCTACAGTCGATTCCCATTTGAAGGTCGACCATATCTCCGGTAAAATTCATTAAACCTATATTTAAGCAAAATGTTTTAATGTCAACTCCCACCATGTAAGCAGAGTCAGGATTCAGTCCGTAAAGATTAGGAGGTCTTCCTTCGCTTGTTTCTTGCTTCCCGTAATTGATAATATACCCCTCATCAACTAATTCCATGACGAATTTTGTTACTGTGGGAATGCTTAAATCAATATCTTTTGCCAAGTCTGGAATGGTAGACGAGTGATTATGCATTAAATGAGTGATAATACGCTTTTGGTTAAGCGTATTTTTTGTTCCACTTCCTAATCCTTCTGTTAGTTTTTGTATCATATCTGTTTTACTCAACTTAAAAGCTCTAACCATAAAAAATAAATCTTCGGCAAACTGTTGGCTTGCTAATTCATTAAAAGAATGTTTCGATGAAGATTTATAGTGTTTAAGGGTTAACTGATACAGGCTTGTATCTAAAATCTTTAGTGTTTTTAAATCGTTTGCTAAATTAATACTTTTATTGATGTAAAGCAATAAAAAGCAAAAAATTAATTATGTAAAACCAAAATGAAATATTTATTGTATTAAATAAAAGGAAGATTAAATATTATGCGTATATTTAGCATTTAGAAAACGGAATTCTATTAACTTTATATGAAAAATCGAATGAAAAGACAGCTTTTGGTATGGGGAACCTTACTTTGTCAGGCTATTGGGATGCTTGCTCAAGTATCGTTTCAGAAGAATGAACAAATACCAGATTATCCAGTGCTCAATGGTGTCTCAGCTCCCTTTGCTGGTTTTGTAGGTGATTGGCTCGTAGTGGGAGGAGGTTGTAATTTTCCGGATGTTCCGGCAGCTGAAGGAGGAAAGAAGGTATATTATAATCAATGTTATGCTTTAAATACAAAAGCAGATTCTCTTGAGTGGAAGCCGATTGTGGATTTGCCTCTTCCTGTGGCTTATGGTTGTGCTGTTGAAACGCCCCAAGGACTGGTTTGTTTAGGAGGAAATAATTCTGATTCTAATTTTACCCGCGCTTTTCGGATACAAAAAGGAAGTGGAACTTCTGATTTTGTAATTCAAAGTTTACCTTCTCTTCCTGAGGCAATTGATAATGCTTCGGCAACTCTTCTTGACGGATGTGTTTATATTACAGGGGGGAATCAGCAACAGCGTCAAAACTCTTTATATAGGCTTGATTTGAAGAAAGGGGTGGCTTGGGAGAAAATGGCTTCGTTTCCGGGACCTGCACGGGTGCAGCCTGTTTTGGTAAATGATGGAAACTCTCTTTATTTAATAGGAGGCTTTCAGGCTCCTGAGGGAAAAAAGGAAAGTATTCTGTCTCAGGATGTTCTTCAATACATCCCCCAATCGGATACATGGAATTATCTTAGTATTCTTCCGCGAGAAGCTACTGGAGAAAAGCGTTGTTTAGTAGGGGGGAGTGGGACTCAAAACAGTAAATACCTTATTCTTACCGGTGGAGTTAATTATACTTTATTTAAACGAGCGATTGAAGGGAAAGTGGGAAAGGACTATTTGACTCATGAACCTGCATGGTATCAATTTAATGATGATGTTTTGTGTTTTGATTTTAAGCGTCAGGTATGGACGGTATATCCCGATGTACCCGGTATGGCACGTGCGGGAGGTGTGCTTCTTTATCATCATTCTTATTTGTATATGGTATGTGGGGAGGTAAAGCCCGGAATACGTACATCAAAAATTATGGTTTATCCTTTTAAAAAAGAAAAATAATTTCAAAAACTAAGTCTAAAAATCTTGTAGTATAAAAATATATCGCTAATTTTGCTGTAATTAAATAAACCAATTTATTAAATATGATATTATGGAAAGAATTATTGGGTTAATCGATGCTCCGTTTACTCCGTTTTATGAAAATGGTGAAGTAAACTATGAACCAATTGCGGCTTACGCAAATATGTTGGCTAAAAATGGCTTGAAAGGTGTATTTATCAATGGTTCTTCTGGCGAGGGATATATGCTGACCGAGGAAGAACGAATGAAATTAGCAGAGCGTTGGGTAGAAGTTGCTCCGGAAGGTTTTAAAGTAATTGTGCACGTTGGCAGCTGCTGTGTAAAAGCAAGTAGAATGTTGGCAGAACATGCTCAGAAAATTGGAGCATGGGGAATTGGTGCAATGGCTCCTCCTTTTCCGAAAGTAGGTCGTATTGAGGAACTGGTGAAATACTGCGAAGAAATCGCAGCAGGTGCTCCTGAACTTCCTTTCTATTATTATCATATTCCGGCATTCAATGGTGCTTTCTTGCCGATGGTTGAATTGCTGAAAGCAGTTGACGGTCGCATTCCGAATTTTGCCGGAATCAAATATACATTTGAAAGTATTTACGAATATAATCAGTGTCGTTTATATAAGAATGGTAAGTTTGATATGCTGCACGGTCAGGATGAAACCATTCTTCCTTCATTGGCCATGGGCGGTGCACAAGGTGGTATCGGAGGTACAACCAACTATAACGGTATCAATCTGGTAGGCATTATTGATGCATGGAAAGCAGGTGATATTGAAAAAGCACGTGAGTTGCAAAACTTCTCTCAGGAGGTAATCAATGTTATCTGCCATTATCGCGGTAACATCGTGGGCGGAAAGCGTATCATGAAACTGATAGGTCTGGATTTAGGCAAGAATCGTACTCCTTTCCAGAATATGACGGATGAGGAAGAGGCTCGTATGAAAGCTGAATTAGAAGCTATCAACTTCTTTGAGCGTTGTAATAAATTTTAATAATCTTATTTATGCTTGCAGAAAATTATGCCAAATATTGGGGCGAAGTCTATAGAGAAGACTTCACCCGGAATATCATGCCGTTTTGGTTGAAAAATGGTCTTGATAGAGAGAACGGAGGTATTTATACTTGTGTGGGACGTGACGGGCAGTTGATTGATTCTACAAAGTCGGTTTGGTTTCAGGGGCGTTTTGCCTTCATATGCTCGTTTGCGTATAATAACATCGAAAAAAATCCGGAATGGCTTGAGGCAGCTAAACTTACGCTTGATTTCATTGAGAAACATTGTTTTGATACGGATGGGCGTATGTATTTTGAAGTGGCAGCCGATGGCACTCCGCTTCGTAAAAGACGGTATGTCTTTTCAGAAAGCTTTGCCGCTATTGCCATGTCTGAGTATGCATTGGCTACCGGAAATCAAGAATATGCTAAGAAAGCACTTGATTTGTTTAAGCGCATACGTAGCTTCCTGAATACCCCTGGTGTTCTTGAACCGAAGTATCTCTCTTCTGTTCAGGTACAAGGGCACTCTATTACCATGATTATGGTTAATGTGGCTTCTTGTCTTAAGAAAGTGATTGATGATCCAGAATTGGATGCACAGATACAAGAGTCGGTTTATGCACTGAAAAACTATTTTATGCATCCGGAGTTTAAAGCGTTGTTGGAAATGGTAGGTCCGAAAGGGGAATTTATTGATACGACGAATGGTCGCACTATCAATCCGGGGCATTGTATTGAAACCTCTTGGTTCTTATTTGATGTGGCACGCACGATGGACAATAACAAAGAACTGATTGATATGGCATTGACCATTCTTGACTGGTCTTGGGACTGGGGATGGGATGAGCAGTATGGAGGTATAATTAACTTCAAGGACTGCAAGAACCTTCCTCCTCAGGATTATTCACAAGATATGAAGTTCTGGTGGCCTCAAACAGAAGCAATCATTGCGAACTTGTATGCTTATAAGCTAACAAAAGATGAGAAATATTTGAAGCGTCATAAGCAAATCAGTGACTGGACTTATGCGCATTTTCCTGATTATGAGTATGGCGAGTGGTATGGATATCTGCACCGTGATGGAACAGTGGCTCAACCTGCTAAAGGAAATCTTTTTAAAGGACCTTTTCATATCCCGCGGATGATGATAAAGGGATACACTTTATGTCATGAAATACTTGCCGGAGAATAATCCGGCAAGTTTCAGTATTTGTTAACGGTATAAAAATAATATATGAAAAATTCAAAGATTTATCCTTGGATTGTTGTAGGATTACTCTGGGGGGTGGCACTGCTCAACTATATGGACCGGCAGATGCTCAGCACGATGAAAGAGGCCATGCAGATTGATATCGTAGAGTTGCAGTCGGCTGCAAATTTTGGCTATCTGATGGCAGTTTTTTTATGGATTTATGGTTTGATGAGCCCGGTTTCAGGAATTATAGCCGACCGATTGAACCGTAAATGGCTTATTGTGGGGAGTTTGTTTGTATGGTCATCGGTTACCTATCTGATGGGTATAGCCAATACGTTTGACCAGGTCTTTTGGCTTCGTGCTTTAATGGGAGTAAGTGAAGCTTTATATATACCGGCTGGACTCTCACTGATAGCCGACTATCATACAGGAAAATCACGTTCTTTGGCTGTTGGTATTCATATGACCGGTTTATATACCGGACAGGCAGTGGGGGGATTTGGAGCTACGGTAGCTGAAGCATTTTCTTGGCATACCACTTTTCATTGGTTTGGTATTATCGGCATTGCTTATGCTCTGATTCTGATGCTGTTTTTACACGATAAGAAAGCAGAAGTTACTTCTGATGAAAAGTTACAGCCCAATGCTCCTAAGGAGAAAGTATTTACCAGTTTGAAATCACTGCTTACTAATGTGGCGTTTTGGGTAATCTTGCTTTATTTTGCGGCTCCCAGCCTTCCGGGATGGGCTACAAAGAATTGGCTTCCAACTTTATTCGCTGAAAACTTAGATTTACCGATGTCGCAAGCCGGACCTATATCAACGATTACCATTGCTGTTTCTTCGTTTATTGGGGTAATTGTAGGTGGAACATTATCAGATAGATGGGTGCAGAAAAACTTGCGTGGCCGTGTTTATACAGGAGCTATAGGTTTAGGCTTGACCATTCCTTCTTTACTCTTGTTGGGCTTTGGACATAATATTGTGGCAGTGATAGGAGCTGGATTGTTATTTGGTATAGGATATGGTATTTTCGATACAAACAACATGCCTATTCTTTGTCAGTTCGTTTCTTCCAGACAGCGGGCTACAGCCTATGGGGTCATGAATATGGTTGGGGTCTTTGCCGGAGCTTTCATTACAGACCTGTTAGGAAAATGGGGTGATAATGGTGACTTGGGTACAGGTTTTGCCATGTTGGCTATTGTGGTTGCTGTTGCACTTTGTGCCCAGCTTTACTTCCTGCGTCCTAAAACAGATAACATGAAGTAAGAACTAAAATAAATTCATAAACTTAAGAACTCGTATAAAATGATAGTATCTAATTTACAAAATAGCGGTCGGATTGAATCTCTGCACCCTCTTTTTAAGAAATTGTTCGACTATGTAAAAAGTCACGATCTGCTTCATACTGATTGTGGCAGAATTGAACTGGATGGCGAGAACTTATTTATAAACAATGTCAACCCTGCATGTGTCAAGGCATCAGAGCAAGTCCTCGAAGTTCATCGTGATTATATTGACATTCACATTCTGTTGGAAGGGAAAGAACGTATCGGCTGGAAAGCAATGGAAGAAGTTTGCCTGTTGAAGCAGGAGTATAAAAAAGAAGTAGACTGTGCACTTTATTCAGATATACCTACTACCTTTGTGGACCTACTTCCGGGACAGTTCGTCATCGTGTATCCAGAAGACCCTCATGCTCCTATAATCGGTGAGGGTAAAATAAGAAAACTGATAGCTAAAGTAAAAATATAATTCTTACTTATATGATGAAAAAACTATTAACTTTATTTCTCGGAATGATTTCCGTTGGTCTTCAAGCCGCAGATACAGTGTTTGTGAAAACTCCGCAAATACCGATTCTTATTGAGCGGCATGACAATGTGTTGGCTTATATGCGTCTTGATGCAAAAGATACAAAGACGTTGGATGAAGTCACGGTTTGTTTTGACAAAAATGTGCCTTTGTCGCAAATTAAGTCGATTAAACTTTATTATGGAGGAACAGAGGCTCCTCAGGATAGAGGTAAAAAGCGTTTTGCCCCGGTTGATTATATATCAAGCCATACTCCGGGAAAAACCTTGGCAGCTAATCCCTCTTATGCAATTAAGAAGTCGGAAGTGACTCCTTCTTCTACCTCTGTTACACTTGCAGGAAAACAGCCCTTATTTCCCGGTTATAATTTCTTTTGGGTGAGTATTGAAATGAAACCTACGGCTTCATTACACACAAAAATAACGGCAGAAGTAACTCAGGTGAAAGGAGACGGAAAGGTTATTCCGTCTAAAAATGTAGCAGGAAAGAGTATTGAGCGCCGTATGGGTGTCGGAGTTCGTCATGCCGGAGACGACGGTTCGGCAGCATTCCGTATTCCGGGATTAGTAACAACTAACAAAGGAACTCTTTTGGGGGTGTATGATGTGCGTTATAATAGCAGTGTCGACTTACAGGAACATGTAGATGTTGGTTTGAGCCGTAGTACCGACGGAGGAAAAACATGGGAAAAAATGCGTTTGCCTTTATCGTTTAAGGAATATGGAGGTCTTCCTGCTGCTCAGAATGGAGTGGGAGATCCGTCTATCTTAGTAGATACAAAAACCAATACTGTGTGGGTGGTTGCGGCCTGGACACATGGAATGGGAAACCAGCGAGCATGGTGGAGCTCGCATCCGGGTATGGATATGAATCATACTGCCCAGTTGGTGTTGGCAAAGAGTACTGATGACGGAAAAACATGGTCGGAACCGATTAATATCACAGAACAAGTGAAATTGCCGGAATGGTATTTCTTGCTTCAGGGACCGGGAAGAGGAATCACTATGACTGATGGAACGTTGGTTTTCCCTATTCAGTATATTGATAAGACCCGTATTCCAAATGCTGGAATCATGTATAGCAAGGATGGTGGAAAGACCTGGGCAATACATAACCATGCGCGCACCAATACTACAGAAGCACAAGTGGCAGAAGTAGAACCGGGTGTGTTGATGCTGAATATGCGTGATAACCGCGGAGGAAGCCGTGCAGTATATACTACTACTGACTTGGGCCGTACTTGGAAAGAGCATGAATCTTCGCGTACCGCACTGATTGAACCGGTATGTATGGCAAGCTTGATTAGTGTAAAGGCCAAAGATAATGTTTTGGGTAAAGATTTGTTGATTTTCTCAAATCCGAACTCAACAAATGCACGTAAAGATATGACAATCAAAATCAGTCTTGACGGAGGAAAAACATGGAGTGCGGAACATCAGCTGTTATTAGATGAAGGTCATAATTGGGGGTACTCATGCTTGACTATGATTGATAAAGAAACCATTGGTATCTTATATGAAAGCAGTGTAGCTCACATGACTTTCCAAAGTGTGAAGCTTCGTGATATCATAAAATAAATAATAGATAGAGTTAGGTAGGAGAACAGGATAGATTAAAGGTGGCTATTGCGCCCTTTTATTCTATGCTGCTCTCCTTTTTTTTGCTTATTCGGAACGGTCCCTTCAGGTGAATACTTTAAAATACTCTTTAAGAAGTAAGCAGTTATTTATTTAAGATATTAAATTAATAAATAAAAATATGGCTTATATTAATAATTGGTTTATTAAATATTTGGCTTATTAAATAATTCTCCATACATTTGCCGAGAAGAACAGGAACTTAGTAAAGTTTGTTAGGAAGTTACCCTTAAATTAATAAGCTGATAAAAACGAGCATTATTTCAACCGTGAGCTTAACCTTACATATACATGAATTTATGAACAAAAAAGTTAAATCAGTCAGCATGCTGCTATTAATGGGCGGCCTGTCTGCGGGTGTAGCCTACGCAGAGCAACCCAAAGACAAATCTGAATTTGACATTGTGCAGCAAAATGCCACATGTCAAGGTATTGTGAAAGACCCAACAGGAGAAACTGTTATCGGTGCTTCTGTTGTAGTAAAAGGTACAACCAATGGTACGATTACCGATATTGATGGTAATTTCTCCTTGCCGAATGTAAACAAAGGCGATTTAATCGAAATTTCATTTGTTGGTTATATCACTCAGACCATTAAGTGGAATGGAAGTCCGATCAATGTAGTTCTGAAGGAAGATACCCAAACCCTGGAAGAAGTGGTAGTAACCGGTTATGGAGGTTCGCAAAAGCGTGCTGCTCTTACTACGGCTATTTCAAAGATGGACGATAAAGTCCTCAAAAATGCAGCAATGAGTAATGCCGGACAAGCACTGCAAGGTTCTGTGACTGGTCTACGTGTGGTAAATACTTCGGGGCAGCCAGGAGCTGAGCCTGATATTACCCTTCGTGGAGGTGCTACTATTACAGGTCAGAATAGTAGAGCATTGATTGTTGTTGACGGAATTATTCGTGATAGCATGAGTGATATTAACCCTTCTGATATTGAGTCTATCCAGGTGTTGAAAGATGCAGCTTCTACAGCTATTTATGGTGCTCGTGCGAATGGAGGTGTTATTTTGGTAGAAACCAAAAGCGGAAAACAAGGTAAAGCCTCTGTCAACTATAAGTTTAAGTTGGGTATGAACATGGCTCGTACTGGTTACGACTTCTGTAATGCTCACGATTATCTGTATTATAACCGCTTAGGATATAAGCGTTATACCAACAATGTTCCGGGTGCAGGTGCAGTGGATGGACAAACGGGATATGGTACTCAGAACGAGTTGATTGATGTGAAGTATCTGACAGATGAAACCGCCCATCTGAAAAATGAGGGTTGGCTGGTAATGGATGATCCTTATTATGAAGGAAAACAATTGTTGTATAAAGATTATGCAGGTCAGCTAGACGATGCTGCATTTGATAATACCACTTTAACTCAAGACCATTATTTGAATATCACGGGTGGAAATGACAAAGGTACCTATAATGCCAGCCTGGGATATTACAATGAAAATGGTATGGTTAAGGGTACTGGCTACAAGCGCTTTACCGGATCAGTAAATGGTTCATATAGAGTCTTTCCGTTCTTAAACGTGAAGGCTGGAGCAACTTACACGTGGTCACAGCAGCCTTCTTTGTGGATTGGTACGTATGAATTCTTCTACCGTACCCGCTCACAGCGTCCTACTTGGAATCCGTATAACGAAGATGGAACTCCGGCTTCAGGATGGGGAACAGGTGATGGTAATCCGGAGTATTATCGTCAAAAGCTGACCAATGAAAACGGAACACGCAAGTCAACTTATAACTTCGGTTTCGATTTGGATATTCTTCCCAAGAAGTTAGTGCTCAGTGCCAATACTTCCTTGTATCATTACGATTATCAGAAAGAAGCATTTGAAAAATCATATCAATTCCAGCATCAAAATAAGCCAAATAATGCGCGTAAAGCAAGTCTTAATATGGATCGTTTTACCCAGATTCAGGTGAATGGAACGTTAAACTATAAAGATACATTTGCAGAAAAGCACAACTTGGATGTGATGTTGGGTGGTGAGTATTTTGGCTATAATTCATTTTCAATGGAGGCTAAAACAGAAAATTCACCGACCGATGATATTCCGACACTGAATGCGGGTGCTGTCCGTTCAAGAACCACTTCATCTAAAACAGGTTATCGCATTGCCTCTGCTTTCGGTCGTTTGAACTATAACTATCAGATGAAATACTTGGTTTCATTTGTGGCTCGTTACGACGGTATTTCACGCTTGAAAGACAATCGTTGGGGATTCTTTCCGGGTGTTTCTGTAGGATGGAATGTTACTGAGGAAGATTTTTGGAAGGAATCAAAAGTCTCAGATGTAATTAGCAATATTAAACCTCGTTTAAGTTATGGTGTAAACGGTAACGTAAACGGAATCGGAAACTTTGATATTTATGGTGTATACAAGCAGATTGGTGCAGGTAACTATAACGGTCAGACAGCCTATTACAATTCTACTTTAGTGAATACAGGATTGCGCTGGGAACAGAGCCGTTCATTTGAAGCAGGTTTGGATTTGGGCTTCTTTAATAATCGTCTGAGCTTTATCTTCGATTATTACAACAGAACAACCGATGACCTTCTTACCGACGTAAACTTGCCTTCATATACAGGATTTAATAGCATGAAAACCAACTTGGGTAAATTGCGTAACTCAGGTTTTGAAATGGAAGTACATGCAAACATTCTTTCTAATCCGAAGGGATTCAACTGGGAAGTTTCTGCAAACTTAACTTCTGTATCGAATAAGGTGTTAAAGTTGCCTGCAAGTGATAAACCGTTTAATCAGATTGATGGTTATGAAGTGGCTGCAGGCTTGTATGATGCAGAAACCGGTAAAACTCCGACACGATGGATTGGAGGATACCGCGAGGGAGGTAAACTGGGTGATCTAGTTGGTTATGTTCAAAACCATATTTTCAGAGACTGGAACGATGTGAAGACACATGCCAACATGGTGATTGATGAAGTAGCAAGTTTGTATGGTCCGGGTATGGCAGACCAGATCAACCCGAGTACAGGAAAAACGTATGCAGAATCGGATGGCTGGAAACCTATTGAACCGGGTGATGTATGCTGGGAAGACATCAATAAGGATAATAAGATTAATAGTCTTGACCGTGATGTAGTGGGCAACATCTTCCCGAAAGTTACTGGTGGATTCTCAACGACTCTTTCTTATAAGAACCTTTCATTGTATGCTCGTTTCGACTATGCTTTGGGACATACCATTTATAACGACTTGAAGGCTCGCTCTTTGGGACAGTATCAGGGACAGTTTAATATTATTGACAAAGTACATGATACATGGAGTGAAACCAATCCGGATACCGATTTGCCGGTGTTCACTTATGCCGACCAGTTGAATAAGAAAAACATTACCCGTTCAAATAATGGTATGACTGCTGTTAATAATAACAGTTCACGTTTCTACGAAAAGGGAGACTATTTGGCTTTGCGTGAGATAACCTTGAGCTATACATTGCCTAAAAAATGGATTGGAAAAGCAGGTATGCAAGATGCTTCAGTCTATGTAACTGGTCAGAACTTGTTCTATATCACTGGATACGACGGAGCTTCTCCTGAACCAGCTGTAGATTCTTATTATGGACGTGGTATTGATAACGGCCGTTATCCTACTCCGCGCATTGTTTTATTTGGTTTATCTGTAACATTCTGAAAAAACTAAGATTATGAAAAAAATATTCAATTATATTATAGCTGGCTGCCTGGCAACATCTTTTACTGGTTGTTTGGACATGGAGCCGGTGAGCAGTATCACAGATACAAACTTTTGGAGAGAACCTGCTCAATTTGAGGCCTTTAATACCGGATTGCATGGATTGCTTCGTGAAAGAAGTTATACGATATTCCAATTAGGTGAACCCCGTGCTGATATTTATAATGCTTATCCGTTTACAGGTGAAGCTACGCGCGGATTGGAGCGTATGTTTTTTAATACATTGAATGCAGCTAATCCGGTAATTGGAAACTTTGGTGACTTCTATAAAGTAATCAATCAGTTGAACTTGATGATTAAACATGCCGAGGCTGCTGATTTTTTGGATGCTCAAACTAAGGCTTACTATTTGGGACAGGCGTATGGTATGCGTGCTTATGTATATTTCCACTTGTTGCGTTCATGGGGAGATGTCGTTCTGCACTTGGATTATACAGACGGAAATTCCATCAATGTGGGTAATACAGCAAAAGCAGCTTCACCGGCAGCTGATGTCATGAAGCAGATAAAGAGTGATATCCAAAATTCAGAAGATGCGTTTGGAGAAGATTATTCATTTAAAAACGGCAGATGTTATTGGTCGAAGGCTGCTACTATGATGCTGAAAGGTGAGGTCTATTTATGGAGCGGTAAGCAAATGAATGGTGGAAAAAGTGATTTTGAAACAGCAAAAACAGCTTTGCTTGCCGTGAAAAATGCAGACGTAGCCCTGTTGAACGATTTTTCAAAGGTATTTTCTTATAAAAATAAAGAAAATAAGGAAATCATTTTCACAATGCATAGCGGTAGAGATGAGTTCTCGATGTGGAATGACCAGTATCGTATGACCATGGTAATGGGATCTACTCACTTTGATAACTACTGTGATGAAGAAGGAACTCCTTTGAATGACACCGAAGTCAAAGAAATCGACGGATTGATTCAGTATCAGATAGATAAGGATGTATATACGCAGTTATTCCGCGAAGGTGACCAGAGAAAGGCTGCTTCTATCAAAGGTATCTTTAAAAAGGATAAAGAAACGAATGCTGTTACATTTACTGCTCCTATCGCATGGAAGTTCCAGGGAGTCTTGTTGGAAGGTAATGCGCGTCGTAGCTGGTTAGATGATTATCCTATCTATCGTTATGCTGACTGTCTGTTGGCTCTTGCTACAGCCAAAGCATTCCTGGGTGAAGATATAACAGCTGAAATCAACGAAGTGCGTAAGCGTGCTTATGGTGAAGACTATTATAATGCGCATCAGGCAGAAGTGGCTTATCCGAACGATAAGGATGCTGCCTTCTATACCGATAACCGACTCGCTGCAGGCGATGAAAGTCCGGTGGAAGCCATTCTGAAAGAACGTTTGAGAGAGTTCTTGTTTGAAGGAAAGCGTTGGTATGATATCCGGTTGATGGGTACTGAATATACTACTAAATATTCTACGGCGAATGAAAAACGCCTGTTGTGGCCTATTGATGAAAATACTTTAGGAGAAAACAATGCGTTAGTTCAAACTCCGGGATATGAATTAAATTGAGTAAAGTTCAGGTAAAATAAGTTTTTAGGGGATATTCTGGAAAAGGAATATCCCCTTTTTCGTAAAATATGTAAATTTGGAGAATCAATTGGAGAGATTATGAAATATTTACTTTTTACTTTTATGATGGTTTGCTTGCTTGGTTCTTGCCAGGATAAAGCAGATTCCTTTTATGCTCCTTTGCCTTATCCTCAGGAGCTGGTATATACCAATGACCAATTGGTGTTAGACGAGGTACAGTTGAATTGCCTGGAAGAAGAAGGACCCTGGGAGGAGTGGTTAAAGGAGATGCGTGTTGAAATGTCCCAGAAAGCAGGTAAATCCATTCAGGTAGAACGGGTTGATCGCTTTTCTGCTATACCTTTTAACCAAGAGGAAGCATATCAGGTAGAGATAACCCAAACTAAAGTTGCTGTAAAATCAGTTACTGCGGTCGGAGCATACAGAGCTTTACAAACTTTGCAGCAATTAGTTCGTAAAGAGAATGGAAAATATTTTCTTCCCACTTGTCAAATCACCGACTGGCCGGCTTTCCGGATGAGAGGGTTGATGCAGGATGTGGGACGCTCTTATATCTCAATGGCTGAGCTCAAGAGAGAAATTGACTTGCTGAGCCGTTTCAAGATAAATGTATTCCATTGGCATCTGACCGAAAATCAAGCATGGCGCTTAGAAAGTAAAGTCTATCCGGAACTGAATGCTCCGGAAAACATGACGCGTATGCCGGGGAAATATTATACGCAGGAAGAAGCTAAAGAACTGGTGGAATTTTGTAAGCAACGCCATGTTATGCTGATTCCGGAAATCGATATGCCCGGTCACAGTGAAGCATTTGTACGTACGTTTCACACCGATATGCAGAGTGAGAAAGGAATGGTTATCTTGAAAAAACTGATGGATGAAGTGTGTGAAACATTCGATGTGCCGTATATTCATATTGGAACCGATGAAGTCAAGTTTACCAATCCGCGTTTTGTTCCTGAAATGGTAGACTATGTGCGCAGCAAAGGAAAGAAAGTCATTTCGTGGAATCCGGGCTGGAAGTACAAGGAAGGTGAAATAGACATGACCCAGTTATGGAGTTTCCGCGGAAAGGCTCAGCCGGGTATTCCTGCCATTGACTGCCGTTTTCACTATATCAATCATTTCGATTTGTTTGCTGATATCGTTGCTTTATATAACAGTCGCATTTATAATCAGGAGCATGGAGATGAACAGATAGCCGGAAGTATTCTTGCAGTTTGGAATGATCGTTATATAGAGGATGAAAAGCAGAATGCAGCCGAAAATAATCTGTATGCTGCCATGCTGGCATTAGCCGAGCGTAGCTGGAGAGGCGGAGGATATGGCTATTTTGATGGAGAAACTACCTTGCTTCGTGACAAAGAGAGTGAGATGTTTGCTCAGTTTGCCGACTTTGAAAAGCGGATGCTTTGGCATAAAAAGTATACCTTTGCCGGTGAACCGTTTCCTTATGTGAAACAGACCGATGTGGTATGGCGTATTACCGATGCTTTCCCGAACGGAGGAGACTTGAGTCGCTCATTCCCTCCTGAACAGGAAGAGAAGGATACTTATTCCTATGAAGGAAATACTTATGGAAGTCGTACGGTTTACGGGGCAGGAGTTTATTTGCGTCATGTGTGGGGTACGCTGGTTCCTGGATTTTACGAGCAGCCGGAAAAGAACCATACAGCTTATGCATCGACGTGGGTTTATTCGCCGCAGGAACAGCAGGCCGGATTGTTGCTGGAGTTCCAGAATTACAGCCGGTCGGAAAGCGACTTGCCGCCCCGTCAGGGCACTTGGGACTATAAGGGTAGCCGGGCATGGTTGAACGGAGAAGAGTTACTTCCTCCTGCTTGGGAAAATACACATACGGAACGTTCTAATGAAGTGCCCTTGAAAAATGAAAATGCTGTTTCCCGTCCGCCTTTGCAGGTAACTTTGCATAAAGGATGGAACCGGTTGCTTTTGAAACTGCCGGTGGGGGAATTCAATGGGCATGAAACTCGGTTGGTTAAATGGATGTTCAACGCTGTATTTGTTACGCTGGATGGCAAGGAAGCTTTGCCTCATCTTACTTATTCGGCCGATAGGATAACAGAATAATAGAAACTAATACTTTAGAAATTATGAAAAAAACGTCTTTGTTATTGTTGAGTTTATTGTTGAGTCTTTGTGTGTTCGGGCAGACCGAGCGTAAGTACTCTACTTATTATTACCAGCGGGCTACGTTATTTGAGCAGCTTCCCGTGAGTGCCGATGACATTCTTTTCGTCGGAAACAGTATTACTGACGGGGGTGAATGGGGAGAGTTGTTTCAGAACCCTCGTGTGAAAAACCGAGGAATCAGTGGAGATACTACGTGGGGCGTATACGATCGTCTGTCTGTATTGACGCAAGGAAAGCCGGCACAGATTTTCTTGTTGATTGGTATTAATAATGTTCCGCAAGGCGAATCGGCCGATTCGATTGCTGCCGGAGTACGGCGGATTGTGAAGAAAATCAAGGACGAATCTCCCCGTACCGAAATCTTGGTACAGAGTGTGCTTCCGGTGACTCCGAAATACAAGATGTTTGACGGACATACCTCACGTTGGCAGATGATACCTGAAATTAACCGGCTTATTCAGCGTATGACTGCAGAAGAGCAGGTGAAATACATTGACCTGTTCTCTCATTTTGCTGATGAAGAAGGCCAGATGAAGACAGAGTACACCAATGACGGGCTTCATTTGTTGGGTAAAGGCTATTTGTTGTGGAAAGAAATCGTAACCCCTTATCTGAAGAAATGAAAACAAAGAAACTATTCCTGACAGGCTGTCTGGTATGGATGATCTGTGTAGGATTGCAGGCGGCAGAGAAAATAAAGGTTGCCTGTGTAGGAAATAGCATTACCTATGGGTATACGCTGGCGAACAGGGAAAGAGATGCTTACCCCTCTCAGTTGCAGAAGCTGTTAGGCGACTCATACATAGTCGGCAATTTCGGAAAGTCAGGAGCTACGTTGCTTGAGAAAGGGCACCGTCCGTATGTGAAGCAGGAGGAGTATCAGCAGGCACTCCAGTTTGCTGCCGATATCGTGGTGATTCATTTGGGTATCAATGATACCGACCCGCGTAACTGGCCTGATTTTCGAGACGATTTTGTGGGTGATTATTTGAGGCTGATTGATTCGTTTAAGCAGGTGAATCCCCGAAGCCGTATCATCGTGGCACGTTTGTCACCCATAGCCGACCGTCATCCGCGCTTTATATCGGGCACCCGTCAGTGGCGTGAGGAAATTCAGGCTCTGATAGATGTTGTGGCTCAGCTCAGTGGAGCAGAGGTAATTGATTTTCATACGCCTCTCTATGCTTATCCTATTTTGCTTCCCGACGCGCTTCATCCCAATGCGGAAGGTGCAGGCATCCTGGCTCGTACGGTGTATTCGGGTATTACTGGTGATTATGGAGGCTTGAAACTTCCGGCTATTTATACTGATTACATGGTCTTGCAGCGAGATTTGCCTTTACGTATCCATGGAACAGCCGATGCAGGTACACCCGTAACCGTGTCGATAGCGAAGCAGAAGAAAAAAGCGGTTGCCGGAACAGACGGAAAATGGGAAGTGATGCTTGATCCGCTGAAAGCTGGCAATCAGTATGAACTGACCATTCAGACTCCCCGGCAGAAAGAAACCTTCCGTAAGGTTGCTGTAGGGGAGGTCTGGTTGTGCTCCGGACAGTCGAATATGCAGTTTATGCTGAAGGAGTCTTTGAATACTACCGGGGAGATAGCTCAGGCTGCTCATCCTAACATCCGCTTGTTTGATATGAAAGGCAGATGGCAGACGAATGCATCAGAATGGTCTTTGTCGGCTATTGATTCTGTAAACCATTTGCTTTATTACCGGGAAACTCAATGGATGCCGTGTACTTCTGAAACGGCAGCTTCGTTTTCGGCTGTGGCTTATTATTTTGGCAAGATGCTTCAAGACAGTCTGGATGTTCCCGTAGGATTGATTTGTAATGCGGTGGGAGGCTCTACTACCGAGTCGTGGGTAGACCGCAACTCATTGGAAAAAGACTTTCCGGCTATTTTGAGTGATTGGACTCATTCTGATTTTATTCAGAAGTGGGCAAGAGAAAGAGCCTTGCTGAACTTACGGAAAAGCACAGACTCGTTTAAGCGTCATCCCTATGAGCCTTGTTATTTGTTCGAGGCGGGTATCCTTCCGTTGCAGCAGTATCCCATCAAGGGGGTAATCTGGTATCAGGGAGAATCGAATGCGCATAACATGGATGCGCATGGCGAACTGTTCAAACTGCTGGTCAAGGGCTGGAGAAAGAACTGGAATAATCCGGAACTGCCTTTTTACTATGTACAGTTGTCCAGCTTAAACCGTCCGTCATGGCCTTGGTTCCGTGACAGTCAGCGACGTTTGCTGAGTGAAATTCCGTATACCGGAATGGCAGTTTCTTCAGATAAGGGAGATTCGCTGGATGTGCATCCCAAAGAGAAACGTCCCGTGGGCGAACGCTTGGCGCGATGGGCGCTTTGCAAGGATTACCATTGTGACCTACTTCCTTCCGGACCTCTCTTTAAAAAGGCTACGGCTCACGGAGCAGAAACTGTTGTAGAGTTTGACTATGCCGAAGGACTTCAGTCGGCTGACGGGAAGCCGCTCTCTTGCTTCGAACTGGCAGAATATGAAGGAGTGTATTTCCCGGCTGAGGCGGTAGTAGTGGGTGATAAGGTTCATCTTTCGGCCGACCAGGTAAAACATCCGCGTTATGTGCGCTATGGGTGGCAGCCGTTTACCCGTGCTAATCTGATGAACAAAGACCGGCTTCCTGCATCTACTTTCAGAAGTGAGATAGAGTAAGGAAACATAACATCACTAAACACAAAGCAGTTACCTTCGCTTGTTTTCGAGCATAAGCTGAGGTGACTGCTTGTTTTGTATTTAATTGTTCGGGCGAGAAGGATTCTTTGGCAGAAGTTGCAGAAAGCGTTCCACATCTTGTTGTATCTTCTTATAAAGAGGTGAACTCTTGTAATTTGTGTTCTTATGGATAACGACCTCGACTCCGAGCTGGCTCCGCTGATAATTAGTCAGTTCATTGTGAAGTTGGATGTCATGAGCTGCCAAATCATGTATTTGCTGTTCACGCTCACGGCGTAACACTGTACATACGGGAATGAGAAGTCGCATAATCACATTATCCATGATGTGATGCCCCTGGATAAACATATACGTATTATCCGGAAAAACCCCAAGTCGCTGGAATTCAGTTTTCATATTTTCAATTTCCTGCAAGGCATCGGGATGACGGTGTTCTAAATCACGGAGCTTTCTGTTTACTTTCTTGGCCATGATTTGCAGGCTGTTTTCCGGATGACGGGTACTGACCTGGTCCAGTTTTACATAGGAACAGAAATCAAGAAGAGAAAATTCTGACAGGATGTGTTTGCGGTAGAACCAGACCGACCAGATAAATAGCGGGTAGGCTATTTGAGAATAAACTTTCATGAAAGCAGGGAAGTCAATCAGCAGGTGGTCGTTTAGCGTAGCCATGACACATACTTCATGCAGTCCTTCGGCATAGCAGTGATAGTTTTCTATGGCATAGGCATAGGTTTGAAGCACATAAGGGCATTCATTGATGTAGCGTGAGGTTTGGGTTCTGCCTTGAAGCAGGTAGTCATAGTCACTGTCCACGCAAGCAATCATGTTACTTCCAAGCTGGGCTCCCAGCCGGTTCATCAGGACCGTTTTTTTTCCCTTGGCGAGTGAGTCTTGGGAGGGGAGCATGACTTCGAAATAACGCGATTCATTCTCATATTCTGCCAATAAAGACCGCCAGAAAGAGATGTCATCGTAACTTTCCACGTAGGCTACGATTTTTCTTCTTGCACGTTTGGGCTTTAAGCTGTTTGCCGCACCAATGTACAGGGAAGAAAGGTTTTCGGTAAGTCTTTTTCCCATAGCGTAAAAGTTTTAGTGAGTCGTAATATCGCTGACTTCCGTTACGGCATCCATCCATCCGTTCATGATGACTGCTGGTGAATGAGTGGTGAGAATAATCTGCACATTCGGGTTAAGGCTCCGGATTAGTGAGATTAACCGTTGTTGCCATTCTATGTGAAGTGAAATCTCCGGCTCGTCCATAAAGAGCGTGCAGTGCTGATTGTCCTGCACCAGTACGGTCAGTAAAATTACAAGCATTTGTTTTTCTCCCGATGAGAGCTGATAGGGAGTGAGGATATCACCGTCTTGTTCAAACTGTATTTCATTGCTTTTCCGGATGATTTTTTTTCCGGTTTCACTGAACAACTCATCAATCAAATCTTGGAATTTGGTTTTCGGACGTGAAACATCGGCAGCTCTTGCTTGGTCTTCAATGACTCCGCTGGTGAGCAACTCAATAATCCGGTTACCTATATTTACCTGATAATCTAAATAGCGGCGTTGCAGTTGGTAAAGCTGCCAGTCGAGTTCGGTCTTGACATTTTGGTTCCCTATTTTTTCTAATAAGCCGGAACTGATGAGAGGGCGGTCAAAGCTCCGGATGACATTGAAATGAATGTAACTGGCATCTTCCGGTGAGAAAACAAAGGAAACTCCTGCTTTCACCCCGTTGGTCAGGGAACCCCCTTCAAGTTCATCGAGGCTGCGTACAGAGTTGTTTAGAATTGTGCTTTTACCGATTCCGTTTACTCCGCTCAGGATGTTTACATCGGCTCTCAGGTCCCATGAAATGTTTTTCCTGCCCCACAGACCTTTAATTTCGATACGTTTAATATAGTCAGCTTGTTTTTTCATGGCTGTATGTATTTAATGCACTGCTAACAAATGTAGACATTTAAACGGAATTAATCAAGATTTGAAGGAATCTTTTTTAGGGTTAGAAAGCAGAGTGTGGGGAAAATAATTTTATGGGAGGCTGGCAGGAAGAGAATGAAAACGCTTAGGCGTTTGTTGTTATTTGCTTCGGTATATTGAGTGAAATGTCTAAGTGTTTTTTTTACTGCTTCCAGCGGGGAGGTGGAAATGAAAAAAGCAGTATCGTTTTAGGTGATACTGCTTTTTGTATAAATAAGTTAGGTTTGTCCGAAAGCCTTAAATAGAAAGTACGTGAAGTACGTTCACCAGTTCGCGGTCAATCGGCTTGTCATTCTTGATTGCTTTGGTAAACGGAACATAAACGATTTGATCGTTCTCGATACCAATCATTACGTTGCGTTGTCCTTCCATCAGGGCTTCAATGCTGGCTACACCCATGCGGCTCGCAATGATACGGTCGTGAGCTGTAGGGCGTCCGCCACGCTGCAAGTGTCCGAGAATGGTTACGCGTACATCGTATTGTGGGTATTCATTTTTTACACGTTCAGCATAGTGCATGGCTCCTCCGGTGATTTCGCTTTCGGCTACCAATACGATGGAACTGTTTTTTGATTTGCGGAAACCGTTGTTGATGAATTCTTCCAACTGGTCAACTTCGGTGTTGAATTCCGGAATGATGGCAGCTTCGGCTCCTGATGCGATAGCACCGTTTAGTGCAAGGAATCCGGCATCGCGTCCCATTACTTCTACAAAGAAGAGGCGTTCATGTGATGTCGCAGTATCACGGATTTTATCAACTGCATCAAGAATGGTGTTTAGGGCAGTATCATATCCGATGGTGGTATCGGTACCATAAAGGTCGTTGTCGATTGTTCCGGGAAGACCGATACAAGGTACGTCATATTCTTGAGCCAGCAGACGTGCTCCGCTTAATGAACCGTCTCCGCCGATTACTACCAGCGCATCAATACCTTCACGCTTCATGGTTTCGTAAGCAGTTTGACGTCCTTCCGGAGTCTTGAATTCTTGGCAGCGTGCGGTTTTCAAGATGGTTCCGCCTAACTGTATGATGTTACTTACGTTTTGTGTTTTGAACTCTTGGATTTCTCCAGTTATCAGCCCTTTGTATCCTCTATAAATACCTTTTACTTTCAATCCGTTATAGATAGCTGAGCGGGTTACGGCTCGGATTGCTGCATTCATACCCGGAGCGTCGCCTCCTGAAGTAAGGATACCGACACATTTAATAGTTCCCATACGATTATATATTTATGTTTTTTGGCATTGCAAATGTACGAATATGTCTTTATATTGTTGTAGTTTTTTTTCTGTTTTTTTACAATTCTATTCGGTCATTATAACTTTTTTACAAGCTTCCATCAGCCATTTAGGAGTTGAAGTAGCTCCACATATTCCTATTGACTGTGCTTCTTCAAGTAATTTCCTATCGATTTCTTCCGGTCGGTCTATCTGATAGGAGTTCGGATTTACTTTTTTACACTCTTGATATAATATTTTTCCGTTGGAACTTTTATGTCCGCATACGAAAAATATCAAATCGTGTGAGGAAGCAAACCGGCGGATGTTAGGCATGCGGTTGGCTACCTGTCGGCAGATGGTGTCGAAATAGCGGAACGAGGCCGAAGGACTGATATGGTCTTCAATGTAGGCTACTAACTGACGGAACTCGTCGAGTGACTTGGTAGTTTGTGAGTAAAGCCGGATGTCTTTGGTGAAATCAAGTCGGCTGACTTCTTCTAACTTTTCAATGACAATGGCTTGACCATTTGTTTGACCTACTAATCCTAATACTTCCGCATGTCCCTTTTTTCCATAAATAACAATTTGTTTTTCTCTTGGTTCACTAGAATCGTATTCTTGTTTGATTCTGGTTTGCAGCCGAAGGACTACCGGACAGGTGGCATCAATGATTTCAATGTGGTTCTGCTTAGCCAGTTCGTAGGTCTGAGGAGGCTCTCCATGGGCGCGGAGCAACACCTTGGCATTGCGTATCTGGGCAAATTCTTCATGATTGATAGTGATGAGCCCCATCTTTTTTAATCGTTCGCATTCTTGTCCGTTATGCACAATGTCACCCAGGCAGTAAAGCGTTTCGCCTTTGGCAAGCTCTTCTTCAGCCTTTTTGATGGCGGTGGTTACGCCAAAACAAAATCCGGAATCTTTATCTATTTCAATGTTATGCATGGATTGCTTTTTCAAATTGCAGTTTCAACCATTCTTTTTGTTCTTCTATTGAGAGGTGGCTGTTGTCTAATAGCAAGGCATCGTCGGCTTTGCGTAAAGGGCTGACTTTACGGTTCTGGTCGATGTAGTCACGCTCTTCTACATTGTGTAAAATCTCTTCAAAAGAAGCTTCCTGACCTTTTGCTTTCAGTTCGTCGTAACGGCGCTGAGCGCGTATCTGGGCAGAGGCTGTAACGAATATTTTCAGTTCTGCATCAGGGAAAACTGCAGTTCCGATATCCCGTCCGTCCATTACGATTCCCTTGGCTTTTCCCATTTCTTGCTGCTGCATGACCATTGCTTCACGAACAAATGCCAGGGCTGCCACCGGACTGACATGTGATGAAACCTCCAGTGTGCGGATGCGATCTTCTACGTTGACCCCGTTCAGATACGTCATAGGCCGCTGGGTTTCCGGATTAAGCTGAAACGAAATCTGAATATCCTTCATCTGAACTTTCAGTTCTTCTTCGCGGATACTGCCGTCGTCATTAAAAAGGTGATGCTCAATACAGAATAAAGTGACAGCACGGTACATAGCTCCACTGTCTATATAAATATAACCGATTTCCTTGGCAAGGTCTTTCGCCATCGTGCTTTTCCCGCACGATGAAAATCCGTCTATGGCAATAATAATCTTTCTCATTGGGATAAACTTATTATAATGTTATGTATAAGAGCAAAGACTGTGAAAGGTGGAGGCAATCTGAAACTAAAAGTTTGCTTTGGAGTACAGATATTGCCGAACCGCATCTTGTCTTCGTGAAACAAAGATATAGAAAACTTTCTGAATCAAGGTAAATGTCTCTCTTCTCTTTAATTTTTATTATTTTTTTGCGGATGATTCCTTGTCTTTTCAAAGAAAAGCACTACATTTGCCGAATCGAGATACTATTAATTATTTAAAAACAACAGTATGGAAATCAAAAAATCGCCTAAAGCAGATCTTGAGAGCAAGAAATCTACAGGTCTGTTAATCGGTTTCGTGCTGATATTGGCAGCGATGTTTGTGGCTTTCGAATGGACAGAACGCGACAAGCAGGTCACTACCGATACTGGTATGAAAGAAGTGCTTTTTGAAGAGGAAATGATTCCTATTACAGAACAGCCAGAAGAACAAAAACCGGTAGCACCTCCCCCCGAGGCTCCGAAAATGGAAGAAGTGTTGCAGATTGCAGAAAATGACGCAGACGTTGTTGAATCGGATATTTCTTCAAGTGAAGACGACAACAAGGCCGTAGAAATCAAGTATGTGCCGGTTGAAGTAGAAGAAGAAGAACCGGAAGAACAGCAAATCTTCCAGGTGGTAGAAGAAATGCCTGAATTCCCGGGCGGTATGGCTGAATGTTTGAAATTCATCAGCAAAAACATTAAGTATCCTACCATCGCACAGGAAAATGGTATTCAGGGACGTGTAATCATCCAGTTCGTTGTTAATCAGGATGGTTCTATCGTTGACCCGGTAGTTATGCGTACCGTAGACCCTTACTTGGATAAAGAAGCGCTTCGAGTAATCAAGATGATGCCGAAGTGGAAACCGGGTAAGCAGCGTGGTAAGGCTGTACGTGTAAAATATACCGTGCCTGTAACCTTCAAGTTGCAGTAATCAGTCGGTCTGAATAGATGAGGCTGTGTCAAGAGTCTGATTCAGGCTTTTGACACGGCTTTTTTTGTGGATAACCTTAAATAATTTCTGTTATGAAACAGCAAAATAGCGAGCAATTACTTAAACAGATACATTCTTATATTGAACAGCTTCCTTTTTCACATGAACCTCTCGGGTTGTATGACCCTATTTCGTATGTGTTGGCTCTGGGAGGGAAACGCCTTCGTCCGGTGTTGATGTTGTTGGCTTATAACTTATATAAGGAAGATGTTACGACTGTATTTTCGCAAGCTGCCGGAATAGAAACTTATCACAATTTTACCCTTTTGCATGATGATTTGATGGATAAGGCAGATGTGCGCCGGGGTAAGCCTACTGTTCATAAAAAGTGGGACGAAAATACGGCTATACTTTCAGGGGATGCGATGTTGATTCTTGCTTATCAATTTATGATGAATCAATGTCCGGAAACTTGTATGAAAGAGGTGATGGAGGCGTTCGGACAAACAGCGCTCGAAATATGTGAAGGTCAGCAGTGGGATATGGAATTTGAGTCGCGTATGGATGTGATGGTTGATGTATATATTGAAATGATTCGCTTGAAAACATCTGTACTGTTGGCAGGTGCACTGAAAATAGGTGCGATTTTAGGAGGAGCTTCTCAGTCGGATACCCAGTACTTGTATGACTTTGGCATTAAGATGGGACTGGCGTTTCAATTGCAAGATGATTTCCTTGATGTGTATGGTGATCCGGCTGTCTTTGGGAAAAAAATAGGAGGAGACATTTTGTGCAATAAGAAGACCTATATGCTTATTACTGCCTTAAATTTGGCTAAGGGAAATGATCGTAAAGAATTGCTTGGCTGGATAGAGCGTGAGCAGGTTGTGCCTGAAGAGAAGATCGCGGCTGTTACTGCTATATATAATAAGGTGGGAATAGCGGAGCTTTGCACCGAGCAGATTAATAAATATTATGCTGAAGGGTTGGATTTATTAGATAAAGTCTCGGTAAAAGATGAAATGAAAGAAAATCTTCGTACATTTGTCTGTCAATTAATGAACCGTAAATTATAATAGTATGATGACACTAATCGATACGCATACCCATCTGTTTACCGAAGAGTTTAATGATGATCGTGAATTAGCTATTATCCGGGCAGGTGAGGCTGGGGTAACCCGCTTGATTATGCCTAATGTGGATGATACCACAGTGGAAGCGCTGCTGGCAACATGTGAGAAGCATGATGGATGTTATCCGTTGCTGGGACTTCATCCCACTTCTGTGGACGCAGACTGGAAAAAACGTCTGGCTGCGGTAAAGTCGTGGTTTGATACTCCTCATCGTTTCTTTGGAATAGGAGAGGTTGGACTCGATCTTTATTGGGATAAAACGTTTCGGAAAGAGCAGATGCTCGTTTTTGATGAACAAATCCAATGGGCGCTTGAACATGGTCTTCCATTGAGCATTCATTGTCGTGAAGCTTATCCGGAATTGATAGAGGTGTTGAAGCCTTATCAAAACACAAAGCTGAGTGGTGTATTCCATTGTTTCTCGGGAACAGCGGAAGAAGCAGAAACCTTACTTTCCTTTCCGGATTTTATGTTGGGTATAAACGGGGTGGTTACATTTAAGTCGTCTTCTCTTCCGGATGTTTTGAAGGATGTACCTTTAAGTCGGATTGTGCTTGAAACTGATTCGCCTTATTTGGCTCCTGTTCCTTATAGAGGAAAACGGAATGAAAGTGCTTATTTGCCCAAAATAGCAGAGAAACTTTCGGTCGTTTATGATGTTCCTTTGGCACAGGTTGCTCGTGAAACAACCGAAAATGCCTTAAAAGTCTTCAAAAATGCGGCTTCAAGTTTTTAAAGTTTATTAATTTTTGTCGAATGCATAAACTTTTGCGGATAGAATGTTATGTAAGACGAAAAAAAAGAATACATTTGTGACTGAAATCGATTGCGGTTCGCGTTTTTATTTGTAATTTGCGCCCGAATTGAGAACAAAGCCTTTATGGGCGCTTAAGGAGAGGTGCTCGAGTGGTTGAAGAGGCACGCCTGGAAAGCGTGTATACGCCAAAAGTGTATCACGGGTTCGAATCCCGTTCTCTCCGCGATTCACTTTTCAAAGAGTGAACGATAAAAAAGATAAAACAATTTAATAAACAATTAATTAATTAATCTTAAAAATTAGACACACAATGAAAAAGTTATTTGCAATTCTTGCAGTGATGGGAGTCTTCTCGTTTGGAATGACTCAGGCGGCTATGGCTCAGGATGAAACAGCTACAGCAGCTCCGGCTCAAACAGAACAGGTTGCAGCAGCTGACGAAGCAGCAGCTCCGGCAGTAGTTGAAGAAGGTGGTATGCACAAAGAATTAAAGACTAAGTTTATCGAAGGTGACGCAGGCTTTATGTCATTGGTAGCTATTGCATTGGTTCTTGGTCTTGCTTTCTGTATTGAACGTATTATTTACTTGAGCTTGGCTGAAGTTGACGTTAAGAAACTGATGGCTAAAGTTGAAGAAGCTTTGGAAAAGGGTGATGTAGAAGGTGCTAAGACTGTTTGTCGTAACACTCGTGGTCCTGTTGCATCTATCTGTTATCAGGGTTTGATGAGAATTGACGAAGGTTTGGATGTTGTTGAACGTTCTGTAGTTTCTTATGGTGGTGTTCAGGCAGGTTACCTTGAAAAAGGATGTTCTTGGATTACCTTGTTTATCGCAATGGCTCCGTCTTTGGGATTCTTGGGTACTGTAATCGGTATGGTTATGGCGTTCGACCAAATCCAGCAGGCTGGTGATATTTCTCCGACAGTTGTTGCCGGTGGTATGAAAGTTGCGTTGATTACTACTATCTTCGGTTTGATCGTTGCTTTGATTCTTCAGGTGTTCTATAACTACATCTTGTCTAAGATTGAAGCTATTACAAGCCAGATGGAAGATTCTTCTATCACATTGCTTGATATGATCATGAAATACAACTTGAAATACAAAAAATAATATTTAAAATGGCTAAATTATCATACAAAGTATCTTACTACGTATTTTATGCCTGTGTTGCTGCTATCTTGGTAGTTTTGGGTGTTTTCTTCGGAGTAGGATATCATAATCCGGTTGGCAGTTACAATGAACCTCAGAATACAGAAGCTTTGATGTATTTGATGTACGGAATGTTTGCCGTTGCTGTTGTTGTAACTTTGATTGGTGCTATCGCTCAGTTTGGCGGTGCGCTGAAAGATAACCCGAAAGGCGCTATCAAATCATTATTGGGACTTATCCTGTTGGCAGTTCTGTTGGTTGTTACTTATAATATGGGTTCTGCTGAACCAGTATTGAAAGGTGACGGTGCCGTTTATACAGATGCTGTGATGTTGAAGGTTTCAGATATGTTGATTTACTCAACTTATGCTTTGCTGATTGTTGCAGCAGTTGGTACATTGTTGAACCTTTTCGGTATTTTTAAACAGAGATAATATCTTCATTGAGAGTTTGATAAATTTTAAAAGAAGTAAGTAAAATGGCAAAAAGAAACAGAAAAGTACCGGGAATTAATGCAAGTTCTACGGCGGATATTGCCTTCATGTTGCTTATTTTCTTCCTTATCACAACATCAATGGATACTGACCGCGGTTTGGCAAGACGTCTGCCGCCTCCTCCTGAAAATGAGGATCAGAAAAAAGATGATATTATTGTTAAGGAAAGAAACGTTCTTCAAGTTAAACTGAACAAGGATGATAACTTGATGGTTGGTGGAGAATGGTTTGATGTTAAGCAACTGAGAGAAAAGGCAAAAGAATTCATTGCCAATCCAAATAACGATGCAAACTTGCCTGAAAAGCATGCAAAAACTTTGCCGTTCTTTGGTGACGTAATGGTGACTGATAAGCATGTAATCTCTGTACAGAATGACGTTGGTACCAGTTATAATGCATATATTCAGGTTCAGAACGAATTGGTTGCAGCTTACAATGAGTTGCGTAATGACTTAGCTCAGTCGCAGTTCGGTAAGTCTTTTGACGAATGTTCTGAAGATGAGAAAAAAGCAATTACTGACTACTATCCACAGAAGATTTCTGAAGCAGAACCTAAAAAATATGGAGGAAAATAATCATGGGAAAATTTAATAAATCGGGTAAAAAAGAAATGCCGGAGTTGAATACTTCGTCTTTGCCTGACCTTATCTTCACCATGTTGTTCTTCTTCATGATTGTGACAACTATGCGTGAGGTTACATTAAAGGTTCAGTTCAGAGTCCCGGCTGCAACAGAGTTGGAAAAATTGGAGCAGAAATCTTTGGTTTCTTTCATTTATATCGGTAAACCGATGCCTGAGTTCCAAAAAACAATGGGTACTACCGATCGTATTCAGTTGAATGATAAATTTGCTGAACCGTCAGAAGTTCAGGATTATATTTATCAGGAGCGTGAAAACATGAAAGAAGAAGATAAGCCGTTTATGACTGTTTCCCTGAAAGTTGATGCTGATACTAAGATGGGTATTGTGACAGAGGTAAAACAGGCGCTTCGTCAAGCTTATGCTTTGAAAATTAACTATTCTGCTACTCAGCGTCAGTAATAGTTTGATATAAGCAATTAAGAGCGGGTATGTCTTTAAGTAGGCATATCCGCTTTTTTTATATCATAGAAGTGATTTACCAGGCTGGTTAGTAAATTACGTTAGTTTCGTGGTCTAAGATTTGATGTTTAATCGGAGAGAAGGATGGAAGAAGGTAAAAAAACTTGTAGGTTCTGTCTAAAAACATAGTTTAGTAACACGAAAGTTTTTATTGCTTTTCCCGATTATAATCCCTAATTTGCGCTCCGTTAAAAATGAGATATGAAAAGCATATCCTTTGGTCTATTAACTAAATCTTGAAATACCATGAAAGTATATCAAACGAACGAAATTAAGAATATTGCCCTTCTCGGTAATGATGGAGCAGGTAAAACCACCCTCACAGAAGCTTTGCTCTATGAGAGTGGTATTATAAAACGCCGTGGCAGAATTACTGCCAAGAATACAGTCAGCGATTATTTTCCGGTAGAGCAAGAATATGGCTATTCTGTTTTCTCTACCGTTTATCATGTAGAATGGAATGGTAAAAAACTGAATATCATTGATTGCCCGGGTAGCGATGACTTTGTGGGAGCTGCTATTACAGCTTTGAATGTAACCGATACAGCTATTTTGTTATTGAATGGTCAATATGGTCCGGAAGTTGGTACTCAGAATCATTTTCGTTACACTGAAAAGTTAGGTAAACCGGTAATTTTCCTTGTTAACCAGCTGGATAGTGAAAAATGTGATTTTGATCAAGTGCTTGAGCAATTAAAAGATAATTACGGTTCTAAAGTCGTTCCGGTTCAGTATCCCTTGGCTACGGGTCCGGATTTCAATTCGTTGATTGATGTACTTTTGATGAAAAAATATTCATGGGGACCTGACGGAGGTGCTCCAACTATAGAGCCGGTTCCTGAGGAGGAAATGGAAAAAGCATTGGCTTGGCATAAAACTTTGGTAGAAGCAGCTGCTGAACATGATGAAACCTTAATGGAAAAATTCTTTGAATCGGAATCTTTGACCGAAGACGAAATGCGTGAAGGTATCCGTAAAGGATTGGCAGCACGCGGAATGTTCCCCGTATTCTGTGTTTGTGCAGGAAAAGATATGGGTGTGCGTCGCTTGATGGAGTTTTTAGGAAACGTAGTACCGTTTGTTGATGAAATGCCGGTGGTACATAACACACGTGGGGTACCTGTTCCTCCTGTGGCTGATGCTCCTGCTTCTTTATATTTCTTTAAGACGGCAGTTGAACCCCATATCGGCGATGTGCAGTACTTTAAAGTTATGAGTGGGGTCGTACGTGAAGGTGACGATTTAGCCAATGCTGATAGAGGTTCTAAGGAACGCATGGCTCAGCTTTATGTCTGTGCTGGTGCAACACGTGAAAAAGTCGACGAACTTCGTGCCGGTGATATTGGATGTACGGTGAAATTGAAAGATGTGAAGACCGGTAATACGCTGAATGGCAAAGACTGTGAAAACCGCTTTAATTTCATCAAGTATCCTAATCCTAAATATACGCGTGCCATTAAGCCCGTAAATGAAGCTGATACTGAAAAAATGATGGCTATTCTCAATCGCATGCGTGAAGAAGATCCTACTTGGGTGGTTGAGCAGTCAAAAGAATTACGACAAATCTTGGTTCATGGACAAGGAGAATTCCATTTGCGTACACTTAAGTGGCGTCTTGAAAATAATGAAAAACTCCAGATTCAATTTTATGAACCGAAGATTCCGTATCGTGAGACTATTACAAAAGCAGCGAGAGCTGATTATCGCCATAAAAAACAGTCGGGAGGGGCCGGACAGTTTGGTGAAGTTCATTTGATTGTAGAACCTTATTATGAAGGTATGCCTGCTCCGGAAGTGTATAAGTTCAATGGTCAGGAATTTAAGATGAACGTGAAAGGAACCGAAGTGGTTGACTTAGAGTGGGGAGGTAAACTGGTTTTTGTAAATAGTGTGGTAGGTGGAGCTATTGATGCTCGATTTATGCCAGCTATCTTGAAAGGTATTATGAGCCGTATGGAACAGGGACCTCTAACTGGTTCGTATGCACGTGATGTGCGTGTGATTGTATACGATGGAAAGATGCATCCAGTTGACTCTAACGAAATTTCTTTCATGCTGGCAGGTAGAAATGCCTTCAGTGAAGCCTTCAAAAATGCTGGTCCTAAAATTCTGGAACCTATTTACGATGTGGAAGTCTTCTGCCCGAGTGATAAATTAGGTGATGTAATGAGTGACATGCAGGGACGTAGAGGCATGATTATGGGTATGAGCAGTGAAAAGGGATATGAAAAGTTGGCTGCTAAAGTTCCTTTAAAAGAAATGTCGAATTATTCTACAGTTTTAAGTTCTTTGACAGGAGGACGTGCATCGTTTATAATGAAGTTTGCTAGCTATGAGCTGGTTCCGACAGATGTTCAGACAAAACTGGTTAAAGAGTTTGAAGAACAAGAAAAAGAAGAGGCATAATTGGGATAAGGTGTTCTATTTTTAAAGGATAGGATATAGAGGAAGGGTTATTTTTCGGAAGAAAGGTAACCCTTTTTGTATGCTCGGCACGAGCATTGTCTAACGGGTGCAAGTCCCGAGTAAGCCCTAATA
>OGRS01000056.1_pt1 | contig 113211 bp, 98 predicted proteins | sample 1553561 | NCBI WGS metagenome assembly OGRS01 (sample SAMEA2580103, study PRJEB22360) | human gut metagenome | biome: human gut; feature: human-associated habitat; material: faeces | place: Denmark | collected 2008/2010
CCGATTTGGACTAAACATTTTTTAGGCGTGCGTTAAATCGTTCGGAAAACATTTGGTTTTTAGACCATCCACCGAAGGGAACTATTACTCAAATAGCTGATATGAGGGGTGGGAAACTTCAGTAATCTTAGAACTTTTCTTCATAATTTGTTAGTTAGAGTTAAACAACTTGGTCTATTTATCACTATTTTAATATTCAGGAACGGTTATATAAATGTATGCTTTGCTGAGCAGAAGGAAGATAATTCACACCATACCAGCACATTTGAAGAGAAAGAAAAGAAACAATCAGGACCCAATACAATGTACGTGGAGACGAACGTCGGAATAGCCGCAAATGTATATACAACAAATATCCCGTCCAGGTAAAAGCAGCCCAAGTTTCTTTGGGATCCCAACTCCAGTAATGCCCCCACGCAGCTTTTGCCCAAATAGCTCCGGTAAGCATACCGATAGTAAGAAAAGCAACCCCGGTATACACCAGGTTATCAGCAGCCTCCAGATAATTTTCCCGATGACGGTAAAGCCCCATACAAGAAAGAATAAAAGCACATCCCAATACGGAATAAGAAAACATATAGACTGTGACATGGGGTACAAACCAAAAGCTTTGCAAAGCAGGCATCAACGACTGGTCATGAATTTCAGGCTTCAAAATATTAAGTAAAACAAACACAGTTCCTACTATTGTAGAAAAAGCCAAAATCCAACGGTACTTCCACCGAAGATAAGTAAGCAGTCCAGACACTCCCATAAAAAAAGAATACCAAAGCCGTGTTTCTCCCATGGTACGTAGCGGAGGACGCTGTAAACTAATCCAGAAGCCAATTATAAAAACGCCCAAAGTTATTGTACCCAATACACTCAATATGACTGCCATACGACTTTTTACGTTGGAGAACAAAGCAAATCCAGCTCCCAATATCCATAAAGCTACAGCAACGATAGCAAACAAATAAAAATTATCCCAGGTTATCATTTCCAAAATCGGTTAACTTAAATAAACAGACAACTAATTTTGCTTTTCAGCAGAAGATGCATCACTTCTCTTCGGCCCTTCCAGAAACAAAAGAAATCCTCCTACCAGCATCATTATAATTCCGGCCAACATGACATATTTTAGTGGTTCACGCACTATTTGTACTACGCAATATGCTGGTTCAGGCGAACGCATATCATACGATGTAAGGTAATAATCCTCTCCCAAACCTGCACTATATGGATGGTTTACCTCCAAACGAATTACTTGTTCATCAACAATAATATCTGCAAAAAAATGCCGTGGAGTGCCATTAGCATAATGTTCGACTGCAAACTCTTTCAGTTGAAACGGTTTATCTAAAAAAACGGTTCTTCCCTGAGAAGTAAATGCTTCATTATTGAACTTATCACGAAAAACAGGAAGACGCAATGTTTGTTCACTGGCACTTCCCACAAAACCGGCAAACAAAGCCAGCCATAATCCGGCATGATTCAGGATAAAACGCCAATGTTTTTTTCCAGACAGCAGACAACGACGAACGGTAATCATTCCCAAATGAGTAAGCAAACTGAAAAGTCCGGCTACAAATATCCAGGATGACATAAAATTATAACACCCCAACATTGCAAATAGCCCTTGTTTTCTGGTAGCATCTTCAGGCGACAACTGTGGGAATAAACCGATCACCAGACATCCGGCCAAAAACCAACCTAATGTCCATCGTGTAGCAGAGGGAGAAAGTAAAATACGGACTATAACCCAATTGCGCAATTCTTTATAGCCATACCATATCAGAGCTATCCATAATAATGCTATTACAGCATTCAATGGAAAAGCAAAAAACTCAAATGGAAAATTTCCAAATATGCACTGTAATACTACCGATAGCAGAAACAGCAATGAAAATAATAGGTTAGTCGTTAAGTTCATTCATCTTTGGTTGGTGAAATAAGCACAAAGATAATACATATTTGCTATTATTACATTTTTAATATAAAAATAATACAGACTCTTTTAAATACAATGCATCTGACTCAAACCGATTAACATATATACTAAAGCATAATCTCTCGACTTTTCTTCCTGCTCAAACCGGTAAAAACTTATACTTAAACAACGAATCACTCAGGTTTTTACGTTGATCCCCTTTTTGCACGTATGGGAAAATGCGGGGAAATTTAGAAAAAAAGAAAAAGCTAAGCATTGAATACTCAATTACTTAGCTTTTATCTTGTACCCAGACCCGGTACAAGCCATAGAAATCATAGGAAAACAAAAGAATTTATTTTCCTTATTATCAGTTATTTGCATATTTCCTATTTTCTCCATTTTTGCCCTATTTTGCCCGTTTTCTGTTATTTAGTACACTTTTAGTACACTTTGAAGTCTCATTTTCTTTTGTACCTTTGCAATATCGAAAAACAAAAGAAAATCAACTATTTAGTGTAATTACCCGGTTACGGTACCTAAATCGGGATAAAACCTCTAAACAATGGCAAAGTTAGAAAATAAAACGAAAGAGAACCCCAAGTTGGAGCAAAATAAGCTCTCGGACGGTAGAATAAGCCTTTACTTAGAGTATTATTTAGGTAGAGAGGAAAAGCCCGTATTGGATGAAAACGGTAATCAGGTGTATTACGATAGTGGGAAAATGCAAGGCAAGCCCAAGTTTGCAGTAAAGCATAACAGGCGAAAAGAAAACCTTAGCCTGTATCTGATAGACAAACCCCGTACTCCTGCGGAACGGCAACAGAACAAGGAAACTTTGGAACTCGCCATGCGCATACGTGCAGAGCGTGAACAGGAGTTTAAAGAAAGCATGTTGGGTTACCGCTTAAAGAAAGACAGGGCTGTTAATTTCTTGGACTACTTTCAAGCCTATATCAACAGCTATACCAAGAAAGATATTCGCATGGTGCAAATTGCGCTGAGCCGTTTCAAAGACTTCTTAAAAGAAAAGTACCCCATGAATGAGTGTAGCATTAAACCGGAACTCATCACCAAAGAAATGATGGAACAGTTTGTAGCTTATCTGCAATCCCGAAGCGTTGGCGAAGGTGCTAAAAGCATTTACCAGCGTTTCAAGAAAGTCATTCGCTATGCAATAGAGCATGATGTAATGCTGAAAGACCCTTGTAAAGATGTCACCTGCAAAGTAGATAGCCAGATGCTTCGGAAAGATGTGCTTTCGCCCGAAGAAATACAAAAGCTGATGGCGTGTCATTATGACAACGAAAACCCCACAATCAGACGAGCGTTTATCTTCTGTCTGTATTGCGGTCTGCGCTTCTGCGATGTAAAAGACCTCACCTATAGGAATGTGGATTACGCAAATCGGTTATTGAAGTTTGAACAAAGTAAAACAAAGGGACATTCTGCCAGCAGTGGTGTGGTTATTCCTTTAAATGACGGTCTATTGTCTATCATTGGTGAAGCTCCAGCAGATAAAAACTGCTTGATATTCGATTTGCCTACATACGAAAGCTGTTGCAAATCTGTTAAGCGTTGGGTTAAAAGAGCCGGAATAGACAAGCACATAAGCTGGCATTGTGCAAGACACTCGTTTGCCGTAAACATTTTGAATAACGGTGCAAACATCAAGACAGTAGCCAGTCTTTTAGGACATAGCGGACTGAAACATACAGAGAAATATACCCGTGCAGTGGATAAATTAAAAGAGGAAGCAATAAACAGCCTACCCGAACTAAAGTTTTAACCACAAAAGACTTATCTTTGTAACTATGGACTTTGAAGCATTAGTAAAACATATCAGTACGATACAGAACACGTTGCAGGCACAAGCCGCACACGCTGTAAACCTCGCCCTTACTTCCCGTAACTGGCTTATGGGTTGCTATATCGTGGAGTTCGAACAGAACGGAGAAGACCGTGCAGCTTACGGTGAACAACTGTTGAAAAAGCTGGAACAACGACTGAAAACAAAAGGTCTGAATGAACGTAGATTCCGTGAATTTAGGCGGCTGTACCTTGTTTATCCACAGCTAAGAGAAGAAATATTGCAATATATAATGGCAGGAAATGAAATTCGGCACTCACTGACTGCCGAATTCACAGAACCAATTCGGCACTCGGCAAGTGCCGAATTACAACAAGATGATAAAGAGTATAATAAATGGATAAATCCAGCAGCAAAGATATTCAATAAGATTCCTTATACCCACTTAAAACATATCGCAAAAATAGAAAACCCTGTAAAACGTGCTTTCTATGAAATGGAAACAATTCGTGGTTGCTGGTCTGTAAAGGAGTTGGAACGGCAAATAGCATCTTTATACTATGAGCGTAGCGGACTATCTAAAAACAAAGAAGCCCTCTCCGCTTTAGTCCAGCAACAAGCAACCCTATTGCAACCTAAAGATGTTATCAACACCCCTGTTACTTTAGAGTTCTTAGGATTGAATGAACGAGCCTTAGTAACAGAAAACAACTTGGAGCAATCCATCCTTGACAACCTGCAACACTTCCTACTGGAAATGGGGCATGGCTTCTGCTTTGAAGCCCGACAAAAGCGTATCTTGATTGATGAGGATTATTTCTTTGCCGACCTCGTATTCTATCACCGTATCTTGAAATGCCATGTTATTGTAGAATTGAAGATAGACAGGTTCCGCCATGAGTATGCTTCGCAACTGAATATGTATCTGAACTATTTCAAGGCGGAAGTGATGCAGCCGGATGATAATCCGCCTATCGGTATTTTGCTTTGCACGGAAAAGGGAGATACATTGGTTAAGTATGCCACTGCCGGATTAGACCCGAATATCTTCGTACAGAAGTACATGATAGAACTTCCAAGCGAGGAAGAAATAAAAGAGTTCATTGCTTCCTCAAATTACTAACCTATCATAAAAAGCAATATTGGCGAAAAAAAGAATACTGTTTTTCTTTTCGCCAACACACATATAATTTGCGGGCAACAGGCATAAGTTTAGTCCGTTTTGGATATATAGACAAAGAAACAAACTAAACTATAACAGCAAACACACAATAATTTACACCTTTTAGTATATCTTTTAAAGATATGATATTCAAGGGGTGTTTACTTGTTATTTTACTCGAACAGGGTAAGTATATGGAACTAAGTTATGATTATAGTACACTCTAAATAAAAGACTATCTCCTTCCAAAAAAGCATTAACTAAATCAGGATTCTTGTTTTTGAGCTGCTGAATACTTTCAATATGCAATGTGTCTTTATGGTTTTCGTTCATATAATCACAATATGACTGAAAAAAACGTCCTAATTCATCATTTTTATGATAAGAAACTGAATGTCTAGTATATACAACAAATTCATTCTTTATAAAAGATATTTTTTGCAATCTTTTTACTGGCTGCAAATCATCACTTTTGGGATTATATAATATTGCTCCAGCCATCCAAGTTGCTTTTTTAAATAGCAAACTATTATGCAAATAACCAATAGAGCCTAATTTGGCACTTTTATCAAAGAAAGATGTTGAAATATTAAAAACAAGAGGAAACTTTATGGTTGAAATTTTATTAACATTTTTACCTTTCACTAAAATTATAGGATAATTTGAGTCTATTTGCTCTACTACAATTTTTTTATTAGAAGAGCAAGAGAAACAAGTTACAATAATAATTAATATAAAAATTAGCATATTCGTTTTCATATCAGACGTTATTTCTTAAAGAATGATTCAATTACATAAATCTCGCTTTCTGTAATGGGGTCTAATTTTATTCTTAATAAAACAGCAATGTCTTTTTCTGATTCAACTAAGCTATCATCAAACATTATTAGCTCATCAAGTGTTTTAAAATTTTGGATATATACAAAGCCATAAACTAACCTTATTTGAGAAAGAAAAAAGGAACAACCAAACTTTTATCAGTTGCTTAAATGCATACTCTATCATGACAAATAATAGTCCTGCAATAATTTTTTCTCAATTAATTAAAAAATAGGCAATTGCTATGCCCAATATAATGGCACATACAATACTTCCCAGTGCTATAAAGAGATAGTTGGGATAATGAAACTCAAGGTCCATATAAGGTATATGTTTTCGTTTTACATATTTACTCCATAGCCAAATAATATATTTGCCTATACTTTCCAGTCCTACAATATCAATCATTATTATTGTCTTTTGAATATTCATTCTATGGTTCGTTTTAGAAATAAACTGCCATTTATAGTTTTCCGTTGCTCTTAGAGGTCTTTTGTCAGTCTGAATAACGCATATCCTATTATGATAAATAATATTCCTGCAATAATGCCAACTATCCAGAATAGTTTTATTGGATATTGAAATATAATATCTTCATATTTTATCTTTTTTTTCTGTGTATGATTATGCCAAATCCAAACTAAGAATTTCCCAACGTGATAATATATACCAGGCGCACTCATTATTACTTATTGTTTTTGTTATTTAATGTATCTGTTGAAGTTTTATACCAATTAAAATGTTCTTCCGAGGTATCATTCCAAAAGTTGAAAGTTTCTATCATGTCAATAAATGACACACCTTCTTCACTCATTTTGAAACGTTGTTTAGCCTGTTGAAACATTTTTCCAGCCTCTTTTTGCCATCCTTGTCCTTTTGGCTTATAAAGATTTTGTTTATACATTAAAGATTTGACATAAGCATTATAACCATTAAGACCACTATTTATTTTACTACAAGGTCCTAAAATTCTTAGTGCTCCTCCAATGAATGCTGTGGGCGCAAAGTCCATGAATGCTTGTGCCCTTTCTTGTGGTGTTTGAGAAAAACCGCCAAGTGTATGTCCTGTAATCCAAATTACAGGGGCATTAACCCCATCATAAAAGAATTTTGTGAATAACCTTAGCCCTTCTCCTAGAATGTTTGAAGAAGGAGAGTTTATATCCATCTCAAAAGCTGCCAATCCTCTCAATTCTTTTATTTCACCATGGTAAACCTGTCTTGGTATATCTATAATCCTTCTTTCCGTTATGTCAATTATTAATAACCTTTGTCCTATGGATATAGAATACTCACTTGACAGGTCATTCCATCTTTTTAATTCTTCAACGGTAACATCAAACATTTCTGCAATATATGCTAAGGTATCTCCTTCACACACTACATATCTTGCACATCCATTTTTGCTAAATAGCCCTCTGAGGCTTTTTTTTATCATTTCCTTTGAGGTATCAATGCATTGGATTTGAACAATATTAGGTATGCATATTTGGTATGGCAATATATTGTCATTCATATCTATGACTGTTCCATCTGTATCCTCGTAATAATCCTGATATTGTACAAAAGCATACCCTTCTCCTATTACAAATCCAGTATACGGAATTCCTTTTGTTTTATAATCCAGAAAATCTTCTCTGCTTATAAAAATATTATTGTATTGGCTCATAGATGGATATAATTAAAATTATGGTATATTTTTTTACTATATCGTTAAATTCTACGTTTGGTATTTAGTTCATATTCTCTCTACACTAACATTTTAACAACAAACTCTAATACATATTAAACATATCCCTGTTTTTAATCTTTCCTTTATTTTTTTCAATATATATTCCGCAATTAGAATATTGTTCTCCATTAAGAACGTATGATGTAATACAATTCTCCCACATTTTCCCTACAAGTCTTTTTTCTGTTTTTTGCTCGGTTATTCTATATACGATAGTATCATTAACCGTTATTAACCAATCAAACATAACAGATAAAGAGTCGGAACTTTCATACCCATAGAATCGTTCCCTTACTCTAAATTCCGTTAAAGGAATTTCATGTACAAGAGATGAAAAGTCTGTGTCTTTTTTAAATTCATATAAATGTATATCGTTTATTTCATACTCTTCAAACCCTATAGTAGAAATAACAGTTCTAATCTTATATGAATCAACAGATGAAGGATGATTATATGGACTGTTAATTGTGTAACAGAAAAATACAAATAATAAAATCAATATACAATAAGGTATTAAAAAAACAGATCTTAGCGAATTTATTTTAAAAGCAAGAAATATAACAACTTTGAAGATTGTAATTATAGAATATATTAATAAAGCAATAAAAAAAAATATATAAATAATTGACGTTGTCATATCATTGTAAGAGTATTTTTCTTGCAGCAGAGGAAACAACAAACAAAAACTTATAACCATCAAGAGTATTCCTATTACCTTTTGAGTAATAGTTAAGACTGGTATTATTTTATTTATAATATCCCGTATTCTATTTACCAGCAACATATCCATAGTATCCCGCTTCAAAATTATCAATATCAATGGTACATTCCATTACTTTACCCCAATCAATATTACGATAGAAGCCATACTCATACCTTAATATATTATGCTTGTAGCTATTTATTTCTAAGGTTATTTCAGAATTCATACTCTTTACTTTTATATGTTTGCCATCATCAATTCCAAATATATGATAAAATCAGGAAGAATGGTATTATCTGAGTAGATTATCTCTGTTTATCTGCTCAAGAACATAAATATCTTCCTTCCTGATTATCAGTATTAACGGTTCTTCAGCTTATCAGCTTCCTTTCTCAACTGCTCGGCTTGTTCATTAAGCAATCTTGCACGCTCCAATGCCTCCGCCTGTTTCTTACTGCGATATTCAAAATCTATCACAGAATCTGTCAAACTTTGGATGAAATCGTTGTCCCTCTGCCAGTTGAATTTGGCTTCCAGTATATCAAGGACTTCTCCGTTTGCCCAACCCTGCATCAGCAAAAAGCGGTATTTCATATCGTTATCCTGTAACTGCTGCATCCGTGTAGCCAAACGGATATTCAACCATATGGAAGCGGAACAAAGAACCAGCACTGCCGAAAAAATAAACAATCCCGGACGGATCCAAGAAGTAACCTTGTTGCAAAACCGTTGATAGAACGGCAAGTGGGCAACATCCTCTTTATCCGTCTTGTAGGAATTCAAGGTATCAACCATTATTTTAAAATTACGATAGACTTCCAATGATATTTTCTTGGTGTCCTCAATATGCTGCTGCTGACCTTGTATCCTGTTCCGTACATCGTCAAGCTGACTTTGAATAGTTTGCAACTTCCCCACAGGAACAGCCGGATTATTGTGCAGCCTCGACAATGCCTGTTCAATCGCTCCAAACCGTTCGAGAGTTTCCTCCCGGCTGGCTGGCGTTACCTGCGCTTCCAGCTTCTCTTTCATTTCTGTAACCATAGAGAGAAGCCCCTCTAAAATCAAGTTGTCTTCCATGTCTTTACAATTTAAGTTGTTTTTTCTTCTTCTTTCTCAAATTCAAGTTCGGCTCTTCATCCACCGGAGACGGTGATGCAGAGAACAGACCGAGCGAACCACTTATAAACGAACTTTCAGCATTGCTCCACGTGGGTATTTGTTCCCGGATGTGTGCGAAAGCTGTTTGTTGTTGGCTTTCGGCAACATTCATTCCTGCATCTCCGAAATATCTATCCAGTTTGGAGAAACTGAAACTGCGGTCTATCTCCGAACCCTTGAACGTGTATTCTCCTTTGGAAAAGGATATGCCCTGTATTTCATCGGTCTGTCCCTTTCGTTTGAACTGGATAGTGATACCCTTTTCCGCTAACCTGTGCTGCAACTGCTGCCAATTGCGGGATTTGCCGATTTCATTTTTCACAGCCGTGTAAATCTCGTATTTCGACTTGTCCGGCTCTTTCAATCGGTGCTGTTTCACCTGCTCTTTCCCCTTGGCGAAATAAAGCCCATGTTTGGCTTTCAGCTTCTTGCATACCTGTTCGTTACGGTACATATCGTTCCTGTCCGAAATAGTCTTGCCGTTGTTGTCTATACGATTGAACACGATATGCACGTGTGGATGCTCCCGGTCTTGATGGCGCACGATGATGTACTGCGTATCGGTGATTTTCATTTCACGCATATACTCCTGCGCAAGCTGTATCATCTTCTCATCCGTCAGTTTGGGTGCGTCCACCGCCGAATAGCTTAACGCAATGTGTCCGACAGGTTTCTTTAAGTCGGGATTCATCCCGGTCTGCATACAAAAGCTGCGGATTATATCGCCCCGGCTTTCGGTCAGAACTCCGTCCGCATGAAGCAAAACCGCCTGCTCCTTACCAAGCACATAGTTCACACAACCCTTAAAACCGCTTCCTTTTTTTATTTTTCCAATCATCCGACAAATGGTTTATGATTTCAACAATCCTATTTTTGAGCTTCACCAGTTCCACTGCCACCAATGCGAAACCTCCGGCATTTGCCCGATGTGCCAACTGGTTAATGTTGTTGGCTTCACCTACCAATTTACGGATAGCATCTGCATCCTGCCTGCTCAGCCGGGGTATGACCTCTGCCGAAATAACTGCTTGCCGGACATATTCACTGATGCGCAACCCGGCTTCCCCGGCTCGCTTCCTGATAGCGTAATACTGCAACTCGGTCAGCTTCGTACTGACTACTTTTTTCTGCTTTTCCGTCCGTTTCTTTGCCGGACGACCGCCCGGCTTGTCCTGTATCTTTTTCATGCCTTTTTACTTTTAAATGATGTCTTAGAAATTGCGACCAACGGGAGCGGTTTCCTTTGCGGTGAGCAAAGCAAGGTGGTTTCGGTCTACCGAAACATAACCTTGCTCTCCCTATGAAACCGCCAGCCGCTGGCAATCCTGCTGGATTAAATGCCCCTGCCCTTCTTTTGTCTTGGGGCGGCACGTTGTTCGGTTTTCTGCTTTATTTCCTGTACTTGGCTGGCTGCGTTTTTCTGTTCCTGCTTCCTGCCGCACAGGTAATCGTTCAAGTCCGAATACCCTCTGTAATTCTGCGAGAAGTCACGCACATGGTAGGAGTATTCCAATTCGATAGCCCGTGTTGCCTTATACCCTGTCTCATCATTGTCAAGCATACAGTGGATGCGTTCATACGGGTATAGCACGTCAATGGCTTTCGGCACATTGACAGTCGAGTTAAGAATAACATAGTCCTGCCTGTCAAGGTCGGGCATGGTCGGACAGTTCTTCATCCGGAGCGTAAGGAAAGAAAGATAATCCATAAAACCCTCAAATACCAAACATTTCTCCCTCGGCTCTCCCTGCTGCCGTATATGGGTGATGTCTTTCGGGGCAATGCAGCCTTTGAAAAAGGAATTGCGAACCTCGTAACCTCCTGCCATGTTCGGGAACCCGATAGCAAAGAACGGCTTCCCGTTATTGGTAAAATGAAGTTCCTTACATTCTCTTTTTGCCAGCTCAATATTGATACCCCGTCCCTGCAAATAACGGAGCAATGCCGGATGAGTTAAGTCCCTAACTTCCAAATGTTGGAAACTTGGTTCTGTCCTACACTGGGAAAAAGAAAAACTGATCGGGCGAACATTCGGGGTCTGCTCTTCTATCCTCTTTAAAAGGTAGGGCAGACTGTCGGAAAAGTAAAGTTCCTTTGCCAGGGCGATGATGTTGCCGCCTTTCCCTGCGCCAAAGTCATACCAAAGGTTGCGGTCTGTATTCACCTTAAAGGACGCTTCGTGTTCCTCTCTCAGTGGTGATTTATACCATAAGCCGTTACCCTGCTGCTTGACGGGCGAATAACCTAAACTATGCAGATAGTCTGCAATGGGTATTTGTTTCACATCTTCGATGTTCATAACATTTTCTTTTTGGGGATTAAAAAATAGTTGAAAAGTGCGCCAGTCCTGTTTAGCCCGTCATATATATACCCGTACCATACTAAACCTGCCTGCTGTTGATACCGGGAGACAGACAGTCCGTTCCACTTATATATACACCCGGACTAAACCAAACCGACTTTTAATAATGAAAATCGGAATTGTAGCGATAGCCCTTGCCCTCTTTTACAATCATGCGCTTGTTCACAAGGAACTTGTTAAGTGACACAAGAACATTGCGTCCACGCTCGTAGCCGATACTTGCGTAACCTTGTTTTAATGCCGCTATCACATTGGAATAGCCTTGTACAACCTGCTTGCCGAAACCGTTCTCCAATGCTTCCCGGTGCTGCTGTTCCGTCAGCTCTGTAAGCGGAAAGCTCCTGTCCTGCTTGGTTTGCTGGAATACATAACCGTCCATGACTTCAGGCAAAGCGTTGTCATTGATGCGAAATGCGAACGGATCAAACTCCCGGTCACGGATGTGCATCGCCTTTACTTCACTTATATTGCCATCCTTCGTGCTTTTCGTTATTTGCAGGACGGTTTCAGCTTTGTTGTTCAGCTCTGTACCGATATGTCCTCTTGTGTTATCATCCCCCTTGTTCAAATGCAGTACGGTGTGAATATGCAGATTATACCCACTTGACCAGCGCATCAAAAGGTTGATTAGGTCAGTCGATTCGCTCGGACTATTGATGTCGTACATCAAATCACGGATTCCGTCAATGATGAGCAGCCCCACATCGGGCATATTCTCTAACATATAGCCAATTATCTGCTTACGTTTGTCGGGGGTCTGCTCCCTTAACACAATGAAAACAAAATCGTCCACATCCTTATCGGTCGGCAGTCCAGCAAGGCGCAAAATACGTTCCATGACCTTATGGCAATGGTACTTGCTCTGCTCGGTATCAACATAGAGAATTTTGCGCTTGTTCGGTGGCAAATATGCCGAATACTTCAGAACCTCGTCATTCTTCAATGCAGCCGCAACAATGGCGGAAATGTTGAATGTCTTTTTGCTCTTGGCTTTGCCTGTGGATGCGCTGAAATTGCCCAACGTGCCGATAGTAGAGCCGTTCACCCAAAGAATTTCGGGCGGTACTTCATAAGTGTCCGTCACTTTTAGACGGATGGTTTTCCAGAGGGCTGCAAAATCCTCTTTCGTCATGGCTGTGCCTTGTCCGATTTCCTCTTTCTTCTTGTTTTCCATAGCCATTATTTCTTTAGAGGACGGTTAAGGATATACTTTTGCGCTTCCTGCTCTATCTGCGCCTGCGTCTTCACCGGGTTCTGACGCAACCATGCTTCCAGCTCAGCTTTTTCAAAATAAAGCATTTTGCCCTGCGGCTTGTAATGGGGTATCAAGTTACCTGAAGTCAGCTTGTACAGGTAACTTTTAGAAAGGTTCAAGAACCTGCTCGCTTCATCGAAGCTAAGCACGTTCTTTGAAAGGAACAACATCTTTTCGAGTTCGGAAACTCTTAACTCCAAGTCTTTTTCCATATCGTTTGGGATTTTAGGTGAAACAATATGAAGGTGCGCACCCTCGTCTTTTGTGTTAACGGGAGCAAAGTTAAGAGGTTGAAAATGAAGTCTAATTGACCTTTGTTTGAGCGTTCAATCTATGCTCAACCTTTTTGCAGTTGTTTGATGTATTTGTCTATGATTTCATATCCTTTCGGATAGATGTTCTTCGCCTGGTCTGTCGCACTCGACAAGTCAGTACGTGTAAGCGGTTCTCCTTTTATCTTCTTCAATATCAACTTGTTGTTTGCTATAACTGACTGCCACTCATAAACGATGTAGTTATAACAGCTGAGTTGCATCATTAGATAAGCCAACAGACGGGTATTATTAACTTTCAATACACCGTCCAACTTACAGTTGAAAAAATCGGTAAGTATTTTGGTGCTGACAGTAGTAGTAAACATATTTGCTTCGTTCACACATTCAGTCAGAAGTTTGATTTCATTGGCTTTCAAAGTGGATTTGAAAGGATTGCTTTTACCCACAATCTTGGTTGGAGTGGTTTCTACACTTTCATCTTTTTCTTTTGGCAAGGCTTGTTCTTGGGGGGCAATAGAATCTGTATAGTATTTGCTCTCCTGTTCTTGCAGAAAGTACAAATACTTGGAAAGTACCACAAGGCTAACGATGATAGAAAAATAGGGAAGCCGTTCATCATAGCAAGACGGATTATGCAAATATGCATCCATATCAAAATCAGAACAACGGAAAGCGATGTACTTTTTCCTCTCATCAGAAGTCAAGTCCTCAAAATAACCGCTTTCCCACAAAAAATCGGGAATATCCATATCCTGTACAATGTCACGCACGACACGGTATTTTTGCTGAATGGCTACTATATTTTCGGTAACACGGAAAATTTCCTGCCGCAAATAATCCTTTATCTGAGCCTTTGTCAGATATTCACGCTTTAAAAATAGTGCATCAACTTTAGTTTTATAGTCATGCGCTACGCAACTATCTAAGATCTTCTGTATCGCTCTGAAATTGGCTTCTATATGATTTTCCATAACTGTACCTTATATAATTTTGTTCTCAGATACAAATATAAGGTAGAAATCGCATTTTCCGAGAAAACATCAACAAGAATAAGACAGAAAAGAGAGTATAATAGTTAAGAAATCATAAACATGAAAGGATGAAAACCACAAAAGTACACTCTATTCTTGTTTTTGTCGCTCAGTACACATTTAGTACGCCTTATAGAAAGAGAAAACCCTGATAATCAGCCGATTATCAGGGTTTATTAGTACCCAGACCCGGGGTCGAACCGGGATGGATGTTACTCCACTGGTGTTTGAGACCAGCGCGTCTACCGATTCCGCCATCTGGGCAACTAAATCAGGGAATATATATTCCCTTAATTGCGGTGCAAAGGTAGTCAAATATTTTGAAACCACAAGCATTTCACGCAAAAAAGTGAAAATAATTTTCATCTAACACTATTTAGAACTCTTTCCGGACATTGTTCGAAAAATAAAGGCTATCTTAGCATAAACTTTTAAAGCTACGCCGATATCATGAATAACAACTACTACTGTATCATCATGGCTGGAGGAATGGGACGCCGTTTCTGGCCTTACAGTCGCAAAGCATTGCCTAAACAGTTTCTTGATTTCTTTGGAACAGGACAGACTTTATTACAACAAACTTTCGACAGATACAAGAAAATAATTCCAACAAACAACATTTACATTACAACTCATAAAGATTATAAACAAATCGTTCTTGATCTGCTACCAGGAATAACTGAAGGACAGCTGATCATTGAAGAAGAAAGACGTAATACAGCTCCTTCCATCGCTTACGCATCGCACATTATTCAGAAAATAAATCCAGACGCAACCATCGTCGTAGCCCCGTCCGACCATCTGATACTGAAAGTGGAAGAATTTAAAGAAGCTATTTTGAAAGGACTGGAATTTGCATCGAAAAATGACAAACTGGTTACATTGGGAATAAAGCCTAACCGCCCAGAAACAGGATATGGATACATTCAGATAGACGAAGAAAAAAAAGGAGATTTTTATAAAGTAAAAACTTTCATAGAAAAGCCGGCTCGTGAATTTGCAGAAATATTCGTGCAAAGCAATGAATTTTATTGGAACTCTGGCATTTTTGTATGGCATGTCAATACTATACTGAAAGCTTTTCACGAAATGATGTCAGAAATCTGCCCACGAGTAGAATGTGATGTACCCGACTTCACTTCGTGTCCGAACATTTCGATAGATTACAGTATTATGGAAAAAGCCGACAATGTATACGTGCAGTTATGCGATTTCGGCTGGGCCGATCTGGGTACTTGGGATGCACTTTATGATGCTTCGCCCAAAGACACGAACCACAACGTAATAATCAACAGTAATACTGTACTTTACAATTGCAAAGACAGTATCATATTAGTACCGGAAGGACAACTTGCCGTAGTTCAAGATTTAGACGGCTATCTGGTTGCATCACGTGACAACGTACTCCTTATCTGTAAAAAAGATGACCACGATGCAATCCGCAAGTTTGTAAATGATGTAGAAATGAAGTTCGGAGAAAAATACTCCTGATCTTATTATATATAAAATCAAGAAAAACAAAGATTTACAGATATTATACACGATAGAGAAGGAGCTTCCCCACTACTTTAATTCCTTCTGCATGTATCTGTAACATAGAGGCGATAAAATCCCTCGATTTTTTCGTACAAAAAAGAAAAAAACTTCTCGATATTTTTATAGAAACATGCCCATATTTTTTCCAAAATATGGGCATGTTTTTTTCGATAGCAATTATGATTGGTTTCTTGACACTTTAATATTCAAAAGTGATACCAAGAGTAGGCAGCAAGGTTCCACTTTCCTGTTTTATAGACTTCATTACGTAACGTCGTTCCGAAAGAGGAGCCGTTGGATTTTCAATCTGCCCGGTACTCATCAGCACGTCAGGCTGACGAAGTTTACTAGCCGTAATATTCTGGATATCAAGATAAACACCAAACATACATTTCTTCCAATAAAACATTTTATCAACACGGATATCCAGCTGTCCAAAAGCCGGCAGACGCTCTGTATTATACCGATCGTAATCATAATATGCTTTACCCTGTGCATTCCATGCTTCTACCAAGGATGACTTTTCTACATCATACGGTGTATAAAGCGAACCTCCGATGCAGCTTATTTTCATACCCACACTCCAGTTTTTGGGAAAGTTATAAGTTCCACTTACATTGAATATAAAGCGATTATCCCATGCAGAGGGCACATAATCACCTTCTTTCCCATCACGGAATTCACTCTTGAAAATTGTTAATGAGGATGATAAGTTCAACCGTTGAACTAACAGCCACTTAAACATCATTTCTATTCCGTATGAACGTCCCTCAGCTGTAGATATCAGCCGTTCGTTACCTATTACCCCGTAGTCATTTCCCTTACAAGCCAAAGGTATGCCGTCAGACACGGACAAAGGCATATCGCGATAGAATTTATAAAATCCCTCAGCCGATATCTCCATATTCTCATTAGGCTGCCAAGAAAGCCCAACACTTTCCTGAGATACGGAAATATAATCCAGATTACGGTTCAGGTAACTGCCATCATTTCCTTTAAAACCGAGCGCTGTATAAGGTGGAAGCTGATAATACAGTCCCATGTGACCACTTAAGAACAGACGGTCAACCAATCTGTACGATACAGACAGACGAGGAGAAAGCTGCCTCCACAGCTCTTTCATCTTGTCGTTATAATTATTTCCATCTGTACGAACTCCAAGTGATGCAGTAAAACGCTCGTCTGGAGCTGAATAATCCATTGAAGCAAAAAGTCCCCAACGGAATATATCCAGATTTGTACGGTAATCGAAAATTTGCACCTCATCTGTAAAAACTCTCTGGTAAGTTGTATTGGAATATTGGGAATAATTCAATTCCACACCAGCATTCAGTTTCCAAAGGTTCCAGGTAGAAGTGTTTTCCATCCGCAATTTCGTTTCTTGCTCTACTGACCGAAGACGCAACGTCAGATTATCCTCCGAGCTTTCATCATTGTCGTGATATTTCAGGTTACGGTTATTTAAATAGCTATGGCTTAACGTCACCGACTGAACATGCGGACCGGCATAATGCCGATATACACCTCCCAAAGTAAAAGTTTCCTGATTTATCTCAGGCAAATAACCTAATATATATTCAGCACCCTCTCCTTCTATATCAAAGTTCAGCTTCATCCGGTCAATACCGCCCAATCCAAGCAACGTCAGTTCATTACGTGCATCAAAACGCGTTTTCAGTTTAAACGAAGCATCCGTATAAGCAGGAAGCAAAGGCAACCCCAAAACTTTAAACAACATTTGCAAATAAGATTGTCGTACTGATACCAGATAAGAAGTCTTATCTCCCAGGTGTCCGTTAGAGGTAAGCGCTACTTCCGACGCTCCTAACGTAGCTTTCAGTGAGTTATGCTCCATATCTCCGTCGCGCAGACTAAAATCGAGCACTGAACTCAAGGCATTTCCCCTATTGGCAGGAAAAGCACCGCTATAAAACTTCACATTCCGTATCAGATCGGCATCAATCAGTCCTACCGGACCTCCTGAAGCTCCCTGCGTACTGAAATGATTGATATTCGGTATCTCTACCCCATCAAGGTAAAAACGGTTTTCCGATGGTCCACCACCACGTACAATCAAATCATTCCGGTAGCCGATGGGAGAAAAAGCAACTCCCGGATAGTTTTGTACCACACGGGATATGTCACGATTGGCACCGGGTGCTTTTTCTATCTCCTGCAAACCGATTACACGAAGGCTGACCGGACTTTCTGCTACTTTTTGAAAAGGAGAAGCCGTAACAGTCACTCCTTCCAGTTGCGTTCCCTCCTCTTCCATTTCAATCTGAATATGAGGAGTACGGTGATTTACACGATACTCAGATGTAAAGACCGTTTTGTACCCCAACATGGAAGCCTGCAAACGGTAGATTCCAGGCGGAACCTGTTCGACGCTAAAATACCCTTCGGCATCTGTAGAAGAGCCTATTCCTAAGCCAACAACCAGTACATTGACAAATTCCAGTGGTTTACGACTTGTTTTATCTATTACAGTTCCTTCTATGCGGTATGTTTGTCCATAAGCCAGCATACAAAAGACCAGCAACATCGACAAGAATATCACTTTCTTCATCATAATAAATACTTTAAATCACTGTATAAATCAAAAAAGCCATCCTGCGAGATGAAGGATGGCTTTCATTCTTGTAATATTGGTAGAAAGGAGGTATCAAGCTTTGCCTTCCCAGGCGTTATGAATACGTTCTGCGATGGACTTAAACTCTTCATCGCTCAGCTTCAGTTTCGGATTAGAAAACAGCATATCCGATTCATTCTGAACAGGGATCAGATGAATATGAGCATGAGGTACTTCAAGACCAATTACTGCTTCTCCAACCTTGCGGCAAGGGAAAGCTTTCTGAATAGCCAGCGCCACATGTTTTGCAAATACATGCATAGCAGCCAATTCTTCATCGCTCAGATCGTAGATATAATCGACTTCTTTTTTAGGGACAACCAGTGTATGTCCCTTTACCAACGGACTTATATCCAAAAAAGCATAGAACTTATCGTCCTCTGCAACCTTATAACTGGGAATTTCCCCCGCAACGATTTTACTGAATATTGTTGCCATAATATGATATATTAAAAAAGGCAAGTCCGCAACAAAGCAGACCCGCCTTATAGTTAAAACGATATTCCTGTTACTTCCAAACTGATTTTACCCTGTGGAATAGTAATTTCTGCAACATCACCCACTTTCTTACCCAACAAACCCTGAGCAATCGGTGTATTTACAGAAATCTTACCCAGTTTCAGGTTAGCTTCAGTTTCCGACACGATAGTATATGCCATCTTCATGCCAGTCTTTACATTCTTCAGTTCTACACGAGTAAGAATCTGAACTGTATCAGCTTTCAATTTAGATGTATCTATAATCTTCGCATCACCAATTGTTGCTTTCAACTGATTTATTTTCATTTCCAGCATACCTTGAGCTTCCTTAGCCGCATCATATTCTGCATTCTCAGACAAGTCACCCTTGTCGCGAGCTTCAGCAATAGCAGCTACAATCTTCGGACGCTCTACAGATTCCAGATGCTTTAATTCTGCTACCAACTTCTGATAGCCTTCTTCTGACATATAAGCCATAGTTTTTTCCTCCTTATTATATTCGTTATTAATTAAATTGTTCTTGCTTATAAAACAAAAAAGAATCCCGATACACAAACATGTATCGGAACCCTTCTCTGTTATGACTTTGGCAAAGATACGCCTTTTATTGATACCAGTCAAGTACCAAAGCGCACTATTTTCACATGCTTTTCAACATGTTATAATAATTTCTTAATCGCTTCTTCCAAATCTGTTTTCGGACCAATTCTCATATTCAGTTCATTGTTCCGGCCTACCAAAAATGCTGTCGGCAACTGAGTCACACCATACAATCTGACATAAGTAGAATATGGTCCTTGAGGATCGCGAACGCAAATCCAAGGCAGATTATCAGCTGCGGTTTTCCAGAAATGCTCATCAGTATCTAATGAAACCTGATAGATTTCCAATCCCTGTGAAGCATACTTATCATATATTTCACGCAACAGCAAATTACGTGCTCCTGATTCTGCACTTCCATATGCGGTAAAGTCTATCAGCACTACCTTACCTTTTAAATCTGTAAGATGACGGACTGTACCTTTTATATCCATCAATGGAATATCAATAATAGAAGCTTCCTGTATTTTATCTGCTGGAATATCCAAAGGTTTCACCTGCGGAGCACGGGTATTTTTCATACCCTTGATAACCATATTATACAGATTACGTGAACGGTCAGCATGTGGATACAAATTGTTCATACTTGTAGCCACAGCAGCAAAACATTTCACATCTTCCTTATTATTCAACGGATCGAAAATCATATATCCATTTAAGACCTGGAATAAAGCAAAATACGCATAAGGTTTATTGGGAGCAACGAATATATAATTCCGCTTCACTTCATCCTTATATGCATCTACCATACGTGTCAGACTGTCTTGAGCAATACCAACAGGTATTCCCGACTGAGCCATACGATTCACACGTTCCTGCAAATCAGTCTGCAATAAAACCAGTTCTTTGATTTTCTGATTATTTTCAGAGCCTTGAATATTGTACTCCGTTGCAAAATTTTTATAATCAACCTTTACTTCAACAGTTTCAGTAGAATCAACCGAGAAGTTTATCACTTTATTGTCAATACGCAATCGGTAAAAATCAGGCGCTTCGGGACGAGCGGCAGCAAAGCTGAAAGCTCCATCACTTCCTAACTCCACTGAGTCCAACGCAACAATACCATCTAATCCTGTCTGCTCCAGATATAACATTTTATCGGCAGCATCGGTCACTTCTCCCTGCACCTTAAAAGCAGGCTCGTTGTTGCAGGCCGTAAAACCTGCGAACAACAGAGCTGCAGCGATATAAGCATTTCTTTTCATTAGCGATTATTATTCATTTCGGGATGCAAAGATACGGCTTTTTATGAGTTCACAAAGTTTTTATCCAAGTTCTTATAAAATGACACATTTTTTTTAGCCTGATCCAAGTGCCGATATCACAAACCTCAAATGTAAAATGGAATAAGAATTATATAAAAATACGTACAGACTAAACTTTTATCTCATTTACACCCGATTAGTATAATAATATTTGTATCTTTGCGCGAACTTTAAGAAGACTTTTATATTAAAATATTTTTTATGATCAATCCTATTGTTAAGACGATCGAGCTAGGTGATGGAAGAACCATTACACTCGAAACGGGAAAGCTGGCAAAACAGGCAGATGGTGCTGTTATGCTACGCATGGGTAATACCATGTTGCTGGCTACTGTTTGTGCAGCAAAAGATGCAGTTCCCGGTACAGATTTTATGCCGCTTCAGGTAGAGTATAAAGAAAAATATTCAGCATTCGGACGTTTCCCGGGTGGCTTTACCAAACGCGAAGGCAAAGCTTCTGATTATGAAATTCTGACTTGCCGCTTGGTAGACCGCGCTTTGCGTCCATTGTTCCCCGACAATTTCCACGCAGAAGTTTACGTAAACATCATTTTGTATTCAGCAGACGGTGTAGATATGCCTGATGCTTTGGCAGGTTTGGCTGCTTCTGCAGCACTGACCGTATCCGACATTCCTTTCGGCGGTCCGATTTCAGAAGTACGTGTAGCACGCATTGACGGTCAATTCGTTATCAATCCTACATTCGAACAGCTTGAAAAAGCCGATATGGATCTGATGGTAGCTGCCACTTATGAAAACATCATGATGGTAGAAGGTGAAATGAACGAAGTGAGCGAACAAGATTTGTTAGAAGCTTTAAAAGCTGCTCACGAAGCAATCAAGATACACTGTAAGGCACAGATGGAACTGATGGAAGAAGTTGGTTCTACTGTTAAACGTGAATATTGCCACGAAGAAAATAACGAAGACTTACGCAAAGCCGTTCATGACGCTTGTTATGAAAAAGCTTATGCAATAGCTGCATCAGGAAACCGCAATAAACACGAACGTCAGGATGCATTTGATGCAATCTGTGAAGAATTCAAAGCTCAGTTTACAGAAGAAGAGCTTGAAGAAAAAGCAGGAATGATAGACCGTTACTACCATGACGTAGAAAAAGAAGCTATGCGTCGCTGCATCCTTGATGAAGGAAAACGTCTGGACGGTCGTAAGACAACAGAAATTCGTCCTATCTGGTGCGAAGTAGGTCCATTGCCTTATCCACATGGTTCTTCTATCTTTACCCGTGGAGAAACACAATCTTTGAGTACCGTTACATTGGGAACCAAACTTGATGAAAAGATTGTGGATGATGTACTTGATCAGCACAAAGAACGTTTCTTATTGCATTATAATTTCCCTCCATTCTCTACAGGTGAAGCAAAAGCACAACGTGGAGTAGGACGTCGTGAGATTGGTCACGGTCACTTGGCATGGCGTGCTCTGAAAGGTCAGATTCCAGCAGATTATCCATATTGCGTACGTGTTGTTTCGGATATTCTGGAATCTAACGGTTCTTCTTCAATGGCAACTGTATGTGCCGGTACTTTAGCACTGATGGACGCAGGTGTACCTATTAAGAATCCGGTATCAGGTATTGCAATGGGATTGATCAAAAATGCCGGAGAAGAAAAATATGCCGTTCTGTCTGATATCTTAGGTGATGAAGATCACTTGGGAGATATGGACTTCAAAGTTACAGGTACTAAAAATGGTATTACTGCAACTCAAATGGATATTAAGTGTGACGGACTGACATACGATATTCTTGAAAAAGCATTGTTACAAGCTAAAGAAGGTCGTGAATACATCCTGAACAAATTGACAGAATGTATCGCTGAGCCTAGACAAGACTTGAAACCAAATGCTCCACGTATCGAAACAATGATTATCCCTAAAGAATTCATTGGAGCTGTAATCGGCCCGGGTGGAAAGATTATCCAGGGTATGCAGGAAGAGACAGGTGCAACTATTACAATTGAAGAAGTTAATGGTGTTGGCCGTATCGAAATTGCAGGAAACAATAAAAAGATGATTGATGATGCAATGCGTCTGATAAAAGGTATCGTTGCTGTTCCTGAAATCGGTGAAGTATATCAAGGAAAAGTTCGTTCAATCATGCCTTACGGTGCATTTGTAGAATTCCTTCCTGGTAAAGACGGATTACTCCATATTTCAGAAATCGATTGGAAGCGTCTGGAAACTATCGAAGAAGCAGGCTTAAAAGAAGGTGATGATATTGAAGTTAAGTTACTGGATATTGATTCTAAAACTGGAAAATTCAAACTGTCACATAAGGTCTTATTACCTAAACCAGAAGGAATGGGAGAAGGTAACCACGCAAAACGCGAACGTAAGCCTCAACAAAATAAAGAACAGAAATAATAAACATTCTTTATAACAAAAACAGTCTGAGAACTCAAATGAGATCTCGGACTGTTTTTGTTATATACACATTATATAGCTTCAAATTCCTTCTTATTATACTTATTCCGATAATCTTTAGGAGTTACCTGAAAATGTTTAGAGAATTCTTTATAGAAATGAGAGCGATTAGCAAATCCCGTTTTATACATAATTTCTTGAACAGTCAGAGAAGTTGTCCGTAATAGTTTTGCAGCTAAATTTATTCGATATTCCTTTATGTAATCTTTAGGAGATTCTAAATCCATTTCTTTAAAACGACGATACAAAGTTCGCACACTCACTTGCATATACTCAGCCACCTCTTCCAAAGAAAGGCTTTCTGAGTCCACATGTTTCTCTATATATTCTGTTATTTTCGATAGAAATTCCTTATCTTCAGCCTTAACCAGATGTCCATGAGAAAAATCATACGCACAAGCAGAAGTATTATAAAAATCTTTCATCTTACTGCGATTCTCTATTAAACGTTCAACCACAGCCTTCAGATAGTCTATATTAAAAGGTTTTCCTATATAAGCATCCGCTCCAGCATCCAGCCCTGCAATCTTTTCCTGACTAGAATTTTTTGCTGATAATATAACTACAGGTACAGACATAGTATGCTTATTCTGCTTCAATCTTCTCGTCAGTTCAAAACCGTCTATACCCGGCATCATAACATCTGTAACAATCAACATAGGTATATCATTCTTTACTTCCTTCAATGCTTGCTCAGCATCATGTGCAACAACAACCCTAAATTTGTCAGAAAATGCTTCTTGTAATAACATTAACATTTCAGTATTATCATCAACTATTAGAATCTTATGTTTTGATGAAGCCAGATCTGTAGACTTTTCAGAAATTTGTTCTAGCTGATCAGATTTCATTATTGGCAAAACGTTATTAATATTGAGCATAGCATTATCATTAACATCTACCTTTTCTGATGTCAGTTCCAACATTGGAAGCAGAACGATAAATTCAGCATAACTGCCATATTCACTCTGAATTTGTATTTCTCCTTTTAGCAACTCAACCATGCTATGACAAATAGCAAGTCCCAAACCATTTCGAGAAGTCATTCCCTTTATAGTAGAAGCTTCTACACCATCCAGCACTTTATATCTATTGAAAATCAAAGGAATATCCTCCTGACGAATACCTTTTCCCGTATTATACACCTTAATACGTAAACTTTGGTTATCAACTACATCTACCGTTACACGAATACGTCCCCCTACAGAGGTATATTTAAAAGCATTCGAGATTAAATTATTCAAAATTTTCGTCAAACTTTTACTGTCGGTATTCCAAAAAATATTTTCTGACACTACATTTTCAAATTGAATCATGTTTTGCTCTGCCAACTCCGAAAACGAATGAATAATATCATTACATAAAGCTGAAACATCTATCTGTTGGATACATTGAACCTGGTGTCCCGTTTCCAGTCTTCTAAAATCAATAATCTCCTGAATCAAAGCATTTAACCTCTCTGCATTTGCTTTTATCAATGAGACATATTTATGTACATACTCCGAATGGTCATATTTCAACAAGCGCTCACAAGGACCATATATAAGTGTAAGCGGAGTAGAAAACTCATGAGTTATATTAGTAAAGAAACGCAGCTTTTCTTCATATAAATCTTCTTTATGTTGTTGCTCCATTTTTTCCAGCACTAATAGCTTTTTACGCTGTTGCTTTAATAAAAACCAGCGAATACACAACAATACAGCCAACAAAAGCAATAGAACATAAATAACAACAGCTAACGTACTTAAATACCAAGGGGAAGCAATAGTTATATGCACAGAATAAACAGGACTAAACTCCCCTGTTGTCTGATTCTTATAACGAACTTCAAGAAGATAATCTCCATAATTCATTTGAGTAAAAGAAATACTGTTATTCGTTCCATTATCTATCCATTCCGTTTTCTCATTCAAACGATACTGATAACTGTAGTTAGTTGGATTTACATAATCTAACGCAAGAAAAGATATCGTAAAATTGTTCTGATCAGGCTCTAATGATAGAGAAGGGCTATCTCCCCAGCTCTGTACATCAACACACATGCCTTGTTCACCTAAAATATTGATATTTGTAAAGCGTAATGGAGGTTTTACAGCTGCCTTGTCAGAAACGTACATTTCATTATTGGTTATAGTAATAAAGCCATTAATACCTCCGAAAAACAATGTATTGTTCTGGCAAAATGAAGCTCCATCACTAAATTCCAATATTTCTAACACACTACCTTTTCCATAATTTTGAAATTTATTATTCAGCACATCAAAGCTGATAAGTCCCCCATTGGTTGCAATCCATAACCTTTTATTTTCATCTTGAAGCATTGCATGAATTGTACTATTAATAAATCCATCCTGCTGACTAAAAAACATTTCTTCATCATGCAACTTCTTAACCAGCCCTGCTCCTGTACCAAGCCAAAAGGTGTCTTTGTCGCGAAGAATCGAGAAAATATCATTTACTACCCTACTTGAATATTCATTTTTCAAGGGTATAGCAGCCAAACTATCACCTTCTATATGAAATAGCCCATATCCTCGATTTCCAAACCAAATATTATCATGACTATCTGCAAATAAAGTAAAGAAATAATTTGATGAGAAATTCCCATTATCAATGGTATAGCGTTTTAAAGAATGAATATATGGAATGCCAGATCTGTCTTCGATACGTGCACGAATAACTCCTGTACCCACTGTAGCTATCCAAAGAATTGAATCATTCTCTTCATATATTGCATGCACGTAATTGATTTTTTCTGGCGAATAAACGCTCCTGATTTTTCTATCTCGGTATGAATAATAACTGAGACCAGCATCATGTCCTATCCAAAACATAGGTCTGCAACTTTTTGCAAATGCATATACAGAATTATTTATTAATCCACCTTCTTGAGAATTTATCAGTTCTGTCCTATAGTTCATATTATGCTTCAGAGGAGAAAAATCATAAATTTTAAGAATTCCCTCCCCTTTAGTACCTAACCATAATGTACCTTCATTATCAAAAAAAATAGACCGAACCGGCTTACCTATACTTTGATTTAGATCTTGATAGGTTACCGATGAAATTGAATACTTCCCCTCAGAATAAATATATACGCCTTGACCGTCTGTCGCAATCCACACAATATCTTGAAAACGATCTTTTAAGATCCGAAATACTCCAGACTTTATGCCTAAATCATCTACCGTATACTTATCATTTGCCTGCAAAGAAATCTTCAATAAACCATTTGTTTGAAACGCAACAAAAAAAGATGTTCCATCACGAAGTATATCTACAATGGTTCCTCTTCCATCCAATGCCTCTTTCCAGTTACAAATAAGCTTTTTTACAGGCTTATCCAAACTATATCCAAATAAATTATAATCTTTGTCTAACCAATAAACCTGATTTTTATCTCCAAAGCCATAACGTACCTCTGTTTTTTCACTAGTGTTTATTGTAGAGAGGATATATTCTCCTTCCGGAGAATGTTTCATTTGATAATATATAATCTCGTTTTTTAGGAAAATAATTAGATAATGTTCATTCACATAAAGATTAACAATATCTTCCCTATCCAAAGTTCCTATAGGAAGTCTATAAAACTCTTGTTTTTTTTCATTAAAAGCGTATAACAAATTACTACTTGAGAAGAAGAACAGATCCCCTAGTTCATTCTTGACCATCATATAACTACCCTTAAACTGGGGATAATCAACAACAAGGCGTTTTTCTTTATCAACTTTACTCAAACCATAGTTTGTCTGTACCCAAATTACTCCATCATGAGTTTCTAATATTTCTTCTATGATGTACCCAGATAAGTTCAATTGCCCCCAACCATTCCAACTATATGCTTTTGTGCCATCATATATATTCACTCCATCACAAGTCCCCATCCATAAAAAGCCATTACTATCTTGCAGTAAAGAAAGTACAGCACTACTGGTAAGACCATCTGAATTAGTAACCTGCCTTAAATTATAAGCTGATAATGAATTTATTACACATACCAGAAAAAAAAACAATCCTCCTATAAATTTCATAACAGCATTTATCATAGTATATTTTTTAATCAATATTCAGGTACAAAGGTATAGAAAATAACAAATTGCATTGAAAGAGATATATAATATTTGCATTCATATCAAATAAAATTAATTCAGATCATCCACTTCAGTTTTTTATCTTTCAGTAATCATTTATCTGCAATTTATCATGTGAAAAAGATTAGTGAATCAAACTATTTTGATCTTTCCCTTATTCTTCTATAGAATACATAATATAATAGGTATGGAGTAATGTAACTATTGAGACACTCCATACCTACCAATCTATTTATCTACTTCCTTTTCTCTGTTACGAATATACTCTAATAATATAGAATGAGCAGGGTGTGACATCGTTCCATGGTCAAACCCCTGTAGTTCATAAAGATATACAGCTGGATGACCTATAATCTTAAGCATACGCCACATATAAGCATTTTCTTCATAACGTCCCAGCATCTCACGTTCACGGTCACCACATATCAACAGGATAGGGGGACAGTCTTTACGCACATAGTATAACGGAGCATGCTCATCAATTAAAGGCTGATAATCAGAAATTCCCCTATCACGTCTATTCTGGAAATGAGTAATAGCTTGTCCGCTAAAAGGAATAAGAGCAGCAAAGCTATCAGCATCTACTCCATATTTAGCCAACCGACTTTTATCCAGTCCAATCATACTGACTAAATAACCTCCCGCAGAATGTCCTGCTAAATATATTTTCGAAGGATTTCCTCCATAACGGGCTATATTCTTTACTACCCATGCAGTGGCTGCAGCTGCATCATCTACCGCATCATCAGTTGTTACATCAGCATTAATTGCCTTAGGATCTTTATTCCCGGCACATAAGCGATAACTCACACCCACAACAGCAATTCCTTGCTCACGCAATTCACGTGGAATTTCACGGTCTCCGCCGGTCAATCCTCCACCATGAAACCAAACAACGGTGGGAAAATCCTTCTTATCAGTCGGATAATATACATCAAGCAAACATTTTTGCTTCATATATGCATTTTGCTTCCCTTCACGGTAAGAAATAGCTTTTTCCCATTGATAACCTTGTGCATAAAGAGTAATGGAACATGCTAATAATACAAGTATGCAATAAAATCTAGTTTTCATAAGAATTGTTTTATTTGTTATTACAATTGTACTTCTATTCCTTCAACTAAATTACCACTAGCTTGATATATGCCTTTATCTGTAATAATCTTCACAATAGCCATATCATTGTTTTCTGTGATATACTTACCTTTCTTTTGGGTTATTTTAACTTGCACTTTATTATCAGCAGTACGAATAGCGGTAAAATGCTGAAAGCTATAATTGCCATCTTTAAACGACCAATTATCCCCTTCATCCCAATAAAGAGTACCATGGGCTTCACCTTTTTCATCCAAGCAAACTAATAAAGTCAATGGATCAAGCGATTTTTCATTCGTATTCTGTATAATTTTTCCTGTCGGAATAATAGCGCCACCACGAATTTTTAATTTAGCCTGATATGAATCCTTATCATCACCTGGAATCAAAGACAGGTTTCTCCAAATACCTTTAGGTAAAGCTGGATTCTTAGCCCATTCTGGGACAACCAGTAAATTTTCTCCAATAAGAAATGCCTGTTCTTCTGCACGAAGTAAAGTATCCTTAGGATCTGCAAAAAAGACAGGACGCATAATAGGCATTCCAGTTTCTGAAGCCTCATGAAGCAACGTATAATAATAAGGCAACAAAACATAACGACGTTCTAACGCCATACGTGATACATCCTCTACTTTTTGTCCGAATGCCCAAGGCTCTTTATTAATAGTACCAGCACAAGCATGCCCTCGAGAAAAAGGATAAAAAGCTCCTAAAGCCATCCAACGACCAAACAAGTCTGCATCAGGATTAAACAAGAAACCACCAACATCTGCCCCACTAAATGGCTGACCAGATAATCCTAAAGTAAGAATCATGGGAACAGACATAGTCATATGACTTTCCCAGGAAGCATTATCTCCCGTCCAAGTAGCAGCAAATCGTTGTCCACCCAAAAAATTTGAACGCGTTAAAATAAAAGGACGATTTTGAGGACGCGCTTTCATAATCCCCTCCCGAGATGCCTTAACCATAAGATAACCGTACACATTATGATATTTCAAATGAGGTCCAGCCGGAATCTTGTCACCTCCTAAATGTTTGTTATCTTCAGGCATAGTTCCTGTAGGAGTATTACTTATCTGAGGTTCATTCACATCATTCCAAACTCCATCAACTCCCTTATCCAAAAAGTCCTTATATAAATCAGCCCACCAACGCACAGTTTTAGGTTGAGTGAAATCAGGGAAAGCACATGCACCGGGCCAGGCATCTCCATGGAATTCTTTTCCTTGCGCTGTCTTAACCCATACATCATTTGCTGTTCCTGACTTATAGACAAAGTAAGTTGAATCAACTTTAGCCCCCGGATCTATCATCCATGCTGAATGAAATCCACGTATATGAAGGTCTCGATTCAAAGCCGCTGGATCGGGAAATGTCTGAGGATTAAATGTAAAAATACGATAACCATCCATATAATCAATATCCATCCACATCACATCACAAGGAATACGCTTAATACGGAAAGTATCTGCAACCTCAATTACACGACTGGCTGGTGTATAAGAGAATCGGCACTGCTGATATCCTAAAGCCCACCGTGGAACCATAGGCATAGTACCGATAAGTTCGGCCAAGCCTTTTATAACCGCCTGCGGAGACTCTCTGTCTATTACAAATATACGAAACAGTTCACCTTCTGTTTCGAAATTAATACGTTCATCGGTAGTTGTCAGTTCTGCTTTATAAGGTGTATCAAATAAAATTCCAAAAGAAGTTCCGTCCGGACGAACTCCCATTACCCAAGGATGTGACTGATACAAGCGTTTTCCATTATCAACACTATATGCACCTGAATCTGTATTCCACAATTTGATACTTTGTCCGTTTCGCAACAACGGCCCTGTGACCTCACCGCCACCATAAAGACTAGTACCTTGAGGTACGTCCAAATAGGCACTAGCATGTCCTTTTTTCTTTTCCACTATAGGATAAAGTTGCCAATTTGAAGGTAACATACCTTTTTCCTGAGGCTCTGCTTTCAAGGCAAAAGAAGGCATTTGACTCAGATTGAAACCTTTTGGAACAAATTTAGCAATACCATCACCGACTATTACTTCCTTTTCCATTTTCACGTTATGGGCAGATAACCATCCCGTAAAACATAACATTCCTAAAACTCCAACTATCTTTAAATTTACCATATTACTATTGCTTACATCATTATATTATGAATACTCATTTAAATGATAAATTAAATATCATGATTTCATTTAATTATAGGTATTCGTATAACAAACATTTAGGCAATATGAACTATACTGCCTAAACATTCCACTTTAAAGAAAATCATAAAGGTTGTAGGACACACATCGCTTCCATCAACATACATCCTGTTAAATGAGGAGTTAACCCTACTTTTTCATTATCTGCAGGAGCCTTTCTCCAACGCCCTCCATATAACATGGTGTTGGGATTAATTCCTTGAGTAGCCATTACAGTGGCACAGCGAGTGATATACTCATGAAACTTCTTTCTATCTGAATAATCTACAGAGTGATCATTGATCAGCTTAACAAAATAACGGAAAAAGATTCCATGAAACAATCCTCCATCGCCACTTACAGCATCAGGCAACAAACCTTCATTTTGTGATAATTGTTCTACAACAAAATTGGCAGCCTTTACTGCGTCATCTAAATACTGCGTATCACCTGTTATTTTATAAAGCTCATGGGCAGCTCCTAAAAAGGTTCCAATGTTATAAGTAAATATCCAGTTTCTCTGAATTTCACCCTTTCCATTAATATTATCATAAACAGCTCCTGTTTTACGATCAAATAAGTAGTTTTTCTCCCAAATATAAATTTTGATAGCTTCATTTAAGTAAGCATTTTTAATCTTGCCATCGCTAAATTGAGCCTGATCGTAAAAAGAGTAAAGACGAGCAGCAATTAATGCAGCCGGTCCATTAGAGCAAGCATTCTTTGATTTTGCGACATCCGTCTTCCAAGTAATTCCACCAAACCAGGGAGCTTCATCTTCCGGTCCCCATGTAGGCCAAATCCAATCATCATATACTTGTCTCGCTTTCTCTATATATTTTTTCTCCCCTGTACTTTCAAACATTCTTATTTGTGCTAATACGATCCATTCCATATCATCAACAAAAACATTCCACCAAGGATCTTTGGGATTCATTTTTCCGGCAAAATTATATTTGGGCATACCTTCCCACCACAAAGGAAAAAGTTCTTTATAATACGATTTACCAGTACGCATATACGCGTCCACCAGAACATCCATTGCATGTGCCTGTGGCCAATAGTTATTTGTTGACATATCAGAAAGATCGCTACCATAATTAAAATAATAGCGTTTTTCGTAGCCCTCAAAACTAGCTCCCCAAAAATGTTTGATAAGTGCTTCTGAAGTACCATTAGCCATTTTATTCCAATAAGTTATATCTTTCTGAGCAAATACTCCAAAGACACAACATAACATAAACAGAATCGTTAAAGTTTTTTTCATAACTAGCTTCCTTATAAATTTTAATCAACTGTAATGACAAGTTTCTTTCCCTTTTGCAACTGTCCGTGAGATACAAAATATCCATCAACGACCTCATTATCATAAGTTATCTGACGGATTTTTCTTCCATGTCCTTGCTTCACAATAGTAAAAGGTTTATCCTTTAAATAAAACGTAACCTTATCAAATAATGGAACTGTAACGATATATTCCGGATCTGCAGGAGAGTATGTATAAAGCCCAATGGCATTAAATACATACCATGACGACATTTCACCAGCATCATCCATACCAGCATATGCCAATTTATCCTTACCCATATCATAATAGTGCCCCATCAGAGAATCAAGTACCGCTTGTGATTTTTCCTGCTTCCCGATAAAATAATAAGTGTAAGGAATACTATGTCCTGGCTGATTTCCATGACAATAGTTTCCAATAAATCCAGTCATATTATCAACTTCATACCCATGCCAAGGCTCTGTAAAAAGAGAATCCAATTTATTCTCAACTGCCTTATTATTAGGATAGAGCTTAATCATTCCTTCAGGATCATGGGGAGCAAAGAAAAGCGCATTCCAGGCATTCGCTTCACGGTACATGTACTGATAATAAGGATAATATGGATCAAAATCTGCAATCCAACTTCCATCTTCAATTTTACCACGCCAGAAACCTGTACCCGGATCGAAAAGAGTTTTATAATTATTAGCACGTTTCATCAACACATCATAATTCTCCTTATCACCTAATTCTTTAGCAACCAAAGCTACAGCATAATCATCATAAGCATACTCTACAGTCTTTGTTACAGCACCTTTATATTCATCTTGCGTAGGAACATTTACCGTATCTTTTTCTGCAATCCATCCACGTTTTATATATTCATCCAAATAAGGTCGTCCTCCTTTACCTGGAACCGTAGCATTTTTCAAAATCAGGTTATATGCCCTTTGTAAATCAAAGTCACGTAATCCACGTAACCAGCTTCCCGCAATAAAAGTAGAGGCATGATCTCCATGAAAAAATGTTGGCATATATCCGTTACTCTTTTCTCCTTTATCGATAATTGACTTAATGACATCAATTGTCACCTCAGGTGATAACATTCCCAACAAAGTCAACTTATTACGATAGTCATCCCAAAATGATGGATTGGTATAATAATGAAATCCATTATTTACCACATTCCCTTTAATATCAGTATATTCAAAATTTACATCACTTCGTAAAGCCGGCCATTTAAAAGCATGATACAAGCAAGAATAAAATAAGCTTTTTTCACGTTCCGTTCCCCCTGACACTTGTATTTTAGACAAAAGCTTTTCCCAAACTTCATCTGCTTCACAAGCAACTTGCGCGAAGTCTTTATGAAGCATTTCATGCTCAAGATTCATTTTTGCATTCTCAACACTAACAAATGAAAATCCGATTTTCATTTCCAATGGTTTGCTATCTTTGCTATTGACAAAATTGACCAAAGCGACTTCATGATGCCCGTCTTTCTTCATTACGACGTCATCGATTACATAATTGGTCGTCGCATAAAAAAAGATTTTACCTTCTCCAGCCTGATATCCTGTAAAAACCTTATCCCCTGATTTTTCGATATGCCATTCTGTAACAGTGTTATTTGAACGACGAATATCCACTAATACAGACTTTGCATCTTCTTTACGAAAAGTATACTTATGATAAGCACAACGCAACGTACTTGTAAGTTCAACATTTACATTGTATCTATCCAAATAAACCTGATAATACCCGGGACGTGCAGTCTCTTTCTGATGGCTAAAATGTGAACAGTAATCACTTGGACTAATTTCTCCAACAACAGGCATCATTGGAACGTGCAATAAGTTCCAATGCCCTTTATTAGTATGAGAAAATCCATAAATAACACTATCTTCATACTGATAACCAGCACCACTCCTATATTGAGTTACAGGACTCAACTGCACCATTGCATTAGGTAGCGTTGCTCCAGGAAATGTTTCTGCTCCCCAAGTTCTCGTTGCTTTCTTACGTACATAGCCCAAATCTTCCTTTTCCCATAATGTAGCACTTCCCAATAAAGGATTAACATACTCTGTCAGTTTATTCTGACTCTCACAGCTTGTAAAAAGTATGAGAGATATGATTGATATTAAAAGTTCATTTTTCATTTTATTTTCTATTTTTTCATACCTATTGAAGATTGTACATCTAAATATTCTATTACTATCCATATACCACCTAATGCCAATGCAATGTAAGTGAATACATTCAATTATATTATCAACCCCACTGAAAACTCCTTCTGCCATACTTTATCAACATGACAGTTTTCAAAATCACCATTAATTATAAAACTTTATCAATGGCTTCTTTTATTAATGTTTCCATAACTATATATCCTTCGGCAGTAGGGTGAACACCATCTTTTGTATATTTAGGATTAAGAGCCCCATTTTCTCCATAAACCATTTTTCCGTAATAATCTACATAAGGTATCTTATGTTGATAGGCATATTTTTTGATTCGTGCATTAAGAGAAGCTATTTTCTTTTGCGCATCTTTAATCGCTGGATTCCAGCCAAAAGCAGCAGCCGGCAACGTCGAAGTTAGTATAACCTTTATTTTATGTGCCTCAGCCAGTTCTACCATAGATATTATATTTCCAAAAGTATACTCTTCATTATAAGCACATGTGTTCTCTGCAACATCATTAGTACCCGCATTAATAACGACCAATGACGGAGATAGCTTTATAACATCTTCACGAAAACGCAACAAGAACTGATATGAAGTCTGCCCACTAATACCACGTCCCACATATCCATTATCTGTAAAGAAAGCAGGGTGGGTATTCACCCAACCCTCTGTTATAGAATTCCCCATAAAAACAACTTTTACAGTTTTGTGAGAAATAGTTATATCTTTATTCTCTTGAGCATAACGATTTAAGCCACCAAAATCTCGCTCCTGTGCATTTATATGAGTACACGTTAAACTAAAGGAAACAATTCCTATACCTAAATATTTTACCAACAGTTTTGTTTTCATAGCACTTTATTATATAAAATTTACTCTACAACAGCTGCCCATCCTCCATTACGTACCAATTTAATATTTAATTTATCAGAAGAATTAATCTGCTGTTCTTTTTTGCGATAATCCATTGCTTGTCTATCAGCATTAATACCATCCTCAAATGAAGTCATACGGTAAGTTCTATCTTTATCCAAAAAGTCAAAAGATAAAGTAAATCTACGTGAAGCTTCCTTTCCGTTACAGATTGCACCAATAAACCATTTATCACCCTTTCGTCTGGCTAGTACTACATATTCACCAATCTTAGCATCTAATATTTTCGTTTCATCCCATGTAACAGGTACTTTTGTTATAAAATCTGTACAATCAGGATTGCGATAGTATAGAGTTGGATTATCAGCCAGCATTTGAACCCCACTTTCGAATACGACATAAAGAGCAAGTTGATAAGCACGAGTTCCGATACTAGCTGCATTCGGGCGGTCTGCTCTATAGACTTCAGGTTGCATACTGATCATGGCTCCAGGTGTATAATCCATTGGACCTACAGCATTTCGCATGAAAGGTAAGTACAAACTATTATCTGGATAACATCCCGCCATTTGTTCCATTCCGCGAACACCTTCATAAGACAAAATATTAGGATAACGATACTCCAATCCTGCTGGTTTGAATGAACCATGGAAATCAATCAACAAATGATATTTTGCGGCTTCTTTTGCTACCCGTTCATAATAATTGACCATCCACTGATCACTACGATCCATAAAATCAATCTTAATACCTGCTACTCCCCAATCAGAAAAAGTTTTAAACACATCAAAATGGTTCTCAACAGTAAGCCAAGTAAGCCACAACAAGACTCCAACTCCTTTTTCTTTTCCATAACGGATTATTTCATGTACATTAACTTGAGGATTAGGAGTATAAGGATCACGTGTACTCAAAGCCCATCCTTCATCCATCAATATATAAGGGATGTGATACTTAGCTGCGAAATCAATAAAGTATTTATAGGTATCCATATTAAAACCGGATACAAAATTTACATCAGGACCATAAGGAGTAGCTCCATTCCACCATTCCCAACTTACTTGTCCTGGTTTTACCCAACTATAATCTTCCAATTCACAAGGAGAAGACAAGTTATAAACCATTTCATTACTCAAAATATCTTTATCATCGGAAGAAATCATAAAGAAACGCCACGGAAAAGTTCGCTTTCCTTCTGTCTTAGCAATGTAATTAGCTTCTTTAAGAATCTTTACGCTACGATCTCCGTCATCTCCAAACTCCAAAGGGCATTTCGGAAAAACAGCAGTCAATCCATTCTTATCTGTCCCCTTCACAAACATACAAGGATAATCATCTAAATCAGCCTCCGAAATCAATATATTGTATCCCTGCGGACTCTCTAATAAGACCGGGAAATAACTCATTTCATCCGACGACTTATAATCCATTGTATTCAAATGAGAATATGGATTTTCATATGAAGTCTTAAATCCTGAAGTTTTAGACAAATGAGCCCAATAATTAGTCGGGAAATGGATAGCAAATTCTTCGTCTAATACCTCAAGCTCATTTTTTCTATCAGTTATAAAACGATAAGCAATTCCATTATCATAAGCTCTAAACTCAACAGAATAATTGCCCTTCATATTCATACGAAGAGTATTACAATAATTCCGGACTAATGCATTTTTTAATGGGATAGGACGCAGTACTTCTTTGTCAATCTTTCCACTCTTTATATTTTGAAGACTTGGTTTTGCCCCTAAAACATCATCTGATAAAGTCATAGACAATGTACAATCTTTAAGAATTGTATCATTTTGAGAAATCACAGAATAATATATTTTCTCTTTCAAATCGATTACAACCTTAAGTTTTCCATCAGGAGATTGGACATCAAAAGATCTTCCCTGTACATTAGAACAACAACAAAATATTCCCAAAAATCCGAACAATAACATTCCTTTTCTCATAGCATTCTTATCATCCAAATAAAGTTATCAATAAACAAAATTTCTGTACACTACTCCTAAACGCTTCATTAATTAGATATACTTCCTTGTTTTCATTGGTTTATAAGATATTGAGATATAACCCAATGACATTACTATCTCAATTTATATTAACATAATCTCTATCCTGATTTTACCTATCATTTCCCATTAAAAACATTATCCCAACCTTTTCACCGTTTACTTATATACCCGAATCCCCAATCAACAAAAAATTCAAGAAACAAATATCCTTTGTCTGATTTTAAAAAGTATGATATAACGTTTACAAAAAGAGAAAGATACATCGCCCAAATCAATGTTCTTAAAATGTCTAAGGCTAATAAATATAAGATTTTGAATGGAACTATCTTTCAACTTTATAGCCGTTATATTTATTACAATCAGAGCTTTAGCAAAATCTAAGATTATTACTTATGTTAGAGGTAAACTAAAAAATTTACACGATGAAATAAAGTGTTTTTCAATTATTGATTTTAATTGTTTCTCAAATCCTTTTCGAAACTTTTTTCTATTTCATGATAATAATCCATAGAAACAGAAAAAAGTTTCAAAAAAGATTTTCAATCAGATCTTAAGACTTCTGTATTTTTACATTTTAAGACCAAGTGTTCCTAGTTATTTACCCCACAAGGCTCTCGCTTCTATAAGTGCACATCCACTAGTCTGTGCACCAAGCTGAGTGCTACCAGAAGCAGGTGTAGTCCAGTTAGTACCAAACAAAATATCTAACTTATTTACACCCTTACGCCATAAAACTTCTGCATTATTATTAAAGAATGTCTCAAATTTTTTACGATAAAGCTCATCTAAATCTGGCTCCATGATTAATTTGACGAAATAACGCATAAAAATACCTTTGAAAAAGCCACCATCACCAGAACCTTCATCACGTAGCACATTATTACCACTATCAATCATACCAGCATCACTAATACAGAAGTAAGCAGCTTTACGTGCATCCTTTAAATAATTTGCTTCACCTGTAACCTTATATAATTCGTGTGCTGCACCCAAGAAAGTACCCTGATTGTAACTCAATGAGAAACTACCAATTTCACCTGTTTCGCCATTTAAATTATCATAAACAGCTCCAGTAGCCTTGTTAAACAGATTCTCACGCAGCCATGCATAAATTTTGATTCCCCAATTTTTATATACTTCATCTTGAGTTACTGAATAAAGACGCATTGCTAATAAAGCAGCAGGGCCATTTGAACAAGCATTTTTACTCCAACGCTGATCAGATTTCCATGCGATACCGCCACCGCCATACTCTTCATTCCAACCACCTTCAATATATCCCCATAACTCTTTAGCCGTATTCAAGTACTTTTCATCTTGAGTGGTTTCATACAAACGTACCATCGTAAGAGCTATCCATTCCATATCATCATAAAAATTATTCCAATATGAATTGCCATTCTTTACTTTAATACCTTCATACCATGGAGTAAAAAGATCGGAGTATTTAGTATTTCCACTACGCAAGTAAGCATCGATAATTACATCCATTGCCTGTGCCTGTGGCCAATACTGGAAACCAGTGCCATTTCCATCGTTTTCATAATTAAAATACCCTTCTTCATTCCAAAAACGTTCCGGCAAAGTAGAGCTGGCACTATCTGCTGCCGCACTCCAGTCTATAGCATAACCAGTATCATATACATATACATCTTCAATCTTACTACAGGAAGCTAAAAGCATTCCTGTAATAAAAAAGAATAATAACTTATATTTCATAGTTCTATCACTTAACAAGTTCTACATGATGTGTATAATTATCTCCAGAGAAAATAACAGAAATACGAGTAACAGCTCCCGGATTAGCTCCATCAGCAGCTCCATCGAATTCATTATTCAGTTTCCATTTCTGATCCCATTGGTTATTAGGAGTTTCAGCAATATAGAAATAAGGATCATCAGCTGCAGCTTCTCCTGGAGCACTATCTGTTGTATTCTTAGTTCCCCACATTTGTGTTGTACCATCAGCATATGTCATCAAGAACTTATAACGTTGGTCTCTACCCCAGCTTTCCTGTTTAAATTCAATCAGATCTTCTCCTTCAAATACACCATTACCTTTATAAGGAAGTTCAAAAGTAACCTCATTGCTAGGACAGAAGAAGAATCCCATACTCTGGATTTCAGTCATCTTGACAGAAGCCGTTGTAAAGTCTAATACAATACGGTAAACACCACCTTTATTTACAGTAGTTTCACCCTGACCTTCAATGATAACACCACTTTCATTGATATAATAAGACTTGGCATCAGCAGAGTTATTATCAACCAGTCGATAAGACTTACCCTCCTCCAATTTAGTGAACACTTCAAACACACCTAATTCATTAGGCATCGAACAAGGAACTGCTTGTGCAATATCTGTTCCTCCTTCAGTAGCTTCACCAGTCAAATAAACCTGATTAGGTAATTCAGTAAATCCTTTCAAACAAGTAATGGTCAAAGTTCTTGCTTCAGTAGCCATCGCTGAATTTAAACCTCTGGAAGCAACAACTGTCCATTTTACAGTTCCGGTTTCTCCACCATTAATACCAGCAGCTTTACCAATCTTATCCAACACTTTATGAGTTATTGTTGCATAATTACGAACCCCGTTATTATCAGCAACAACACGATAAATCGGATTTGTAAAATTACCATCTTCTTTATCAAAAACAACCTCATACAAAGGCGAGCCACTATCTTCAGCTTTTGCTGCAGCCCATTCAAAGAAAAGTGAAGCTGTAGACGAAGCAACCAGTGTTACAGTCTGACCATCTGTCGGTTCATACAACTGAGTTACAGGACTAACTTGTACATCCTTATATTCCATATCTTTAGTACATGATGTAGAAAACAATACAGTCATGCACATTGCAAATACATAAAAAAATCTTAGTTTCATCATTATAAGTATTTAAATATTTAAAGTTAATCAGTTTGCATATCCAGGATTATTAGGAGCCAAATTATGATTCAAGTCAATCTGGCTTTGAGGCACAGCCCATAAATAATCTCTTTGTTCATTAAAGTTATAAGAGTCTACACGAATTGTACCAACTCCATCAAAAGTAGCACCTTCAACATTACCTGTCAAATATTCTGAACCTGCCTTCCAGCGCTTAATATCAAACCATCTTAATCCTTCCATAGCCAGTTCACAACGGCGTTCGTTACGAATCAGTTTTCGCATATCATCTGAAGACAGAGAAGGATATTCCAATGCACCTGAATCAGTAAATCCAGCTCTTTCTCTGATACGTTTGATAGTCATATTCCAAATGTCTTCAGTAAATTCACCTTTTTCGAATTTAGCTTCAGCATACATTAACAGCACATCGGCATAACGCATTGTAATGATATTCAAGCCAGAATTCAAATCACCGGCATCTTGTGGACTATAATATTTACGTACATAGTAACCTGTAGCGGTATTATTACTACCATAAATGTATTTATCAACAGTTGTCGAAGTATTGGGATCAATATGTATAACAGTACCCTGGCTTCCATCATTTACATTACCGCTCCAATCATATCCATCATATATAATAGTAGCAGTCATACGAGGATCTCTATTGGCATATGGATAATCTTTATTGTAATTACTTCCCTGTTCATCGATTCTCTTTCCATTCAGCATGATATAACTATCAACCAACGACTGTTGAGGAACACGATTTATAGCTCTACCTCCAACACTCAATGGAGCCATATCTACCATATCTCCCCAAGTCAAGAGTTTCTTTACATATGAACGGTCCATTATTACTTCCTGATTATACTCATTTTCTTCCTCAAACAATCCTCTGTAAGAAGGGTACAAGTCATAGGTACCATATTCACCTTGATTGTTGATAAGATTATCTGTATGGGTAATTACTTTATCCCAGTTTCCTTCCATCAAGTATACACGTGCCTGCAACATGCTTACTGCACCTTTCGTAATTTTACCCTGTTCGTCTGCCGATAAAGCAGTATTAATTGGCAGATCATCTTTAATATCTTCCAATTCATCATGAATAAACTGAAGAACAGTAGCAGCAGATGTACGACTTATTGAATTTGCTTCATCCAGTGTTATGTCTTTTGTAAAGAATGGTACATCACCATAGAAATTTACAAGACGGAAATAAATAGCAGCACGGATAAAACGAATCTCAGCTATCATACGAGCCTTTGCAGCAGGATTCATATTAGGAACTAAATCTACCTTTTCCAAAAATACATGGCAAGTTTTAATTCCACCATACAAATTTTTCCACTCACTATCAAAAACACCTATAGAAGGTGTTGCCTGCCCTTTACGGATAGCACGTTGATCAGTTACAGTACGGCCGTCAATTACATTATCGCTCAAACTTTCATCCGACCACATTTTCCCTGCATCATACATCTGGCTATAGGCCATGTTCACCACATTCTGTGCCTTTGCCTCCGATGTCCAATAACTATTATCAGTAAATTTATTTGTAGGTACATTTTCCATGTCATTGCAAGCAGCCAATAACATCATTGCACTTACAACATACAACATATATGTTTTTAATTTCATAAAGTCACATTATTAAAATTCCACATCAATACCAAAACCATAATAACGCAATGTCGGATAAGAACGTCCACTATTAGCTCCACCTGCAGACATCTTAGAGTCAAACTCAGTTGATTCAGGATCAATAAAACTATTATTACTGAAAGTCAATAAGTTTTCTCCGCTCACGTATACTCTAAGTTTTTCCATTCCCACTTTCTTCGACCAAGATTTAGGAAGTGTATATCCTATCACCAAATTCTTCAAACGCATGTATTTACCATCAAGAATCTGCATGTCAGAACCAGTTTTATAATTATTTTTATTCGAGTCAGAACCTGGAGCTGCTAGACGAGGCCAGGTTGCATCCGTATTTGTTGGAGTCCAAAAGTCAAGCTGATGTTTGAATATATTATATGAATAATTTTCATGAAATGGTTCAATCAATTCACCACGCAACATCATATCACGTTTTCCAACTCCCTGCCAGAACATACTGAAATCAAGTCCTTTCCAAGAAAGATTATAAGTAAATCCAAATGTATATCGAGGGAATGCGTTTCCTAAGATAAAACGGTCTTTTGAATCAATAACTCCATCGTTATTTCTATCAACAAATTTCACATCACCAGGTTGCACTTTACCTCCAACAGGAATAGCAGAAGCTTCAATCTCCTCATAGCTCTGGAAATATCCGTCAGTCTTATAACCATAATAAGAGTTCAAAGGTACACCTTCACGAATGATACGTTCCAGTTCATCAACCTTTGTAATTTGCTCATGACCAGGGAATTTTAAAACCTTATTATAAGAGTCACTCAAGTTAAGGCTAAAGCCGTGCTGAACCTGACCTGTACGTATATTGTAGTTAATACCTATTTCCCATCCTTGATTTTGCATTTCACCGATATTATCCATTGGCATATCTGTTCCAAAAACAGTAGGAACTATAGGCTTCATCAAAATATCGGTTGTACGTTTGTAAAAATAATCAAATGTAAGATTCAATTGATTATTGAAAAAAGAAGCATCTACACCTATATTAAATGTTTTTGTTTTTTCCCAAGTCAAATCATTCAATCCTAAAGCAAAGCCAGTTCCTGAAACAACCGAATTACCATAAGCATAATTATTATCATATACTGTATAAGTTGTAAAACGGTCGTAAGTACCGATAGCTTGACTTCCCAGTATACCAAATGAAGTACGTAACTTCAAATCGCCTACCTTCTCTTTATAGAAACTCATAAAGTTTTCTTCTGATAAACGCCATCCCAAAGATACTGAAGGGAAGAATCCCCATCTGTAATCTTTATGGAATTTCGAAGATCCATCATAACGGAAACTGAACTCTCCATAGTACTTATCAGCATAAGAATATCCGACACGACCCAACAAGGAAGTAAGACTAGTACGATTAGTATCGTCTACAGAAGTCTTTCCTGTTATATTACCAGCTTCTCCCGTAGTAGTATCTGTACCGATTCCTAAATCTGGATCAACATATTTCTTTTCAATTTCATTGGCAGTATAGGTATACGATTCATTTGTAACACCAAACAGTCCATTTACAGTATGTTTACCAAAAGTTTTATTGTAGTTCAATAAAAGCTGAGTATTTATCAGATACGCATCACTATTCCAGTTACTGGTTTTATTATTCGCTAAATTAACAGGTCTTGGAGTAGTAGCGTCTTCGCTTGCATAATATTCTACAGCATTATTTCTGGTAAAACGAGTATCATTGATTACATCTGCTCCCAAAACTCCTTTTAAAGAAAGCCCATCAATAATCTTCATCTCAGCAGAAACATTCGCATTTAAGTAATTATTACGATATTTATTGAATCCGCCTGCTTCCAACGCTCCTAAAGGGTTAAACTCAGATAAAATATCATTCAATAAATAGCGTCCATCTGCCGATTTCATTTTATAATAATAGTAAGTCGGAACACGTTCTGCGTCAATTTCCAAACTACTACCAGTAGTACTAATACTATTATTACGCGTATATGCCAGAATTGCATTCAATTTGAAACGACCAACCTCTGTATTTATATTTGTACGGAAGTTATAACGTTCCACTCCGAAATTCTTGTTACCTACATAATTACTTTCCTGATCAAAATATCCCATAGAAACCATATAGGTCGTATTAGCAGATCCTCCTGAAACACTCAGATTATAATTCTGCTGTAAAGCTGTACGCATAATCTGATCGTAAAACCAACTTTCTTCACTCTGATGTGCAGCTAAATCACGAATCTGCTCTGGAGTAAATTTCGGATCATTTCCAACATTTGTATTAGCCAAGTTTGTTAAGGTTGCATTCTGATACCCAGCTACCGGAGAGAATAAAATATCAGGATTTTGCCAACCCACAGAACCATTTAAACGTACTGTTGGTTTTTCATTCTTTTTACCAGATTTAGTAGTTACCACGATTACACCATTTGCCGAACGTGATCCGTAAATAGCGGCTGTACCAGCATCCTTCAATACAGATATATTCTCAATATCATTCGGGTTCAACTTATTGAAACTTCCTCCATCAGACACAATTCCATCAATTACAATCAACGGACTATTATCATTCAGCGTACTGATACCTCGAATATTAAAGTTAGTTTTATTATCGTTAGGGTTATAGCTTGTCTGTTGGACAATTACTCCCGGTGCTGCACCCTGTAAGGCTTGTGTAACATTAGCAACAGGACGCTTAGTGATTGCTTCAGATTTTACCTGACTGACAGAACCTACTGCACTTTTACGCGTAGTAGTACCATATCCTACAACGATAACTTCTTCCAGTTGTTCCGTATCTTCCTGCAATGTGATCATCAGGTCAGACTTATTTCCGACCTTCACTTCTGTTGTCTTATATCCGATATAAGAAAAAGATAACACATTTCCCTTTTCACACTGAAGGGTGAAGTTACCATCTATATCGGTAACAGTCCCCTGTCCCGACCTACCTTTCACTGAAATGCTGACTCCTATCAACGGCTCTCCATTTACATCCTTTACATTCCCCCGGATTGTCATCACAGCTTGTGATACTTCCTGACCGCCTACAGTTGCATAAAGAGTAGCAACAGGTGAGGTTAATGTAATGACCGCCAGCGCAGCTAACATTTTTAAATTAGTATTCATTTTTATTGATTTAAAGTTATGCATATTCTACACTATATAAAGCTTAAAAATAAGATAGAATACAAATTATCATCTTATTACTTTATTCCATTCAGCAGTTCCAGTTTGCCATCTGCAATCAATTTCAGTATCAGCTCACCCAATAATGTATTCTGCCATGCGAACCAAGGACGAGTAAACTTCTCTGCATTATCCTTATGGAAAGATTCATGCATAAAACCAGTTCCCGCATCCGTAGTCATCAGCATTTTTATACAAGACTGAATTTCTTTATCATCCTGACTGGTAAAAGCTTTCATCATAATACTCATAGGCCATACCATATCATAACCAATATGAGGTCCACCTATTCCTTCGCCTACTTTTCCTTTAAAGAAATAAGGATTATCTTCACTCCAGACAAAACGACGTGTATTCTGATAAATAGGGTCGTTTACATCAACATCTCCCAAATAAGGCATTGCCAGCAAACTAGGAACATTTGCATCATCCATTAACAGATAATTTCCAAATCCATCTACTTCATAAGCGTAGATCTTACCATATTTAGGATGGTTGTAAATCGCATACTTCCGTAAAGCTTTCTCAACTTCATCAGCCAAATCAGTACACTGCTTAGCTAATTCTAGTTTTTTATTAACCTGCTTTAAAATTTCTGCCGCTTTTCTCAAAGAAGTAACAGCAAAGAAATTAGAAGGAATCAGAAACTGGAAAGTAGAAGCATCATCAGAAGGACGGAAAGAAGAAGCTATCAAACCTACAGGCTTCACCGGATTTCCCCATCCCTCATTCGTCATCGTATCCAAAGCACGTTCTGTTTTTCTTTGGAAAGAATATGAGCCACGTCCGTCTTTACGTTGCTGATCCTTAAAAGTAGTCAATATATTTTGAATAGCTTCAAGCCATAAATCTCCAAAGACAGATGCATCACCTGTAATTTTCCAATAGTGATAAGCCAAACGTAAAGGATAACACAAAGAATCAATCTCCCACTTACGCTCATGAAGTTCTGGTTTCATATCTGTTTTATCACTCATCCATTCTCCACCAACCGGACCATCATTAAACCCATTTGCATAAGGATCAATATTGATACATTTCCACTGACGAAGAATCACTCCTCTAAGCATTTTTTTCAAAGCCGGATCTTCATTAGCCAGATCTACATATGGCCATACTTGTGCGCCAGAATCACGTAACCACATGGCATGAATATCACCCGTATACACAAATGTATCATCATCACCATCCTGAGTACGATAATGCACGGTAGTATCAAGGGTATTCGGGAAACAATTTTCGAACATCCATCTTAAATAAGGATTAGTCAATAGCTTCTTTACCTCTTGTATCTTAGCCTCAACAGCTTTCGAATGAAATAAACGTTTTGAAACTTCCGGACGTTGTGACACATAATCTTGTGTACTCTCACGAACTGCAACAGGAAATGGCTCTACTAACGAAGAAGCATAACCGTTTTCTGACATAAAGCTGGCTCCAATAAGTGTACACAACAATACACTTTTTAAACTAACTGAGTTTTTCATAACTATTATATTTTACTTTATTTTTGCTAATCTTGCATACATTTCTATCATCGCTGCTTGAGTAAGTAACCACTTCGTATCTTTACTTTCATTTCTTTTTTCTACAAAGCAATCATCGTCAAACAGCATATTCTGATTGGGGTTATGTTCCCACATATATTGCAATGTTTTCTTAAAACTATTCAAATAAACAGGATTACGATCTACTTTATACAGCTCCTCAAATCCCCTCAGCATAATAGCAACAAACCAAACATTTCCATTTTTTATTGCCTTAAATGATTCGCCATCTTCAGCTACAAAGTCTTCAAAAAAATATTGATCACATGCCGATGCCAAACGTTGCGCTTCTTCTAAATATAAATCCTCTTTTGTCAGATTATACAATAGCACTGAAGCTTGCAACATCTGTCCTGTATTATATTGAAACTTGGTTCTATTTACACTACCATCCAAAGTAATATTATCAAAATAAAGAAAATCAGCAGGGTCTTGTAAATTCTTCTTCGTCCAATAATATAGATCCTGCCCCATTCTAAAAAAGTATTTCTCTTTAGTCAATGAATACAACCGCAAAGCCAGCACTGCTGCCGGAGCATTCGAACATGTATTCTTAGATTCTTTTTTTTGCTCACACCAGTAAACTCCACCTCCTAGGATTGAATCGCAACCACTTTCTATAAAATTCCAAATATTGCGTGCAGAAGCTAAATAAGCATCATTTCCTGTTTGTTCATACAGATCCAAGAAGTCTAATCCTAACCAAAGATTATCATCATAAAAACGATCCGACTTTCCACTTTCTGTAAGATAAGATTGATAACAACCCGGCACACGCAATGAATCAAAGTAACATTCCAGACCTGGTAAGATTACAGATTCAATCATGTTCTCATATTTCTTATCACCTGTAGTTTTCTGCAAAGCATTCAAAGCTGAAAACATACCTGAAGTCGGCCATAAATAAGCAACTCTATTCTTACGTATGGTGTCAGCTCCTGCTAAATAGGTAACCAGATCCGCATCACGTTTAGGATATGTTTCATAAAACAGGACCTGACCAGGTACTTTATAATACATCAAAGCACTATCCATTAACGTCATGGCATAGCTTGCAAAATCAGATTCATGTTTTACTTTGTGACACCCACTAAATATGAATAAACACCCTATAAACAGGATTAAGATTTGGTTTTTCATATCTTTTTTAATAATCTAATTAAACGTCTTTCACTCATTTAAGTTGCAGCAAAGATAATTTAACAATACGTTTTTTTTATATCCAAAACTGACAATCATGTAACACACAAGAAATATGTAAATTACTAAAGGTCTCTCTATTGTATACATCCATGACATAAATGTATTTATATATGTCAATTATGCTATTCAGCATCTCATACGGCATAGCATAATACTTTTCAGAATAGGGAGAGGGGGATAAAAAAGAAAAAGCCATAGCATGATCTCAGAAATAAATCTTGCTATGACTTTTTATATAATTTATAATCTGTTCTTTTAGAGATTTTTTATTTCTCTTTATTCTGTAACAGTAAATTTCAAGACAGACACTTCCTGACTATTTGAGCCTATCATCACATTAAAATCTCCCGGCTCACAGACATAATTCAGGTCGTAATCATAAAATTTAAGAAGTTCAGGAGTAATCTTAAAGGAAACCTTCTTACTCTCTCCTTTCTTCAAGTGTATACGCTGGAAACCTTTCAACTCTTTTACAGGACGGGTAATGCTGCCAACAATATCACGGATATACAACTGAACAATTTCGTCTGCATCGTAATTTCCTGTATTCGTAACTGTAATAGCAGCTGTCAGCTCACCATTTTGTTTATTCATAGAATCCGCACTCAACTGCATATCTGAATAAGCAAATGTTGTATAGCTCAATCCATATCCAAAAGGATATAAAGGATCATTCGAGACATCAATATAATTGCTACGGAACTTCTCAAACCATCTTCCTTCTGCAAGAGGACGACCTGTATTTTTATGATTGTAGTTCATTGGCAATTGTCCGACATTCTGTGGGAAGGTTGCTGTAAGCTTTCCACTTGGACAAACGTCACCAAACAAGACATCACATATAGCATCAGCCGATTCACTTCCTCCAAACCAGACATTCAAGATTGACGGAACATGTTGTTGTTCCCATGTCATTACTGTAGGACGTCCTGAAAAATGAACTAACACAACAGGCTTACCTGTTTTCAGCAAAGCATCCAATAAATCTCTCTGCGCATCAGGCATTTCCAACTCTGTACGACTACTACATTCACCACTCATTTCAGAAGATTCTCCTAATGCAGCAACGATGACATCAGCTTGTGCTGCAACATTCAAGGCTTCTTCTAATAGCTTCTTATCATCTCCACGAGGTATTTCACGACCAAACATCGTAGCACGAGTCTGATAGTCGGCATCGTACATCAAATTACTTCCTTGTGCATAAAGAACATTAGCCTGATTACCAACAGCTCTTTGAAGTCCTTCCAGAAGTGTGCTATAGCACTGAGGAGTAGCGGCTACACTCCATGTACCAGGCATATTGGTACGAGTGTTAGCCAAAGGACCAATCAATGCAATATTTCCTTTTTTCTGTAAAGGCAAGAGATTGTTCTGGTTCTTCAATAAAACAAATGATTCTGCGGCTATTCTACGAGCTTCAGCACGGTGTTCTGCATTGTATAAGTCTTTAGCCGGACGTTTTAGATCACAATATTTATACGGATCTTTAAACAGACCTAACTTATATTTAGCTTCCAACATACGACGACAAGCTGTATCGATATCCTGCATGCTGACTTTTCCTTCCTTTAGCGACTTTTCGAGTGTTCCGATGAAACCATCAGCTACCATATCCATATCCGTACCAGCCTTTAGTGCACGTGCAGATACTTCTTGCAAATCACCGATACCGTGATCAACCATCTCAGTAATTGCCGTATAGTCAGTAACTACAAAACCGTCAAATCCCCACTGATTACGTAGAACATCCGTCATCAACCAGCGATTAGCGGTTGCAGGTATTCCGTCAACCTCATTAAATGAGCTCATAAAGCTACCAGCACCAGCTTCTGCTGCTGCTTTATAAGGAGGAAAATATTCATTAAACATTCTGTTACGGCTCATGTCTACAGTATTGTAATCACGACCAGCTTCGATAGCACCATATAAAGCAAAATGCTTTACACAAGCCATAACTTCATCATTTCTCTCCATCTTCTCTCCCTGATAGCCTCTGACCATAGCTTTTGCAATCTCAGAGCCCAGATAGGGATCTTCTCCATTACCTTCTGAAACACGACCCCAACGTGCATCGCGACAGATATCTACCATCGGGCTAAAAGTCCAGCAAATACCATCGGCACTCGCCTCAACAGCGGCAATACGAGCAGATTTTTCTATTGCTTCCATATCCCAGGTACAAGAAAGTCCCAAAGGAATAGGGAAAACTGTTTCATATCCATGAATTACATCCATACCAAAGAGCAAGGGAATGCCCAGACGGCTTTTCTCAACAGCCAGTTCCTGCATTTCACGGATTGCCTTTACTCCTTTCAGATTAAATAAGCCTCCTACTTCTCCACGGCTGATTTTTCCGGCTACATCACTACTTTTAGCCTGTCCCGTTGTTATATTACCTGTTACAGGCAAGTTCAACTGACCTAATTTTTCCTGAAGAGTCATCTTGCTCATCAGTTCGGTCACGAACTTATCCATATTACCCTCATCTTTAGGCAACAGTGATTTCTTGTTCCCGGCAAACATAGTAGCCGACATACACAAAGAAGTCACTAAAAGGAATGTTGTCTTTTTCATTATTTCTTTCTAATTAAAATAAATCACTTCTTAACTTCAAAACCCAAATTCTTCAGTCCTGCCTGAATTTCAGGACAACTCATAAACAAGTTCCACAATAATCCGCTACGATAGTTTTCTATCATTGGCGCAATCGTACACTGATCAATGGCCAGATAATGCGGTACAGTCCAGTTATCCGTTTCTGAAAATGCATCATAAAAACCATAAGTTCCCCATATGCTGTCACCTTTTGAATAGAAATATTTCAAGGCACGCATTGATTCTTCAGGAGTATAAGGGAAACTAGATAAAGCTGCAGTAGGAGTAATTACTCCCAAATCATTTTCACCCGGACAATGTGCAGCATATCCTTTCACAGAATAACTGGCTGTAAGTCCCCAGCAGTTTTCACCATAACCTTTATATTTCTTAGGATTCTCTACACAATATCTATAGTCGGATAAAGCATGATTCCGTACTACATTCCAGTAATCAGCATATCTATCTTTAATCTTACGAGGATCAAGTCCTATATACGAATAGTGAGCCCAGAATAACGGTCCTCCCAATTCTTCCGCACCATTATGCTTCAATTCCAGAGGCAGTCCATATGGTGCAGCTGAAGTTTTGATATCTCCTCCTCGCGCCCATCCATTATGATATGCAGAAGCAGGAACAGGATGAGTAGGTGAAGATGCAGCTAATACATAGACAATCAAAGCTTCATTATAGCCTTCGAGAGGAAAGTTCATTTCCCAACCATAATTGGGCGACCAATGCCAATAGATGACATCCTTGCCATTCTGATACCAGTCGAACTCCATTTCATGCCACAATTTATTAATCTTTGTACACAACTGCTGCTCTTCCTGATTACCATTTTCGAAATACTGGCGGACACAAAGTAAGCTTTGCATAACAAAACAGCTTTCCACCAGATCGCCTCCATCATCTTTCGTTCCAAAAGGTTTAACTTTCCCTGTCGGTCCATCAAGCCAGTGGGGCCATACTCCGTGAAAACGATCGGCACGTGTAAGATAGTCAACGATTTTATGTAAACGTGCTACTCCTTCTTCCCGAGAAATAAATTTTCTATCAATAGCAACCAGAATACCTGCGATACCAAATCCACTTCCTCCCGTAGTAACTACTGAAGAATCATTCTGAGGATAGTTCCCATCCAGATGAATACGTTCAGGAGCCAGACCGGATGTCTTTTCTGCTCCATCCCACATATAGTTAAAATGCACCTTTTGTATATAATCTAACATCACGCTGTCCGAAGCAAAAGAATCCGGACGAGATACTGTCTGTTCGGTTATACTTAAAGTTTTTTCTTTGGACGTAGATGTGCATGAAAGCAAAAACAATGCACACAGACCACAAAAATATTTCCACATAAGAATTTACAGATTATCGGTTTATAATACTTTCAGGAGCATCACCTGCACATACGTGATAAGCTCCTGAAAGCTACCTTCAAAAAAACTATCTACCTTTATTCATCCTTTGGCTCATTTTCCAAAGTAGAAGAGATGTCTATCTGAGCTGTAGGAACCGGATAATATTCCTTTCCAGAAGTCCATCCCAACGGACCTAATACCTCACTCAGTTTTCCGGTACGACGCAAATCGTTATATCGTTCACCCCATTCTAAAGCAAGTTCCATACGACGTTCGTCCATAATCTGGTCAAGTGTCACATCTTCCAGTTCAGGCATTCCTGCACGCTTACGAACCAAATTGAATGAAATATCACCATCTTTATTCTGACGAACTTTAGCTTCCGCATTCATCAAAAGGACTTCTGCATAGCGGAATACACGAATATTATTATTTGTTCCATACTCTGTGCGACCTTCAGTCATCTGGTTAGACGGAGTATATGCCTTGCCATTGAAGCAATCTGGAGCAACATCACTAGCTGGTGCTTTAATGAAATCACCTTCCTGAGTAGTTTCACCTGCCATTAAGAAAGTAGTAGTAGCACGAATAGTCTCACCACGTTCTGCAGCCCACTGACGGAAAGCCTTGGTCGGACTGATAAAGCCCCATCCAGATATATTACCATCATTCAAAGGTCCCTGGAATGTGAACCAGCTATCCGAAACAACAACTTCTCCTGAACCATTTCCAAAATCAGTAAACTGCATTTCGAACAAAGATTCATCGCAAAGCTTACCTGGAATCTTGAACAGATTGTTGAAATCACTGTACAAAGAGAATTTCTTACTACCAATAATATCATCTGTCAGTCTTTCAACTTCCGACCAGTTTCCCTGCTCCATATAAACTTTAGCAGCCAACATTTCAGCTGTAAAAGCAGAAACAGCTCCGATACGGTCTGTATATTCATTAGGACGGATACGTGGCAAATACGTCATAGAGTATTCCAGATCACTCAGCATATAACGATAAACAGCATTGACTGTAGAGCGAGTCATATCTGTCTGCTTATTGTCACGCAAGATAGTAACCGGACCAAATAACTCTGTCAGACGATAATAGCAGTATGCACGAATAAATTTTACTTCACCTGTATATTCTTCATAACGTTTTCCATCTGCCTCCGAAACAATATTTACGGCATAATTATCAAGGGTTTCCAATGCTGCATTTGCAACTTTGATAATATCATAGTAAACCATCCATGCTTCATTGGTTCCCCAAAAACCTGCATTATAATTATAACTCTGATCAATAGCCACCAAATCAGCCTGATCATCAATTCGTCCGGTAGAAACATCATCATCACGTACTACTGTAGCTCCCCACACAATCCAGTGAGAACCTCTCTGACGCAATTTGGCATAAACACCAGACACCGGCTGGTACATATTATTCAGATTCGTATAGTCAACTTTCTCTTCGTCTACCTTATTTTCCGGCAATTTATCCAAAAAATCGGAGCAGGAAGACAATAATGTAGTGGCAGTAAATGCACACAATAATATATTTTTTATCTTAAGACTTTTCATAACTTAACGTGTTTAGCAATTTATTAGAAATCAATAGTCAAGCCAAAAGTATAAGTGGCTGCCAAAGGATAAACTCCCTCATCCCAACCAAAGTTTTGACTAATTTCCGGAGTGAATCCGTTAGAGGTAAAGTAAGTAAACGGACGATCAGCAGTCAAGCTAAGTTTAACTCCTGGCAATGTATAGCCTCCCATACGGATATTACGGAAATTATATGCCAACATAATATTCTGTATGCGGAAGAAGTTTCCTTTTTCAACAAAGAAAGAATTTGTATGGCTATTGTTCCATGCTTTCAGCATACCTTTTGCTGACGGATAAGTATTGGTAGAACCTTCACCTGTCCAACGGTTATCATAAAAATCTTTATCGAAGTTGAAGTTTGCCTGAGTGTAACGTACAGCACGTTTACGGTTATAAACTTCATTTCCAGCCTGTCCGAATGTTGACAGAGAGAATTCCAGATTCTTATATTGGAAACCTAAATTGAAACTATAAGTCAATCTCGGAATATTCGATCCTAAAATCTGACGGTCCTTATCATCTATAACCTGGTCATTATTTATGTCTTCGTAAATAAAGTCACCTGGTTCCAGTCCATTCGCCTTAGCTATCGGGTCTGCATCAATCTGAGCCTGATTCTGATATACACCCAATACCTTATATCCATAATACGACTGCATTTCCTCTCCTACCAGATTTATGGTACGGCTCTCAGCGCTACCGCCATAAATATAAGGAGCACCATTCAAACTCTTTACACGGTTACGGAGAGTAGACAAGTTTACTCCAGCATAATAGCTGAAATCTTTGCCAATTTTATCACTCCAGTTCAATTGAATATCAACACCACTGTTTTCAATTTCACCATTGTTTCCAGCTAAAGTTTGAGTACTGAAAGGCAAGGTTGTGCTGATAACAGCATTCTTTGTCATACGATTATAATAATCTACATCAACATTCAGGCGGCTATCAAGTACAGCGAAGTTTACACCAACATTGAATTCTTCTACTTTTTCCCAACCTAACCAGCTAAAGTAGCTTGTATTCTGGAAACCAGGCAATGTAGTATTTCCAAATACACCTGAAGCAGATGTACCAGTTACAATTGAAGCAAATCCATCACTGGCAGAAACATGGTCATTACCGAGCTGTCCCCAGCTGGCACGTACTTTCATGTAGTCAATTACTTCTTGCTTCTTAAAGAAATCTTCATCACTCATTACCCATGCAGCACCCACAGAAGGGAAATATCCCCATTTGTTCTGATACTTGGAACTACCATCTGCACGCATTGTCAAAGACAATAAATATTTTCCTGCATAATCATAACTAGCACGAGCAAAATAAGACAATCCACGATAGCAAGAACCGTCATCACTTACCTCACGTCCTGTTGCATTACCTTGACTAAGATACAAATATTCATCATAGTCACCTGGTACATTAGTTGCTTTTCCTTCCAGTTTACGCATCTGTTCCTGACGAGCAGACTGTCCTAACAAGACATTCAGATTATGACTACCCCAAGAATCTGTATAAGTCAATGTATTATCCCATATATAATTATAATAATTTGTGTCTGTCTTGCTCAATCTTGATTCTGAATTCTGTTGCAACGAACTTACCAGATAAGGCTGAACATATACACGTCCTCTTATCAATGAGAAGTCCTGGCTGTAACTTGTCTTGAATTTCAGTTTATTAGGAATTAAATTCAATTCTGCAAAGAAATTTGCCATAACCTGGAAGTTCTCATTCAGACTATTGTTATTGTATTTTGCAATAGCCACCGGATTCGAGAAGTTATTAGTAAGACCAACCTGCTGAGGAGAAGCAAATTTTTCAGGGAAAGCCTCATCATCCGAACGGCTATAATCGTATACTGGAATTAAAGAAGGCATATTGTATGCAGCCAGCCAAGCTGAATTTTCTGCATTGTACTGTTCTGAGTTACTGATAACAATGTTGCTTCCTACTTTCAACCAGTCTGTTGCTTCAAAATCAAAATTTGCACGGAAATTCAGACGGTTATAACTGTTTCGGGTATCCATGATACCATTCTGATACAGATAATTTACACCCACTGCATATGTTGCCTTCTCACTACCTCCGGCAATATCTACTCCATGATTAGTCATCAATGCAGGACGCAGCAACTCATCATACCAGTCAGTATCAGCTCCAAAAGTCAACGAATCATAATCACCGCCGAATTTTTCGATAGAAGCTTTAACCAGCGGTTCATACGCCTGACGGTTAGCTTCAAGCACTAACGTAGCATATTCATGCGAATTAGCCATATCAAGCACATTGGTAGCAGTCTGTACACCTACATAACCGTTATACGTAATCCGCGCTTTTGTATTACGCTTACCTTTCTTTGTTGTAATAATCACAACTCCATTGGCAGCACGTACACCATAGATAGCTGCAGCCGAAGCATCTTTCAATACAGAAATTTCCTGAATATCAGAATTGTTCAAGAAGTTAATGTTATCGTAGAACATACCGTCTACAACATAAAGAGGAGAAGTGTCACCAAATGATCCCAAACCACGGATAGTTACTTTCGGGCCACTACCTGGAGCACCCGATGAAACGACATTCATGCCAGGAACTTTACCTTGCAAAGCCGACATCGGTGAAGTTGTAGCCTGAGAAGCAATCTGATCACTTTTTACAACCGAAATAGGAGCTGTCAAATCTTTGGCTTTACTGGTTCCATAACCAATAACGACTACATCTTCCAACTTTTGAACATCATCAGAAAGCTCAACATTAACTGTAGTCTTACCATCGACTTTTACTTCGACAGTTTTCATACCAATAAAACTGAAGACCAACGTTCCGTCTGCTGGAACGTTTTCAAGAACATACTTACCATCTACATCACAGATGGTTCCGAGCGTTGTGCCTTTCACTACAATATTAGCACCAATTACAGGTTCCTTGAATGTTGCATCTGTAACAACACCTTGAACCGTTACCATTCGCTGTGCATAAGCGCCAACAACGAACAATAATGACATCAGAATGAAAACTAATTGTTTTTTCATGAATTGATTAAAGTTATGATTCAAAACGATGGCAAAGGTGAACATAAACTTAACGATTCACAAAAAAAGTAATACGACGTTACTACTTCGAGGCCTTTTCACACTACTTTTTTACTACTTTTTTCAGCTAATAAACATTAATAATCAGGTAATTAAGTATCACTTCAGTTCTATCAAAAAGTCAACCAAACTCATGCCATCGGGTACTTCCATACGCTTTCTGATACGATAACGAGCTGCCTCTACACCTCGTATTGTCAGATTTGTCATTTGAGCAATATCTTTAGTGGAAAGATTCAGGCGCAAAAAGGCACAGAACCGTAAATCGGTTGCCGTCAAGCTCGGATAGCGTTCACGTAACGTACGGAAAAAGCGCTGATGAATCAAGTCAAAATTCTGTTGGAAAACTTCCCACGAATCCTCTTCTACTATATTTTCATTAATTTGCTTCAGTACCAGCTCCATATTTTTACGCCCGCACTGCGATTTCGCTAACTGCTCCTGCACAACCAGACGAAGTTTCTCCAGCATTTCCTGTTTGGCAAATGTTCCTAATGCCATACTGGCAAGCTCTTTTCCCTTGAGCGACAGTTCTGCCTCCAGCAATTTTTTCTGTTGTTCAGCTATCAGTCTTTGCTGCTCACTCAATTTAATATTCTGCTCTATTTTATGTGCTTCATATTCCTTTCTCTTCTTTTCAGCAACAACCTTCCCCCGCCATCGGGCTACACCGTAAACCAATCCTCCCAACAGCAAAAGATATAAAAACAACATCGGATAAGACATCCACAGAGGTTTATTGATAACAAAAACATACTCCGTTTCATCCAATAAACGGCCATCATCACTATATACCCCAGCCCACAAAGTGTATGTATCAAACTCCAGACTACCAAAGTGAACGGACGGGAAGGAAGAATCTTCTACCAAAAGCTGATTATTGGCATACAGCTTAAATTTAAAACGAATAGCCGGCTGATCATAACACGGATAAGATAAAAGAACAGATATGTCACGATAATCACTGGAAATTGTCGTTTTCTGCGATAAATCCAATGCCAGTTCTTTACCGGATGAAGAAGAAGCCAATATTTCCCGAATTTTTAAACCAGACAAGGCCTTCTGACCTATATATTGTTCGTTCAAATGCAAACAAGCGATACTATTATTCAGATTCAAATAACAATCGTTTCCATCTACATATATTTTATTATTCCCTTCAATACAAGGAGAATTGAACATTTCTACCGGAATACGACGTTTAATTACAAATTTTCCTTCCTGATAAGCCAGAAGAACATATTCATGTGAATTTATCAGCCACAGCATTTCATTATAATGCACATCTACGGCTGTATGGGCATCTGTCAAAAACGGAACAGAAGTATTCAACAAATCATAAGGCTTGATTTTCCGTTCGATATCATCGTACATGAAATATCCTTCTGTATTGGAAAAGACGATACGCCCTCTAATCTTCATTACGTGAATTTTGCCGGACTTCTGCTTGCCTCCCAACGTATAAATATGCTCCAAATCTTTTATGTGATGCAAATCATCATCCAGTTTGATACGATAAAGTCCATTGTACATGTGTGAAGCCCAGATTGTTCCAGTACCATCAACTTCCAGCGACTTAATCGGCGCATAAAAATCCTGTACATTATGCGATAGTTTCCATATCCCTGCTTGTTTCTTCCAGATACGCAACTCCGCATAAGAGGCCTCTACCAGCACTTCTTGTCCGTTAATAGACGCTTCAACAATGCATGTACTATTTAACGCTCCGGGAACAGACTGAATACTTCCATTCTGTTCCACAAGCATCGTAGACATATCATTTCCAATAAATATCTGAGAGTCAATTTGTTTTACATACCAATTCTGACCAGACGTATGCGAAAGAAGATGAATTTCACTTGTACGTCTGTTATATTCATAAGCTCCCTGATTGGTAGCCAAATAAATTTTTTCTCCTACCCTTTCCACTCCATAAACCATACCGATACTCAAATCTCTGACAGAAGGAGTGAGCAATGTTATAGAAGTATTGGTATGAACAAAAGAAATACCATCATCCAGTGCTGCCCAAAGATTATTTTCCCTATCTCCGAACAGTCCCATTACAGAATTATTGTTCAATTGATTATCCCTGTTAAGATGCCAAAGCAGATGTCCTTTCTTATCTACTCCATAAATACCATCCAGAATCGTACCAATAGCCAATATAGAATCTCCAACCATTACAGCCCGGTTGCCTTTTGCCCATCTCAACTGAGCGTCTATATCCGTACGAAGTGTAGAAACAGTTTCATGCTCATACACAAACAATCCATTGTCGACAGTAAGCAAAACCATTCCGCCATTTCCATAAGGCAATATTGCTACTACATTGTCATTACCTACAGCTGTGCGCTCCAAAAGAAGATGAAAACGTTGCCCGTCAAACTCATAGAAACCTCCATTAATCATCTGAGCATAAACTTTTTCATGACAAGTATAAAAATACAAAGGGCGGAATCCACTTTTTCTGTCCATGTAGCTGACAGCTTTTCCGTCGTACGAATACCAGCCGGTAAACGACTGGAAATAGATTTTTTCTTCCAAACGTACGATGTGCCAGATTTCATCGTTAGAACTTATTTTATCTTTAATCCCAGCACTCAAAGAATGATATTGCATTTGTCCATCCGTCTTCCGAATAAAGTAACCGAACTCTTCGAAAGAACCAATATATACTCTATCGCCATCAACAAAAACAGAACGGACAATATATCCACCGGGAACCCGGTGAAGTTCCCAAGAAAAACCATCGTAGACCAGCAAGCCATTATTATTACCAAAATACATTACTCCATCGTCACCTTGCGCACACGCCCAGTTCTGATGACCTCCCTCATAATCTTTTATCGTATAGTTTGTAATGGCAGGAATAAAATCAGCTCCCCAGACCTGAGAAAAGGGAAGAAACGAAAGTATTAGAAGTATCTTCAATAGTACTGACTTCATAGGAATTTTTTATAACATTTAAGTACAAAGATACACGATTTATTAAAATTCAATCATATCCATATACAGATTTTGCAGATAAAACAAAAGTCATTCATAGCTTGCTGTGCTACGAATGACTTTTACAAATTCCCGTTCTATATTCTCTTTTTCTTATTTACAATGTAATATTTCAGAACGTTCGGATACTCCATTCTCATTGAATGCCTCCACGCAAAAATAATAATCCTGTGTTGTTGTAAGCGAACGCATAAATAATTCATTTTCATCGTATACCATCCACGAGCTATACAACTTATCTGGAGCAATTCCCCATAATACATTATATCCTTGTGCACCTGGGACAGGCTTCCAACTGATAGCTACATCTCTGCGGTCCGCCTGACGAACCAGTTTTAATCCGTCAACTTTTTTAGGAGCCTTTCCTGTTCCTTTACCAAAAATACGCAATTCTGATATGGCCAGATGAGGGGTAGGTACATGAAGATTACGGTAACGTACATATCTGACTTTTGCAGGATGTGCCAGTTCGGCATAGTCATTCGGAGTATCTTTGTAGCTTCTACGACGATCTACCAGAATCTTCCAATTTTTACCGTCGGATGAGCCTTCTACATAATAACGATGATATAATCCCTCATAGCGTCCATACATATTGCTCTGATAATCATGATAATTAATCTGCACAGCACATACTTCAGCTTCTTTCTGCAAATCAATCATCACCCACTGATTATCATCATTAGCTTCAGCAAGCCAAAAAGATTTTGTCTTTTCATCGGTCAAGGCAGCAGGAGTATATTCTTTTACATAAGAAGAAGCTGTGACAGGCTTCTTGTATGAAAGCAACATCCAACCGCGGAACTCTCCTTTTTTCCCTGGTACGGCTGGAGCATAATGAGGATAATCTCCAAAACGAGTATCACAGAACATAATACCGTCATTATCAAAACCCATAGGAAACATACAAAGACGACGCTCCCAGTTTACATTGATAGACAAAGACATAGATGCAAAATGCCAATATGTACTATCAGGACCAAGTACACTGCTTCCATGACCTGCTCCATTCATAAAGCCACCAGGTTTATACGATACCGGATTATGTTTCTGATACGTATAAGGACCCATTGGATGATCGGCTACATAAACTCCATCACCGTATACATTAAATTCGGTTCCGGGAGAACCATATTGCAAATAATACTTTCCATTGTGTTTAGTCATCCAGGGGCCTTCTATAAAACCTCCCAGATCAGAGTCGCTTACATGATTTTCTCCAAATCGTTCCCAACCGTGATTTGCCAGATCAAGTCCAAAAAGCTCTTTCTTTTCTCCTTTTGGCAAGAAACGATGGTTACGATCCAATTCTATTCCTCGAATAGGGAAAACATTCGAGGATCCCCAGAACATATAAGCTTTACCATCATCATCTATAAATAAATCCGGATCCTGCAAATCGTGCAAAATAGCAGGAACTCCTTTCCAGTCACCTTTCTTTGGATCATCTGTATAAAGCACACTCATTGCCCCAGAAGGATCGCCGCATACATATAGCAATGAATCTTTATAATTATGTGCAGCAGGAGCGTTACATCCCTGCGGATACCAGTTGGCAGGAGCCGGAATAAAATTCCAGTTTTGCAAATCTGTAGAATGCCAGTAGCCATGTGAACGAGTGACAAACATATAATACTCACCACGAAATTCCACAACGGCAGGATCGGCTCCCGAACGATATGAGATATCCTTATCCGAATTGTAAATCATATACGTATAATCTACATTCAGCGGATTACAAAAAGTTTCCATACGGGTATTCTGAGCAAAAAGCGACAAAGTCAAAGCCGCACAAGAAATGGATAACAAAAGTGTATTCAGTTTCATAGCTATATAAATTTCGTTTCGCCAAAAGTAGATACATTTTTACGACTACCACTCATCGGCAACTACTACAAGAATACGTTTTCCTTGTTATCCAACCTATTTTTCACTACGTTTACCTTACGTATATCGTTATAAAACAAGGACTTAGGCAAGCATCAGTCTATCAGTCTATACGAATGAAAAACAGGAACTTAATAAAGAGTTCCATCGAAGTTAATCAAGAGTTCAGAGTCAGGCTCATCAAATTCCACATAAAAATAATCATTACGGTCCGACCAGTCAAAAAGTTTCACATCATCCACCTTTTTCCCTTTTGCTGCAATAGTTTCTCTAACAGCACGAGAAACAACCAAAGAAGAAGAATCCTGATAATCCTTCGTCACATCAAACTCAGAACGTATCCATTTTCCTCCCTGAGTGATATATGCCTGCGCTTCTACTTTATCGAGTACAATATGCTGCCCGTTTTCTGAATACGTTCCACTATATATAAATTCAGCTTCATAAGCACCGACCAATATTTCCCATTTGACATTTTTCACATCCGGATATTTTTGTTGAAAAGCATTTACAACCTCTTCAGATGGAGTAAGAGTTACATTTACATCATCCTTGCTGCATGAAGGGAGAACCAAGAACAATGCTGTCATCAGCATTACAAATGTGATTTTTAAAGTTTTCATAAAATCTTAATTTTTCAGGTTAGGTTCAGTTAGATAAAAATAATACAGACAACATCATACAAAAATCTTTTGTTCAAGCAATTAGAGTTTATTAAGTTTTCATCCTTTTTTCTACAACTCCAATCCACCCAAACGACAAATGTTGCATTTTTATTGCGCGGTTTTTCTGAAAAATCGTAACTTTGCGACATATATTTGGATTATAGTGTATGAAAGATACAAAACAGCAATTTGAACATGTGATTGCAATCTGTCGGGATTTGTTCGCGAAGAAGTTACACGATTATGGCGCTGCATGGCGTATAATGCGTCCTTCATCTGTAACCGATCAGATATTCATCAAAGCCAACCGTATTCGGAGTATCGAAATCAAAGGTGTCACACTGGTAAACGAAGGTATACGTCCGGAGTTCATTGCTATTGTAAACTATGGCATCATTGGGTTAATTCAGCTGGAACAAGGATATGCTGAAACTGATGATATGACCGAGCAACAGGCACTTGAGCAGTACGACAAGCATGCTAAAGCAGCATTAGAACTGATGCTTGCCAAGAACCATGATTATGATGAAGCATGGAGAAGCATGCGGATTACATCGTACACTGACCTGATTCTGATGAAAATCTATCGCACTAAGCAAATAGAAACCTTGAGTGGTAATACGCTGGTATCCGAAGGTATAGATGCCAACTATATGGATATGATAAATTACTCAGTATTCGCATTAATAAAACTGGAATTTGGAGAATAAACATTTACATAGAGCCATTTTTGTATGGGTAAGCATTTGCCGCTTTTTATTGGCAGGTGTTTTCATCTTTTCCGGATTCATAAAAGCCAATGATCCTTACGGAACAGCTTACAAAATACAGGATTATCTGGAAGCATGGGGATTCCAACACCTGATACCTGACGCATTCCCTTATCTGGGAGCAATGGCTATGGGTGTGTTCGAATTTGCCTTGGGATTTTACATGCTGTTCGGAATACACCGCAGAATAACCCCTACTCTCATGTTGGCTGTAATGTCTTTTATGACTCCACTTACTTTATGGCTTGCTATTGCTAATCCGATTTCAGATTGCGGTTGTTTTGGCGATGCCGTAAAACTGACAAACTGGGAAACATTCTGGAAAAATATCGTATTGCTTATTGCTGCCATTTCTGTATTCAAATGGAGAAAAACCGGAATCGTAAAGCTTGTCAGCGAGAAAGTGGACTGGCTGGTTGCCCTTTACGGAGTTGTATTTATTATCATATATACCCTATATTGCATACGTGAACTCCCGGTATTTGACTTTCGTCCTTACCATATCGGAGCTGACATACGTAAAGGAATGGAAATACCTGAAGGTGAAAAGCCTACAACCTATGAAACAACTTTCATCTATGCCAAAGACGGAGTAGAAAAAGAATTTACCATAGACAATTTCCCATCGGATACAACCTGGACATTCATTGATTCGAAAACTCGCATCAAGGAAAAAGGCTACGAACCTCCGATTCACGACTTCTCGATTATGTCGCAAGAAGACGGAACCGATCTGACTGATATGATTCTGGATGATGAAAGCTATACATTCCTGCTCGTAGCTCCTCACCTGAGAAATGCAGACGACAGCGATATCGATCTAATAAATGAAGTATACGACTACAGTCTGGAACATGGGTATAGATTCCTTTGTCTTACTGCTTCATCCGACGAAGACATTGCCATGTGGCAAGACAATACAGGAGCCGAATATCCGTTTGCCCTGACTGATGAAATTACACTAAAAACCATCATCCGTTCCAACCCGGGACTGGTATTGTTGAAAAAAGGAGTGGTTATCAACAAATGGAGCAATAACCAACTACCTGACGAATATATATTGAACAAGCCATTAAACCAGCTACCCATAGGAGAGCTGAATCCCAAGACTGCCAGTCATAAACTTATTGAGGTATTGGGATGGTTTGCAGACCCATTGATTTTCCTTACCTTATGCGATCTTGCCTGGCTGAGATGGCACAAGCGGAAAACCAAAAAAGAAAATGCCAATAAAGAAAACTAATTATATAAACCCTTTAAAATTTAAACAAAATGAGAAAAAACATTGTAGCAGGTAACTGGAAAATGAACAAGAACCTGCAAGAAGGTATTGCTTTGGCAAAAGAACTGAACGAAGTATTAACAGCAGACAAACCAAACTGCGATGTTATCATCTGTACTCCGTTCATCCACTTGGCTTCTGTAACTCCTATCGTTGACAAAAACATTATCGGCGTAGGTGCAGAAAACTGTGCAGACAAAGTATCAGGAGCTTACACTGGTGAAGTTTCTGCAGAAATGGTTGCTTCTACTGGAGCTCAGTACGTTATTTTGGGACACTCTGAACGTCGTGCTTACTACCACGAAACAGTTGAAATCCTGGAAGAAAAAGTTAAATTGGCTTTGGCAAACAACCTGAAACCAATCTTCTGTATCGGTGAAGTTCTGGAAGAACGCGAAGCTAACAAGCAGAATGAAGTAGTAGAAGCTCAGCTGGCTTCTGTATTCTCTCTGTCAGCAGAAGACTTTGGTAAAGTTATTTTGGCTTACGAACCAGTATGGGCTATCGGTACAGGTAAGACTGCTACTCCTGAACAGGCTCAGGAAATCCACGCTCATATCCGTTCTTTGGTTGCTGCTAAATATGGTCAGGAAGTTGCTGAAAACACTTCTATCCTTTACGGTGGTAGCTGCAAACCGTCAAACGCAAAAGAATTGTTCGCTAACCCAGACGTTGATGGTGGTTTGATCGGTGGAGCTGCATTGAAAGCTGCTGACTTCAAAGGTATCATCGATGCTTTTAAATAATTAAGCGAATTATAACTATTTATCACGGAAGGGCGTAATCTGTCTCTTCCGTGATATACTCTTATTCACATTCATAGAATATTCCGGTATGATAAAATTTTTATTAGCCTTTGTGTTCCTGTTTACAGCAAGCGTCGCAAACGCACAGCGAAACATCATAGAAAGTCTGCAAACCCGCCAGCCGGGAGAAGGAGTAGTCAGTGTACATCAGGACAGCTACATCACTTCTCTGATAGGATTGCGCTATGCAGGTAATGCAGCAAGCTCCGGAGCTCCCAAAACCTTAAAGGCAAGAGGCTTCCGCGTACAGGTATATGCAGGAAACAATTCACGAGTAGCACGGAATGAGGCAAATGCCATGGCCAATAAAGTCAAAAAAGAATTTCCCGATATGCCGGTATATACTTATTTTCAACCTCCCCGCTGGTTATGCCGCATCGGTGACTTTAAAAGTATAGAAGAAGCACACGTAGCCATGCGTAAATTAAAAGCAAGCGGTGAGTTTAAAGAAGTAGCAATCGTACGCGAACAAATTAATATACCCATTGAATAATGATTGATACGAATCTGATGAAATTCCCCGAAGAGAAAGTGCAGAAACTCATGTCGCACTATAAGGAAATACTTTCTTTATTGGGGGAAGATCCTGAACGTGAAGGTTTGCTTAAAACTCCAGAACGCGTAGCAAAAGCTATGCTGACTTTAACTCGTGGTTATGAAGTTGACCCTAAAGAGGTGCTGAGGGCTGCAAAATTCAAAGAAGAATACAGTCAGATGGTCATCGTAAAAGATATCGACTTCTTCTCCATGTGCGAGCACCACATGTTACCTTTCTACGGCAAGGTCCATGTAGCTTATATACCTAATGGATATATTACCGGGTTAAGCAAAATAGCACGAGTGGTAGATATATTCTCACACCGGCTTCAAGTGCAAGAACGCATGACTTTACAAATAAAGGAGTGCATACAGGAAACACTCAACCCATTAGGAGTAATGGTTGTGGTAGAAGCCAAACACATGTGTATGCAAATGAGAGGAGTAGAAAAACAAAACTCTGTAACTACAACTTCCGATTTTACCGGAGCATTCAATCAGGCTAAAACTCGGGAAGAATTTATGAATTTGATAGGCAGATAAAATATACATTCCTCCATAAATAGAAAATGATTTAGGTCAAGCCTCCGCGTGTAAAAAAGTCGTAACTTTGCACGCGGATTTTTTTATTATCTAGTGGAACAGGCAATTCAACAGACAAATATTCGTAAAGGACTTACCAAACTGGTTATCCCGATTTTCATTGAAACGTTATTGATAATGATGCTGGGAGCAGTAGATACAATCATGCTCAGCCAGTATTCAGACGAGAGTGTAGCTGCCGTAGGGGTAGTAAACCAGATAGTTATGTTTGCTTTCCTGGTATTCGAAGTTATCAATATCGGTACGTCCGTATTATGTTCTCAATATCTGGGAGCAAAAATGCAGAAGAACATGATACAAGTAGTAGGAGTTTCATTGCTCCTGAATCTTGTCGTAGGGGTTTTAATAAGTATCATCCTCCATTTCGGTGCCACCACGCTATTAGGATGGATGGGACTTCGGCCAGAATTGCTGAAATATGGTATCGGCTACATGGAAATTGTGGGTGCATTCGCTTTCTTTCAGGCAATATCACTCACGATCTCTGCATCGCTACGCAGTGCCAATAAAGCCATATATCCCATGCTGGTCACCGTGCTGGTTAATATCATGAATATAGTGGGAAACTACTCCCTGATATTCGGAAAGTTCGGTATGCCGGCACTTGGCGCTGAAGGAGCTGCAATATCTACCTCCGTAGCCCGGGGAGTAAGTATGATTGTACTATTCATTATCCTGTTCCGTAAACATATACCAAGTTTCCCGCTTGCATATTTCCGTCCTTTCCCGTGGATTGAGCTGAAGAATCTGCTGAAAGTAGGTTTGCCATCAGCAGGCGAAAACCTCTCCTACAGCTTCTCTCAGGTAGTAATTACTTATCTGATCAACATGCTGGGAAATAATGCACTGGCAACCCGCACTTACAGTGTAAACATTATTATGTTCGTTTATCTGTTTGCCATTGCAATGGCTCAGGGAGGAGCAATCAGCATCGGGCATCTGGTAGGACAAAAGAAAATACGTGCAGCCTATTTACTGGGAAAATATGTAATGCGGCTTTCCATACTGGTTTCGCTCGTTCTTTCATGTATCTGGGCAGCAGGAGGACATTTCATATTCAGCCTCCTGACAGACAATGAAGAAATTATCCGTCTGGGGGTGACAGTCATGATTATCGATGTAGTAGTAGAAATAGGACGCGCCGTAAACATCTACGCCACCAATGCGCTACGTTCGGCAGGTGACGTAAACTACCCCTTCTACATGGGATTTACCGTACAATGGACTGTTTCTGTCGGCTTCAGTTACCTGTTGGGCATCCACTGGGGATGGGGCCTTGCCGGCATGTGGTGTGCCTTCCTGCTCGACGAAAACATACGTGCCATTCTTTTCGTCAGACGCTGGAACAGTCTGAAATGGGCTAAGAAAGGATTCGTAAAATAAATATTACATTCCTCCTGCCAATCCTACATAGAACAGCACGATGCAAATCAGGTCGATGACGAGAGCTGTCACCGACCACTTTACAAACTGCCTGTTCTTTTTTACAGTACCATAAATGATACCGATGATGGAGGATACCAATATCCCCGCTGCCACTCCAAAAATTCCCTGTACAGCAAGACCGACAAGAATCAGGATAGCCATCGTTATCAGAATGTTATTTTTCATAATATTGAGTATTGAGAATGGAGATATTACATGCTTGCCTTAAAAGCTTTGATAATAGCCGAAGTAAATCCGTCGTGCTCCAGTGAATTGACTCCCTTGATGGTTATTCCACCCGGTGTTGTCACTTTTTCTATCTCAATCGCCGGATGTGTATGTTCATCGCGCAGAAGCAGACGTGCAGCACCATCCAATGTCTGAGCCACCATTTTCTTGGCTTCAGCCGGACGCAATCCTGCTTCCACACCCGCCTGCATGGCAGCTTGTACATACTTCATGACATACGCTATACCACACGAAGCGAGCGATGTAGCAGCGGCAAACTGCTTTTCTTCTATCAGCATGGCAAGTCCCATTTCATTAAAGACTCCCAGCATGGCTTCAGTCTGCTCCTCTGTAGCATTGCGACATGCAATCAAGGTCATACTGGCACGTTCGGCAATGGCTGTATTCGGAATAACGCGGAATATAGGCATTTCCGGATCAACGAAATGTGCCAGATCCTCGAATGTCAGTCCGACCGCTACCGAAACCAGTATCTGTGGCTGACGAAGACGCAAAGGTTTTAACACCTCTTCTACTTTCCACGGCTTGACAGCAACAATCACTACATCTGCATCAGCGGCATCCCTGTTATTGGAAGAAGTATGGATTTCAGGAAACTCAGCCTTCAGTTTTTCCAGTTTGGGTGTGCTGGGATTGGTTACTATAATGTCACTAGCTTTTACATAATGGCCCTGTGCCAGCCCGCGTGCAATAGCTCCGCCCATATTGCCGGCTCCGATAATCGCTACTTTCATATCTTGTTATCTGATTCTTCTTGATTAATAATAAACAGATTATTTCAACGGTTGTGACAACTCTTCGAGTGTTTTGCCTTCATAATAGCAAATAGCACGTTTAAAATCGGCCGGCAATTCTACCGGTTCCTTACTGGCTACATCATATCCTACCATAATGGTACGGCACTGGCATTTCAAGACACCACTCGCTTTATTGACCGCACGCTGAAGCAATGTAAAGCTCTTGTGTCCCAAATGTATCACCGAAGTATGGATAACCAAATCATCCGAGAAAAAAACCGGAGCCAGAAAATCGGCATTGATATTGGCAACCACAATACCTATGTGTTTCCAGTCTTTATCTCCGAACACATCACGCATATACGAGGTCTTCGCCAAATCGTATAGAGAGAAGTACGAAGAGTTATTCATATGACCATACTGATCGACATCACTGAAACGAATCTGCACCGGCAATGTATGCCTGAATTTCATATCATCTTCCATATCATTTGTTTTTATATAATCTCAAATATAAATCTTTTTTCCTGAAAACGCACAATAAAGGAAGATTATTTCTTACTTTTGCCCGTCGTAGAAATTAAAAAGAAAATTTAAACTTTACAATATGGAACAGAAATTCAAAAAGGAAACCCTGTGTGTACAGGCAGGATGGACTCCGAAAAAGGGAGAGCCCCGCGTACTGCCTATTTATCAAAGTACAACATTTAAATACGACACCAGCGAACAGATGGCAAAACTGTTTGACCTGGAAGAAAGCGGATACTTCTATACTCGTCTGCAAAATCCGACTAATGATGCCGTTGCTGCTAAAATTGCTGCACTGGAAGGTGGTGTAGCTGCTATGCTTACTTCGTCAGGACAGGCTGCCAATTTTTATGCAGTATTCAATATCTGTGAAGCAGGCGACCATTTTGTCTGCTCGTCAACAATCTACGGAGGTACGTTCAACCTCTTCGCCGTGACAATGAAAAAACTTGGCATAGAGTGTACATTTGTTGATGCCGATGCACCGGAAGAAGAAATCGAAAAAGCTTTCCGCCCGAACACCAAATGTTTGTTTGGCGAAACAATCTCAAATCCGAGCATTAATGTTCTGGATATCGAAAAATTTGCACGTATCGCTCACAAGCACGGAGTTCCTTTGATTGTTGACAATACGTTTGCCACACCTATCAACTGCCGTCCGTTCGAATGGGGAGCCGATATCGTAACACACTCTACTACCAAATACATGGACGGACACGCAACGTGTGTAGGCGGAGCTGTAGTAGACAGCGGTAATTTCGACTGGGAAGCACATGCTGATAAATTCCCCGGACTGACTCAGCCGGATGAATCTTATCACGGACTGACCTATACCAAAGCTTTCGGCAAAATGGCTTACATTACTAAAGCAACAGCACAGCTGATGCGTGATCTCGGTTCTATACAATCACCAGAAAATGCCTTCCTGCTGAATCTGGGACTGGAAACGCTGCATTTGCGCGTACCTCGTCATTGTGAAAACGCACAGAAGGTTGCCGAATGGTTGGAGGCTAATCCAAAGGTTAAATGGGTAAATTACTGCGGACTGAAGAGCAGCAAATACTATGAACTGGCTCAGAAATATATGCCAAACGGTTCATGCGGTGTTATTGCATTCGGATTGAAAGGCAGCCGTGAAGATGCTATCAAGTTCATGGATGAACTGAAACTGGCATGTATCGTGACACACGTTGCTGACGCACGTACCTGCGTGCTTCATCCGGCAAGTCATACTCACCGCCAGCTGACTGACGAACAGCTGATAGAAGCTGGAGTAGCTCCAGATCTGATTCGTTTATCAGTGGGTATCGAAAACGTAGATGATATCATTGCCGATCTGGAACAGGCTATGCAATGTATTTGATTTTCGGCAGATAGCCACATAAATAATCCTAGAGGTCGCTTCAGTATTCTCACCAAGTCTACTGGAGCGACTTTTTTGTAAGCATTCAATATCTTTGCTATTTTTTATATATAAATTCTCTCAACCTTGTTTATTCCACACCAGAAACAGGTATTGGAGATTCTTGCCCAATATTGTCAGAAAACAAGCTGAAGTTTTCCCGAAAACATCATGAAGTTTTTTTAAAATTCGTACAAACTACAGAAAGTTTTGTACAACAAATTAAGCAAATATCCAGAGTTTGCTGCACAATAGTTGTTTCACCTCTTACAGGCTTCATAGTAAGCGATATTCTAGCTTTCTGTCTTTCTTGGTTTTCTGTTTGTGTCATCTCAGCCCTTCATTGTAAACGATATTTTAGTTTTCTACAAGCTATTACAACATCTAAAGCACCTAACGGTGTATGATTGCATATAGACTGTATTTTTCAAGTATTTAATATCTGAAGGTTGTAGAATAGTCTCTCTTTCATTATATTTGTCCGCAAATCATCATTTTTTATTTATGACAACTCCCAAAGATTGGTATAATTCACGAATTAGCGAAACGACAAAAGAATTAATCCGAGTAAAAAAACATATTCTGCATATCAGTCTGCTGCGTATAGCATTTTTTCTGGCAGGAATAGCGGCTATCATTATCTTCTTTCACGACGGGACCTGGGTTCTGATCGGCGCTACATGTTGCACGTTTCTGCCTTTTCTAATCTTGATAAAGTTGCATAACCGGTTATTCGCACGGAAAGAGTGGCTGGAAACTCAATTGCAAATCAACCAGGAGGAGCTGAAAGGACTGGAAGGTGACTTTACGGATTTTGATGAAGGAAAAGAATTTGCCAATCCGGAACACCCGTACTCGTTCGATCTCGACTTATTCGGACGCCGCTCGCTGTTTCAAGCAATCAACCGTACATGTACGCATATTGGAAAAGAAACAATCGCCGGCTGGATGCAAGAGCACTTAACAGAAAAAGCATTAATAGAACGCCGCCAACAGGCTGTAAGGGATATGAGCGAAAGGCATGAGTTCCGTGAACAGTTTCGGATAATGGGAACAGTAAACCATGGAAAGATATCCGACGAAGAAGAAATACGCCGATGGAGTGAAAGTCCCTCAGATTTATTGCAAGCGACATGGGTAAAATTGGCATTATGGGGTGTACCTCTTATTAACATCGTATTGCTTGCAGGAGGACTGACAGGAATGTGCTCAATGAGCTGGTTCGGACTGGTATTTACGCTGTTTGTCATTATCAGCTTCGCTATTATCAAAAGAGCAACACTAGTACAGCAAGCATACGGCGAAAAACTGAAAACACTAAACAGTTATGCCAAACTGATTACATTAGCCCGTCAGGAAACATGGAAAGCAACCGAACTACAACAATTAATAGACCGGCTTAATATCGACGGACATTCACCAGCTGAAGCTCTGATGCAGCTCTCCAAAGAACTGGACAGGCTGGATCTTCGCAATAATCAATTACTTTATGTGATATTGGAAGGAAGTATTTTCTTTCAGCTACGACAGGTTGTCCGTATCGAGCGATGGAAGGAACGCTACGGACGCCATCTGATGAAATGGCTGGAAACTGTAGGCGAACTGGATGCTCTTTGTTCACTGGGTACTTTTGCATACAATCATCCGGAATACACTTATCCTTCTATTTCAAACAAACCTTTCCAGTTTGTGGCAACGGCTATGGGACATCCACTGATGTCTGCGGAGCAATGTGTGAAAAATGATGCCGTCATCCCATCCAGACCGTTCTTTTTAATTATAACAGGAGCTAACATGGCAGGAAAAAGCACATACCTGCGTACGATTGGCGTCAACTATCTGCTGGCATGTATCGGCTGTCCTGTTTGCTGTAAGCAATTGACCTTGTATCCTGCACAACTCATTACCAGCTTGCGCACATCCGATTCTCTTACTGATAATGAATCGTATTTCTTTGCCGAGCTCAAGCGATTGAAACGTATCATCGACTTACTGAATGAAGGAAAAGAATTGTTCATTATTTTAGATGAGATCCTAAAAGGAACAAACTCTGCAGACAAACAAAAAGGTTCACTCGATCTGATCCGTCAGTTCATGTATCTACAGGCAAATGGTATCATAGCTACACACGATCTTTTACTAGGCACACTGGCAGATCAGTTCCCGGAAAAAATACGCAATTACTGTTTCGAAGCAGATATAAAAGACAATGAACTCAGCTTCTCTTACAAATTACGGGAAGGTGTGGCACAAAATATGAACGCATGTTTCCTCATGAAGAAAATGGGTATCACGATACAAGACGAATAATGAGTATGAAAGATGTGAAAAGGGAAATTGGCTATCTTTTTCTCAAATAGATAATACGCTTGAAAACATAAGTCAAGAAAAAGATATATGCCACAATAAAAATGATTGTAAAGGCCTATACGCTCATCATTCCATGAAGATATACAAAAAGCTTTAACGCAGTAAAAATGCAATCAAAGCAAAAAAACAGCAAATCAGAGCTTGCACAAATATAAAATCAAATATTACTGTCCAACCAGCCATTCAAGCTAAAAATAACTATTAATATCAATATGGTATGCAATCATTTCTATAAGAAGAGAGAGGTATAAAAACAATTATTAGTATCCGATAAACATATTAAATAGATTAATTATCAGTGTCATTTTTACGGATTATCTCACTTATTAAAGCTGGCATTTAATTTCATGTATATCAATAAGTTCTTGATGACTCAATAAGTTTCATCAGACAGTGATGAAAAAATACTGAAAACCAGTCTATCGAATATGTTTACTATACACTAATAGCAAAAAGAGAAAAAACTCAATATATTTTCAAAAACATGACTGATTCTCATATCCTCCCATAAAAGGTTTTAGAAAAATATAGCATGATATACAAAGAAAAAAGCCGAAGTTCAAATGAACTCCGGCTTTTATTATATATAGCGTTTACAGAATTATTCAGCTTTAGGGGCTTCCTCTGTAGTAGCTTCTGCAGTTGCTTCAGCAGCAGGTGCTTCAGTTGCAGCAGATTTCTTAGAACGACGAGTACGAGTAGCTTTCTTAGCAGCTGTCTTAGCCATGTTCTCATTGTAATCTACCAATTCGATGAAACACATTTCTGCGTTATCACCCAAACGGTGACCAGTCTTGATAATACGAGTGTAACCACCCGGACGATCTGCAACCTTTACAGAGATTTCTTTGAACAGTTCAGTAACAGCGAACTTATCTTGCAAGTTGCTAAATACAACACGACGAGAATTTGTTGTGTCTTCTTTAGACTTTGTAATCAGAGGCTCAACGAACTTTTTCAAAGCTTTAGCCTTCGCAACAGTCGTAGTGATTCTTTTGTGCTTGATCAAAGAACATGCCATATTTGACAACATTGCATTTCTATGAGAAGCAGTACGACCTAAATGGTTGAATTTCTTATTATGTCTCATTTTTTATTCTTTATCTAATTTATACTTAGAAATATCTGTTCCAAACGACAGATTCAGACTCTCGAGCAAATCATCAAGCTCAGTGAGCGATTTCTTACCGAAGTTACGGAACTTCAACAGATCTGTCTTATTGAACTGAACCAAGTCACCAAGTGTTTCTACATCGGCAGCCTTCAAACAGTTCAAGGCACGAACTGACAAGTCCATATCAACCAATTTGGTCTTCAGCAACTGACGCATATGCAATACTTCTTCATCGAATTCTTCATTACCATCTGCATCTGAAGTTTCAAGAGTAATCTTTTCATCAGAGAACAACATGAAGTGATAAATCAATATTTTAGCAGCTTCTTTCAGTGCTTCCTTCGGGTGAATGGAACCATCCGTTGTAATTTCCAGAACCAACTTTTCATAGTCAGTTTTCTGTTCTACACGGTAGTTTTCTACCGCATATTTCACATTACGAATCGGAGTGTAAATAGAATCGATAGGAATTACATTCACATCGGTGCAGTATTCACGGTTTTCGTCAGCCGGAACATAACCACGACCTTTGTTGATTGTAAGATCTATCTGCATAGTTGCTTTTGAATCTAAATGGCAAATAACTAATTCAGGATTTAACACTTCAAATCCGGTCAAATACTTACCAATATCACCTGCCTTAAATTCAGTAGAATTCTCAACGGTAATGCTTACCTTTTCATTTTCGAATTCCTCAACTATTTGCTTGAATCGAACCTGCTTCAGATTCAAGATAATGTTAGTGACATCTTCCTTTACTCCCGGAACAGTTGCAAATTCGTGCTCAACACCTTCGATATGGATAGTGTTGATAGCATAACCTTCCAATGAAGAGAGAAGAATACGGCGTAAAGCATTACCTACGGTAATACCGAAACCGGGTTCAAGCGGACGGAATTCGAATTTTCCGAATTTGGAATCCGCTTCCAACATTAATACTTTATCAGGTTTTTGAAATGCTAATATCGCCATGAAATTAATTATTATTTAGAGTACAATTCAACGATTAAGTGTTCTTTTATGTTTTCAGGAATGTCTGCTCTTTCAGGCTTGTGCAACAACTTACCAGTCTTAGAGTTTTCATCCCATTCCAACCAAGGATATTTGCTGTGATTGAATCCAGCCAATGAGTTAGCAACAACTTCCAAAGACTTAGATTTTTCACGAACACCTACCAGCTGTCCAGGTTTTACAGAGTATGAAGGAATGTTTACAACCTGACCATCTACTGTAATGTGTTTGTGACCAACCAACTGACGAGCTGCAGCACGTGTAGGAGCAATACCCAAACGGAACACTACGTTATCAAGACGACATTCAAGACTCTGCAACAAGATTTCACCGGTAATACCGTTCATACTTGCAGCCTTTTCAAACATGTTACGGAACTGTTTTTCCAAAACTCCGTAAGTATATTTTGCTTTCTGTTTTTCAGCCAGCATGACACCATATTCTGATGTTTTTCTACGGCGAGTATTACCATGCTGTCCGGGAGGATAGTTTTTCTTAGATAAAACTTTATCTGCTCCAAAGATTGCTTCACCGAATTTACGTGCAATTCTAGTTTTTGGTCCAGTATATCTAGCCATTTTCTTACTTTTAAATTTAATTGTTATTAATGAACTTAATTTGTTGCAGCCGCGATTACAGAAAGGAATTGCAATCCATTATTTAACAAAATCAAGTTACATCTAAATAGGTTATCTTTATTATACTCTTCTTCTCTTAGGAGGACGACAACCGTTGTGAGGCAATGGAGTTACGTCGATAATTTCAGTAACTTCAATTCCAGCTCCGTGTACAGTTCTGATAGCAGACTCACGTCCGTTTCCAGGACCCTTAACGTAAGCTTTTACCTTTCTCAGGCCAAGATCGTACGCTACTTTAGCGCAATCTTGAGCAGCCATCTGTGCTGCATAAGGAGTGTTCTTCTTAGAACCTCTAAATCCCATCTTACCTGCAGAAGACCAAGAGATAATCTGGCCTTCACTATTAGCCAAAGAAACGATGATATTGTTGAATGAAGAATGAACATGCAACTGTCCATTAGCATCAACCTTCACATTTCTTTTTTTAGCTGCGACTGTTTTTTTTGCCATATTAACAATTATTATTTAGTAGCTTTTTTCTTATTTGCAACAGTTTTCTTTCTTCCCTTACGTGTACGAGCATTATTCTTTGTGCTCTGACCTCTTACGGGCAGACCTAAACGGTGACGAACACCACGATAGCAACCAATATCCATTAATCGCTTAATGTTCAACTGGATTTCTGAACGAAGATCACCTTCTACTTTATATTCAGCACCGATAATTTCACGAATCTTAGCAGCCTGATCATCAGTCCAATCCTTAACCTTCAGGTCACGATCAACACCTGCCTTGTCCAAAATCTTTGCTGAACTACTGCGTCCGATACCATATACGTATGTCAACGCAATCTCACCTCTCTTATTCTGAGGCAAATCTACACCAACTATTCTTATAGCCATATACTAAATTATTTTTTTTGCAAAAATAATAAATTATCCTTGACGTTGTTTATACTTAGGATTTTTCTTGTTAATAACATACAAACGGCCATTACGTCTTACGATCTTACATTCCGGCGTACGTTTCTTTAATGATGCTCTTACTTTCATATCTTATTTTCTTTTATTTATATCTAAAAACGATTCTTCCTTTGGACAAATCATAGGGTGACATCTCTACCCTTACCTTATCCCCCGGTAATATTTTAATGTAATGCATTCTCATTTTGCCGGAAATATGAGCAGTAATCTCATGTCCGTTTTCCAGCTCAACACGAAACATTGCATTTGACAATGCTTCAACGATAACTCCATCTTGTTCTATTGCGGATTGTTTTGCCATATTAAATTGCTTTATCTCCTAAAACCTGTTCTATAAATTCAAATGATGATAATATATCAGCTTTTCCTAAACCTACTGCAACGGTATGCTCAAAATGAGCAGCGAACTTGCGGTCACGGGTACGTATCGTCCAATTATCCTTTTCCATCAAAATTTGACGGTTGCCCAAAGTTATCATAGGCTCAATGGCAATACACATTCCTTTTTTCAGCATTGTGCCTGTCCCTCTCCTACCGTAATTGGGTACTTGAGGTTCTTCATGCATATCTTTGCCAATTCCATGACCGACAAACTCGCGGACCACTCCATAAGAACGACTCTCACAATGTTGCTGGACTGCAAAACCAATATCGCCCAGACGCTTCCCATGAACAGCGTTTTCAATTCCTTTATATAAGGCTTCTTTTGTAACTTTCAAAAGATTCAGGACATCCGGAGCTACTTCTCCTACACAAAATGTATAAGCAGAATCTCCACAAAAACCATTCATATATGTTCCACAGTCTACCGACACAATATCTCCGCCCTCCAGAGGCGTGTCATTTGGAATACCATGGACAACCTGATCATTCACTGAAGTACAAAGTGTACCTGGAAAAGGTGAACCATAAGGATTAGGAAATCCTTTGAAGGTTGGAATTGCTCCATGGTCACGGATAAATTCCTCAGCCACCTGGTCAAGTTGTTTCGTAGTAACTCCCGGCTTTATCAGCTTAGCAACTTCGGCCAGAGTTCTCCCAACAAGGAGATTACTCTGTCGAAGCAATTCTATTTCATCATCTGTTTTAAGAAATATCATTCGAGACGATTTTAATAAGCAGCTACATTTCCTGAACGCCCTTTAATTCTTCCAGAACTCAAAAGTCCATCATAGTGGCGCATCAACAGATGACTTTCAACTTGCTGCAGAGTATCAAGGACGACTCCAACAAGAATCAGCAGCGATGTACCTCCAAAGAATTGAGCGAACTCAGCTTGAACACCGAATACACCAGCAAATGCAGGCAAGATAGCAATAATAGCCAAAAAGATAGAACCAGGTAAAGTAATGCGTGACATGATAGTATCAATGTAATCAGCTGTACTTTTTCCCGGTTTAATACCCGGAATAAAACCATTATTTCTCTTCATATCTTCTGCCATCTGGTTTGGATTAATCGTAATGGCGGTATAGAAATAAGTAAATACAATAATTAGAATTGCAAATATCAAATTATACCAGAAGCCAGTATGGTCAATCAAAGCACCAGCTATACCACTTGCGGTTTCAGTATTAGAGAATCCAACAATCGTAATTGGAATAAACATGATAGCCTGAGCGAAGATAATCGGCATTACATTGGCAGCATTCACTTTTAACGGAATATACTGTCTTGCACCACCATATTGTTTATTTCCAACGATTCGCTTAGCATATTGTACAGGCACCTTACGCACGCCCTGAACCAACATAATTGCGGCTGCAATCACAGCCAGCAAACATACCAATTCGATAAGGAACATAATGATACCCCCTGCCCCCGGAGAAGCAAGACGAGAAACAAACTCGCCAGAGAACGATTGTGGAAGACGTGCAATGATACCCACCATAATGATTAATGAAATACCATTACCAATTCCCTTATCTGTAATTCTCTCACCAAGCCACAAAATGAACATACTACCCGCTGCCAAAATAATGGTAGAAGTAATAATAAAGAAAGTCCAATCTAATGAAGCATTAAGAGCTGGTCCAGCTTGCATTTTCAAGTTAATCAGATAAGAGGGAGCCTGAAAAATCAAGATTATAATAGTCAATATACGAGTATATTGATTAATCTTACGACGTCCACTTTCTCCTTCCCGCTGAAGTTTCTGGAAATACGGCACAGCAATAGCCAATAACTGAATCACGATGGATGCAGAGATATAAGGCATAATTCCCAATGCAAAGATTGATGCGTTAGAAAATGCACCACCAGAAAACATATTCAACAACGCAAGAAGCCCTTCACTTGTTTGTTCATGCAGCTTTGACAACATGTTGGGGTCAATACCTGGCAGAACCACGTACGAACCGAATCTGTAAATTGCAACAAACAATATAGTAATGAGGATCCGCTTTCTCAGATCCTCAATATTCCATATATTCTTTAATGTTTCAATAGATTTTCTCATTGAATCAGAGTTTTACTGCATTACCACCAACGGCTTCGATTGCAGCTACTGCACTCTTAGAGAAAGCATTTGCTTCCACATCAAGCTTAGTAGTTAAACTACCGTTACCAAGAACTTTCACTAACTGGTTAGCCGAAATGAAACCAGCTTCAATCAGCTCATTAACACCTACCTTAGTCAGATTGTTAGCTTCAGCCAACTTCTGAATAGCATCAAGGTTAATAGCCTTATATTCTACGCGATTGATGTTCTTAAAACCAAATTTCGGAACACGACGCTGAAGCGGCATCTGACCACCTTCAAATCCAATCTTCTTAGAATAACCAGATCTAGATTTAGCTCCTTTATGTCCTCTAGTAGAAGTACCACCTAAACCTGAACCAGCACCACGACCAATTCTTTTTCTTGTTTTGACAGAACCTTCTGCAGGACGCAAATTATTTAAATTCATATTGTAAATTCCTTTAATATTAACAATATATTACTTAACGATTGCAACCAGGTGTTTAACCTTTTCAATCATACCCAGAATTGAAGGAGTTTCTTCGTGCTCAACCACACGATTCAGTTTACGAAGTCCCAGTGCATCCAAAGTTCTCTTCTGATCAGCAGGAGCACCAATTCTACTTTTTACTTGCTTAATCTTAATAGTTGACATGTTTTTCCTCCTTATCCTCTAAATACTTTTTCCATACTTACACCTCTATTCTGAGCAACCATACGAGCATCTCTCATTTCGCTCAAAGCCAAGATAGTAGCTTTTACCAGATTGTGCGGGTTAGAAGAACCTTTTGACTTAGCCAAAACATCAGTAATACCAACACTCTCCAAAACAGCACGCATAGCGCCACCTGCTACTACTCCGGTACCCATAGAAGCGGGTTTAATAAACACCTCAGCACCACCAAATTTAGCAGATTGTTCGTGGGGAACAGTACCTTTCAAAACAGGTACACGGGTCAGATTCTTCTTAGCAGATTCTACACCCTTAGCGATAGCAGCAGTAACTTCACCTGCTTTACCAAGTCCCCAACCGATGATACCATCTTCGTTACCAACAACAACGATAGCAGAGAAACTGAAAGTTCTACCACCCTTTGTAACTTTAGTAACGCGGTTGATTGCAACCAATCTATCTTTTAATTCTATATCGTTAGTGATCTTAACTCTATTATTAACTGCCATAATTCTTTAAAATTTAAGTCCACCGTTACGAGCAGCATCAGCTACTTCTTTTACTCTCCCATGATACAAGTAACCATTACGGTCGAATACGACAGTCGTAATACCAGCTTCCTGAGCTTTCTTAGCGATCAGTTCACCAACTTTAGCAGCCTGTTCTTTTTTCGGCATTACTTCCATACCCAAAGAAGATGCAGCAGCCAATGTCTTACCGCTCAAGTCATCAATAACCTGAACATAGATTTGCTTGTTACTTCTAAACACACTCATACGCGGACGTTCAGCGGTACCTGAAATCTTATTGCGTACTCTATATTTAATCTTGATTCGTCTTTCTATTTTTGTTGTCATAATTGTACGATTTTATGTGAATTACTTAGCGCCAGCTGACTTACCAGACTTTCTACGAATTTCTTCACCAACAAACTTAATACCTTTTCCTTTGTAAGGTTCAGGCTTACGGAAAGAACGTATTTTTGAACAAACCAGACCGAGCAGCTGTTTGTCACAAGATTCCAATATAATAAGAGGGTTCTTATTTCTTTCAGATTTAGTTTCCACCTTGATTTCAGGAGGCAACTGCATAAAGATATTATGCGTATAACCCAAAGCGAAATCAATAATGTTACCATTGTTTGAAGCACGGTAACCAACACCGACAAGTTCCAACTCTTTCTTGTAACCTTCAGAAACACCGACAACCATGTTATGAATCAAAGCACGATACAAGCCATGGAATGCATGACGCTGCTTCAAGTTATCAAGCATAGCGTTTTCATTTTCTTTCAACACCACCTGGCCATCTGCAATCTCCACTTCAATAGCAGGATTAACAAACTGGCTCAACTCACCTTTCGGACCTTTAACGTTTACTACGTTATCCTTCAGAGTAACTGTTACTCCAGCAGGAATACTAACGGGCAATTTACCTATTCTTGACATAGCTTATCCTCCTACATTAATATACATAACAAAGAACTTCACCACCGATTTTCAAAGCAGCAGCTTCCTTGTCTGTCATCACACCTTTGGATGTAGATATAATAGCAATACCTAATCCGTTAATTACTCTCGGCATGTCTTTGTAGCCAGTATACTTACGCATACCCGGGGTAGATACTCTTTCAAGTTTCTTGATAGCATTAACTTTGTTAACTGCATCATACTTCAAAGCAACTTTGATAGTACCTTGAGGACCATCTTCTACAAATTTGTAGTTCAAAATGTAACCTTTGTCAAACAGGATTTTAGTAATTTCCTTTTTCAAGTTTGAAGCAGGTACTTCTACAACTCTGTGCTTAGCACTAATTGCATTTCTCAATCTTGTGAGATAATCTGCGATTGGATCTGTCATATTAATTGATTGTTAAATTAATCAGGACTACCCTGACAATATTTAAAAATAAAAGTATTTTACCAGCTTGCTTTTTTAACGCCCGGGATTAAACCGTTTGAAGCCATTTCACGGAATTGAATACGTGAAATACCGAACTGACGCATATAACCCTTAGGACGGCCAGTCAGTTTACAACGGTTGTGCAAGCGAATCGGATTTGCGTTCTTAGGAATAGCCTGCAATTTCTGAGCAGCTTCAAAAGCTTCAGCAGGATCTCCTGTATTTACAATTTTCTTCAACGCTGCACGTTTCTCAGCATATTTGGCTACCAGTTTAGCTCTTTTTACTTCGCGAGCCTTCATTGATTCTTTTGCCATATCTTATCAATCTTTTTTAGCGTTCTTAAACGGTAATCCGAATTCTTTCAATAAAGCATAACCTTCTTCGTCTGTTTCTGCAGATGTTACAAAGGTAATATTCATTCCAAGAATTTTAGTAATACTATCGATATTAATTTCAGGGAAAATAATTTGTTCCTGAACACCTAAAGTATAGTTACCTCTTCCGTCAAACTTGCTTTCGATTCCTTTGAAGTCACGAATACGTGGCAAAGCAACACGAACAAGTTTTTCCAAGAATTCATACATTCTTTCACGGCGCAAAGTTACCATCACACCGATAGGCATTTTCTTACGCAACTTGAAGTTCGCAATATCTTTACGAGAAACAGTTGCTACAGCTTTCTGACCAGTGATTGCTGTCAACTCATTGATAGCAACATCAATGATTTTCTTATCAGCTACAGCCATACCCAAACCTTGATTGATAACAATCTTTTTCAGTTTAGGAATCTGCATAGACGAAGTATACTGGAACTGATTCTTCAACGCAGGAGCAATACGCTCTGCATATTCTTTCTTAAGGCTTGCAGTGTTACTCATTATTAAATCTCCTCTCCTGATTTTTTAGCATAACGAACAAATGTTCTTCCATCAGAACTTTCTCTTCTACCAATACGTGTCGGTTTACCTGTTTTAGGATCTACCGGATTCAAGTTTGAGATGTGAATAGGAGCCTCCTGTTTCACAATACCTCCTTGAGGATTCTTTGCATTGGGTTTAGTGCTCTTAGATACCATGTTGATACCTTCTACCACTGCACGTCCTTCTTTAACAAGAACTTTCAACACGCGGCCAGTTTTACCCTTATCTTCACCAGAGTTTACGTAAACTGTATCGCCTTTTTTAATATGTAATTTACTCATTACTTAAATCTTTAACAAAATTAAAGTACTTCAGGTGCAAGTGAAACCACTTTCATGTTTGCATTACGCAACTCTCTTGCTACCGGGCCAAAAATACGACTTCCTCTAATTTCACCTGCGTTATTCAGCAACACGCAAGCATTATCATCAAAACGAATGTAAGAACCGTCAGCACGACGAATTTCTTTCTTAGTACGTACAATCAGGGCCTTAGATACTGCACCTTTTTTAATATCACTTGAGGGGATAACACTTTTTATTGAAACTACAATAACATCCCCAACAGAGGCGTAACGTCTCTTTGTTCCGCCTAAAACGCGGATACAAAGAGCTTCTTTCGCACCACTGTTGTCACACACTGTAAGTCTGGATTCTGCTTGTATCATAATTACTTAGCTCTTTCGATAACTTCAATCAATCTCCATCTCTTAGTTTTGCTCAAAGGACGAGTTTCCATGATACGAACAGTATCGCCAATCTGACAATCGTTCTTTTCGTCATGAGCATGGTATTTTTTCGTTTTAGAAACGAACTTACCATAAATAGGGTGTTTTTCTTTAAACTTAGCAGCAACAGTAATGGTCTTATCCATTTTGTTACTAATAACAACACCAGTTCTTTCTTTTCTTAAATTTCTAGCTTCCATGAGGACCATTATTATTTGTTAAGTTCTCTCTGACGCAATTCTGCTTTCATACGCGCAATTGTTCTGCGTAATGTCTTAATCTGTGCAGGATTTTCCAGCGGAGAGATCGAATGATTCAAAACCATTTGATTATAATTGGCAACTTCTGTTTGAATTCTTTCTGCCAATTCGTTGGTAGCTATTTCTCTAATTTCTGCAATCTTCATATCCATTAAGCATTTTGACTTGCGTCGTAATCACGTCTAACAATAAACTTAGTAGTAACAGGAAGTTTCTGTGCTGCAAGACGCAGAGCTTCTTTTGCTACTTCAAAAGATACACCTTCAACTTCGATCAAAATACGACCCGGAGTTACAGGAGCTACGAAACCTTCCGGAGAACCTTTACCTTTACCCATACGTACGTCAGCCGGTTTACGAGTAATAGGTTTATCCGGGAAAATGCGGATCCAAATCTGACCCTGACGCTGCATATATCTTGTTACAGCAATACGAGCAGCTTCAATCTGACGACCAGTGATCCATCTTGTCTGCAATGACTTGATACCAAATGAACCAAAAGCCAGCTGATGACCTCTCTGAGCATTACCTTTAGCGCTGCCTTTCTGCTGTCTTCTGAATTTTGTCTTTTTCGGTTGTAACATAATTCCTAAAATTCAAATTCGTTAGCGATTGTTGTTTTTCTTTCTGCGGAAATTTTTTCCACCATTGTTGGTATTACCACCACGGCTGCTTTCTTTGCTCTGAGTAAAGTTAGGAGCTAATTCACGCTTTCCATAAACTTCTCCACGGCAAATCCATACTTTGATACCCAGCAAACCAACTTTAGTCAATGCTTCTGCATGACAATAGTCGATGTCAGCACGGAAAGTATGCAACGGAGTACGTCCCTCTTTATACATTTCAGAACGCGCCATTTCAGCGCCATTCAAACGTCCAGAGATTAAAACCTTGATACCTTCAGCACCCATGCGCATTGTGTTAGCAATAGCCATCTTGATAGCGCGGCGGTAAGCGATTTTGCCTTCTACCTGGCGAGCGATATTGTTAGCAACAATCACAGCATCAAGTTCAGGTCTTTTCACCTCAAAAATGTTGATCTGGATATCTTTATCGGTGATCTTCTTCAACTCTTCTTTCAACTTGTCAACTTCCTGACCACCTTTACCAATGATAATACCCGGACGAGCAGTACATACAGTAATTGTCACCAATTTCAGAGTACGTTCAATAACGATTCTAGAAACGCTGGCTTTTGCAAGTCTGGCATTCAGATATTTACGAATTTTGCTGTCTTCCAACAAAGCGTCACCATAATTCTTGCCACCGTACCAGTTAGAATCCCATCCTCTAATAATTCCTAAACGGTTGCTTATCGGATTAACTTTCTGTCCCATCTACTCTTAATTTTTATCATTAGTATTCTTAGAATCAACGAACAAAGTCACGTGATTTGAACGTTTACGAATTCTGTAACCTCTACCCTGCGGAGCCGGTCTCATTCTTTTCAAGGTTGCTCCCCCGTCAACATAAATCTTAGTTACAAAAAGTTCGCCGTCTTCAGCTTTGCGTTCGTTTTTCTGTTCCCAGTTAGCAATAGCAGAGCGCAACAGTTTTTCCACTCTTGCAGAAGCTTCCTTTGAAGAAAACTTCAAAACACCAAGCGCTCTATTAACCTCCATACCGCGAATCATGTCAGCAACGAGGCGCATCTTACGCGGAGAGGTGGGCACATTTTGCAATTTAGCAAAATACATGGTTTTAAGGGCTTCTTTTCTTTTTTCAGCCGATATTTTTTTTCTTGCTCCCATTATTTATTACTTTTTATTTCAAATAAGTGTCCTGTTATTTTTTCTTGTTACCAGCATGACCACGGAAAGTACGAGTAGGAGCAAATTCTCCCAACTTATGTCCTACCATGTTTTCTGTAACGTAAACAGGAATAAATTTGTTTCCGTTATGAACTGCAATTGTATGCCCAACAAAATCAGGCGAAATCATTGAAGCTCTAGCCCATGTCTTAACAACTGATTTTTTGCCGCTTTCATTCATTGCGAGCACTTTGTTTTCCAGTTTTACATTAATATATGGACCTTTTTTTAATGAACGACTCATAAATTCTTAATTAATCAGTTGTTATTATTTTCTTCTTTCAATAATATACTTAGAAGACTGTTTCTTAGGTGCTCTTGTCTTCAAGCCCTTAGCATACAAGCCTGTACGTGATCTCGGGTGTCCTCCTGACTGACGTCCTTCACCACCACCCATCGGGTGATCAACAGGGTTCATAACAACACCACGGTTGTGAGGACGACGACCTAACCAACGAGAGCGACCTGCTTTACCTGAAGATTCCAGAGCGTGGTCTGAGTTACCAACGCTACCGATTGTAGCCTTACAAGCACTTAAAATCTGTCTTACTTCACCTGAAGGCAATTTGATAACACAATATTTACCTTCGCGAGAAGTCAACTGAGCAAAGTTACCAGCCGATCTTACTAAAGCAGCACCTTGACCCGGGCGCAATTCAATGTTGTGAATTACAGTACCCACAGGGATGTTTTCAAGCGGAAGTGCGTTACCAATCTCAGGCGCCGCATTCGCTCCAGACATCAAAGTACTACCTACTTGCAATCCATTAGGAGCAATAATATATCTTTTTTCTCCATCAGCATAGAATAACAATGCGATACGTGCCGAACGGTTTGGATCGTATTCGATTGTTTTTACAACTGCTGGAACACCGTCTTTATTTCTCTTGAAATCGATAATACGGAATTTTCTCTTATGACCGCCACCGATATAGCGCATTGTCATTTTACCTACGTGGTTACGACCACCAGTAGAACGCTTTCCATATACAAGAGATTTTTCTGGTACCGATGCAGTAATTTCTTCAAAAGTACCAATAATTTTGTGTCTCTGCCCCGGTGTAGTGGGCTTAAATTTACGTACTGCCATCTTTTATTTAAATATTGCTATAAAAATCAATAGTATCACCTTCTTTCAATGTAACAATCGCTTTTTTATAAGCGTTTGTACGTCCATTGATAAGACCTGATTTAGTATAACGACTCTTATTCTTTCCTGCGTAACGGATAGTGTTTACATCAATAACAGTCACGTTATACAAAGCTTCGATTTCGCTCTTAATTTCTAATTTGTTAGCTTCAGGACGAACAATAAATCCAAAGCGGTTGAACTTTTCAGATATTGCCGTCATCTTTTCTGTAACCAACGGTTTAATAATCATTCCCATATTACTTCAGCCTCCTTTAATTATTTAACTAAGGTTTCCTCGATAGCTTTCAGCGCGCCTTCTGTAACAACAAGCGTTTCTGCGTTCAATACTGTATATGTATTCAGCGCAGAAGCAATAGCTACATTGGTACGTTCCAAATTACGAGCTGACAAATATACGTTTTTATTTGCTTCCGGCAAAACCATAAGCAGCTTTTTACCAGCTACTTTTAGATTATTCACAACATTTACAAAATCTTTAGTCTTAGGAGCTTCAAATACGAAGTCTTCTACTACTACGATGTTGTTTGTCTGAGCCTTGTAAGACAAAGCAGACTTACGAGCCAAAGCCTTTACCTTCTTGTTCAATTTGAACCAGTAATCGCGCGGAGTAGGACCAAATACGCGAGCACCACCTACCAACAGCGGAGAGTTGATATCACCACGACGTGCACCACCACCACCTTTCTGACGGCCTAATTTACGAGTAGAACCACTGATTTCGCTTCTTTCTTTAGACTTGTGAGTTCCCTGGCGCTGATTAGCCATGTACTGTTTTACGTCAAGATAGATAGCGTGATCATTCGGAGTGATTCCGAAGATAGCTTCGTTCAAAGCAACCTTTCTTCCGGTATCTTCACCCTTAATATTTAATACGTTAACTTCCATTATTTCTCAATTATAACGATTGAACCTTTGCAACCCGGAACAGAACCCTTAATCAAAAGCAAGTTGTGTTCAGGAATTACCTTTAATACCTGTAAGTTTTGAGTAGTTACTCTGTCACCACCCATTTGACCACCCATGCGCATTCCTTTGAATACTTTTGCAGGGTAAGAACAAGCACCGATAGAACCCGGTTTACGAGCACGGTTGTGCTGACCGTGAGTAGTCTGACCTACACCACCAAATCCGTGACGTTTAACAACACCCTGGAAACCTTTACCTTTTGAGGTACCGATTACATCTACATAAGTTGCATCGTTAAACAATTCTACAGTGATAGTATCACCTAAATTCAATTCCTGTGAGAAATCTTTGAACTCGGCCAAGTGTCTCTTCGGAGTTACTCCAGCTTTCTTAAAGTGACCCATCAACGGTTTTGTAGTATGTTTTTCCTTTTTGTCCTGGAAACCTACCTGAACAGCTGCATAGCCATCTTTTTCTACACTCTTAATCTGAGTAACCACACAAGGACCAGCTTCGATAACAGTGCATGGTACATTTTTACCATCAGCACTGAAAACGGATGTCATTCCGATTTTCTTTCCTAATAATCCTGGCATTTCAGTTAAATTTTTAAATTATTAAACTTTAATTTCTACTTCTACCCCACTCGGTAATTCCAATTTCATCAAAGCGTCTACTGTCTTTGCAGTTGAGCTATAGATGTCAATCAGTCTCTTGTAAGAAGACAACTCAAACTGTTCACGTGACTTCTTGTTAACGAAAGTCGAACGGTTTACAGTAAAGATACGTTTGTGTGTAGGCAATGGAATAGGACCGCTAACGATAGCACCAGTAGCCTTCACTGTTTTTACAATCTTCTCAGCCGATTTGTCAACCAAGTTGTGATCGTAAGATTTCAGTTTAATTCTGATTTTCTGACTCATGTGTCTATTTAATAATTATATGTTTGAATGAGATGAAGCATGAGGGTTAAGAGTCATTCGCTAACCCTCATCGGCTTCAATCTTTTATTTTTATTATACCAAGTCTACGCGACCTTTCACTTCTTCCAGCACAGTCTTAGCAATAGAGCTAGAAACCTGTGCATGGTGATCATAAGTCATTGAAGAAGTAGCACGACCTGAAGTGATGGTACGCAAAGCTGTTACATAACCGAACATTTCAGCCAATGGAACCTGAGCCTTAACGATACGAGCACCTGAGCGGCTTGTCTCCATACCTTCTACCTGACCACGACGTTTATTCAAGTCACCGATAACGTCACCCATGTTTTCTTCCGGAGTTACAACTTCCAGTTTCATAATCGGTTCCATCAATACCGGAGCTGCTTTAGCACAAGCGTTCTTGTAAGCCTGGATAGCACAGATTTCGAATGACAACTGGTCAGAGTCAACCGGGTGGAATGAACCATCCTTCAACACAACCTTCAATGAGTCAAGCGGGAATCCAGCCAAAATACCATTCTTCATTGCAGTCTGGAAACCTTTCTGTACTGAAGGGATAAATTCCTTAGGTACGTTACCACCTTTCACTTCGTCAACGAACTGCAAACCACCTTGTTTAAAGTCTTCATCAACCGGACCTACAGTTACGATGATATCAGCAAACTTACCGCGACCACCTGACTGCTTCTTGTAAACTTCACGAAGTTCAACAGTCTTAGTGATAGCTTCCTTGTAGTTAACCTGAGGACGACCCTGGTTACATTCAACCTTGAACTCACGTTTCAAACGGTCGATAATGATATCCAAGTGAAGCTCACCCATACCAGAGATTACAGTCTGACCAGTCTGTTCGTCAGTCTTAACGGTGAAAGTCGGATCTTCTTCAGCCAACTTAGCCAAACCGTTAGAAAGCTTATCAAGGTCTTTCTGAGTCTTAGGTTCTACAGCGATACCGATAACCGGTTCCGGGAAATCCATTGATTCCAATACAATCGGAGCTGTTTCGTCACACAAAGTATCACCAGTACGGATATCTTTGAAACCTACACCTGCACCAATATCACCTGCACTAATTACCTCAACAGGGTTTTGCTTGTTTGAGTGCATCTGGAACAAACGAGAAACACGTTCTTTCTTTCCAGAGCGAGTATTGTAGATATAAGAACCAGCTTCAACCTTACCTGAGTAAACACGGAAGAAAGTCAAACGACCTACATAAGGGTCAGTTGCAATCTTAAATGCCAATGCAGAAGTCTTTTCGTCTTCATCCGGACGGCGATCTTCTTCAGCACCTGTGTCAGGGTTAGAACCCACGATATTCGGAGTATCCAATGGAGAAGGCAAGAATGCACAAACGTAATCCAACAGCGGCTGAACCCCTTTGTTCTTAAATGAAGAACCACAAAGCATCGGAACGATTTCCATCTTCAAAGTACCTGCACGCAAAGCTCTCATTACTTCTTCTTCTGTAATAGTAGAAGGATCATCGAAGTATTTTTCCATCAAAGCTTCATCGAATTCAGCTACTTTTTCCAACATCTTATCACGCCATTCTTGTGCTTCGTCTACCAAGTTAGCAGGAATTTCTTCTGTATCGTAGTCAGCTCCCATGGTTTCATCGTGCCACAAGATAGCTTTCATCTTGATCAAGTCGATTACACCCTTGAAGTTTTCTTCAGCACCGATAGGAATTTCAACCGGACAAGGATTAGCTCCCAAAACGTCCTTCATCTGGCGAACTACTTCATAGAAGTCAGCACCAGAACGGTCCATTTTGTTTACATAACCGATACGAGGTACATTATATTTATCAGCCTGACGCCATACAGTTTCTGACTGAGGTTCTACACCACCTACTGCACAGTAAGTAGCTACAGCACCATCAAGAACACGCAAAGAGCGTTCTACTTCAGCAGTAAAGTCCACGTGTCCCGGAGTGTCAATCAAGTTAATCTTAAATTTCTTGCCTGCATAGTTCCAGAATGTGGTAGTAGCAGCAGAGGTAATAGTAATACCGCGTTCCTGCTCCTGAGCCATCCAGTCCATTGTTGCAGAGCCATCATGAGTTTCACCGATTTTGTGAGTCAGACCTGTGTAGAACAAGATACGTTCAGAAGTTGTAGTCTTACCTGCGTCGATGTGCGCCATGATACCGATATTACGGGTCAAATGCAAATCTTGTTTAGCCATTTTTCCTTCTTATAAATTGATTAGTACTTGATTAGAATCTAAAGTGAGCAAATGCACGGTTAGCTTCAGCCATACGATGCATATCTTCTTTACGTTTGAATGCACCACCCTGTTCGTTATAAGCGTCCAAGATTTCAGCAGCCAATTTGTCAGCCATAGATTTACCACCGCGTTTACGAGCGAAAGCAATCATATTCTTCATTGAGATTGATTCTTTACGGTCAGGACGGATTTCAGTAGGAACCTGGAAAGTAGCACCACCGATACGGCGAGATTTAACTTCCAACTGCGGAGTTACATTTTCCAAAGCTTTTTTCCAAACTTCCAAAGCTGATTTTTCTTCACCCGGAAGCTTGTTTTCGATTGATTTCAGAGCATTGTAGAAGATTTCATAAGAAGTATTCTTCTTTCCATCATACATCAGATGGTTTACGAATTTAGAAACCTTCTGGTCATTGAATACCGGATCCGGAAGGATCACACGTTTTTTTGGTTTTGCTTTTCTCATTTTGTTTGATAATAATGTTTAGTTTGGGGCTGCATCTTTGTTTTCTTCAACGTCTCCTCCGAGACATTTACTCAACCTTAAAGCTTTTCCAACAAACCAAAACGAATTAATAAAGTTTTTCTGTAAGGATTGTACTCAGCGAGAAAGATTATTTCTTACCTTTTCCTGCCGGAGCTGCCTGTCCCGGTTTCGGGCGTTTAGCACCGTATTTAGAACGTCTTTGTGTACGACCAGCTACACCTGCGGTATCCAATGTACCACGAACAATGTGATAACGTACACCCGGAAGGTCTTTCACACGACCACCGCGAACCAATACGATTGAGTGTTCCTGCAAGTTGTGTCCTTCTCCCGGAATGTAAGAGTTCACTTCCTTAGAGTTTGTCAGACGCACACGAGCAACCTTACGCATTGCTGAGTTCGGCTTTTTCGGAGTTGTAGTGTAAACACGAACGCAAACACCACGTCTCTGAGGACATGAATCCAGCGCCGGAGATTTACTCTTCTCAACCAAAACCGTTCTTCCTTTTCTTACTAACTGTTGAATAGTAGGCATTTTGTTTGATTTTTAATTGTTATATATTTCGTTTATTGTTTTTTCCAATCCTTGTCGAAACTATACATTTCGGGCTGCAAAATTACAAATAACTTTTTAATCAGCAAAACCTTTTAAAAATAAAAAGGGCTGTTTGGAGCATCTATCCCACCAAACAGCCCTTTCAAGCCTCAATTTATATTTATTTAACAGTAATCCCTCTATAAATTCATAGAGAAAGACGATTAGGCTTCGCCTTTAAAGTCACTCAAGGGAGGAACAAAAGTTTTCCCGCCCGCATTCTGTTGCTCTTCCGGCATTCGAATCGGACCAAAGTTTTTTTCATACTTAGTCACGTTATCCTGCAAAGCATACATCAAGCGTTTGGCATGTTCCGGAGTCATTACAATACGCGACTGTACATTTGCCTTCGGCAACCCGGGCATGATACGGACAAAGTCAAGAACAAACTCCGAAGTTGAGTGAGTGATTATAGCAAGATTTGCATAAGTTCCTTGAGCCACTTCCTCCTTCAGTTCAATCTGAAGTTGGTTATTTTTGTTTTCGTTTTCCATAATGATTAACTTGTTTTATTGTGTCACTATTTTTTTGCAATGGCAAATGTAAAGAAAAAGTTGATATGTCAAAGCAAGATTGATATAAAAATTAACACCCCATCCCCCATTTATCAAAAAAGCAAAAGGAAAGCATCAAAAACAAGGTAAAACTCCAAAATTTCATCACCAACAAAAAGACACATCAACAAACAAAAAAAGCCGATTATGCCATTGCTGCTTTTGTCAATTATCAACAAACAGCAAAGCCATAACCGGATTATAAATCTAATAGAATCTACATAAGAATCACTTTATACTATTCAGCAGATCAAGCTTACCTTCATCCACCAGTTTCAACAGAAGTTCACCGAAAAGAGAGTTTTGCCATGCAAACCATGGTCTGGTAAAGTTTGCAGCATCATCTTTATGGAAAGATTCATGCATAAAACCTGTACCTGCATCTGTTGACATCAACATCTCTATACATTTTTTAATTTCCCTGTCATCTGTACTGGTAAACGCTTTCATCATTATGCTCATCGGCCATACCATATCATACCCTATATGCGGTCCACCTATTCCCTCTCCTGCTTTACCTTTAAAGAAGTAAGGGTTGTCCTCGCTCCATACGAAACGCCGAGTATTCTGATATACCGGATCAGAAAGTTTCACATCTCCAAGGTAAGGCATAGCCAACAGACTTGGCACATTTGCATCATCCATCAATAAATGATTTCCATTCCCGTCTACTTCAAAAGCATAGATTTTCCCGTATTTCGGATGATTATATACAGCATATTTCTTTAAGGCCTTTTCTACTTCATCAGCCAATGCCTTACACTGCAATGCCATCTTGCTTTCCCCATTCACCTCTGCCAGAATTTCCGCAGCCTTACGAAGCGATGACACGGCAAAAAAATTAGACGGAATAAGGAACTGAAAAGTTGTAGCATCATCCGAAGGTCTAAAAGAAGAAGCAATAAGGCCAACCGGTCTTACAGGATTTCCCCATCCACCGTTTGTCATAGTATCCAATGCACGTTCGGTCTTCCGCTGAAATCTGTAAGTGCCTTTTCCATCCATTCGCTGTTGGTCACGAAATGTAGCAAGAATCTTTTCCATCGCCTTCACCCACTGATGTCCAAACACACTGATATCACCCGTTACCTTCCAATACTGATAAGCTAAACGGATGGGGTAACACAATGAATCTATTTCCCATTTTCTTTCATGCACCTCTGGACGCATCTCCGTATCATCACTCATCCATTCACCGCCTGTGGGCCCGTCATTAAAAGCATTAGCATACGAATCAATACAGATACATTCCATCTGCCGGTTGATTACCCCAGCCAAGAGTTCTTTAAGTTTAGGATCTTCATTTGCCAATCTTATATAAGGCCATACCTGCGCTCCAGAGTCTCTTAGCCACATCGCATGGATATCACCCGTATATACAAATGTATCAGGACGGTTATCTGAGAAATAGCGAAAGTGAACTGTTGTATCAAGCGTATTGGGGAAGCAATTTGTAAACATCCAAGCAAGCTTTACATTACTCAAAAGTTCCTGCATCTGCTTTATCTTTTTTTCAACAGCTTCTGAGACAAATAGCCTTTTACTTATTTCAGGACGATTATCCTTCATTATTGCATCATTTTCACACACATGTTGTATTTCGAGGAAAGGAAGTGTCTCTGCATTCACAACGCCATAACTACTCCATCCTGCAATGAAAGATAAAATAATCATTTTCTTCATAATCTTGATTCTTATTTTTATTATTATAAGGTAATTTAAACTATCCAGTAAACCTGCAATCCTCTTTAAAACCAGCAGGCAGCATGTAATTTCTTTATCTTTCAAGTTTCGCAAGCTCATATCCATGCACAAGAAAACGAGGCAGTCAACATGAATGCTTGCGAAACTTCAAGCCTTATTTCTTTAATGTTTCCGAGAATGAATAAGGCGCATCTTTTTTTTCTATTCCGCGCTGCTTGTTCGGATAATCACTCATCTTGAACTCCAATGCCGTTCCATCTGTCAGTTGCTTGTGAGTAATATAATTATGTTTGTATTCATTGCCATTGATATATAGCTTTTGTATATACCGAGAAGAAGAACTGTTGTTTGGAGCAGAAATCATTACAGTCTTACCATTTTCCAAATGCAGCTTTGCAGAGCGAAACATTGGAGATCCCAGAACATATTGGTCGGATCCGGGGCAAACAGGATAAAAGCCCAAAGCAGAAAAAACATACCAAGCAGAAGTCTGCCCGTTGTCTTCATCTCCACAATATCCATCCGGATTAGCATTATACATTTTTTCCATCACTTCACGCACCCAGTATTGTGCCTTCCAAGGCTGTGCCGAATAATTATAAAGATAAATCATATGCTGTATAGGCTGATTTCCGTGTGCATAATTTCCCATATTCATTATCTGCATTTCACGTATTTCATGAATCACTCCCCCATAATAGCTATCATCAAAAACAGGAGGAAGAATAAATACAGAATCCAGCATTTCATTGAAAGAGTCTTTTCCCCCCATCAAATTAATCAGCCCCTGAGGATCATGAAATACAGACCAAGTATAATGCCAACTGTTGCCTTCTGTAAAAGCATCCCCCCACTTCAATGGATTGAAGGGCGACTGAAACTTACCGTCTTCATTTTTCCCGCGCATCAGTTTGTGTTCCGCATCAAACAAATTACGATAATTCAATGCCCGCTTCGCAAATGGAGCCAGTTCCTTTTCCGGTTTTCCCAATGCCAATCCTAACTGATAAATACACCAGTCATCATATGCATATTCCAAAGTGCGGGCTGCATTTTCCTTGATTCCTACATTATAAGGAACATATCCAAGTTTATTGTAATATTCATATCCTAAGCGCCCTGTTGAAGGAACGCTTGGATGAACATGTGCTGCACCATGTTTCACAGCTTCCCATAAAGTTTCTATATCATATCCCCGTAATCCTTTCATCCAGGCATCTGAGACCACAGAAGCAGAGTTATTTCCTACCATACAGCCACGATGACCCGGGCTTGCCCATTCTGGCAGAAAGCCACTTTCCTTATATGCGTTAGCCAATCCTTCTTGGATTCTCACATTCACAGAAGGATACATCAGGTTAAGGAAAGGAAACAGGCAGCGGAAAGTATCCCAAAATCCGGTATCCGTAAACATATATCCTGGCAAAACTTTACCGTTATACGGGCTATAATGCACAACCTCACCTTTAGCATCAATTTCATAGAAACTTCTTGGGAACAAAACCGAACGATATAAACAAGAATAAAATGTGCGCAACTTATCTGCATCATTATCTTCCACTTCTATACGCCCCAACACATCATTCCACTTTTCTTTAGCATCGCAAGCAACTTGCTCCAAAGTCCGGTCACCCAGTTCCCTCAAGTTCAGCTCAGCCTGTTCGAAACTAATAAACGAAGAAGCTACACTTACATTGACTTGCTCTCCACGGTAAGTCTCAAAACCGATAATTCCTCCCGCATGATTGGCTGAAGATTCTGTAGATGAAACATCTATTTTACCATCACCAACTGTAGCCACATAAGTAAAAGGCTTGTCAAACTTCAACACAAAATAATTTTTGAAATTTTCAGGCACGCCCCCATTGTTTTTAGTTGTATAACCGATAATTTTTCTTTCTGAAGGAATCACCTTGATATAGGAACCATTATCCAAAGCATCTACCACCACATAGGCATCTTTCGTCTTAGGGAAAGTAAAACGGAAAGCAGCTGCACGCTCTGTAGGAGAAAACTCTGTTATCACGTCGAAATCAGCCAGATAAACCTTATAGTAATAAGGAGTAGCAACCTCAGCCTTATGAGAAAACCAACTGGCACGCTCATCTTGATTGAAAACAACCTTTCCTGTAACAGGCATAATGGAAAACTGTCCATAGTCATTAATCCAAGGACTTGGCTGATGCGTCTGTTTAAATCCCCTTATTTTATCAGAATCATACGTATATGCCCATCCATCTCCCATCTTACCAGTCTGTGGAGTCCAAAAGTTCATTCCCCAAGGCAAGGCCACAGCCGGATAGGTGTTACCTGTTGAAAGAGCATGTTTTGACATGGTTCCTACAAGGGTACTTACATAGTCAACAGGAGTCTTTCCTTTAGCAGACAAATTGGTTCCACTTAATATCAAAGCAGAAACTATCAAAAAAAACAATCTATGTACTTTCATGAAAATATTTAATTTACAATTTACTTCTTAATTTCTTCACACTGTTACCTCCATCACTCTGCAAGCAATCTGTTTTCTAACATTCTGAGATAATAACCTCCTACTACCGAACGTGCTTTAAATCCCCGGTAATTAGGCTTATCCGTAAACACCCAGTCCGACATAGGTACCCTATCGATTGTTTCATTCATAAACTTATGCATCGGAGTCACAAATTTGCGGAACGTTGCCTGATCATCCGACAATGCAGCTGTCCACATAACCCAATCGGTTTTAGTATAAGTTTCACGGCTATCCAACGGCAAGCCATAAGTATTCATCTTGTTCAGATAATAAGCTATTTCAGTCTCTGCTATCTTAGGATCAAAGATATTCAAGCCTAACACCTTATCCCATACAAGATTATACTTTTGGCTCCATGTTCCCGGCTTATCGAAAGTCAAACGATAATGATCGCCATCATTGGCCATTGTTTCCCACTGAGAAGCCATCTCACATGCCTTTAATCTATAGCGCCCTGCCAGATCTTTCTTTCCAAGCATCTCAGCCAAGCGGCCATAAGAAGCAATCCCCAAAATAGCCTTTACCGACAGATTCGCATTATGAGCAAAATGACCGGCAAAATCATCTGTACAAAGCTGATTTTCCGGATCCAATCCGTTTTCAACTAAATAATCAGTCCATGCAGACAACACTTCCCAATGTTTGGCTGCATATTCAGCATTCCCTTCTACAGCAGCAATGGCAGCAGCCACAATTAGCATATTCGCACTTTCCTCCACTGGCATATCTCCACCATAAACCTGTCCGTTGGCTAAAGGATAAGTTCCTAAATCATGAGCAGCAAAAGGCTTATCGTGTTTCCCCGACTCGCTATAATAGAAAATACCATTCATCATTCCTTTCATCAAATCCGGATTATAGATAAGGAACAAAGGGGCAGAAGGATAGGTCAAGTCAACAGTATTAATGCATCCGTTGCTGTTGTTTTCTTTTGAAAGCCATAGCAAATCACCGTTGGGAGCCTCAACCAGTTTATGTGCAGCTATTGACTGGCGATATGCCAAAGCGCAGAGTTCAGCATATTCTTTTCCCCCTACATTCATTGCCTCTTTCATCAACTCTTTGTCAAAGGAATAACAGCGTTCTATCAGTTTGTCGTAATCATGATAGGCAGCCTGCAACTCAGCCTCTATCATCTTATCCCCCGATTTATTCCAATACGGACGAAGGTTTGTTCCGAAATATTGTATAGAATAGATATCATCGTATCCTATTAAAAGTTTATCGGAAACCTCCTTTACCTCACCATAATTCCGCACCAATGCCATGTTAGCCCCATCATTTTCTCCTTCACGGTTCTCTTGAGCAAAAGTTCCATCCACAAACGATTTACGTAACTGATCTGCATTTCCTACGTTACAAGTCGTATTCTTCTTGTCGCCTGCCAGATAGAAATAGCCCCAGTCTATACGAAGGTCATCACCTGATTTTGCCAGAACAGGCTGGTCTTTACTTCCGCTTTTCATAAATATCAAGCCTCCCTGTTCGTATATCTCACTCTCTGAAGGCTGATAAGGTTGGTCAAGAGCCCAACGAGGAGAAGCTTCAAAGTATAATTTCACATCGTGCTTCTTTCCGTCAAGAGAAAGAACATGGTAAGTGATATAATTAACCGGGCGGCTAACCAAAGACAGATCATCCAAGAACAACGGCGCAGAGAATGATAGTTTCAAGTCCACATTGCCACAAGTAAAAGAGTAATGTGTCTGAGTAGCCTGAACATCAACAGAAGTCTGAACCGCTGTTTGAGAAAATGAGGTTTCCAGATCTTTTGGAATCAGCAACCCGAAATCGAGCAACCCATTTCCAACCGGGTTGATACATTCTGCTGACAAGATATTTTCGCCTTGCTTCAAGGCTGCTTTAGCCTCATCAGATAGTTTTATCTGTTTGTTTTTATGGCAGGTTGAACCCGTGCTATGCACTTTTACACCATTTATATAAAATACGGCATCATCATCATTCGAGAACTCCAAATAAACCGGATACGATGCAAGATTCTGGTCGATATTAACGGAACGGCGAACCCAGATATTGCGGGTTCCCCACTGCGTCTTGGCAGTAGGCTCATTTTCTTGAGTTCCAAAAGCCCCCCTGAGCATTTTTCCAAGACGAATCATCATATTCTTTTGATGTCCAGTTACCGCGAGGTTTCTGTGTTGTATAACGTCCTTCCCAATCTCCTTGCAGCGATGTAGGAACAATAGGAAGCATCTCTTTGTCTTCCGTTCCCATAAACCGATAAGATACGCCATCTACCTTAATTACACCGATTAAAGGGAAATCCCTGCCGGTCCAATGCTTGACAGGGCTGTCATACAGATTATCGCTCATTGACCACGCGCTTGTGTAAGGATCTATTGTTACCAGCGGATAAGCAGGAGCACGTAAATCATTTTTAATAATCTCATAATTCTCCGTATCAGTTCCACAAGAGAACAAGAAAGGAGCTATTGATGCCAATAAAAGTAATTTCTTCATAAGTGTTTTTATAAATAAATAATACGATATTCTTTTGAGTAAATCACCACTCAAATCTCACATGTACCCCATTAGGATTATTTTCAAACTCAATTAAATAAGTATTGCTTGATTTATCCCAATTTTTAGCCTTGAAATCTTCCTTTCCGTCAATCCGGACGCTTCGAGGACAAGAAGGCAATAAGACACGCGAGATATTGGATGTCTCGGAAGGGCTTTTTGCTACATAAGCATAAAAATCTTTTCCTCTTTTTTCCTGCTCCTCCCGGCTTGCGGAAGCCAGTACCCGAGGCTGTTTTTTATTCTCAAGACGATTAATATCCAGAAGGAAGGCTTGTTCACCGGGACAAACCTGCTTAGCAGAAACAACCGGTAATGCAGGATCAAAAAGGTCAATCAGGCAACCTTCTACCACAAAAGGAGCCTCGCTCACACTTTCCTCAAGTACAGCAACCAAATCATAGGCACCACGCTCCAGATAAAAACTATTCTTAAATTTCAGATTTCCACCTTTTGCATTCTTCTCATACACCCGCGAAACAAGATTCAAGAATTTCTTATCGCCACCTTCCTGTATAATAAAGTCCTTCGGGTCAGTACGGACAACACAAACAGTACCTTTACCACATTTATATTCTCCTTCATCCACATCCGGAAGACCTAACATTTCAAACAAATGAGTGGAAGGAGTTGCATAATTATTTTCCCCAGTATTCCACCATTCCTTCACCGTTTGAAACGGATCTTTATCAGTACCGCTAAAAATCAACACACCCCCTTTTTTTACCCATTCAGCCAGATACTTATGCGCTTCAGGTTCCAGTGGTTTCATATTAGAATAAGTCATCAGCAGAACTTTTGTTTCTGCTAAAGTCTCCTTATATTTCAAATTCTCCATATGAACTGTTTTTACAGGTACTCCACGCTTCAATAAAGGCAATGCCAGACCATAAAAGTTTGCCAACTGAGGGTCTTCGTATCCATCGTGAATAGGGAAACGCTGAAACATCAAAGAGTTAGCCATTAAAACACTAATACCCTTATTACCCGTCAGCTGTTTATCCGACAGCGGCATCTTATTCAAGGCATTAATCATGACTTGCATCTGGGTAGAATAAAAACGAGGAATACGTTCTTTCTCTTCACAGTTGGCACAAGTACGGTAAAACCCTTCATAAATACGCTCCGGCCAAGGCATCACCTCATAATCAGCAATATGGGGATATAACAGCTGAGCAGTAAAAGTCGCCTGATAGTTCTTCTTATAATCTGCCCAGTCGCGTGGCCAATCTTCAATAGGATCGGTCAAAAAGAACATTTTACGGTCAGTGGGAGCTGTCATTGATTCCATTGATCCGTATTCCAGATAAGCATTTTCAAAGACACGCTCTTTCTTCTTTCCATCAAAATAGTTCGGCTCACGTGAAGTTCCGGTCCATACTTGAGCTATATAACCATCCACACACGGCAATGATGCCAGGCTGGCCTCAGGGCTTACAATTTGCCATTGTGAATAGTTAACCAGTGAATGAGTCGGTACATAGCATTTCACATCCATTCCCTTACTTTTTCCATATTCTTTGGCAAAAGAAAAGACCTCATTCAAGGCACGATAATAGAGATGGTATTTTAATTTATTAGCCAGATACGTATTTTCTGGAGATTCATGTTGGGGTCTCCAGTCAAATCCATAAAACTTCTTCCATTCTTTCTTGAAAGCACTGCTATATCCGGCTCTTGCCCAAAATTCGGGTTCTTCCATAAATATGGCATCCACCCCTGCATCAATAACCCTCTTTACATGCCTTTCCTTAATGTAGTTCAGGAAATTCTCAGAGGGGACAATATAGGGTACCATATGTCCGTGCCATATCGTATCTCCAGATATGGTTACCTGCCCCTCATCTAAATGAGACTTTCCGTCCCATTCCCCCGTAAAATAGTCCTGATATTCTCCCCAGGCAATTCCAGTCATGAAGTGCACTGTATAGCCTCTTTCTTTCCACGATTGAACCCTTTCTTCAAATGAAAGTTTCTTAGACCGATCAGAAGGATTACCACCCACTCCATATACCATAACTGCATCGGCACGGTTGTCTATCGTAGCCTTCCATTCTCTTGATGTCTGAAACGTGGTTTTTACTTTCTTATTGTTTTGCGCAACAACGGGTGAACAGACTGATAAAGCCAGTACGCCCAAAATAAGATTTTTATAGTCTGTTTTCATATTATTCTATCATTTCTACAGCAGATTAACAAATAAAAAACAGGTCCCTACCGGCAAGATAATAAAACAGAGCTGCTTCATTATCTTGCCGATAAAAGGCCATCAATCAATTAAGGTATAAGAACCTCTACTGGTTCACTGTAATTCCAGCGACGCACTCCACTACCCACAGGGGTATCATAATTTATACGAGCTGCTGCACGAATAAATACTTTTCTGCCTGAAGGAATATTGCCGATAGAGCTAATCTCTACAGGTTCACCGAACAAAGCATCAAAAGAATCTCCGGAATATTCAATTTTATTAGACCAGCGGTCATCTCTGGCACGATATCCCACTGTATTGGAATAACTTACAAAAAGCTGTACATCCGTTACATTAAGATATTCATCTTTCCAGTTACCCATTGGTTCTATTTTCTCACGGAAAATTTCCTCAGAAACTCCACGAGTTACACGTACCTTTGCATCAATAACCCCATTACTCACTTGAGGATCTCCTACAAACTCCACATTAAGGAAAGGTTGTACTTCAAATTTCAACTTAGTTGTACCCTCAATGATTGTATTTTGAGAATCATCAAACAACAGAGTGCCATCCAGATTTTCACGTACCAACGGAATAAAAGGTCCGTCAATACGAACATTATATTCTCCTTTAAATACTTTTGTGTTTTGGAAAGTCCCGTCCATCATACAATAGAAATCCGGGTTATGCTGTACATTATCTCCCCAGCTCAGTTCGGTCAGACGGACACGAATTCCTTCACTGCCCTGATCGGTAAGTACTCGTTTTCCTGTAGCTTCATCTACAACTTCTCCCCAAACTGTTTCTGCCGGTTCATCGTAGTTATCCATTTCAAACATTTTACATGATGAAAATAGGAACAAGGAGCATAACAAACTATATAATACTATTTTATTCATATCTTCTAAATTTATAAAGTTTATCTATTCGGCTGTTGATCAATCACAAGACTCTTTGAAACTTCTCCTGCTGGAATTGCAAAATAATAGTCAACAGGAGTATATCCAAACTGCTTTTCACTAACGTACTGGAAACGCACATCAAAGAACCATTTGTCATCCTTTGCCGAATAAAATGGATAAAGTCCCCGGAAACGATAATTCGTGTTATTACTGAACAGATTCTTATCGCGCTGGACACCCCAGAAACCATCTCTTCCTTCGAAGTGGTTTACACGCCAGCGACGCAAGTCCCATTTATTTTTATTTTCAAAAGCCAACTCTTTGCGGCGTTCCTTACGTACGATATCACGGCTGTCATTGGTTGCAGAAAGAGCGGCTGTCAGCATATTAGCTCCTGCACGCTCACGTATATCATTGATTGCTTTTGTTGCCACAGACAACATGTCAGAGCCATCGGGTGATGGAGCACCAGCCAAAGAAAGCTCTACGGCAGCTTCGGCTGCATTCAACAAAACCTCTGCATATCTCATCAAGATGAAAGGCTGTGCGCTGTTGCCCTCACGTGGTTCAAATGAAGGGTCCGGATTAAGCCACTTGCGTAATAACAATCCGGATATGGCAGACCCACCGTCGTCATAAAAAGGACCGTTGAATCCTGACGCAGTCATTGTCTTGCCGTTTCCCAAATCTACGATTTCCTGACCACTTTCAGGCTTAGGACTAAGCCACAGAGTCTTCGGCGTTTCTTTATAAGCATCCAAATGCTGATACTTGGTAGTAGCATTCGCATAAGAATAATCACTGAATAATGGTTTCACAGGGGTATTCCCGATATATACTCCCGCATAGATTTCTATTTCCTTCCCTTTAAACACATCACCAGGGAATATGACATAAGCCCGTAAGCGAGGTTCTGCATTTTTAAAGAAGTCCATAGGCTTGTTATACATAACATACGTACCACTTACATTTGAATTACCTGTTGTCACTTTAAGCGTGCCATCATCATAATGTTCAAAGCCATCAAACAATTCAACGAAATCAGCCGTAGGACAAGTTCCACAATTTAATGGTGCTTTAAACGTACGAGGCAAATTATACGAATCGAATGCATGCGTACTGGTAGGATATGCATACTCTTTCACATAGATATTTTCGGGACTATCAAGATCTGAAAACATATCTACCATATTCTGATACTGCGCTTCCGGGTCATTAGCCTGCCATTTTTTCTTATACAGGTCATAACCGCCATTTTTTATCACATCATTGGCAGCTTTATATGCTTCGGCGAAGTACTTCTTTGAAGCAGCCTCCCAAGTATTCTGGTCGAAGCCTATGACGCGTACGCCCGTTTTTGCCCCCAGCCCGGTAAGACGACCACTGACTGTTTCATTATACTTGGCCACACTACCAGCATACAACATTGCCTCCGATTTGAAAGCTTGTGCCACATACTTATTGCTGTAACCACTCTTCAGACTTTTGGGCATCATCAACTCAACCGCCTTATCATAATCAGCCAGAACCTGATTCCAGGTCTCTTCTTCGCTGGAACGAGGCACTTCCAACTCTCCATCTGCGGGATATTGCAACACTTTTGTTATTAATGGGATTCCTCCAAACCGACGCGCCATTGCATAAAATACAGTAGCACGCACATAATAAGCTTCTCCCAGATAATGATTATAAGTAACCTCGGCAAAAGAGTTCTTATACTGCGGTAGGTTTTCAATCAAATAATTCGCATCACGTATCAATTCGAATGCCCTGCCCCAATAAGGATTGTCCTCGCCAGTAAATGATTTACAAATACCATCTCTGTTTAAAGCTTCACCCGTTCCGTCAATACCGGTAGCATTGAGCCATCCGTTGAAGTTCAGGCCCCACTGTCCCAAATATTTAAAGTCCTCCCAAGGCATGTTACTATACATGCGAGCCATATATATATCCATGCCCGATTCATTTGAGAGTAATGATTCGGATGTAACAATATTTTTAGGATCAATATCCAAATCTACACACGAAGTAGCAAGTGTCAGACACAATGCTGCGGATATTAATTTATGTTTCATATTAATCATTTTTATGTTCATCGTATTTAGAAAGAAAGAGAAAGTCCCACTGTATATGTCTTATTCAAAGGATACATACGGCCCAGTTCATCATCGGGATGTTCCGGATCTACGAATTTGACTCCTGTGAAAGTAAGTAGATTATAGGCATTGGCATAAATTCTTAAACTGGCATTCGGTATTTGTTTCAGTTTAGGGAATGTATAACCTAATTCTATACTCTTCAAGCGCAGATAAGCAGTACTTACCCGATTAAACTCTGAATTATTTTTTGTCCAACGTCCTGTATAAGCATAATATCCCGGCAACCATTGAATGGATGGGTCATAAGGATCTGCTTTAGGATCTGCCGGATGCCAACGGTCAAGATATTGTTCTAGTACACCTCCACCATTTGTACCCCAGATTTCATGTAAAGGCTCCTTGTATTCCATAGAACCTAATGCAGATCCCTGCAGCAACATGCTGAAGTCAAAATTTCTCCACTGCACTCCGGCATTTAAACTGAACTGGAGCCATGGAGTCTGGTCAAAAGCAAAAGGATGCTCATCCTGACCGTTTATTTCACCGTCTCCATTCCAGTCTTCATATTTGTAATCTCCCGGCAAGACATCACGTTCTTTATATATCGGATAATTCCAAATATCATTCCAGCTGGTATAACGTCCAGCAGAAGTATAACCAAACTGTACACCCTGATAGCGATGAGTCAAGTTGTCATTGCGCCATCTGTCATAAGAGTTTGCCCAAGGGCCTTTTTCTGAAGCTGTAAGATGTTCATTACGCGTAATCGTGGCAATACCTTTCAAGTTATAGCTTACTTCACCAATCTTGTTCCGGTGAGAAAGCTCCAACTCCATACCGAACTGACGGTCACTGTCCTGATTCTCACGAGGGGCAGTTGCACCTACAATAGTAGGCAATATGCCCGAACGGCGTGCAAACAATCCGGAACGATGACGGTTAAAATAATCGAACGATACACCCAACATACCATTCCATGCCTCAAAATCAAATCCTACATCCAATGTCTTAGACTTAAACCAAGTGATTCCTTCATTAGGCAAAGCCATAGGAGAAGCAGCTGAAACAAACTTGTTTCCAAAGATGTAGCCCGGTGAATATTGATTGTAATCACCATTTGCCATATTTCCACTGGTAGCAGGATAGGTGTATCCCATTGCCCAGTCATAATTCAAGTCACCATCATCTCCCAAAATGCCATAGCTGACACGGAGTTTCAACATATTTACAAACTTAAGCGCATCGGTATCCTTGAAGAAAGGTTCTTCTGATACTCTCCAACCAGCAGATACAGAAGGGAAGAATCCCCATTGGTGACCTTTTGCAAATTTACTGGAACCATCATAGCGGAACTGAGCCTCAAACAAATAACGGTCGGCATAAGAATAGTTCAAACGTCCTATCAAGGCTTCGCTAGCCTGTTCATACAAATCATTACTTCCTGTATTCATGGCACCTACCTGACCTTCATCTACACCTGCCAGCAAATAAGGCATTGCAAATGCCAAATCACGATATGCATAAAAGTTGTCTCCATTGCGTTTTTGGAACTCCCATCCAATCATGGCTCCCACATTATGTACCTCCTTAAAGGTGCGGTTATAATTCAAGATGAACTGCCCCAACACTTGTGATTTATCATAAAATTCACGGCGCATGCTGCTGGGTGAGCTTTCTGTATATATCAATTGGTTATAAGAATCTGTCGTTTTATCATAAGCATATAAAGAATATTCTTTACGAAATGCTTCATTGTTATCCGAACGATAGTCATAACTAAACATTGCTTTTGCGGTCAAACCTTTCAACAGAGAGGTATATTCCCCAAAATCAACAGAAAGAGTGGCAGAAGACTGGAAATACTTTTGTCTGTACTTTTTATAACCTGAAATATCTGAGGTCATCATGGCAACTGTATTTCTCTGCATATCCAATCCATCGTAATTCAGCATGGTATTTTCCGGGTCTGCATACGCCGGGAACAGCACACCTTGCTTCCAGTAATTCTTAATAATTTCCGAAGAACTGGTGTAAGGGGTATGTCTTTCATCAGAGATACCACTTAAGTTCAAATCAAACTTTATACCTTTTACTATTTCCGTTGAAATATTAGAACGGACATTAAACTTATTATAATTCAAGTCTCCCGACTTAAAAATACCTTCTTGATAGAAATAGCCCATGCTGATATAGTATTTCGTCTTATCCGTACCACCCGAAATACTTAAATCATGCTGAGTCTGAGGAGCTGTCTTTGAGAAAATCAAATCATTCCAGTCAGTGGTACGGCGAGTTCCATTACGGAAAGCTTCAAAATCAGCATCGCTATAAACCAGATTACCTCCGTTTATATTGTTCATAGCCATTTCATTGTAAAGAGTCATTGTCCCATAAGGATCGGCCAGTTTAGGCATGCGCGATGGCTGCTGTATGGTATATGAGCCATTATAAGTAACCTCCGTCTTGCCTGAGTTTCCTTTTTTAGTTGTCACCAATACAACACCGTTTGCAGCACGCACCCCGTAAATAGCAGCCGAAGCATCCTTCAGCACAGAAATATCCTCAATATCGGAAGCATTCAAACGCTGAAAATCCTCCACCCCACGAGGTATTCCGTCAATAACGACCAATGGACTACCCATACCACGCACATCAAAACTATTGCTATAAGTTCCCGGCTCTGAACTCTTTTGCCACACGCGCAATCCGGGGATACGCCCGGTGAGCATATTCTGCGGGTTTTCACTTTTAGTTTTAATCAGATCCTGTCCTTTCACTCCTGAAACGGCACCGGTCAACGAACCTCTTCGCTGAGTACCATAACCAATTACGACTACTTCATCTATCATCTTGGTATCTGTAGTCATAATAATATCAATTACAGAGCGACCGTTCACTTTTTCTTCAACAGGTTTCAAACCTACGTAGCTGAAACAAAGCACACCATTTTCAGGGATATTGACCATATAACGCCCGTCAATATCTGTAATGACACCGGTACCTGTGTTCTTAACCTGTACAGCGGCACCAATAATCGGTTCGTTATTGCTGTCAATAACCACTCCCGATACAGAAATTGTTTTTTGAGCATACAGACCAGCAGGTACAAACATCAATAATAATGTCAGAACCACACAGGAAACTGTTTGCTGCAGTTGACTTAAATTCTTCATAGTTTATTCATTTATTGTTATCTATTCCATTCATAATCAGCCAACACGGCATATTCAGCAGCAAAAGCAAAGGTAAACATGCCCTCTACATTATTTTTTGTCCGTTCGCCTTTATGCCAACCCACCAAGAGATTTGTAGGAAGCATGTGCTCATGACAGAAATTCTCATAAGCATAATCCAGATTTTTCTGGAAAGCGGCCAAATAATCTGCTGCCTTTGGATAAACAGATAAGACATCCGAATAGCCCCGCATAAGTACACCGTTAAACCAATTATTGAAACCGCTGATTTCAAAAGAATAATATCCTTTCACTACCGCATCCGCTTTGGCAAAATAAACGAAGCTTTTATCAGACAACGCTATCATATCTTTACGATAAACCTCATCACCTGTAGCTTCAAACAAATCAGCTGCTCCAGATAGCATGGTTCCTGAATTATACGAAATAGCCGGTCCTACCCGATCGCGTAATTTTGTGTTATCACGGTATTTATTTCCGCTAATTTCAACATACTTGATGTCAGGAGAATCACAACCTCCCATCATGTCATCGTAAACACCTATTGCCGGGTTCATCAGATGTTCTTTCTGATAGTCATATACAGCTTTAGCAAAATTCAGATAATAGTCTGACTTCTTTTCCACACGCTGCTTTCTGCTATTATCTTCGGCAACATATCCGTAAGTAACTTCATCGGATTTGCCTTTGTAAAGTTCGTGAAGCCATACCAGCGAACTGATAAGCGGTCCATTGCTGCATGAGTGCTTAGTAACGTATCCAGGTCCCCAGGTAATTCCTCCGTTCTGTATTCCGTTTTCATCCAAGGTACAATCCCATCCGTCAAGGACATACGAAGTTAGATATTCTGCTTTTTCCAGGTATTTCTGCTCTCCGGTAAGCCGGTAAGACTCGATAAGCTCACGGATTAGCCACATCTGGTCATCGTAAACATTCTGCACTCCTTCAACCTCGGCAGCCCCTTTGCCTCTTCCTCTATTCACTCCATATATAGTCCACTCTTTGGTCTGGGTATATGAAGTCAATGTGTAAGTTCCCGCATAAAACTCCAGATTATTATACAGTTTTTCCAGAAAGCCTTTATAGCGATCAAAGTTTTCATCGTACAATGCAGAAGAGCCTTTTTCCTTGCCTTTTTTCATTGCTTTCATTGCTGCGTTTACCGCCTCAATAGAACTTGTATACATCCACACACTGGCAAGTTCGGTAGAATTTGTCTTTGTATAAGGATTATAATAGCGAGTCATGCTGGCACCTTCACCCGGGAAATAACATTCCATTGCATTGTCTATTATCTCAACCGCACGTGCAGCATTCTGCTCTGCAACTTTTTCCAGAAAGATTCCTTTATCTGTGTCGGACATTACCACATCATCAGAGCTACATGCACATGCTGCAAACGACAGCATTGAGGTCGTAACAAAAGTAAATAACATTTTCATTGATTATAGAATTTTATACTTTCTGCATTTCCTGTCATGCACTTCACTTAACCCGTTGATGTATGGTCGGAAATGCAGAAAGAGGTTCGTTTTTTTTATTAAAGATTAGTCTAAGGTTACACTATGCATCACCAGTTTATTCTCATCACCGTTCGCTTCGCCCTTATACACCCCTATGGCTATAACTACACGCTGACCGTTAAACTCAGATAAATCATACTGGAACAGAGCGTAACCATCCGGATTTCCGGCATTTCCATTCTCATGTTTGAATTTCCAGCAACCGTCAGCTGCAGCCGAAGCCTCCGCCGCTGTATTACGTACAGGAGTCAAATGCTTGACAACCGCATCCTCCGTAATAGCTGTTACCTTAAAGAAAGTATAGTTGCCGAAATTTCGTGTTCTGAATGAAAGCTGGTTCGAGCCTTCTGCAATCGCAAATTTGGCATAGAAATATGCTTGAGGCTTAGATGTACTTACCTGAGCATCTCCCCCTTTTGTTTTAATCAAGTAACCTTCAGAAGGAAAGACCTCGGGATCTTTCTGTACAGGCATAAACGACCATTCTGCACCGAAGTGTCCTGTTTCACGCCATGCTCTGTAAGCCTCTACATAATTATCACGATTTCCTGAAATCTGGCTGATTCCTGTAAATGAAGATTTCGTATGAGGCATTGTAGAACGTATCATTTCCTTTGTCAGTTCCCAACCTTCCAAATCTGTTATTCTTTCGCCTGGGAGCCAGCCCCATCCTTCTACTTTCTCTTTGGCAAAAGCGATACGGCGTAAAACCAACTGCTTCCAGTAATCGCCTGTCTGAATGCGGAACGTACCGATAGCAAGAATCACCTCTTTACCTACATAGTCGCTCAAATCAAAATCAATTGAAACATAGTTTTCAGATGCCAACTGCTTTATTCCTCCTATCAGCTGTGCATGGGGAGAAGGAGCAGATAAATCAACCACCTGCACCCCAAAATGAGTTGGATTAGCTGCATCGGCATTATGCGTACGAACTTGCAGAGTCATTATTTTGTTATCCTCAAGAATCTGCTTACTACCAAAAACGAATGAGTCAAACACCTCCATATCGGCTGGACTCTGTTGTTCGTCTCCAGTATTACGTATTTGCAGGGTTGTTCCTTCATTCTGCTCTTCCCAAGCTCCACGGAAATCCAAAGCACACATATAGTTGCAAGCCCAATCCCAATGAGGATAGTTTTCAGCATTACGTCCACCACGATATTCATTATAATACCATTTATCTGCAGCACGTAAATCATCAGCAGTAAGTCCCCGCAAGATTTCGGCAGCTCCCATACTTGCATCTACCGTTGCTACTCCATCTTGAAAATCGGATACTGCTACCTTTTTAGAAACTGAAGGGAAACCTTCTTTAGCAAAAGTCACAGTATAGTCTTCCAAAGTCAGATTCCGAATAGCATATGCTCCTGACTCATCAGTAAGAGCGGTTTGTGTAGGACTGATGCTGACAGTTACACCAGCCAACGGCACATTCCCCTGAGAAGCATTTATAACCATACCACGAATTTCTGCAGCGGCGTATTCTAAAACAGCCGAAAGATGTGCCATTCCTTCATCATTAAACTTATTTGCCACAACGGTTACGCTTGCTGTCTTATAATTATCTTTCTTAAATGTTATTATATGGGTACCTATTGAAATATTTTCGAGAGTGAATTCTCCCTGTGCATTTGTAACAGCAGTTGCTCCACCATCAGTAGCCGTCAATCCCGATTCATCAACCACGACACTGACCCCTTCAAGAGGAGAAGATGAAACATCAGTAATTATACCTGTAACCTTTCCATACAGCATTGACTCCGAATCAGAGGTATCATCTGAACAAGAGTAAGCCATAAAAACCATACATAGAAGCATGGTTATAAAACCGAATTTTTGCCTTTTTGTAAGTTTCATAGTTTAAATTTAATTTAATAAACACTCATACATAGCTAATGACCAAGCGCGCTTTATCAGATCATTAAAATTGATGTTGCAAAAGTTACATAACAGGGTTAATTTTAGGGTTAATTTCAGGTTAGACAAGCCATAAAAATACTAATCATCACCAAATTAACCGTGGATATGGATTAATTATCCAAAGAATACTGCTACATAACATGTTATAATTCTAAGCCAGACTACAACACACAGCCGGACACATAAAAAAAGTGGCATAACATAACTGTTACACCACTTCTCCTTTCACAAAACAAAAGATGAATCTATTCCACCATCTTAATACCAGAAGTCACTAAACGGGCGAGCATACTCTTTGCCGGTTTCTTTCAGATACTCTACCATAAACTGCTGATAAACCGCAATAGCCAGATTCTCGTGCTTCATATGGAAGTAAGACTGTATGCAGCAAGACAAAGCCTCTTCGTTAATGGGATCAATATTAAACTCCGCTTTAGCCAAACTCACTGCTGCCTGATAATCTTCACTCTCAAACGATTTTCTCATCTGCTCCAGCAAAACAACCTCAAGCTTACACTCCATTTCTTCCTTGGGCTGGTCAAATAAAGGTCCCTCTAAAAATGCCGCAAACTTCCCGCGGCTTATTATAGTTATAAATTCCTGCCGCAAGCCTTCTTCAAGGCTTCCTGAAACAAGCTTCATGCAGTGTAAAAAATCACAATAGAATGTCTCGGATATGACAAACCGAAAACAGCCCTTCTCATAAACCAGTTCGATGCCCGACAATTCATTCAGCAAAGTGCGCACATGATTCAAAGCAACTCCTCTTGAGTTCTTCACCTTATCCTTAGGCTTGTCCGGCCATAATCTGTCACTTAAATCCTTAGAAGAAATACCTCCGGAGGCACTATTATATAATATCAGGAAAAAAACCTGCCTTATACGCAGAGGGAACATATATGAAATGTCATGGCCTTTCTTATCGAAAACGGTAAATTCGCCAAAAAGATAAACAGCGTTACTCTGACATTTCAATAAATCCGGATAGTGTTTCACCACTGCAGGAGAGGAGACTTTTACCTCATCTTCGTTCTTACCTATTACCCTAATTTTAGTCTTGGCTTTTTTCTTCCACACCATCCACCCGCAAGCTCCGGAAAGTACCAATATGCATCCTGTAATAACAAGGAATGTAAAACCGGTCTTTTCATCTTTTGCGTAAACTGAACCTGAAACCGGAGGGCAGAGCAGAGAGTAAATGGTGAACCGAGAAGAAATATCATCTTTAGACTCTTGTACCGTTACAAACAGCCGCTTCCTTCGTTCGTTGTAATATAAATGCGCATTCGTTGTAATTTTATCTGATATGATAGGTATAGAGTCAGCCAAAACCCTATAACTTCCATCACGTATCGAAAAGTCATACAAATGCAGATAAGAATGGGAAACACTCTCACAGTATCTAAGCAAATAAAAAGCCGAATCGCCACGCAGCACCATGCCGCGTGCCGGTACCCTATCTGGCTCGCCTTCCAGTTCCCACAGTTTTTGAACTTGCTTCTTTATCAGGTCAACCTTATACAGGTCATGAAAATAATATCTACCCACGATCTGCTCGCCACTATCATTCCCCATTCCCCCGAAAATATAAGCCCACTGCTTTTCAGGAACATATCCGATTGCCGAGAAGTAACGCGGACAAATCCTGTCGCCCAACAACGACTGAACATGTTCCCACTTCAGATTGGCTGTAGCAGCTGTATCCAACTTCAAAGTCCAGAAGTCATTGCTGTAATGCATATTTCCAAACCCTCCGAAAAGTGTATAAGTCCTTTCTGAAGCGTCATAGAAAGAGTCATGATGATGTAACTGCATCTCAAGATGGTCTGTTCCTTCTACGCTCCATTCCAATGTCTTGAGGTCAAGACTTACTATGGAAATATCCTTATCATGTTCAGGGTCATGATATACTTCATACACATATAGTTTCTCTTTTGTGGTGTCAACGAATCCGTTAACAAGAAACAACTGCATCGGACAGCTTTCCTTAGTGGCTTTGGCACTAACCTCACCCGTCTCCACATGATAGGAAAAGATAGAATCGCAGTTAAAATAATAAAGTATATTCCTTTCAGAATCATAGCACGAACCTGCCTCGGAAGAAGAGTAAAACGAAGCCTCCTTTTTCCAATGAAACGCTTCATTTACAAGCCACTCCGGATTCTTGACACTTCCCATGCGCTTTCCTGAAGAATCATGAACGTTTTCACCTTCTACTTCATTTAAAGGGAACCGATAGATCTGTTTACCTGTAATAATCACATTATTTATTGCGATAGAAGGAATATCTATCATATGCCCACTGCGGCCAAAAACAATATCCGGTTTAAAACTCTCGGTCAGATAAACTCCTGTGCATATTTTTTCAGAATCGTGTACACGGAGCCTTACCTCGTTTTGTTTCAGATTAAATGTTATCTTAACTGTGAACCAGTGATTTTTTGTCATTTCTTCCTTGTTTACAGGCAAGGCAATTAACACGCTTTTCCCCTCTTGATTTAAACGAAACAATACGTCATCGCCACGCAAATCAAAAAACAGATTAAAAGTCTGGTCTGCCTTCTCTCCACTGATGTCCAAGACATAACCAATATCTACTGAAGGATAGAGAGCCATATCAAACTGCACTTCAAAAAAATCCTGATAAACCGGAGAGTTGTCATCAAATACGCTGTACGACGTCCGCTGATCTATAGGATAATTTGAGCCTCTAAACTTTAACCCATATGCTCCTGCTGAATTAAAGGATATGATAAACAATAATAGTATGATATATCTAAGGAAATACATTAAGCCGTTTTTTGAGTATTAAATTCATCTTTTTTTCTAATGACAAAAATAAAAAAAATAACCTTACGACAAGAGTTTTTTTTAAGTTATTACGTGAGTTCGGGATAAGAAAGTATCTTTAAAAGTTGGTAATCACCGAATTATTTTGTATATTTAAGTCTGACAAACAATTAATTACAAATTAACAACAATGATTAC
>OGRS01000063.1_pt1 | contig 108370 bp, 88 predicted proteins | sample 1553561 | NCBI WGS metagenome assembly OGRS01 (sample SAMEA2580103, study PRJEB22360) | human gut metagenome | biome: human gut; feature: human-associated habitat; material: faeces | place: Denmark | collected 2008/2010
TTCCTTGTTTTGGTTCAAGGTTACGAACGAGCACCGCGAGTTTCGCAATTACCTAATTATTATTTGTGATACTGAGGGGAGCTTTTTATATCATAGAAGATTATTCTGCAATGTTTCTGTGATGTAACAGTCTTTTGGACAGGATTCTTTCTTACGTATTCCTTGTTGGAATAATCCATGTGAAAAGAAGAATTGCGAAGGAAATAGGAAACGAACGGGTATAATTTGTGCAAATTGTTGGAAAATTTTTTAAACATACTTTAATATGAACGGAAAAGTCAGGAAAGGAAGAAAAATGAGAAAGAGACTTATCATCGGTATGAGTGGGGCTTCCGGAGCGCCCCTTACAATAGAATTGCTGAAACAACTGCAGCAGTATAAAGAAATAATAGAGATACATCTGATCGTGACAAAAGGTGCGGAAATGACGCTGGAACAGGAGACAGATTATACATTGGAACAGCTATATGCTCATGCGGACGAGGTACATGATTGAAACAATCTCAAACCCCCAGCAGAGCTGGTGGTACTGACTTCGGGAGATAATTATTATTGTGTAAATAATGAGAATGGAAAAGTATATTATTGGAGTTCAAGCGAAGATAGCTATTATTATATTGCTGAATCGATAGATGAATTTGCTTCTTTTTTTAGGTGATATCTGTTGTAAGGGTAATAAAACGGCTGCCAATCCGGTAAATATGTGAGATAACATATCAGTAGGTGAGGCAGCCATTTTACGTATATTTTTGCTACAACCCTAACGCAACTCAGCAATCCTGCTGACTGCCACGTAGATCTCCTGGATTTTGTACCAGGTTGGATAATCTACGATCCCTGTCTGGTCCAGACCGAAAATGCTCTGGAAAATCCTGACGGAATTTTGGGTCTCAGGTCCGTAAATTCCATCTACGGTGACAACAGGGACAGCTGGATAAGCTTCTGCGATTGTGTTTAACTGTTCCTGGATCTGCCTTACCTTATTTCCAGATGTACCGATATCCAGATCATATCCTGGCCAGGAGGCGGGGATGCCAGAGATTGCTTCCGCCACATTGATATACATATCATTTCCGTAAAAAGTCCGTAGGATTTCAATGGCAGAGTATCCCTGATCGCCCAGTGCCTTGCTTCCCCATTGTGTCATCCAGCCTCTGTTTCGGCATTGTACCTGTTTGCCGTCACAGTACTGAGTAAGGATTGGCTGACGTACATTTGGTCTGGAAAGATAATTCTCAAACAGTTCATCTACAATGCGGTCAATGCTGGCAAAGATATTCCTGCCATAGATCCATTTGTGATCATAGGCAGTGGAGGAAGTGATCGTAAAGTCATAACCTTTGTTCCGGTACCATTCCGTATAAACCCTGTTCAGAGTAAAAGACATGATAGCCAGAACATTTGCCCGGATGGTATCGTCGGGCCAGGTGGCATAGATTTCGCTGCTGGCTACATTTTTGATGTAATCTTTGTAGCGTACATAATAATTGCCTGCAGCGGAATCGTTGACAGGCCCATCGTGTACCACTATATATTCAGGGACAACGACCTTGCTTAATACGATTTCGCCGTTTTCGTTTATTGGTTTTATCTCGGCTTCTTCGATTTTGGGAGGATATTCATAGAACAACGTATGCGGAGGAATTACAATTCTCTGGAAAGTTTCGCCGGATTCCATGACATTCAGCGTTGTTGGCTGTCTGGATAAAGTATCTGCTAATACCTGGCTTCCTGCGATTTCTTTGGGTTCAAAGCCTTCTGCTTCGATCTGAATGGTATATTCTGAGTATGGCTGCTGTTCAACCGGTTCCATACTGTATTCCAGAGGTGGAGTCTTAAGTTCAATGACAGGAGTGCGTCCGGAGGAATCTGTTGTCACTTCTTCAATGGTACTGTCGGGTGCTCCTGTGTAGGAGATTCTGACGCGTGCGTTTTCTATGGGACGATTGTTCAGCCGGTCTGATACGGTAACCTGATATTGTCCTGTATCTATATTTTCCTGCTGCATCTGCATATGATAAAAAGCCATACAAGCTCCTGTAGATAATGTTTTCCTGATAAATTATGCAGGGGACCGGAAAATGGTTACCTGAGAAAAGAATTATTGCAGAAAAAAAGAATAAAAAAATAAGGCACCATGACTTCTCATAGTTCCTCATTCTTTAAATGCGGAAGATGGGACTTGAACCCACACGAGCGCAATGCTCACAAGATCCTTAGTCTTGCTCGTCTGCCAGTTCCGACACTTCCGCATATCGCATTTCTCTGGGATTCTTTTGCTCTCCCTCGCGACAAGTGATACTATATCAAATGTAAAAGCTAATGTCAACACCTTTTTGAAAAAAATATAAAAAAATTTCAATTTTTTTTTGAAAAAAAGAGGAATTTGAAATTTTATGTAGAATATAATTAATAAGAGGTATTTTGTCAGCTTGTGGAGGTATCGCTTATGAATATCAGAGAAAGCATGGAACAGCGTGAACAAAAGATGCTCAGTCCTTATGCTGCTTTGAGTCTTTGTTCCAGAGGCAGAGAGCGGCAGGAGGAAGAATGCGATGTACGGACTGTCTATCAGAGAGACAGGGACAGGATCCTTCATAGTAAAGCTTTTCGCAGGATGAAGGATAAGACACAGGTTTTTGTGGCGCCCCAGGGTGACCATTACAGGACCAGACTGACACATACTCTTGAGGTATCACAGATTGCCAGAACAATAGCGAAGGCACTGAGACTGAATGAAGATCTTGTAGAAGCGATCGCACTTGGACATGACCTGGGACATACTCCTTTTGGACATGCAGGTGAGAGGGCTCTTGATGCAGTGAATCCGGATGGCTTTGCCCACTATAAACAGAGCGTCAGGGTTGCACAGATACTGGAGAAGAACGGCGAAGGGTTGAATCTCACATGGGAGGTCCGGGATGGTATCCTGAATCACAGAACCAGTGGGAATCCGTCTACTCTCGAAGGACAGGTAGTAAGACTTTCGGACAAGATCGCCTATATTCATCATGATATGGATGATGCACAGCGGGCGGGGATTATTTCTGAGGATGATATTCCGGTCACGCTTCGGATGCTGCTCGGTTATACAACCAGAGAGCGGCTCAATACATTTGTTCATGATGTGATAGAGAACAGTCTTGCGCAGGATACCATAAAGATGTCAGCAGAGATCTACGAGGCAATGATGGATCTGCGGGCTCTCATGTTTCAGAATGTATATGAGAATCCGGCAGCCCATAAGGAAGAGGAAAAGGTAGTGAAGATGCTGACGGAGTTATATGAATATTATGTCGAACACCCGGAAGCAATGTCAACAGAATACAGGGAGCTGATCGTGCGTGGAGAGAAGAAGGAACAGGCAGTATGTGACTATCTCTCAGGAATGACAGACCAGTATTCTATAAGGAAATTCCGGGAGATTTACATACCAAAAGCATGGGAAGTCTATTAATCGATCAAGAAGGAGGACGAAGCATGCGTTATTCAGACGATATCATTGAAGAAGTCAGGATGAAGAATGATATTGTAGATGTTGTATCCCAGTATGTGAAGCTGAACAAAAGAGGAAGTACCTATTTCGGGCTGTGTCCGTTCCATAATGAGAAAACGCCCTCTTTTTCGGTAACACCGGCGAAGCAGATGTATTACTGTTTCGGATGCGGAGCAGGCGGGAATGTATTTAATTTTGTGATGGAATATGAGAATTATACCTTTGGGGAGGCACTGAAGCATCTGGCAGACAGGGCAGGGGTGCAGCTTCCGAAGATTGAATATTCCGGAGAAGCAAAGAAGAAAGCAGAACGTCGGGCTGCCCTTCTGGAGATCAATAAGCTTGCAGCAGGATATTTCTATTATCAGCTGCGTCGAGAGAGTGGCAGACAGGCACATGAATATCTGACAGGCAGAGGACTCAGTGAGGAGACGATCAGGAAGTTTGGCCTGGGATATTCGGATAAGTACAGTGACGATTTGTACAAATATCTGAAGTCAAAGAATTACAGTGACGAACTGCTGCGGGATTCCGGCCTGTTCAATGTGGATGAACGCAGGGGAATGTATGATAAGTTCTGGAACAGAGTTATTTTCCCGATCATGGATGTGAATAACCGCGTGATCGGATTTGGAGGCAGAGTGATGGGTGACGGAAAGCCGAAGTACCTGAACTCGCCGGAGACTACGATCTTTGATAAAAGCCGGAATTTGTACGGGCTGAATGTTGCAAGAACCACGAGAAAAAATTATCTGATCCTGTGTGAAGGATATATGGATGTGATATCCATGCATCAGGCAGGGTTTACCAATGCGGTGGCATCGCTGGGAACGGCACTTACTTCCGGACATGCAAGTCTGCTGAAGCGTTACACTCAGGAGGTATTGCTTCTGTATGACAGTGATGATGCAGGCGTGAGGGCTGCACTTCGTGCCATTCCGATCCTGAGGGAAGCAGGTGTTTCTTCGAGGGTGGTAAATCTTAAGCCGCATAAAGATCCGGATGAATTTATCAAGGCACTTGGAGCGGAAGAGTTTGAGAAACGTCTGGAGCAGGCTATGGACAGCTTTATGTTCCGCGTACATATGGCAGAGCGGGAATTTCCAATGGAGGAACCCCAGGGACAGAACCGTTTCTTTGAGCGGTGTGCGCAGATGCTTCTGGAGCTTTCCGATGAACTGGAGAGAAATCTTTATATAGAAGCAATCGTAAAGGATTACAGAAGCAGTGGAATCAGTGTGGAGAATCTGAAAAAGAGAGTCGGAGCTCTTGCAATGAAGGGAACTCCGGCAGAGCAGAGAATTCAGCCTAAACCTGTGGGAGCAGGTCAGCAAAAGAAGAAGGAGAGTGCAGCAGAGAAAGCACAGAAGCTGATGCTTACCTGGCTGGTAACTTATCCGGGCATATTTGACACAGTGGAAAAATATATCCAGCCTTCAGATTTCGTGGTTCCTCTGTACAGGCAGGTGGCAGAGATGCTTTACCGGCAGCACAGGGATGGCGATGTGAATCCTGCAAGGCTTATGAATGCTTTCATTGACAGTGAAGAGCAGAGAGAGGTTTCATCCCTTTTTAATGCAACGATCCATCTGGAGACTCCGGAGGAACAGAACCGGGCTTTCTCGGATGCTGTGATCAGGATTAAGGATGAGAGTCTGAAAGAGAGAAACAGAACCTGGGATCCCACAGATATACAGGGACTGCAGGAACTTGTAAAAGCAAAGAAAGAACTGGAAGAGCTTGGAAGAAAGCGGCAGCAGCTGCATATTTCTTTCGAATAAGGATAAAATATAAACACTATATGGAGGTATAGAGCACATATGGAAATGAATATGGGTAAATTCAGTGAAAAACTGGTAGAACTTCTGGAGCTTGCCAAGAAGAAAAAGAATGTACTGGAATACCAGGAAATCAATGACTTCTTTAAGGACCAGCCACTGGGAGTTGAACAGATGGAGAAAGTATTTGACTTTCTGGAAGCCAGTGGAGTGGATGTGCTTAGGATTACAGACAGTAATGCAGATGATATGATCCTGGATGATGACGATGCAGACATTGATAAGCTGGATGAAGAAGAGATTGAGCTTGACAAGATCGATCTTTCTGTTCCTGAAGGTGTAAGCATCGAGGATCCGGTACGTATGTATCTGAAGGAAATTGGTAAGGTTCCGCTTCTTTCAGCAGAAGAGGAAATCGAACTTGCAAAGAGAATGGAGAATGGGGATGAGGCTGCCAAGAAGCGTCTGGCAGAAGCGAACCTTCGTCTTGTTGTCAGCATTGCAAAAAGATATGTGGGACGTGGAATGCTTTTCCTTGACCTGATCCAGGAAGGTAACTTAGGTCTGATCAAAGCGGTTGAGAAATTTGATTACCGCAAGGGTTATAAATTCAGTACCTATGCTACATGGTGGATCCGTCAGGCAATCACCAGAGCAATCGCAGACCAGGCACGTACCATCCGTATTCCGGTGCATATGGTTGAGACTATTAACAAACTGATCCGCGTTTCCCGTCAGTTACTGCAGGAGCTTGGACGTGAACCTACGCCGGAAGAAATTGCAAAAGAGATGGATATGTCTGTAGATCGTGTACGTGAGATCCTTAAGATCTCCCAGGAGCCAGTATCTCTGGAGACACCTATCGGTGAGGAAGAGGACAGCCACCTTGGAGACTTTATCCAGGATGACAATGTACCTGTACCTGCAGATGCAGCAGCATTTACTTTGCTGAAAGAGCAGCTGGTAGAGGTTCTGAGCACACTGACAGACAGAGAGCAGAAAGTTTTACGCCTGCGTTTTGGTCTGGACGATGGACGTGCCAGAACTCTGGAGGAAGTTGGTAAGGAATTTAATGTAACAAGAGAACGTATCCGTCAGATTGAGGCAAAGGCGCTCCGCAAGCTTCGTCATCCGAGCCGCAGCCGTAAACTGAAGGATTATCTGGACTAAGGAGCCTGTTATGCAGCTTTCATTACGTTTGTCTGCAATAGCAGGCCTGGTGACCAGGGGAAACAGACTTGTGGATGTGGGATGCGATCATGGATACCTGCCGGTTTCGCTTTATTTGGATGGAAAGATTCCGGGTGCGATTGCCATGGATGTAAGAAAAGGTCCGTTGTCCAGAGCGCAGGAACATATTTCTCAGTATGGACTGGATGCATACATAGAAACCCGGCTTTCGGACGGACTTGAGGCTTTGAAACCGGGAGAGGGTGACACTCTTGTGATCGCAGGAATGGGCGGTCCTCTCATGGAGAGGATTCTTACTGACGGGGCAGAGGTCAGGGAGAGCTTTCAGGAAATGATCCTGCAGCCTCAGTCAGATATCCCCCATTTCCGCAGATTTGTCAGAAAAATCGGCTGGCAGATCACAGAGGAGGAGATGGTTCTGGAGGATGGCAAGTTTTATCCTATGATGAAGGTAATTCATGGAGAAAAGATGCATATTTCAGAGGATACTCCTTATACTTTAGATGAGTGGTTTGGAGGAATGCTTCTGGAAAGAAGGCATCCTGTTCTGCGGGAGTATCTGGAAAGAGAGCTTCGCATCCGAAATGAGATTCTTGACAGATTAAAGAATGCGCCCAATGCAGAGAAGCGTGCGGGCGAGATAGAGGAGGAAAAGCAGGCAGTTATTGCTGCTTTAGAGGAATATGAAGGCATATGAACTGACCTCCTGGCTGGAGAAGAAGTACCCGTCAGATGCAGCAGAGGACTGGGATAACGTAGGACTTCTCGCAGGAGATGATACAAATGAGATCAGCCATGTGTTTCTGGCTCTGGATCTGACAGAGGAAACACTGGCTGAGGCCATAGAGGATGGGGCAGATATGATCATTACCCATCATCCCATGATCTTTTCCGGAATTAAGAAGATCAATAACCACAGCTTTACAGGAAGAAAGATCCTTACGTTGATACAGAAAGGAATTGTTTATTATGCAATGCACACCAATTATGATGTGCTGGGTATGGCGGATCTGAGTGCAGATTATACGAAGATGCATGATACCACAGTCCTTTCCGTAACTGAAGAGAGAGATGGGGAAGTACAGGGCTTTGGCAGAGTCGGGAAACTTCCCAGGGAAATGACACTGAGAGAGTATGCACAGCTTGTCAAAGAGTCTCTGAAGTTAAATGATGTAAAGGTTTACGGGAATCTGGACAGCATGGTAAAATGTGCTGCTGTCTGTACAGGATCAGGCAAGAGCATGATCAAGGATGTCATTAAGGCCGGTGCTGATGTGTATGTGACCGGTGATATCGACCACCATACAGGAATTGATACGGTTGCGCAGGGACTGGCACTGATCGACGCCGGACACTACGGAACAGAATATATTTTTATGGATGCAATGAAAAAAGAACTGACACAGGCATTTCCGGAACTGAAAATCTCCTGTGCAGAGGTAAAGAGCCCGTACACGATTCTGTGATACGGGTTCTTACCATATAATAATGAAATTATAAATGAAAATTGGCTGATCTGCCTGTTGGCAGCGGAGCTGATAACTGTATTTACTTGTCGGTATAGCAGAAATGGAGGCAGGATTTATGGGACAGAAAATGTATAACGTTACGATACAGGGAATAACAAAACAATATCCTGAGAAGATTCCTTACAGTGAGATTGTAAAGGAATACGAAGGAAGTACGGATGCACCTGTAATGCTGGTGATCGTAAATGGCAGGCTGAGAGAACTGCATAAGCATCTCAAGGCAGACTGTGAGATTGAATTTGTGACATCCAAAGATCCAATCGGACACAAAACTTATTGCAGAAGTGCAAGTCTGATTCTTCTGAAAGCAATTTATGATGTGGCAGGGCAGGAAAATATAGACAGTGTAGTGATCCATTATTCTGTAGGTAGCGGCTATTATTTTACAATGAAAGGACCTATGGCGTTGGATCAGGAATTTATTGATAAGGTAAAGGCGCAGATGCACAAGATCGTGGACGAGAATCTTCCCATTGTAAAGCGAAGCGTAAGCACCAGTGAGGCAGTTGCACTTTTTCATAAGCATCATATGTATGACAAAGAGAAGCTGTTTAATTACCGCAGAAGCTCTGCGGTGAATCTTTACAGTATTGGAAGCTTTGAGGATTATTTCTACGGTTTTATGGCGAACCATACGGGATATATTAAGACGTTTGATCTGTTTTTGTATGAGGGTGGTTTCGTACTGCAGCTTCCGACTCAGAATGAACCGGACCGGATACCTGAATTTAAACCGAGGGAGAAGATTTTTCGTGTGCAGAAGGAATCTCAGGAATGGGGAGATAAACTGGATATTGCGACAGTTGGTGATCTGAATGAAAAGGTTACCAGAGGCGGTATCCAGGATATTTTGCTGATCCAGGAAGCTATGCAGGAGGCAAAGATTTCGGAAATCGCATCTGAGATTGCCGCAGCCGGAAACAAGAAGTTTGTTATGATCGCAGGTCCGTCTTCTTCCGGAAAGACTACGTTTTCACACAGGCTGTCTATTCAGCTGGCTGCCCATGGAATGAAACCGCATCCGATCGCAGTGGATAATTATTTCATTGACAGGCACCTGACTCCTGTAGATGAGTTTGGTGAAAAGAATTTTGAGTGTCTGGAAGCGATTGATGTGGAGCAGTTTAATAAAGATATGCTTGAGCTTTTGGAAGGAAAAAGGGTAGAGATGCCGGTTTTCAATTTCAAAACAGGAACCAGAGAATATAAAGGTGATTTTCTGCAGCTGGATAAAGACGATATTCTGGTGATCGAGGGAATTCATGGATTGAATGACAGGCTCAGCTATGCGCTGCCAAAGGAGAGCAAATTTAAGATTTATCTCAGCGCTCTGACTCAGCTGAATATTGATGAACATAACAGGATTCCTACTACGGATGGCCGTCTGATCCGCAGAATTGTAAGAGATGCCCGCACCAGAGGGACTTCTGCGAAAGAGACAATTGCAAGATGGCCGTCTGTGCGCAGAGGTGAAGAACAGAATATCTTTCCGTTCCAGGAGGATGCAGATGTGATGTTTAATTCTGCGCTGATCTATGAACTGGCATGCCTGAAAGTATATGCGGAACCGCTTTTGTTTGGGATTGCCAAGGACGAACCGGAGTATACAGAGGCGAAGAGGCTGCTGAAGTTCTTTGAATATTTTGTTCCGGTGCCAAGCGAGGCAGTGCCGAATAATTCGATTTTAAGAGAATTTATCGGTGGAAGCTGCTTTAATGTGTAAAATAGTAGAATGAAAGTTACTGTTCACACGCCACTATCCCGAGACATACAAGCCAAAATTCCATTGCCGCAGGCAATTTGAAATGAATTTTGGCAACGTTACTGAGAACGGAGTGAACAGTAATGAATGAAATTTCTTTACAAGTGAAAAAAAACGTGCTAGAATAGCACTTGCGCAACCAGGCCAGGTAATCGCGGCTGAACAGACGAAAGGGTTCAGACGAGGAAAGTCCGGGCTTCGCAGGGCAGGATGCCGGATAACGTCCGGTGGAGGTGACTCCCAGACCAGTGCAACAGAAATAAACCGCCTCACTTGCTGAGGTAAGGGTGGAAAGGCAGTGTAAGAGACTACCGCCGTCCTGGTAACAGGCCGGGCACATGTAAACTCCATTTGAAGCAAGACCGAATAGAAAGCGATACGGCTGCCCGTCGTGCTTTCAGGTGGGTCGCTTGAGCCTTATGGCAACGTAAGGCCTAGACAGATGATTACCCAATGACATAACCCGGCTTATCGGTCTGATTGCGTACAAAAAAACAGAACGGATTTCTTCCGTTCTGTTTTTTTGATATGTGTTTTATTATTTATTGCGTTTACCTGTGTATTTCTCTTCGCAGTATTTACATCTGTAAACTTCTTTCTCTTTATCTGCAAGAACAAAGATCTGGTCGAGTCCCTGTTCAATGGAAGTGATGCAGCGTGGATTCTTGCATTTGATCACGTTGACAACCTGATTCGGAAGTTTCAGTTCTTTTTTGGCAACGATCTTCTCGTCCTTGATTACGTTTACAGTAATGTTATGATCGATAAAGCCGAGAATGTCAAGATCGAGATTCTCAACCGGGCATTCAACCTTGATGATATCTTTCTTACCCATTTTGTTGCTGCGCGCGTTCTTGATGATGGCAACGGTGCAGTCAAGTTTATCAAGCTTCAGATCATGATAGATAGTCATGGCCTTGCCTGCTTTGATATGGTCTAATACATAACCTTCGCGAAGTGCTCCAACATTTAACATGGTAATTTTACCTCCAGTAATGTGAGAATCAGGGCCATACGTACATATACACCGTACTGTGCCTGTTTGAAATAAGCTGCTCTCGGGTCTGCATCCACCTCTGTTGAGATTTCATTTACACGTGGAAGCGGATGAAGAATGTACATGTCTTTTTTTGCAAGTTCCATTTTCTGTTTGTCCAGAATGTAGAAATCCTTCATGCGGACATAGTCTTCTTCGTTGAAGAAACGTTCTTTCTGTACACGTGTCATGTAGAGGATATCAAGATCCGGTAAGGCATCTTCCAGTCTCTCTACTTCCTGAAATTCGATATTGTTCTTTTTCAGAACATCCTCGCGGATATAGCTTGGGATGCGAAGCTCTTCCGGTGAGATCAGAATGAATTTTACATTTGTGTAACGTACAAGTGCTTCGATCAGGGAGTGAACTGTACGTCCGAATTTCAGGTCGCCGCACAGACCAATGGTCAGATTGTCCAGACGTCCTTTCAGGGAACGGATGGTAAGTAAGTCGGTTAATGTCTGGGTAGGATGTTGATGACCACCGTCGCCGGCGTTGATAACAGGAATAGAAGAAGCCATAGAAGCTACTAACGGAGCACCTTCTTTCGGGTGGCGCATAGCACAGATGTCAGCGTAACAGGATACAACGCGGATTGTATCGGCAACACTTTCACCCTTTGAAGCGGAACTGGAATCAGCTGATGAAAAACCAAGAACTTTACCGCCAAGGTTCATCATAGCAGCTTCAAAGCTGAGACGGGTACGGGTGCTTGGCTCATAGAATAAAGTTGCAAGTCTCTTGTCGTCACAGACATGTGCGTATTTATCAGGGTGTTTCTCAATATCGCTGGCCAGGTCAAGAAGAGTATTTAACTCATCAACAGACAGATCCAGCGGACTCATTAAGTGTCTCATTTCATACCTCCATATTTTACTGGTTCAGGAATTTTTATTTAATCCTTCATAACATCATATAATAATCAGGTGCTTTTTTCAAGAGAGTTTTCCAAGTATTTTCTCAAAAAAAAGTCCGGCTCCGAACCAAAGGGGAGCGTAGTCTGGTCTTATCAGTCCCCGGTAATTCAGAGGAGTGTTGCTGTAGTCCCAGGGACACATATGAAAACAGCGCAAAAGAGCACCACTGATAAATTCCACGAAGAAAAATCCGACAGTATAAATGCAGCCGCGGACAAAAAGCGGGACAGCAGAAAGTTTACCGGAGAGCGGGCGGATGATGGCACCGCATCCGTAAATGGGAAACATTAAAAGGGAAGTTTTTCCTGTCATGGTAAGTTCTCCTGAAAGGATGGAATGCAGTCCGGTCCAGAGGATTTCCATGCACCAGCCCGTCAGACCGCAGAGAATAAAAGCTTTTTTCATAGGTAACGCTCCTGTATAAATTTCTATGATTCTAGTATTGCCTGCCTTGAAAAAAACATACACGTAGGATATAATGAGAACACGTTATTACACTATAGCAATGAGGTGCCTTATGCGCAAAAGGAACGTGTGGAGGGGATCTCATGGAAATAAGAGGAGTTTATTATGAATTATCAGGAAAGCCGGGAGTACATAGACAAAATCACCCGGGAAATTCCCAGTGTCCTGGGACTGGATCATATGCGTGAGCTGATGAAACGTCTTGGAAATCCACAGGATGATCTGAAATATGTGCATATAGCCGGTACCAATGGCAAGGGTTCTGTCATTGCTTTTTTGTATTCTGTTTTATCCGGTGCGGGATATCGCATTGGAAGATATGTTTCGCCTACCCTGTATTCCTACAGAGGCAGGATGGAAGTTTCGGGAAGCAGGATCAGCAGAGAGGACTTTGCTGCTTATATTACGCAGGTGTCTGATGTTATTACTGCTATGACAAAGGATGGTTATCCCCATCCCACTGCATTTGAAATAGAGACTGCGGTGGCATTTTTGTTCTTTAAAAAAGAGAATTGTGATCTCGTTTTGCTGGAGGTGGGAATGGGCGGAAATCTGGACGCCACAAATATTATTAAAAATACGCTGCTGGCAGTGCTGGTATCGATCAGTATGGATCATATGTCTTTTCTTGGAAATACTCTGGCACAGATCGCAGAGAAGAAAGCCGGGATCATCAAAGACGGCTGCAGAGTGGTGACTGCCAGACAGAAGCCGGAAGCAATGCAGGTGATCGAGAGGATCAGCAGAGAACACGGTGCAAAATGTACCATAGCAGATGCTTCTGAGGCAGAGGTGCTAAAGGAAAGCTGCTTTGGACAGACAATCCGGTACAGGGGTGAAGAGTATGAGATTCCGCTGGCAGGTGTTTATCAGAAGGAAAATGCAGTAGTTGCACTGAATGCTTTAAAAGTATTGGATGAGCTGGGCTTTCCCACTGCTGCGGAGCAGAAAAAAGAAGGGCTTCGCACAGTAAACTGGAACGGACGGTTTACAGTTATCTGTAAAAAACCGCTGTTTGTGGTAGACGGGGCTCATAATCCTGCTGCTGCGGATATGATGGCAGCTTCAATAGAGCATTATTTTAAGGGAAAACGGATCATCTATATTATGGGAGTGTTTGCAGATAAGGATTACAGAAGTGTGATTCAGAAAACTGCGCACTTTGCAGACCGGATACTTACGATCCAGACTCCGGATAATATAAGGGCGCTGCCTGCCGGAGAGCTGGCGAAGACTGTCAGTGAATACAATCCCAATGTACAGGCAATGGATACGATTAAAGATGCAGTGGAGGAGGCTTTTTCACTTGCCGGGGAACAGGATGTGATCATTGCCTTTGGTTCTCTTTCCTTTATCGGAGAGATGACTGATATTGTAGAGAATTTGTGAAAGTAAAAAGGTACAACATAAATGATAGATTTACAGGAATGCAGAAATGAAATAGATAAGATCGACAGCGATATCATACGTCTTTTTGAACAGAGAATGAAGGTGTGTGAGGATGTTGCAGAATATAAGATACGAACAGGAAAGAAGGTTCTGGATCCGGAAAGAGAGAGACAGAAGCTGGAGGTCCTGAGAGGTAAGGCACATGGAGAATTTAATCAGCTTGGTGCGCAGGAGCTTTTTCAGCAGATCATGGCGATCAGCCGTAAGAGACAGTATCAGCTTCTCACAGAGCATGGAATCGAGGATGATGAGAAACTGGAAATGGTAGATGCACTTCCGTTGAAAGATGTAAGAGTTGTCTTTCAGGGTGTGGAAGGTGCATACAGTTATGCTGCAATGAGGGAATATTTCCAGGACGATATTGAGAGTTTTCATGTAAAAACCTGGCGCGATGCAATGGAAGCAGTTGTGGAGGGAAGAGCAGACTATGCGGTACTTCCCATTGAGAATACAACTGCCGGTATTGTTGCTGATATTTATGATCTTCTTACAGAGTATGAGCTTAGCATTGTAGGAGAACAGATCATCCGTCCGGAGCATGTACTTCTGGGACTGCCGGATGCTGAACTGGAGGATATCAGACAGGTATGTTCTCATCCTCAGGCACTTTCCCAGTGTGGAAAATATCTGGAATCTCATCCGGGCTGGAAGAAGAAAGAGATGGAAAATACTGCCGGTTCTGCCAAGAAGATAAAAGAAGACAATGACAAGACGCAGGCAGCTATTGCCAGCAGACAGGCAGGAGAGCTTTACGGACTGAAGATCCTGGCTGAGAATATCTGCTATAACGGACAGAATGCCACACGTTTTGTGATCGTGAGTAAGAAACCAATCTATGTGAAGGATGCACATAAGATCAGTATTTTCTTTGAACTGCATCATGAGAGCGGAACTCTTTACAATATGCTGTCTCACATTATTTATAATGGACTGAATATGACGAAGATAGAATCCCGTCCGATCACAGGGAAGAACTGGCAGTACCGTTTTTTTGTTGATTTCGAGGGAAATTTAAAGGACAGTGCAGTGAAGAATGCCCTGAGAGGAATTGAGGCAGAAGCTGACAGAATGAGAATTTTAGGAAATTATTAAAAATCATTTCCACAATCTGCACGTCCCACTTTGCGGCATATTTTGCGTAAAGCATTTTTCAAACACACTCTGGTACATCGTTTTCGAAATAATTATACCACTCACAGCAGAACAATAAGATAAAACAACAAGGTAAGAAGGAAGTAATAAAAATGGCTAGATTAAATGAATGCATCTTATACCGTAACTTTGAACATGGAGAAATCCTTGATAAAATGGCAGAACTGATGAATGCCTGGGAACAGAAAGCACCTGATCTGAAAGAAAAGGAAGGGCTGTTCTTTGAGTGTGCCAACGGACTGGTGGAAACTGCCGGCGCTTATGGATTTTCCGGAAATTTATGGCACTGTTATCTGACATTTCTTCTGGTAAATAATGAAAATGCATTCAGTACAGCCTGTGAGATCAGAGGGGCTGTCAACGGAAGTATTAATGAACTGGCACTGAATGATTTCGGTGTGTTTAAAGAACTGTATGATTTTGACCTGACTGTACTGGATGAGGCATTTGGAATTTCCTGCTGTAAGGTTCTCGGTGATTATACCAACACCGGAAGTAACAGCAAGATGTTTAATTCCCGTATCAGAGACCGTATCTGTGATCTGAGCAAAACGCTGGCAGCAGCGGAGTCCACAGAGGAATTCATGAAGGATATGGTACAGTTTTATAAGGATTTTGGTGTGGGTAAGCTGGGATTACATAAGGCTTTTCGTGTAGGCCATGATGAGAATGATAATGTAGAGATCCAGCCGATCACAAGGATCGCTCATGTGAAACTGGAAGACCTGGTCGGATATGAAATCCCGAAGCAGAAACTGATCGAGAATACAGAAGCTTTCGTAAGAGGCAGAAAGGCAAACAACTGTCTGCTTTTTGGTGATGCGGGTACAGGTAAATCCTCAAGTATCAAGGGAATCCTGAACCGTTATTATGATGAGGGACTTCGTATTATCGAGGTGTATAAGCATCAGTTTCAGGATCTGAATGATGTGATCGCCCAGATCAAGAACAGAAACTATAAATTCATTATCTATATGGATGATCTGTCATTCGAGGAATTTGAAATCGAATATAAATATCTGAAGGCAGTGATCGAGGGTGGTCTGGAGAAGAAGCCGGACAATATCCTGATCTATGCAACAAGTAACAGAAGACATCTGGTAAGAGAGAAATCCAGTGACAAGCTGGAGATCATGGATGATGACGATCTGCATTCCTCCGATACAGTGCAGGAGAAGCTTTCACTGGTTTATCGTTTTGGTGTCCGTATTTATTATGGTGCACCGAGCAAAAAAGAATTCCAGACAATTGTGAAAGCTCTCGCAGAGAGAAACGGAATTACCATGCCGGAGGACGAACTGCTTCTGGAAGCAAATAAGTGGGAGCTTTCCCATGGAGGACTTACAGGACGAACTGCACAGCAGTTTATCGACCATCTGCTGGGTGTGGAGAAGGAATAAAAAAGCAAATAGATGAATGGTAAAGGGGGAACGCATATGGCAGTCATGACATTTGCAGCCATTGACATCGGATCTTATGAAGTCAGCATGAAGATCTTTGAGATGTCAAAAAGAATTGGTTTTCGTGAACTGAATGATGTCAGATACAGTCTGGAAATTGGAAAGGGTGTCTATTCTGACGGAAAGATCGATTCAGAAATGCTGAATGTTTTATGTGAGGTGCTGAACGACTTTAAGAGGCTGATGCAGGACTTTGGGGTGGAAGAGTATCGTGCCTGCGGCACCAGTGCATTCAGAGAACTTGTGAATCCGCTGCTGATCATTGAACAGATCTATCAGCGTACAGGAATGAAAATTGAAATATTAAGCAGTGCAGAACAGCATTTCCTTGGGTACAAATCAATTGCTGCTATAGAAAAGGGATTCAAAAAGATGATCCAGAAAGGCACCGCGATCCTGGATGTGGGTGGCGGAAGCCTTCAGGTTTCCCTTTTTGACAAGGATGCTCTGGTCACTACCCAGGGACTTAAAATGGGAAGTTTAAGAATCCGCCAGCGTCTGCAGGAACTGGAGAAAACAACCATTCATTATGACAAGCTGGTTGAGGAATTTATCCGAAATGATCTGATGAGCTTTCAGCGTCTGTATCTGAAGGATAAGGATATCAGGAATGTGATCCTGATGGGAGATTTTATTACAGATATGATCTTCCAGGAGGAAATGGAAGACAGGATCATTACAAGGGAAGAATTTATGAAACGCTATGAGGATACAGTTGGAAAATCTGTTGACCTGCTGGCACAGGAGATGGAGATTGATCCGGAATATGCATCCCTTGTTGTGCCGACCATGGTAGTGTGCAGAAATTTTATTGATATTTTTAATGCAGAGTCTCTCTGGGCACCAGGTGTTTCCCTGCTGGATGGAATTGCCTATGATTTTGCGGAGAAGAAAAAATTTCTCAAAAGTGTCCACAATTTTGAAAATGACATTCTGGTTACATCAAAGAACATTGCAAAACGCTATTCCAGCAGTAAGAGCCATATCCAGGGAACTATGAATCTTTGCCTGAATATTTTTGACAGTATGAAGAAAGTTCATGGTATGGGAGCAAGAGAACGTCTGTTATTGCAGATCGCGGCACTGCTTCATGACTGTGGTAAATATATCAGTATGGAAAAGGTTTCCGAGTGTTCCTATCAGATCATTATGTCTACAGATATCATTGGGCTGTCCTTTCTGGAACGCCAGATGATCGCATGTGCGGTCAGATTCAATAATTCTGCGTTTGTTTATTATGATGAACTTTACAGTATGGGAATCGCTATTGACAGAGAGAGCTATATCAAGGTGGCAAAGATGACTGCAATCCTTCGCCTGGCGAATGCCATGGACAGAAGTCATTATCAGAAAGTAAAAGGAATCAAAGCAGTGCTCAAAGACAGAGAACTGCAGATGATCGTGGATTCTGCACAGGACATTTCCCTGGAACTGGGACTGCTGAAAGATAAAGAGGCATTTTTTGAAGAAGTATTTGGCATTCGTCTGGTTCTCAGACGCAAGGGCAGAGCGTAAAGGAGGATGAACTTATGGACTTTGAAAAATTTGAAAAGAAAGAATATTTCGTGAATCGCGAGCTGAGCTGGCTCAAATTTGATGAGCGTGTTCTGAGTGAAGCAAGAGATAAAAATCTTCCTTTGTTTGACAGACTGAAGTTCTTAAGCATTACCGCATCCAATCTGGATGAATTCTTTATGGTGCGTGTGGCGTCTCTTAAGGATCAGGTACATGCAGGATATCATAAAACAGACATTGCAGGAATGACAGCCAAGGAACAGTTAAAAGAAATCAGTGTCCGTACCCATGAACTGGTTCATGTACAGTATAATACTCTGAACCGTTCTCTGATCCCTGCGCTTGAGAAAGCCGGAATGCATCTGGTGGCAGCCCATGAGAATCTTACAGAAGCACAGAGTGCATTTGTAGACAGATACTTTGAGGATAATGTATATCCGGTACTTACACCGATGGCGATGGATTCTTCCAGACCGTTTCCGCTGATCAGAAACAAAACATTAAATATCGGTGCCCTGATTTCCAAGAAGGAGAAGAGTGATAAACTCAACAAAAAGGATAAAGCAGGAGAACTTCTGTTTGCTACAGTGCAGGTTCCGTCTGTGCTTCCAAGGGTGGTGCAGATTCCGTCAAAGAAGGATGGAGATACCACAGTGATCCTGCTGGAAGAGATTATTGAAAGAAATATTGACAAACTTTTCCTGAGTTATGATGTAATATGTGCTCATCCTTACCGTATTATGCGTAATGCGGATCTTACCATTGATGAAGATGAGGCAGAGGATCTGCTGGTGGAGATCCAGCGTCAGTTAAAGAAACGTCAGTGGGGTGAGGTTATCCGTCTGGAAGTAGAGGATAAGATGGACGAACGCCTGCTGAAGATCCTGAAGACGGAATTTGACATCAAAGAGGCAGATGTTTTTGAGATAAACGGACCTCTGGATCTTACCATGCTGATGAAAGTATATGGTGCGGATGGCTTTGACGCTTACAAGACACCGAGATATCAGCCGGCACCTGTACCGGAATTCCAGAATGAGAAGGATATTTTCCAGGTGATACGTGAGGGCGATGTGTTCCTGCATCATCCTTATATGAGTTTCGATCCTGTTGTAAATTTCGTGCGTCAGGCAGCAAAAGATCCGGATGTTCTGGCTATTAAACAGACTTTGTATCGTGTCAGCGGCAATTCGCCGATCATTGCTGCCCTTGCACAGGCAGCAGAAAACGGCAAACAGGTTTCCGTACTGGTAGAGCTGAAAGCACGTTTTGATGAAGAGAATAATATTGTATGGGCGAAGAAGCTGGAGAAGGCAGGATGTCATGTAATCTATGGTCTGGTAGGTCTTAAGACACACAGTAAGATCACACTGGTTGTGCGCAGGGAAGAGACAGGAATCCGCCGATATGTGCATCTGGCAACCGGAAACTACAATGATTCCACTGCCAAACTCTATACAGACTGTGGTATCTTTACCTGCGATGAACGTTTCGGTGAAGATGCAACAGCAGTATTTAATATGCTCTCCGGATATTCAGAACCAAAGAGTTGGAATAAGCTGATCGTAGCACCAATCTGGATGAAAGACAGATTCTTAAGCCTGATCGAACGTGAGGCAGAGAATGCGAAGAAAGGACTTCCGGCGTTGATCCGCGCAAAGATGAATTCCCTCTGTGATCCGAAGATTATTGCAGGATTGTATTATGCATCTTCCTGCGGAGTTCAGGTGGAGCTTCTGGTAAGGGGGATCTGTTGTCTGAAAGTAGGAGTGCCGGGAATCAGTGAGAATATTCATGTCCGTTCTATTGTAGGGGAATTTCTGGAGCATAGCCGTATTTTCTATTTTGAAAACGGCGGAAACCCGGAAATCTATATGGGAAGTGCGGACTGGATGCCGCGTAACCTTGACCGCAGGGTAGAGATTGTTTTCCCTGTGGAAGATGAGAAGATTAAGAAAGAGCTGGAGCACGTACTTGATCTGGAGTTTAAGGATAATGTAAAAGCTCATATCCTGCAGCCGGATGGAACTTATGTGAAGCCGGATAAACGAGGCAAAGCCCAGATTAACTCTCAGATGGAATTCTGTATGGAGGCAACTGAGAAGGCTGCACTTCATAAACACGAAGAAAAGAAATCCCGCGTATTCATTCCGGCAGAGCCTGCGGAGGATATAGAGGAATAAGAAACAGTCAGAAACAGAAATAAATAACTGGGAAATGCCATGTGATTATATGAAACATGGCATTTCCTTTTATGCTATGTTTCGATTATTATAGATTGATAAAAAAAATTTTTTACGCAGAAAACCTGTAAGTACGGGCTTTTATGAGGGAAAAATTCGCGAAAAATAAAAAAATTTAAATTTTTTAAAAAAAGTACTTGCATTTTAGAAAAAGATGGTGTATATTAAATGAGTCGACAGCGAGGAACGCAAACGACACAGACAAATGGCCAGTTGGTCAAGGGGTTAAGACGTCGCCCTCTCACGGCGAAAACACGGGTTCGATTCCCGTACTGGCTGTTACGAAATAGTGAGAATTTAACCAGAGTTTCGACTCTGGTTATTTTTTTTATCATAACGTGACATTATGGGTGGTATATCAGACGGATATGTTTACAGGAATTGCTGCAGCATCTCCGTCTGTCTGGTTTCCGGGGTAGCAGGTATGGGATATACGACAATTACATTTATGATATTTACGCTGCTGGTAACAACAGCATATTATATGTTTCCTGTAAAAAAGTATCAGTGGACCGTATTGCTGGCTGCCAGTTATGTTTTTTATTTATGGGCAAGCTGGAAATATGCTGCTTTTCTTTTATTTACTACATTTACAGTTTATTTTGCAGCACTTATTATGTATAAAAACAGCAGGATAGAGAAAGAAACGATAGTTCTTCACAACGGAGAGTGGAATCGGGAACAGAAAAAGCAGTACAAAGAGAAAATGAAGAAGAAGCGAAAAAGAGTTCTGATCATGGTGCTTGTACTGAATTTTGGAATCCTTATATTCTTAAAATATTTTAATCTGTTTGCCGGAGGAATGAACAGGTTTCTTGGAAAAGCAGGAATGACCGGTTCAGTTCCAATCTTACATCTGGTATTGCCGTTAGGGATTTCTTTTTATACTTTTCAGTCTGCCGGATATTTGATTGATGTTTACAGAGAAAAAACTGAACCTGAAAGAAATCCTGCAAAATATGCATTGTTTGTATCATTTTTTCCACAGATCATTCAGGGTCCGATTAGCTTTTATGATCAGCTGGCGCATCAGCTTTATGCAGACCGAAAATTTTCTTACAGAAACCTGAAACACGGTGCACTTCTGATGCTTTGGGGATATTTAAAAAAAATGGTTATCGCGGACCGGGCAGTCAGCCTGATCCAAATGGTTGCACCGGATTATACGCAGTATAATGGAACTGTTATCTTCATAACGGTTCTGGTCTATGCATTACAATTGTATGCGGATTTTTCGGGTGGGATCGACATATCCAGAGGATTTGCGGAAATCCTGGGTATTGAAATGGCGGAAAACTTCCGCAGACCATATTTTGCAGTAAGCATTAACGATTATTGGAGGCGTTGGCATATTACATTAGGTGCATGGATGAAGAGCTATGTGTTTTATTCTCTTGCAATGTCAAAACGCTTTTTTAAAATGGGTAAAAACCTGAAACAAAAATACGGTGATCATGCAATCGGAGCTCATGTTGCAAAAGTACTGCCGGCAGGAATTGCTTCTTTTATCACTTTTTTGCTTGTGGGAATCTGGCATGGAGCAAATATGAAGTATGTGGCCTTTGGTGTTTGGAATGGTGGCGTGATCCTGTTATCTGTTTTGATGCAGCCATTATTTAATAAAGCAATTGCCGGGCTGCATATTCAGACTCAAAAGAAGTCATGGCATATTTTTCAGATATTGCGGACATTTCTAATCGTACTGGTAGGATATATGTTTGACATAGGCAATAATTTTTCTGCTGCAATGGATATGCTGGGACGTTGTATTATGGATTTCAGTTTTGATATAAGTCAGATTACAGAGCAGATTACGTCGTGCGGTATGACATTGTATGATTATATGCTGCTTATATTTATGACTATTTTAATCTTTTATGTCAGTCTGATACAGGAACGTCATCCTGATACAACAATACGGAAGCTTTTGGAGGAGAAATATCCAAAATTTCAGTGGATCGTATTATTTGCAGGACTTCTCTGCATTGCCATATTTGGAATGTATGGACCCGGATGTAATGCAGCAGATTTTGTGTATATGCAGTTCTAGAGTGTGTCTGAAAAATCATTCCCGCAATCTGCACGCCCCACTTTGCGGTATATTTTGCTCGAATTCGGTTGCCGTAGCCCGCTACGACGCCCTCATCCGGGCAAAATCTCCCACAAATTGTGACATACATCTTGCGGAAAGCATTTTTCAGACACGCTCTAGGACAGATAGGACATATGATGAAAAAAAGAATTTTAAAACTAAGTTGCTTTGTCCTGATATTTATGTTATTCCTAAGTGGAGCAGCCGGATTTCTTAAGGTGAACAGTTTGCCGGATAGTGTGCGTATCAGAGGATTTTATCTGGAACCCGGGGATAGTCTGGACATGGTGACGATTGGAGCAAGTGAGACTTATACGTCAATAGCACCGGGTCTGCTCTGGAAAGAGTTTGGATTTACCAGTTATAATTATTCGGTGGCCGGAAGTCCGATTTCGATAGTAAAATCACAGGTAAAGGAGATTCTGGCTAATCAGGATCCGAAAGTAATTGTGATAGAGATCAATGGGGCATTGCAGGATGACGATGAATATCAGACAGATGAAAAACGACTGAGAAAATACATAGATAATATGCCATGGTCGGCAAATAAGATAAACACGATCATGGAGATAGTGCCCGAGGATCAGCGGACAGAGTATTTCATACCTTTTTTAAAGTATCATTCAAACTGGCAGAGTCTGGATCTGTGCATAGCTGATTTTTATCTTCAGGCACGTATGAGACTGGAAGGCGGCAGCCGGCTGAAGGGATTTCAGACAATATCCGGAGCAGAAGAAACCAAAAGTAAGGTAATAGATGTGACGGGCGATACTTCAGTACTTCCTTTGTCGGAAAAGGCAGAATATTACCTGCGCGACCTCCTTCAATATTTAAAAGACGAAGGAATTGACAATGTTTTGTTTATGCGTGCACCGCACAGGATCACAAAGAAGAGCTATCCGTTTTATCAAAGAGCGAATGAAGCGGAAAAGATTATCAGAGAATATGGATTTCCCTATGTGGATTTTGAAACACAAAAGGATGAGATCGGACTGAATATGATGGAGGATTTTTATAATAATCATCATCTGAACCTGTATGGGCAGAAAAAGTTTACGGAGTATTTTGGAAACTACATGGTGGAACATTATGATCTGAGAGACAGTGTGCATTCAGAAAATATTATAAAAAGCTGGGATAAAGCTGCAGAGGATACAGAGGACTGTCTGGAGTATGTAAAAACCATGATAAAAGATGAAAAAAGAAGTATCATTAATGAGGGATGGAAAGAAGCCAGGAGATTTCATCTGACAACAGAGGAGTAATATTTGGAAAGGAAGAACGATATGGCCACTGATGAAGAACTTTATGGGCAATATCTGTGCGGTGATGAGACAGGACTTGAACTATTAATAAAAAAATACGGCGACCCGCTGACCTTATACATCGATGGTTATCTGCATGACGTCCATGAAGCGGAGGATTTAATGATGGAAACCTTTTCCTGGCTGTTTACGAAAAAGCCCCGCATCCGGGACGGATGTTTTAAGGCTTACCTCTATAAAGCAGCGCGGCACATGGCTTTGCGCCACAAAAGCAGACGGCGGATTTTCTTCAGTCTTGACGACCTGGCCAGAGAACCGGAGGCACAAACGCTGGTGGAGGAGGTCGTCCGCACAAAAGAGCGAAACCAGATCCTGCATCTCTGCATGGACGAGTTAAATCCAGATTATCGGGAGGCTCTTTATCTGACCTATTTTGAGGGCATGAGCTATCAACAGGCAGCTAAGGTTATGGGGAAAAGTGTAAAGCAGATCACAAATATGGTGTATCGGGGAAAAGAACGTTTACGCGGATTATTGAAACGGGAGGGTATTGCAAATGCTGAAAAATGAGGAACGGATTGCAGAGATAAAACGGCGTATTGCAAAAAAAGAACAACAGCAGAGAATGCGGCGCAGACGGATTGTCTCTGCTGTCTGTATAGCGGCATGTTTTGCAGTAATCGTTGGGGTTTCATTTGCCATGCCCGGTATTGTCGGACAGATCGAACCCGGTACTTCTTCAGGCTTTGAAACTGCGGCAACAATTTTGGGCGGCAGCACCGCATTGGGATATATGGTGATCGGACTGCTGGCTTTTATCCTCGGCGCGTGCGTGACTATTCTGTGTTTTCGCATCCATCAGCTGAACAAAGAGGAGCAGACGGAGAAACAAAAGGAGGACAATGGGGATGGAGCTGATCAGTAACCTTTTTCAATTCGCTGTTACCCTGTTGGGCTTTTGTATGAGTGGTATTCGGTATCTGAAAGGTCGAAAACAGACATATTTCCTGCTGACCTGCTTTTACGGCTGCTTTGCCCTTGGCTCTCTTTACTGGACGCTGTATCTGCTTCTGTTTTCTGAAACACCGCAGGTCTTTTATGTGTCAGAGTTTGGCTGGATAGCCAGCGTGATTTTCCTTTATCTTCTGCAATACACCCTTTCCTCTGCAGAGGAAAGAGACTTTTCGACACGGAAATCTCTGATAGCTCCTCTGATCGGCGTTCCGCTTTGTGTATTTTACTGTACTTTTGGGGATGTTCTCTCCAATCTGCTCTGGTGTGGCATGATGATCGTTGTTTCTTATCATTCTATCCGGGGTCTTGCTTATGCGCAGATACAGACAGGAACAGCGTGTAAGATGCGGTATTTTCACATTGAGGTGCTGTCCTATGTGGCGGTGGAGTATGCTCTTTGGATCTCTGGCTGTCTGTGGCCGGGTTATTCCATTTCCGCTCCCTATTGCTGGCTTGATCTCCTGCTTACAGGCTGCCTGTTTGCACTGCTGCCAGCCACAGGAAAGGCGGTGCAGGTATGACATATATTGAAAACGTATTTCTTTGCATGGCCTCGCCTCTGCTGATCGCTGCTCTGTGTATGGGAAAGCGGCAGAGAAAATTCTTTCTGTTCTGCTTTGCCGGGATGGGTGTCTGTCTACTTTCCGCATACATCAACACCTTTTTCGCTGCACTTTATAAAGCGGACACCTTTGCAGCTACCACAGAGATTGCCCCGGTGGTGGAGGAAGTGATGAAACTTCTGCCATTGCTCTTTTATCTGCTGATATTTGAGCCGAAAGCGGAGCAGATCAAAAATGCTGCCGTGATCACAGCCCTTTCCTTTGCCACATTTGAAAACATCTGCTATCTGATCCAAAACGGAGCCGGTCATTTTTCTTTTATTTTCTTCCGGGGTATTGGGACAGGAGCCATGCACGTGATCTGTGGGGCCATTGTCGGCGGTGGGCTTGCATATGTGTGGCAGAGAACATGGCTGAAGATTGCCGGAACCTGCGGTCTGCTGGGAGCAGCAATCACCTTTCACGCAATTTATAATCTTCTGATCGCCTATGGCAGTGCAGCACAGTATATTGCTTATCTGTTGCCTGTACTGATCCTGGCAGCGGGAAAACTGATTTTCCGCAGTTCAATACAATAATATAACCTGATTTTTCTCTTTTGAGAGCTGTTTCGGCAGCTCTCAAATTTTTTTGAAAAAATTTGATTTTCAGGTGAGAGTTTTTCGCTTTTTTTGTACCTATATAAGTGAAAGGGTTTTTAAGACTGTTTTTGTGGAAGGAGGTTGGAAGGCATGTACGATACAGAAGAGCGTATCGAATTGGTAAAAAAGCGAATGTATGAATACCACCGCCGCCAGGAGTGGCGCACAGTCTGCCGTCTGTCTGTTCTGTGTACCCTGCTGTTCCTGTCCCTTGTGGGGGCAATGGGGATAGTGCAAAGCCAGCCAATAAACGCCACGGGAATGTACGGCACAATTCTGCTGCATGAAGGCGCAGGCGGCTATGTGTTGGTGGCTGTCATTTCCTTTACTGTGGCAGTCGTGATTACCGCATTATGTATCAAATTCAGAAACAGAGGACAAAAGAGTCAAGACGCAGAAGATCATGTATAAAGAAAGGAAAGGTGGAAAGCATGAGGAAAAAGTTATTAGCCGGGATTCTGGCACTTGCATTGTGTTCTACAAATATGCCCCCCCAGACCATATTTGCGGAAGAATTTACTTCCGGAAATCAGGATGTAGTGTCTGAGGAAGAAACTCCGGAGATTTTTACCAATGAGGAGCTGGAAGCGGCAGGAGAGACAGATGAGGAACTGTCTGTATTCAGTTCGGAAGAGGTTCCTGAATTTAACGATACCCCCGATGAGGCAATGGCTGCTGCGGAAAATGAACAAGCTGGAGAAATTGATTTAACTACGAGCAATAAAGTTGTGAATGGAGTTTATACTATAAGTTCGGCAGGAGATCACAAATTCATATGTAGCCAGGAAACAGGAAATAGAATTGTGGTTGATGGAGCAAATATTTCGGCGAAAGACAAAATCAACATTTATCTTATTAACGTAAGTATCAATACAAGTGTTGATTCGGCACTGCGAATAATGAGAAATGTGGAGGCTGCAGTCACTATCCATTTAACAGGCACAAATAGTCTTATAACAAAGGATAACAGGTGTGCCGGTTTACAGAAAGATAACGAAGCTCAGCTTATAATAAAAACCAATAATTCAGACGCTACTGCAGGAATCTTAAATGCTCGTAGTATCGATGGGGATGGCGCCGGAATTGGTGGCGGCTATTACGGCATCGGCTCTTGCAGTAATATTACTATTGATAGTTGTTCTGTAATTGCTAGTTCTAAGTATGGTGCTGGAATTGGTAGCAGCAAGCAATGGGCTGGCAGTAATATTACCATTATTAGTGCTTCTGTAACTGCTAGTTCTACGGATGGTGCCGGAATTGGTGGCGGCCTTTACGGCGATGGCAGTGATATTATCATTAATAATAGTTCTGTAACTGCTAGTTCTACGAATGGTGCCGGAATTGGTGGCGGCGAAGGAAATTCTTGCAGTCGTATTACCATTAATAGTAGTTCTGTAACTGCTAGTTCTACGAATGGTGCCGGAATTGGTGGCGGCAAGGGAGGCGCTGGCAGTAATAATATTACCATTAATGGCGGCTCGGTAAAAGCCTCTTCTGTATCCGGTTCCCCAACAAACAAAGGGAAAGAGGTTTACTGTTGTACTATTGAAAATCCCGAAAATGCGAACGTAACAATCAAACCTGGAACAGGTTCTAGTGAATGGAATTGGAAGCCTGTAAACCATTCCTCTCTCGACCCTGATGACACTAATCTGTATGTTTGGCTACCCAAGCTCGAAAGCAATTCTACAAACAGCTATTTGATTATACTTGACCCAAAAAACGGTTCAGAATCTCGAACACGGAATTATTCATTCGACACCGTTACCAACACATTTAAAGCTGCTCAAGTTGTTAATGATTTTAGATTTAAGTCCCCTGCAAATCTTATTTACGATGGTCAGCCTAAAAAAGCCTCATTGGAGTTTAAATTTAAACCTACACACGAAAATGACAGAACAATCTTATTGAAATATTATGAAGGTAAATACGAAAATATCAAAGATAACATTGATACAATCGAACCGCTCCAAGGTGCTCCTGTAAATGCAGGCACATATACCGTAAAGGCTGAGATAGGGAAAAGTAAATCCTATTTTGCACATAAAGGATTAGTAAGTCCAGAATGGACATTTACTATTAAAAAAGCCCCTGTAGCACCAGGAGTAGATTTTAATAAAACTTCTATATCCGTTCTATGGTCCTGTAAAAAGATCTGCGACATTACCAACCCTTTTCCGGCTGACTGGAAATGGGATAAATATGTTAATCCTGATCAGGAATTACAAGTTGGAAAACCCATTACAGCTACCGCAATTTACAATGGCGACGATAAGGGGAATTACGAAAAAGAATCTATTACTTACACAATCACCAGAAGTCAATGCACGCACGAACACACCGCCGGACGTTATTACTCCTCTCCATCCTGTACTTCCAGCGGATATAGCGGAGATACCTACTGCACAGACTGTAATGAAACACTTTCCTATGGTTATACCATTTCCGCATACGGCCATGACTATGACAACGGCGTTATCACTACAGAACCAACTACAGAAACTGACGGAATCATAACTTACACCTGTAAACGATGCAGACATCAGGATACAAAAAATCTCGGAAAACTTGGTGACGGGGAACCTTACATTGAGGGAAGTTTCCAGAAGAAAGGCTGGGATGCGGTCAATGATCTGATCAAGACATCCAAAGAAAAAGATACCATCTCCATTATCATGAATGGTGCCAGGACACTTCCTGCTTCCGTTTTATCCGGGATAAAAGGCAAAGATATTTCCCTGAACCTTGATATGGAGAATGGTTTCATCTGGAAGATTAACGGTACTTCCATTACAGCAGAAACACCTGCAGATACCGATCTTTCTGTTACAAACACAGCAGAATATATCCCGGCAGCATTATACAGCCTGATTTCCACAAACCAGAATGATTTCGGTTTCCATCTTGGAAGAAACGGAACTTTTGATTTTCCGGCTGTGCTTTCTGTAAAAGCAGATGCCTCCTGTGCAGGGCTTATGGCAAATCTGTTCTGGTATGATGCTGAGAATGGGGTTCTGCAGTGTATCCAGACTGTAACTGTAGGCGGTGCATTTGAGCGCAGTATTCCATATGCTGACTTTACCCTTTCCAAGGGACAGGATTATTTCATAGCATTTGGTACAGAATCCCTCAATGGCAGAGTTATTCACACAGACGGAAGTATCACAGATGAAAACGGTGCATACCTGCGACCTGCCGACACCAAGATTTCCAGCTACTCCATTGACAGAAACAAGCTTACTGTCAAACTTGCCAAAGGATGTGCCGGTGCTCAGGGTTATGACTTCGTGATCAGCAAGAAATCGGATATGCTCCAGACAGGTAAATTCAGCAAAACAGTTTCCTCAACCGGCAAGCCACAGGCATCCTTCAGATATCTTTCAAAAGGTACCTGGTATGTGGCAGCCCGAAGCTGGGTTCTGGATGCACAGGGCAATAAGGTCTATGGTTCCTGGACAAAGGTTAAGAAGATCAAGATCACTGTTGTCACACCACAGCAGCCAAAGATCAGGGATATCACTGTAAAAGGAAACACAGTGACTGTTACTTACACAAAATGCAAAAATGCCACAGGTTATGAGATTCTGCTCGGAACCAAATACAAGATCTCCGCAGGAGAGAAGTATCCGATTAAGAAATATGTGAAACGTACAGAAGGCAAAAATACCGTAACTGTAACCTTTACAAACGTAAAGAAAGGTACCTGGTATGTGACAGTACGTTCCTGGAATAGAACCTCCAAGAACAAGTCCAGAGTTTACAGTCCATACTCCACAATGAAGAAATTCAAGACAAAGAAATAGCTTCTGTTTCTTACAGGATTCTGAATGAAATCTGCCTGAAAAATCAACTTGTAATTTGCCAATAAAAATCAAAAATAAAACATATATGACGACAACAGGAGGAAAGGTATCTGCCTTTTCTCCTGCCATTTTTCTTAGAGATTGTATTCTTTATATAACTGCTCACGTCTTTTGGCGTCTGTTGATACAATCGGAATTTCTTCAGTTCTCTGATCCTGAAGTAATCGGGTAATCAGGCTTCCAAGTCGAGTTTCTCCCTGAATCTGCCCGATTGCTTCTCCTTCTGTACGTCCCTCAGCTTTAAGTCTTTCAGATTCCAGTTCCAGAACTTTTCCTCCCATAATATCACCTATTCCTTTCCGGACATCTTCTTCCTTACGGAAGATATAATCCGCAATCTTTACAATTAGCTTTGTCAAATCTGTATACAGTTCCGATTTACCTGTCTCCGTCAGTTCCTTTTCCAGATTTACCCTGATCTCTTCATATTCGTTTAAAAGCATCTGGAATAATTCCGGATTGTCATTAAAATTATGTCCTTTTTTCTCGTATCTCATAATATAAAATGGCAACAGCATTAACAGGTTTTTCTCAAAGATGCTGTCCTTTGTATAATCAGTCATTTTTATAGCAGGTATGGAATATAAATATGTATTTCCATCCGGAAAAACTACATCTGTTTCCAGATAATCCGGTGTATTCTCCGAACTTCTCAGAAACAGTACGCAGGACTTTGGAAATTCTATCCGGTATCTGCGTCCCTGCTTCTCTGCATGTTCTATGCCAATTGCAAAATCATATTCGATCATCCTTATTACCATTGTCATGTCGTCTGTACTCTGACACTCGATATGGTACATTTTCCTTCCAATCAGCAGACAGGAGTCTGTAATGATCTCTCCATCCTCCTGCTGATGTTCATTGCGAAGCTGTGTGATCTTCACATCTTCCGGGTATGATGTATGGAATACCTCATTGATTAGCGGTACTGCCAGATATGGCATCTTTTCGATCATTGTACGAAATACATCATCAAAAATCGTATTATTCATATAACACTCCTTTTTGTACTTACATTATAACATTTTGACGGGTTTTATTGAATACTTAATCTCTTTGAAATTATGTATTTTTATCTTTGGAATCAGTGGCAGATACTGCCTGAAAAATGACTTATAAGAAAATATAGATTATCGTTTGCATTTTTTACTATATGGCATCTATGGCTATTTATCAAGTCCATTTTGGGCGATTATTTTCCTGTTCTTCCTTAAATCCAGAGTTTACAGTCCATACTCCACAATGAAGAAATTTAAGACAAAGAAATAGCTTCTGTTTCTTACAGATATTTCTACTGTAAAGATAATGCAAAACAGCCTTGTAGGCAAACGAAACAGTTGACAGCTGAAAAAACCAATGATAAGATAAATGCACTCAAATTATAACAGAACAGGCTTACAGTCAGAAAAGGATCAGAATTTCGGTTCTGATTATTTTTTGTGTATTATTCCGTTGACAAGGGAAAGTTCGCACTTGAAAAAGAATAAAAACTGGGTTATAATACGAACAAGTGTTTGCAACGCAAAAAATCATTCCCGGATTTACAGTAAGCAATCCGGTTGATAGAAAGAAAGGAAATGTAACAGCCATGGCAAAGAAAAACACCTATGATGCAGGGAGCATCTCTGTCCTGGAAGGTCTGGAGGCGGTTCGTAAGCGTCCGGGAATGTACATCGGAAGTGTTTCGCGAAAAGGATTAAATCATCTCATTTATGAGATTGTAGATAACGCAGTAGATGAACATCTGGCAGGATACTGCAGTCTGATCCATGTAGTTCTGGAGAAAGATGGTTCCTGTACAGTAACAGACAACGGACGAGGAATCCCGGTAGACATGCACGAGAAAGGAGTATCGGCAGAGAGACTGGTATTTACTACACTTCATGCAGGCGGTAAATTTGACAATTCCGCTTACAAGACAAGCGGAGGACTTCACGGAGTAGGTTCTTCTGTTGTCAATGCTCTGTCTACATATCTTGATATTAAGATCAGCCGTGACGGATATGTACATCATGATCATTATGAGAGGGGAATCCCCACTCTGGAACTGGAAGATGGACTTTTGCCTAAACTGGGAAGGACCAGACAGACAGGGACCAGTATTAATTTCCTGCCAGACCCGGAGATTTTTGAGAAGACAAGATTCTCAGCAACAGAGGTAAAGAGCAGACTTCATGAAACTGCATACTTAAATCCGGAACTGACGATCCATTTTGAGGACAAAAGAGGTTCTGAGATTGAAGATATTACCTATCATGAGCCAGATGGGATTATTGGATTTATCAAAGATCTGAACCACAGTGCGGAAGTCTTGCATGATCCGGTTTACCTGAAAGGGGAAGCAGACGGCATTCAGGTAGAGGTGGCATTCCAGTTTACCAATGAATTCCGTGAGAATGTACTGGGCTTCTGTAATAACATTTACAATGCAGAGGGCGGTACTCATCTGACCGGATTTAAGACTACATTTACTACAGTCATGAATACTTATGCGAGAGAGATTGGTGTTCTTAAAGACAAGGATCCGAACTTCACAGGTGCAGATATCCGTAACGGAATGACAGCAGTTGTTTCCATCAAGCATCCGGAACCGCGTTTCGAGGGGCAGACCAAGACAAAGCTGGATAATCAGGATGCATCACGCGCAACCGGAAAGGTTGTAGGAGAGCAGATGGTACTCTATTTTGATAGAAATCTGGAGACTCTTAAGACCATCCTTTCCTGCGCAGAGAAAGCAGCAAAGATTCGTAAAACAGAGGAGAGAGCCAAGACCAATCTTCTGACAAAGCAGAAATATTCCTTTGACTCTAACGGAAAGCTGGCAAACTGTGAGAAGAAAGATCCTTCCCAGTGCGAGATCTTTATCGTAGAGGGAGATTCTGCGGGAGGTTCTGCAAAGACTGCCCGCAACCGTAATTACCAGGCAATTCTGCCGATCAGAGGTAAGATCCTGAATGTGGAGAAGGCAACTATTGACAAGGTGCTTGCCAATGCGGAGATCAAGACCATGATCAATGCATTCGGATGTGGATTCTCCGAAGGATACGGAAATGACTTTGATATTACGAAGCTTCGTTACGACAAGATTGTGATCATGGCTGATGCCGATGTGGATGGGGCGCATATTTCCACACTGCTCCTGACTTTATTCTATCGTTTCATGCCGGATCTGATCACTGAGGGACATGTGTATATTGCCATGCCGCCATTATATAAAGTCATGCCTAAGAAGGGGCAGGAGGAATACCTGTACGATGATAAGGCACTGGAGAGATACAGACGTGCCCATAAGCCGGGAAGCTTTACTCTTCAGAGATATAAAGGTCTAGGCGAGATGGATGCGGAGCAGCTCTGGGAGACTACTCTGAATCCGGAGACAAGAATGATGAAGCGAGTGGAGATTGAGGATGCGAGACTTGCATCAAGTGTGACAGAGATTCTGATGGGAAGCGATGTCCCGCCGAGAAAGAAATTTATCTATGAGCATGCACAGGATGCAGAGCTGGACATCTGATTTCGCCGGAGTGTTATATGGAAATTAAGACAGATACATGGATATGTGTCTGAGATGGAGGAAAGAGATTAAATGGAAACAAAACAGGAGAATGTGATTCCTACCGACTATGCGGAGGTCATGCAGAAATCCTATATAGATTATGCCATGAGTGTTATTATTTCCAGAGCCCTGCCGGATGTGCGTGACGGATTGAAGCCTGTACAGAGAAGAACCCTGTATGATATGTATGAACTGGGCATCCGTTATGACAGACCATACAGAAAATGTGCCCGTATCGTAGGGGATACCATGGGTAAATATCACCCCCACGGTGACAGTTCTATCTACGAAGCGCTTGTGGTAATGGCTCAGGATTTTAAGAAAGGCAAAACACTGGTTGACGGACATGGAAACTTCGGTTCCATCGAGGGTGACGGTGCAGCGGCCATGCGATATACAGAAGCCAGACTGGAGAAACTGACACAGGATGTCTTCCTCGAAGATCTGGATAAGAATGTAGTAGATTTTATGCCGAACTTTGACGAGACAGAGAAGGAACCTGTGGTACTTCCTGTCAGAATCCCGAATCTGCTGGTAAACGGGGCGGATGGTATCGCTGTCGGCATGGCGACCAGCATTCCGCCTCACAATCTGGGTGAAGTAGTGGATGCGGTAAAAGCCTATATGAAGAATAATGACATCAGTGTCAAGGGACTGATGCGCTATCTTAAAGGTCCGGATTTCCCCACAGGCGGTCTGGTGGTAAATAAAGATGACCTGCTCAAGATCTATGAGACAGGAACAGGAAAGCTCCGCGTCAGAGGCAAGGTGGAAACAGTAAAGCTCAAAGGTGGCAGGCAGCAGCTTGTGATCACGGAGATTCCATACACTATGATAGGTGCAAATATAGGAAAATTCCTGAATGATATTGCATCTCTTGTGGAGAGTAAGAAGACAACCGATATTGTGGATATCTCAAATCAGTCATCAAAAGAAGGGATCCGTATTGTTCTTGATCTGAAGCGTGATGCTGATGTGGAGAACCTGACAAACATGCTGTACAAGAAAACCAAGCTGGAAGATACATTTGGTGTCAATATGCTTGCGGTTGCAGATGGCAGACCTGAGACCCTAAGTCTTAAACAGGTGATAGAGCATCATGTGGATTTCGTGTTTGATGTTACAACCAGAAAATACACCACACTTCTGAATAAAGAGCAGGAGAAGAAAGAAATCCAGGAAGGTCTGATCAAGGCATGTGATGTGATCGACCTGATCATCGAGATCCTGCGAGGAAGCAAGAACAGAGAACAGGTAAAGAAATGCCTGGTTGACGGTGTGACAGAAGGAATCAGGTTCAAGAGCAAATCAAGCGAGAAAGCTGCGCAGAAGCTGCATTTCTCAGAGAAACAGGCAGCTGCGATCCTGGATATGCGTCTGTACAAACTGATTGGTCTGGAGATCGAGGCACTTCAGGCAGACTATGCAGAAACAATGAAGAACATTGCCATTTATGAAGATATCCTGAATAATTATGATTCCATGGCAGAAGTGATCATGAAAGAACTGGATCAGATCAAGAAAGAATACGGTACGAAACGCCGCACAGTGATCGAGAATGCAGAAGAAGTTGTCTATGAAGAAAAGAAGATGGAAGAAATGGAAGTCACATTCCTCATGGACCGCTTCGGATATATGCGGACCATTGATAAGTCTGCATATGAGAGAAATAAAGAAGCTGCCAATGCAGAGAACAAATATGTGTTTAACTGTATGAATACAGATAAGATCTGTATCTTTACAGATAATGGAAAGATGCACAGTATCAAGGTGGCAGATATTCCGCTGGTTCGTTTCAGGGATAAGGGGACACCGGCAGATAATCTGAGCAATTATGACAGTGCACAGGAACGTATGCTCTATGTAGCACCACTGGCATCTGTAAAAGAAAATACACTTCTGTTTGTCACTGCTGCATCCATGTGCAAGCTGGTGAGTGGTGCAGAGTTTGATGTGGCGAAGAGAACGATCGTGTCTACGAAACTTGCTGAAGAGGATTCTCTGATTTTTGTGGGTTCTGCGGATGAAATGGAACAGGTGGTATTCCAGAGTGAAGGCGGATATTTCTTAAGATTTCAGAAACAGGATATTTCTGCTATGAAGAAAACATCTATCGGGGTGCGTGGAATGAAACTGGCAGAAGGAGATAAGCTGGATCATGCATATCTTCTGGAAAGCCGCCAGGAATATACCATTACTTACCATGATAAACCCTATGTTCTCAACAGGATAAAACTGTCCAAACGGGACAGTAAAGGAACAAAACCACGTATATAAAACCAACAAATCCGCTAAAATCAAGGTTTTTGCAGGAAAAGCCTTGCAATTGCCGGAAATTGGTGTTACAATACATCTAAATTAGAACTTGTTGACAAAGGAGTGGGCGTGAGCCCACTCTTATTTGTTGCATGGAAAGGCAGGTGGGAAAATGAGCAGACGGGAAGAGTATGAAAAGCGCGCAGAGGAACTTCTGGCACCGATCGTAGAACTTAACGGCTTTGAACTGGTTGATGTAGAATATGTGAAGGAAGCAGGTAACTGGTATCTGAGAGGATACATTGACAAACCAGGCGGAATTACGGTAAATGACTGCGAGACAGTCAGCAGAGCATTCAGTGACAAACTGGATGAGAATGATTTTATCGAAGACAGTTATATCATGGAGATCAGTTCGCCGGGACTGGACAGACCGCTGAAGAAAGACAAAGACTTTGAGAGAAACATGGGAAAACTGGTGGAAATCCGTACCTACCGGCCAATCGAGAAGCAAAAAGAGTTCTGCGGGATTTTGACCGCATATGATAGTAACAGTGTGACAATCGATGAGGATGGAACCGAGCGTGTTTTTGATAAGAAAGACACAGCCCTGATACGCCTCGCAATAGAGTTTTAGTTAATTCGGGAGGATAAGAAAAAAATGAGCAGAGAGTTAAAGGAGGCACTGGATATCCTTGAAAAGGAGAAGAGTATCAGCAAAGATACTCTGCTTGAGGCAATTGAGCAGTCTCTGATCCAGGCCTGCAAAAACCATTTTGGAAAAGCTGACAATGTACATGTAACTATTAATCCGGAAACCTGCGATTTTTCAGTGTATGCAGACAGAAGTATCGTAGAATACGTAGAGGATCCTGCAATGGAGATTTCTCTGGCAGATGCTTTGAAAATCACATCAAGAGCTGAGATCGGAGGCATGATACAGGTTCCGATCCAGTCTAAGGAATTCGGACGTATTGCGACACAGAATGCAAAGAACGTTATCCTGCAGAAAATCCGTGAGGAAGAACGTAAAGTGCTGTATGATGAATACTATGGAAAAGAAAAAGAAGTAGTAACCGGTATTGTACAGCGTGTGATGGGCAAGAATGTAAGCATCAATCTTGGTAAGGCAGATGCAGTATTAAGTGAGAATGAACAGGTGAAAGGGGAAACCTTCCAGCCGACAGAGAGAATAAAGGTGTATATTCTTGAAGTCAAGGATACCCCGAAGGGACCTCGTATTCTGGTATCCAGAACTCATCCGGGACTTGTGAAACGTCTCTTTGAGTCAGAAGTTGCAGAAGTAAAAGACGGAACTGTTGAGATCAAGAGCATCGCACGTGAGGCCGGTTCCCGTACAAAGATCGCTGTATGGAGCAACGATCCGGATGTAGATGCAGTTGGTGCATGCGTAGGTATGAACGGTGCACGTGTCAATGCAGTAGTTGAGGAACTTCGCGGTGAGAAGATCGATATCATCAACTGGGACGAGAATCCTGCGATCCTGATCGAGAATGCATTGAGCCCTGCAAAGGTTATCGCAGTTATGGCAGATCCTGATGAGAAGACAGCTCTGGTAGTTGTTCCTGATTATCAGCTGTCCCTTGCAATCGGTAAAGAAGGTCAGAATGCACGTCTTGCTGCAAGACTTACAGGATTTAAGATTGACATCAAGAGTGAGACTCAGGCAAAAGAAGCCGGTGATTTCTATGATTATGATGATGACGAGACTGCAGAAGATGCAGCTGAGGCATCAGCAGAGGAAACTTCAGCAGAAGATTCCCTGACAGAAGAAACCGAAGCAGAAGAAGTTTCAGAGGAAGTTCCTGTAGAAGAAGAGCCACAGGCTCAGGAAGCGGGAGAGAATGAAGACGAAGAATAAGATTCCCATGCGCCAGTGTACCGGCTGCAGGGAAATGAAAAGCAAGAAAGAGATGCTCAGAGTTCTTAAGACTACAGAAGATGAGATCGTGCTTGATACTACCGGTAAGAAAAACGGCAGAGGCGCATATCTGTGTCTTTCCAGAGAATGTCTGGATAAAGCGATTAAAAATCATGGACTTGAGCGTTCACTGAAAACTGCGGTTCCGGATGAGGTATACGAACGACTTAAGAAGGAGCTGGAAGATATTGAAAAATAACAGAGTACTGTCGCTGATAGGGCTGGCTACCAAAGCAGGCAAGACCGTAAGCGGAGAATTTTCCACAGAGAAATCTGTAAAGACCGGAAAAGGACTGCTTGTGATCGTTGCTGAGGATGCCTCCGAGAATACAAAGAAGAAATTCAGGAATATGTGCAGTTTTTATGAAGTTCCGATTTTCTTCTTCTCAGATAAAGAGAGCTTAGGCAGAGCAATGGGAAAGGAGTACCGCGCCTGTCTGGCTGTCCAGGATGAGAACTTTGCGAAAGCAATCATGAAGGAGGTATAGCGATTGTCAAAATTAAGAGTACATGAGCTGGCCAGAGAGCTTGGACGACAGAACAGAGAAGTGATCGAGTTTCTGAAATCAAAAGGCGTTGATGTGAGAAGCCATATGAGTATGGTGGATGAGCCTGCGGTTTCGGAAGTAAAGAATAGATTCAGAAAAGACAATAATAACAGGGGAAAGGAGCATATTGCGAAATTGGAGACTCCCAAGACAGAAGAAAAGGTTGTAACAGCAAAATCAGAAGGAGATAAAACTGAAACACCTAAAAAGAAAAAAAATATTATCCGCGTTTTTCATGCACAGAATGCAAGTGACGGAGGAAAAACAAGAAAGAAACCTGTGAAAGCTGAAGGCGAGAGAACAGGTTCACCAAGAAATGCAGAAGGAAGAAATTCCGACAGTTCAAGAACAGACGGTGACAGACCAAGAAGAAATAATAATGACCGCCCAGGTACAGGCAACAGAAGACCGGACGGACAGAACCGTCAGGGAAGACCTCAGGGCGAAGGAAGATCCCAGGGAGATAACCGCCAGGGAGGACGTTTTGGCCAGGGAAGAAACCAGGGCGAAGGAAACCGTCAGGGAAGACCTCAGGGCGAGGGAAGATCCCAGGGAGATAACCGCCAGGGAGGACGTTTCGGACAGGGAAGATCCCAGGGCGATGGCCAGGGCCGTCCGGGCGGAAGATTCCAGGGCGATGGAAATCGTCAGGGAGGACGTTTCGGACAGGGAAGACCACAGGGAGATGGAAACCGTCAGGGAGGAAGACCGCAGGGCAATGGCCAGGGTCGTCCGGACGGAAACAGAAGTGAAGGACGTGACGGACGCTTCGGCGGCGGTCAGGGACGTCAGGGACAGCGTCAGAATACAAGAAAGAATGACGATATGGCATTTGCACCGGAACTGACAAAGACTTCCAAAGACAGCAAGAGAGAAAGAGACAGAGAGAACAAAAACAAGAAAAAAGATTTTGATAAGACACAGAGTGGCGGACGCAGACCAAATCAGGGCGGATTCAATAAGAATTCCAGAATCCCGAAAGCTCTGCAGAAACCGGCTCCGCAGCCAAAACAGGAGGAGAAGAAACCTGAGGTTAAGGAAATCACACTTCCGGAGAAGATGACAATCCGCGAACTGGCAGAAGCTATGAAAATGCAGCCGTCAGTAATTGTAAAGAAGCTCTTTATGCAGGGTATGATGGTTACCGTAAACCATGAGATTGATTTTGAGAAAGCTCAGGAGATTGCTCTGGAATATGATATCATCGCAGAACCGGAAGAGAAGGTAGACGTTATCGAAGAACTCCTCAAAGAGGATGAAGAAGACGAAAAAGATATGGTTTCAAGACCACCTGTAGTCTGTGTTATGGGGCACGTTGACCATGGTAAAACATCTCTTCTGGATGCAATCCGTAAGACAAATGTAACACGTGGAGAAGCCGGCGGTATCACACAGCACATCGGTGCTTCTGTAGTAGAGGTTGGCGGACAGAAGATCACATTCCTGGATACACCTGGACATGAAGCTTTCACAGCTATGCGTATGCGTGGTGCAAACTCCACAGATATTGCAGTTCTGGTTGTAGCAGCTGATGATGGTGTGATGCCTCAGACAGTAGAGGCTATCAGCCATGCGAAGGCGGCAGGCGTTGAGATCATAGTTGCAATCAACAAGATTGATAAGCCAAGTGCTAATATTGAGCGTGTAAAACAGGAACTTTCTGAATATGAACTGATCCCGGAAGACTGGGGCGGAAGTACAATTTTTGTTCCTGTATCCGCACATACAGGAGAGGGAATCGATACTCTTCTTGAGATGATCCTTCTTACAGCCGAGGTATGTGAATTAAAGGCAAATCCAAACCGTTCCGCAAGAGGTCTTGTAATCGAGGCTCAGCTTGATAAAGGTAAAGGTCCGGTTGCCACGATCCTTGTCCAGAAAGGTACTCTTCATGTGGGAGACTTTATTGCAGCAGGAGCATGCAATGGTAAGGTTCGTGCCATGATGGATGATAAGGGACGCAGGATTAAAGAAGCAGGTCCTTCTACTCCTGTAGAAATCCTGGGACTTGGTGATGTGCCGAATGCAGGTGAAATTCTTCTTGCATTTGACAGTGATAAGGAAGCCAAGAACTTTGCAGGTGCATTTGTATCTGAGAACAAGAACCGTCTTCTTGAGGAGACTAAGGGCAAATTATCTCTGGATAATCTCTTTGATCAGATTCAGGCAAGCGATCTGAAGGAACTTCCGCTCATTGTCAAAGCAGATGTACAGGGATCTGTGGAAGCTGTAAAACAGAGTCTGACCAAACTTTCCAACGAAGAAGTGGTTGTAAAGGTGATCCATGGCGGTGTTGGTGCAATCAATGAGTCTGACGTAAGTCTTGCGGCTACATCAAATGCGATCATTATCGGCTTTAATGTCCGTCCGGATGCAACCGCAAAACAGCTTGCTGAACAGGAAGGTGTGGATCTTCGTCTGTACAGAGTTATTTATCAGGCAATTGAGGATGTAGAAGCTGCCATGAAGGGTATGCTTGATCCTGTATTTGAGGAAAAAGTTATCGGTCATGCGGAAGTGCGTCAGCTGTTCAAAGCATCCGGCGTTGGTACGATTGCAGGAAGCTACATTCTGGATGGTATTTTCCAGAGAAATTGCAAGGTTCGTATTTCCAGAGAAGGCGAGCAGGTATTTGAAGGTGAGCTTGCATCCCTGAAGAGATTCAAAGACGATGTTAAGGAAGTTAAGGCAGGATACGAATGTGGCCTTGTATTTGACGGATTTAACGATGTGAAAGAGGAAGATAAAGTAGAAGCTTATATCATGGTAGAAGTACCGAGATAGTAATGGTTTATAAAGGTAAGGTGCGCGGTTCATAGTGTCAGGTACAGTGTGGTGCGCACCTTGACTTGATTGTGGTAATTCAGAGAATAATGTGACCGGGATAGTTGATGATCCGGATTGCTCACAGTATTTAACAGAATTGCTGGATATATAGGAGTAAAACTTAAAATGAGAAAAAACAGTATTAAGAATACCCGGATCAATGGGGAAGTCCAGAAGGAACTCAGCACCATTATCCGCAACGAGATCAAGGACCCGCGTATTCATCCGATGACTTCTGTCATGGCTGTAGAAGTGGCTCCTGATCTGAAAACCTGCAGAGCATATATCAGTGTGCTGGGTGAAAAAGAAGCAAAGGAAGCGACGATCAAAGGTCTGAACAGTGCAGAAGGCTACATCAGACGCCAGCTGGCGCGTAATTTAAACCTGAGAAATACACCGGAGATCCGTTTTATCCTGGACGAATCTATTGAGTATGGTGTAAATATGTCAAAGCTTATTGATGATGTTACCAAGAAAGACAGCAACTCCCACAGACAGGATGAGGAGCAGGATGAGAATTAAAAGAGGATGAGAACATGGAAAATATTGCGGAAATACTGGAAGGTGTGAAAACAATGGGAATCGGCGGACATATCCGTCCGGATGGTGACTGCGTTGGTTCCTGTATGGCGTTATATTTATATGTAAAAACCTATTATCCGGAAATTCAGGCAGATGTGTACCTGGATAATCCCAAACCTGTTTTCGGACATATTGACTGTATGGATGAGATTAAAACAGAGCTGGACGGTGACAAAGAGTATGACCTTTTTGTTACCTGTGATGTAAGTGCAAGAGACAGACTTGCCATTGCAGGTCCATACTTTGACACTGCAAAAAGAACAGCATGTATTGATCATCATATCAGTAACTCCGGATTTGCACAGGTGAATCATATCAGGGGAGAGGTAAGCTCTGCCTGTGAAGTTCTCTATGGGCTTTTTGATCCTGAGAAAGTGGTCCGTACCATTGCAGTGCCGATCTATACGGGAATGGTTCATGACACAGGGGTATTTCAGTACTCTTCAACTTCACCGGAGACCATGCGTATTGCCGGGGAACTGATGAAGACAGGATTCAATTTCAGTAAGATCATTGACGAATCTTTCTATCAGAAAACTTATGTGCAGAATCAGGTAATGGGGCGTGTTCTTGCAGAGAGTATCCTGCTTCTGGATGGAAAATGTATTATCGGATATCTTAAAAAAAGAGACATGGAGTTCTATGGTGTGGATGGCAAGGATCTGGACGGTATCGTCAGTCAGCTTCGCCTTACAGCGGGAGTGGAAGTTGCCATGTTTATCTATGAAGTGGAAACTCAGTCTTTCAAAGTTTCCCTGCGTTCCAACGGAAATGTGGATGTAAGTAAGATTGCAGTATATTTTGGCGGCGGCGGTCATATGAGAGCAGCAGGATGTGATCTTCAGGGTTCTGTGTATGATGTGATCAACAATGTGACAGAACAGATCTGCAAACAGTTTCAGGAGCAGGAAGTCTGATGGATGGAGTAATTGTAATCCGTAAGGAAAAAGGATTCACTTCCCATGATGTGGTGGCAAAGCTTCGGGGAATCCTTCATATGAAGAAAATCGGACATACCGGAACTCTTGATCCGGATGCAGAAGGAGTGCTCCCGGTGGCTCTGGGAAAAGCAACCCGTCTGGTGGATATGATCACAGATAAAAAGAAAACCTATGAGGCAGTGATGCGTCTGGGTGTTGTTACGGATACCCAGGATATGAGCGGAACTGTTCTCTCACAGACTACAGAGCTTTCCGTTACAGAAGAAGAGCTTTGCACAGTGGTCAGTTCTTTTGAGGGAGACTATATGCAGGTGCCGCCAATGTATTCAGCACTGAAGGTCAATGGAAAGAAACTCTATGAACTTGCCAGAGAGGGCAAGACTGTGGAGCGTAAACCAAGACCTGTACATTTTTATGAGATAGAAATTCTGGATATCAGTTTTCCGCTGGTGCGTTTTCGTGTGACCTGCAGCAAGGGAACCTATATCCGTACTCTGTGCCATGATATAGGGGAAAAGCTGGGCTGTGGAGCTGCCATGGAAAGTCTTTTGCGGACAAAGGTGGGCAGATTTACACTGGATGATGCCATTACCCTGGCGCAGACAGAAGAGGCAGTGCAGGAAGGAACCATAGAGAGTAAAATCCTCGGTATTGAGGAGATTCTTGCAGAGTATCCAAGGGTATGCTGTACAAAAGAAGGGGACAGACTTCTGGCTAATGGAAATCCTCTTGTACAGGCACTGGTCGATGCACAGGAGAAAAAAGGATGGATCCGTATGTGTAGCAGTGAAGGCAGTTTTGCCGGAGTTTACCAGTGGGACGAGAAAAGAAACAGGTATTTCCCTGTAAAAATGTTTTAGGAGACATGATGGAATATTTAAGGATTGAGAATGATTTTCCCAGAATTTCACACAGTGCGGTAACACTTGGGAAGTTTGACGGCATACACCGCGGACATCAGAAACTGGTTGAGAAAATTATTGAGCAGAAACAGGAAGGTGCACAGGCGGTTGTACTTGCGCTTGGAACTGCCTCAAGAACAATCCTCACAAAGGAAGAGAGATGTCGTATATTGGAAGAAATGGGAGTGGATATACTGTTGGAATGTCCGCTCACAGAGAAAATACGGCACATGAAAGCAGAGAATTTTATAAAAGAAATACTGATAGGAGATCTGCAGGTTTCCTATGTGGCAGTTGGAGAGGATTTCCGTTTTGGCTATGAGCGGAAAGGAACTCCTGCCATGCTCAAAGAGTTCGGAAAGAAATATGGATTTCATACGGAAGTCCTGCCAAAAGAAATGGACGGACGCCGTAAGATTAGTAGTACCTTTGTCAGGGAAGAACTGAACAGAGGAAATATGGAAAAATTCCGTTTCCTTATGGGAACAGATTTCTCAGTGGAAGGAATCGTTGAACATGGACGTGGAATGGGACATAAATATCTGCTTCCGACCACCAACCTGATCCCTCCGGTAGAGAAACTGATGCCTCCAAACGGGGTTTATATCACAGTATCCCATTTCAGAGACAGAAGTTATCAGGGAATTACCAATGTAGGTCATAAGCCTACTGTTGGCGGCGAGAAGTTTGTCGGTGTGGAAACATACCTGTTTGACTGCAATGAAGATCTGTATGGGGAATACTGCAAGGTAGATTTCAAAAAATTCCTCAGACCTGAACAGAAGTTTTCTTCGCTGGAGGCACTGAAGGCACAGCTGGAGAGGGATGCTGTGAAGGGACAGGAATATTTTGAAACTTTGTAAAAAAGAGGTTTACACGCCAGAATCAATGTGCTATACTAACCAAGGTGAATTTAGCCCATGTTCAGGGACCGGACGCTCCGACCATCTCTTAATATGTGGCGGTCAATCAATAATAATTATAGAATACAGGAGGAAATCACAATGATTTCAAAAGAAAAGAAAGCAGCGATCATGAAAGAATATGCAAGAACTGAAGGCGATACAGGATCACCGGAAGTACAGGTAGCAGTTCTTACAGCAAGAATCCAGGAACTTACAGAGCATTTACAGAGCAACCATAAAGATCATCACTCCAGACGTGGTCTTCTGAAAATGGTAGGTCAGAGACGTGGACTGTTAGCTTACCTGAAGAAAACAGACATCGAAAGATACCGTGCACTGATTGAAAAATTAGGCTTAAGAAAATAATAGCCTTTTAGTATGCGGAAGGGGGCGGATTTCCATCCGCCTCTCTTTTTATGTATTATGGCAGTTCTGTAAAATATGGTGTTTTCCAGGATTGCGGTGGCTTGTTGTTTCGACTGCATCTGCATATTCAGAAGCTGCGAAACATGACAGGAGTTATTTCCGAGACTACTGAAAAGATTATTTTGCATAGGAAAGTAACAAAGCAGGCAGATATATTTGCCTGAAAAGTAGTTTTTTCAGTTGTTTCGGACTCCTGTTTTAATGTGACAATTTCATAAAAAGTCTGAACGTTGATGGACAAGATTGTCAGCAGACGGAACAGACAAATTTGAAAAGAATAAAGTAGTTACCGGACATGCAGTGAACGGTAACAGAAAATGACAACAGAATTATGAAAAAAGGAGAATGAACGTATGTACAAAAGTTATTCCATGGAATTAGCCGGAAGAACCTTAACAGTAGATATTAACCGCGTTGCAAAACAGGCAAACGGTGCAGCATTAATGCACTATGGTGATACTACAGTTTTATCTACAGCAACAGCATCCAAAGAGCCAAGAGAAGGAATTGATTTCTTCCCGTTAAGCGTTGAATATGAAGAGAAAATGTATGCAGTAGGCAAAATCCCAGGAGGATTTAACAAGAGGGAAGGAAAAGCAAGCGAGCATGCAATCCTTACTTCCCGCGTGATCGACAGACCAATGCGTCCTCTGTTTCCGAAGGACTACAGAAACGACGTAACACTGGTAAACATGGTTATGTCTGTTGATCCTGAGTGTAATCCGGAGATTCCGGCTATGCTTGGTTCCTCTATTGCAACCTGCATTTCCGATATCCCCTTTGACGGTCCATGTGCAACCACACAGGTTGGTCTGATCAATGGTGAATATATCATCAACCCTACCATGGCACAGAAAGATGTATCTGACCTTCAGCTTACAGTAGCTTCCACAAGAGAGAAAGTGATCATGATCGAAGCCGGCGCAAAAGAAGTTCCGGAAGACAAGATGATCGAAGCTATCTATAAAGCTCATGAAGTAAACCAGGAGATCATCAAATTTATCGATAAGATCGTAGAAGAATGCGGAAAACCGAAACACAGCTACGAATCATGTGCAGTTCCGGAAGAACTCTTCGCAGCGATCAAAGAAATCGTACCTCCGGCAGAAATGGAAGTTGCCGTATTCTCTGACGATAAACAGACAAGAGAAGAAAATATCCGTCAGGTAACAGAGAAACTGAAAGAAGCTTTTGCTGACAAGGAAGAGTGGCTTGCAGTTCTGGGCGAGGCTGTATATCAGTACCAGAAGAAGACTGTCCGCAAGATGATCTTAAAAGACCACAAACGTCCTGATGGTCGTGCCATTACTCAGATCCGTCCTCTGGCAGCAGAGACAGATATTATCCCCAGAGTACATGGTTCTGCTATGTTCACACGTGGACAGACACAGATCTGTACCATCACAACTCTGGCTCCTCTTGCAGAAGCACAGAAGCTTGACGGACTTGACGAATTTGAAACTTCAAAGAGATATATGCATCACTACAATTTCCCGTCCTACTCTGTAGGTGAGACAAAACCATCCAGAGGACCGGGACGTCGTGAGATCGGACATGGTGCACTTGCTGAGAGAGCATTAGTTCCTGTACTTCCAAGCGAAGAGGAATTCCCATATGCGATCCGTACTGTATCTGAGACATTTGAATCCAATGGTTCTACTTCTCAGGCAAGTATCTGTGCATCCACAATGTCTCTGATGGCAGCCGGTGTACCGATCAAAAAACCGGTAGCAGGTATTTCATGTGGTCTGGTAACAGGTGATACAGATGATGATTACATTGTTCTCACAGATATCCAGGGACTTGAAGACTTCTTCGGAGATATGGACTTCAAGGTAGCCGGAACTCATGACGGTATCACAGCAATCCAGATGGATATCAAGATCCATGGACTGACAAGACCGATCGTAGAAGAAGCAATCAGACGTACAAAAGAAGCAAGAGAATATATCCTGACAGAAGTTATGGAGAAATGTATTGCAGCTCCACGTACATCTGTAGGCGAATATGCTCCGAAGATCATTCAGATCCAGATCGATCCTCAGAAGATCGGTGATGTTGTAGGTCAGAGAGGAAAGACTATCAATACGATCATCGAGCGTACAGGTGTTAAGATCGATATCACAGACGAAGGTGCGGTATCTATCTGTGGAGTTGATCAGAAGAGCATGGATGAGGCAGCTAACATGGTTAAGATCATTGCAACTGATTTTGAAGCAGGACAGATCTTTACAGGTAAAGTTGTCAGCATCAAAGAGTTTGGTGCATTCGTTGAATTTGCACCGGGTAAAGAGGGAATGGTACACATTTCCAAGATCTGTAAAGAAAGAATCAATCGTGTTGAGGATGTTCTCACACTTGGTGATAAAGTTAAGGTTATCTGCCTTGGCAAAGACAAGATGGGAAGAATCAGCTTCAGCATGAAGGATGTACCGGAAGAAGCGTAAAAAATTATGAGATATCACAATATTACCAAGGACGATATGCTTAATGGCGACGGACTTCGTGTAGTGCTCTGGGTGGCAGGATGTAATCACTGCTGTCCGGAGTGCCAGAATCCTGTCACCTGGGATCCAAACGGCGGACTGCCTTTCGGTGAGGCAGAACGCAAGGAGATTTTTGCGGAACTGGATAAGGATTATGTGAGCGGAATTACCTTTTCAGGTGGAGATCCACTGCACCCGGCAAATATCACTGAGGTAACAGCCTTTGCGAAGGAGATCAGAAAGAGATATCCTGGTAAAACAATCTGGCTTTATACAGGTTTCCTCTGGGAGGAGATCTGCAAAGAAGAGATCGTGCGTTATCTGGATGTCTGCGTAGACGGTGAATTTGAGGTGGACAAGAAAGAACTTTCCCTTAAATGGAAAGGTTCCAGCAATCAGAGAGTGATCGATGTTCCCAAAACTCTTCATGAAGGAAAAGTCGTATTGCATAAATAAGAAATATACAGGCAGTTCAAGTATGCGTCAGGTGTACCTGAACTGCTTTTTTACTGAATCAGTCAGTGATGATCACAAAATATTGTTACTGTTCACTCCGTTCACAGTAACGTAGCCAAAATTCATTCCAGATTGCCTGCGGCAATGGAATTTTGGCTCGTATTTCTCGGGATTTTGGCATGAATATGCCAAAACACCTCGCGGGATAGTGGTGTGTGAACAGTAACCAAATATTCAGCTATGAGTGTACTGCAAAGCAGGTGTGTCAGCTTTGCATGACCAGACAGGAGGAAAAACAGATGAAACGAATCGCAAAATTTCATAAAGTTAGCAAAGAACGCTTTACAGCAGATTGGATCGATACCTTCGCACAGTCTCAGGAAGAAGCAGAGAAAGTATACGAGGCTATCCGTCTGCCGAAGAGAGCGACAGCAGGAAGTGCCGGCTATGACTTTTTCGCACCGGCAGAATTTACTCTGAAGCCAGGCGAAACAGTAAAGATCCCGACAGGAATCCGGGTGGAAATGCAGCCGGAATGGGTGCTGAAATGTTATCCGAGAAGCGGACTGGGATTTAAATACCGTCTTCAGCTTAACAACACAGTTGGTATCATTGACAGTGATTATTTCTATTCAGATAACGAAGGCCACATTTTTTCAAAGATCACAAATGATTCCAATGAAAACAAAACTCTTACAATCCCGGCAGATACAGGATTTATGCAGGGAATCTTTGTAGAGTATGGAATCACAGTAGATGATGATGCTACAGAAATCCGTAACGGAGGATTTGGAAGTACTACTGCGAAATAGTGGGTAAAAGTAATGTAATGTTCTGGCGGAGCATATTTCACAAAGTTTATAGATGAAATCAGAGCCAGAATGTAAAAAAAGTAGAACATAGGGAAGAATCTGAGATTTTTACTTTACGTTCTGCTTTTTCTTTGCTATAATATTTTGAGATTCAAAATATTTGCAATACATACAATTCAAGCGTATATACTGCGGAGCAGTTATTCGATTATGAACAAGTAACGAAGCGGATGATTTTATCCGCTTGACTAAAAAATATCAGGCAAAGAAATAAATTCAGGGAGAAAAGTTATGATCATCGAGCCAAAAGTAAGAGAATATATCTGCACAACCGCACATCCGCAGGGATGTGCAGAGAGTGTGCGCAACCAGGCAGATTACGCCTGTAAACAGGGAATGGTAAACGGAACAAAAAAAGCACTGATCATCGGATGTTCTACAGGCTACGGCCTCGCATCACGAATCTGCGCACTGGAAAACTGTGGTGCGGACACCCTTGGGATTATGTTTGAACGTCAGGCAAATGGCAGAAGAACAGCGACACCGGGATGGTACAACACTGCGGAATTTCATCGCCTGGCAGCAGAAAAAGGTGCCTATGCCAAGACTGTCAACGGAGATGCTTTTTCAAAAGAAATAAAAGATAAAGCAATTGAGCTGATCAAAAAAGATCTGGGAAAGGTGGACCTGGTAGTTTACAGTCTGGCATCGCCAAGACGTACAGATTCTGAAGGAAAAATCTGGTCCTCCTGCCTGAAGACTACAGGTGAGGCTTTCACAGAAAAGAGTCTTGATCTGCGAAACAATGAGATTACAGAGAAAACAGTAGAACCGGCTACTGAAGAAGAGGTTTTAAGCACAGTCAAAGTTATGGGCGGCGAAGACTGGGCAGACTGGATTGATGCGCTGAAAGCGGCAGATGTACTGACTGAGAATGCAGTGACCGTAGCATATTCCTACATCGGACCGGAACTGACTTATCCAATCTACTATCATGGAACCATTGGAACTGCCAAACAGCACTTACAGAAAACAATGTCAGAGATTAATCAGGCACATCCGGATGTCTGTGCAGTAATTTCTGTAAACAAAGGTCTGGTAACTCAGGCAAGTGCAGCAATTCCGGTTGTGCCGCTGTATTTCGCAATCCTCTATAAAGTAATGAAGAAAGTCGGAAATCATGAAAACTGCATTCAGCAGATTGCCAGACTCTTTACACAGAAACTCTACACACCAACAGGTTTCCGGACAGATGAGAATGGTTTCATTCGTATGGATGATTACGAACTGACACCGGAGATTCAGGAAGAAGTAAAAAAATGCTGGAAAGCAGTTACTACAGACACTGTAAAGGAATATTGCGATATTGATGGCTATTGGGAAGATTTCTATCATATGTTTGGATTCCGATATGAAGATATCGACTATACTCAGGATGTGGATGCTGATGTAGAAATTGATGGAGTTGTAATGTAATAAAAAATTCTCTCTTAACAAATGATCATGAAGTATATCAGTTCATAAATGTTAAGAGAGAATTTTTTATTTTGCCTTATGCACCGGATCTGCCGGGTATCCGCTACGAAGTTTCTGCATTCCACGCTGGAGCGCATCTTTGGAGTTTTTCCAGTCAGCATCCTTATTTCTGTAATCAAACTTATCTGACAGCCATACCAGATCTTCTTCCATACGCTGGAAGTTTTCATCCATCAGCCTGAACATGGCAGGATAAAACTCAGCCTTTTCTTTATCATTCAGATATTTATCTGCACCGTTGCACAGAATCCCGAAGTGATGCAGACAGAAGCCTTTACTGCGCAGAATTTTACTCTTAAATTCATTATCCTGCCGATACAGCCAGAAAAAAGTTTCCACATACCGCTTGAAGGTATCATCAATATTCTGACAGATAAAACAACTGCAATCCTTAGAAGCAGTCCATGCAGCAATCGGATTCTTATCTGTGCTGGAATCTGAACGGTGGAAACGCGCGAGAATCGAGGATTTTCCGGGCGAAAAAGAATCAAACTGCTTTTTCATCTCTTCCCGAAGTTTATGATAATGAGTCTGAAGGATTAATGCATTCCCAAGAGTATTCCCATAATCAAACATTTTCTTCATATGTACCCTGCAAAATCCCGCCTTATCCGTCTGATCCCGGATGTCACTTTCCATATAAGAAGAACTGTTTCCCAGCACAAAATCCAGCGAGTTCTGCTCCAGTTCCCGTTCAATAAAACAGAAAGGACACTCGTCACTGGCATTTACCGCATCATTAAGTGGAATGGTATATAACTTTTCTTTCATTTCTATATACTCCATACATCATAGTTTCTGTTCCCTTTATTGTGCATAGAATTCCCGGGAATGTCAAGCAGAAGATTTCCTGTTACTGTAAACGGAGTGAACAGTAATGATTTCTTTTGCAGAGTTGATTCAGAAAAGGGCAGTATGCTATTATATATATAGTTGAATGCAAACATATGTAAAAAATAATCAAAGGGGGATAAGACAAATGATAAAATTACAGCTTCATGAAAACTGGCAGTTGTGCAATATCAGACAACTGGACTGGATTCCGGCACAGGTTCCGGGGGATATTTATGCGGCACTTCTTAAGACCGGAAAGATGCCGGATCCGTTCTTTGGGGATAATGAATATCAGGCGAAAGCACTGATGGAGGAGGACTATGAATACAAAACGGTATTTAATTATGAAGAAACGCAGTTTAAAGATTGTCAGGAAGTGATCCTGAGATTTGACGGGATTGATACGATTGCGGATATCTATCTGAATGGATGTTGTCTTGGAAAAGTTGATAACATGCACAGAATCTGGGAATTTCCGGTAGGAGAGCTGCTTGAAAACGGCAAAAATACCTTACGTGTTATCATCCGCTCTCCGTTGAAATTCATGGCAGAGGCATTTAAGAAATATAAAAACAGGGGAAATGAAGACACAATTGAGGGATTTATGCATCTGCGTAAAGCTCACTATATGTGCGGCTGGGACTGGGGTGCATGTCTGCCGGATGGAGGTATCTTCCGTCCTGTAACACTTCTGGGAATTGAAACTGCCAGACTGGACAGCGTGTATATCCGTCAGGTACATAAGGATGGCAAAGTCCTGCTGGTTCCGGAAGTAGATGTGGAGACTGTTGATGAGGAAGAGAGCGAAGCAGATGGGTATGAAGGTGCACAGGCACTGGAATATCAGGTGACTGTAACTGCACCAAATGGAACAAAAACCATATGGGATGACTGTCCGGATGAAATGGAGATTGAAAATCCGCAGCTCTGGTGGCCAAATGGACTGGGAGAACAGCCGTTATATCAGGTGCAGGTAGACCTGAAAGCCGGAGATAAGATTGTAGACACCTGGTGCAGAAAAATCGGTCTCCGTGCGCTGACCATGCATAGAGAGAAAGACCAGTGGGGCGAGAGCTTTGCTCATGAAGTAAACGGTTATCAGGTCTTTGCCATGGGCGCTGACTATATCCCTGAGGACAATCTTCTGCAGAGAACATCCAGAGAACGTACCAGAGAATTACTTCTTCAGTGCAAGAGAGCGAACTTTAATACAGTACGTGTCTGGGGCGGTGGCTATTATCCTGAGGACTGGTTCTTTGATCTCTGTGATGAACTGGGGCTGATGGTATGGCAGGACTTTATGTTTGCATGCTCTGTTTATGAATTGACACCGGAGTTTGAGGCAAATATCCGTCAGGAATTTATTGATAATATCAAACGCCTCCGTCATCATGCATCCCTTGCCCTGTGGTGCGGAAACAATGAGATGGAAATGTTTGTAAAGCAGGGCACCTGGGTGACAAAGCCGACAGAAATGAGAGATTATCTGTTTATGTATGAGCGCATTATTCCGGAAGTTCTCAGCGAATACGACCCGGATACCTTCTACTGGCCTGCAAGCCCGTCATCAGGCGGTTCCTTTGATGAACCCAATGATCCGAACCGTGGAGATGTGCATTACTGGGAAGTATGGCATGGCAATAAGCCATTTTCAGAATATCGTAAATATTTCTTCAGATATGCATCTGAGTTTGGTTTTCAGTCATTCCCGTCTGTAAAAACGCTTGAAACAGTAACAGATGATCCGAAAGAATTGAATCCATTTTCTTATGTGATGGAGAAACATCAGAGAAATTACGGAGGAAATGGAAAAATTGCCAAATACATGCAGGCAGCATACCGTTATCCTGAGAACTTCAGCGATTTTGTTTATGCATCTCAGCTTCTTCAGGCAGATGGAATCCGTTATGGAGTCGAACATTACCGCAGAAACCGGGGACGCTGTATGGGTGCAATTTACTGGCAGTTAAATGACTGCTGGCCTGTTATTTCCTGGTCATCCATTGATTATTACGGACGTTGGAAAGCACTTCATTATTATGCGAAGAGATTCTTTGCACCTGTGATGCTTTCCTGTGAGGAGCAGAGCTGGATGACAGTGGAAGCGGATATGAACCGTCAGCATTTTGAATTTGAAAAATCCATCCGTCTGAATGTGACCAATGAAACGCTGGATGCTCACAGGGTCCTGGTGAAATGGGCAGTGCGAAAGACAGATGCCACAATTCTGAGGGAGGAAGAACAGTGGCTGGAAGTACCGGCATTGTCTGCTGTATGGATGGATAAGGTTGAACTTCCCCAGATTGACTGTTTTAATGAATATGTAAGTTATGAGGCATGGGAAAATGATCAGATTATTTCTCAGGGAACTGTGATCTTTTCCTATCCGAAATACTTCCGCTATCTGAATCCCGGACTGACTGTGCGTGTAGACGGAGATGAGATAGTTGTTAAGGCAGAAGCATATGCAAAGAGTGTGGAAATCCGGAATGAGAATGATGATCTGATTCTTGAAGATAATTATTTTGACATGAATGCAGGAGAATACAGAGTGAAGATACTCGATGGAAAGCCGGATGGACTGAAAGTGCGCAGTGTTTATGATATATAACCTTTATTCATAGCAGTATTTATGGCAGTTTGCGACGAAATTCTGTATAGTAATCCTCTTATATTTACTGCAAACAATCCAGTCCATCATAGCGTGAAGTCCTGTGTCAGATATCTTTGCCGTGCGTCAGCACGCCTGCAGGTATCTTCCTTGTCCTTCGCACTCTGCTGAACTGTCTTGATTGCATTATTTTATGGAATTGCTATAAGATAAAAAATAAGAACCACCACACATTTTATGAAATGATGATGGTTCTTATTTTTTATGAAATTCTGTAACGGATCAGTCAATCTTCTCCATAGAATCTTTTGCATTCTGAAGCACTGTGTCAAAAGCAACTGCGGCTTTTGCGTATTCTTCATCGCTTTCGATATTGGAAAGCATTGGATCACCGTTTTCAGTACGGGCAAATGCGTAGAGATAAACCTCGCCGCTTTCATTCTGACCGTTCTCATCAAGTGGGAGAAGTGCGATATATTCCTTCGCATCTACCGGGAAAACGGTGAGGATCGCACATTCTATCTCTGTATCGTCTTCCATGGTAAGGGTGATTGTCTTGTGGTTTTCAACAGGATCGCATCCACCGGCTGAACTGCATCCACTACCGCAGGAAGCGCAGTCACTCGGGTTACATCCGCCAGCTGTAAATTCGTCACTCATTTTATATTCCTCATTCTTTCTTATTTATCAGGGACTATGTTTATCTGATGTCAGTTCATTGTAGCAGAAACCGGAAAAAAATGCAATGAGCAGAAACTGGAGAAAAAGAGGTTTTTTACAGTCATGAAACGTGCTATAATAGACCAGAAGCGTTCAGGGGAGAATCGTTAGCAAATGCTGAACAGGGCTAATAAGAAAACAAAGGGGATCAGTTGATTATGAAATTAATCTCATGGAATGTAAATGGTATACGTGCATGCATTGGCAAAGGGTTTGAAGAGAGCTTTGCAGCACTTGATGCGGATATTTTCTGCCTGCAGGAAACGAAATGCCAGCAGGGGCAGGTGAAGTTGGAACTTCCGGGATATTATCAGTATTGGAATTATGCCAACAGACGGGGATATTCCGGAACTGCTGTTTTTACAAAGAAAGAGCCACTGTCTGTGGCGTATGGAATTGGAATTGAGGAACATGACAAAGAAGGGCGTGTGATCACCCTGGAATATGAAAAATTTTATCTGGTGACTGTATATACACCAAATTCCCAGAGTGAACTGCGTAGACTGGAATACCGTATGCACTGGGAAGAGGATTTTCTGGCATACTTGTTGAAATTGCAGGAAAGTAAGCCTGTGATCTGCTGCGGAGATTTCAATGTGGCACATCAGGAGATCGACCTGAAGAATCCTAAGACCAACCGGAAAAATGCCGGATTTACAGATGAAGAGAGAGCATGCTTTGGTAAGGTGCTGGAGAGTGGATTTATCGATACATTCCGTTATTTTTATCCGGATGTAGAGGGCAGATATTCCTGGTGGTCTTACAGATTTAAAGCAAGAGAGAAGAATGCAGGGTGGAGAATTGACTATTTTATCACGTCTCCACAGTTGAAGGATAAGCTTGAAGGCGCAGAAATCCATTCTGAAATTATGGGTTCCGATCATTGTCCGGTAGAACTTCAGATTACATTATAGCGTTGTATAGTGTTTCTGAAAAGTGTAATGAGCAACAAGAAAAAATATGAAGGAGAGAAAGAGATGGCTGAGAGCAGAAAGATGAAAACAGAAAAGGGGCTGGCTCTTGTGCCTGGTGCAAATCCGTTGGCAGATGGCTGTAATTTTGCAGTTGAGGTACCGGAAGACAGCAGAGCATCTCTGATTCTCTACAAAAAGAGATCAGCAAAACCTTATGTGGAGATTCCTTTTACAGAAGAAAACAGAACCGGAAATGTATATGCAATGTATATTCCGGATTTTAATCTGAAAGAGTACGAGTACAATTTTCTGATAAATGGAAAGGTGTATACTGATCCCTGTGCGTACAGGATTCTGGGACGGGAACGCTTTGGTGCAGAGGTGGGTACGAATCCGCACAAAGTCAGGGGAGGATTTCTTAAAAAAGAAGTTTTTGACTGGGAGAACGACAAAAATCCGGCTATTCCATATCACGAAATGATCCTTTATAAACTGCATGTGCGCGGATATACAAAAGCGAATCGGACGATAACCGGTACAAAGGGAACTTTTCAGGCACTGGAGGAAATGATCCCGTACTGGAAAGAGCTTGGTATCAATACAATTGAACTGATGCCTGCATATGAATTTATGGAAAGCGGTACCTGTAAGAATTCTGAATCTGAGAAAATGGTATCTGAGAAGCATACACAGGGACGTGTTAATTTCTGGGGATATATGTATGGCTATTATTTTGCACCCAAGAGATCTTACTGTGCAACAGATGATCCGGAGAAAGAGTTTAAAACATTCATTAAAAAACTGCATCAGGCCGGAATTGCCTGTATCATGGAAATGTATTTTCCACGAGAATGTAATCCTGTGACAGCACTCAGGGCATTGCAGTTCTGGAAGCTTTACTATCATGTAGACGGATTTCATGTATTGGGTGAGGGAGTTTCTGCCAAATTGCTGATGCATGACGGGGTTTTAAGTGATACCCGGCTGATGTTTCACGATTTTGATGAGAGCCAGATCCGGAAAAAGAAGAAACCGGAAGACAAATGTATTGCACAGTATAATCCGGGATTTTTGCAGGATATGCGCCGTTTTCTGAAAAGTGACGAGGATATGGTCTCAGCGGCTGCTTACCATATCAGAAGGAATCCAAATACCTATGCAGTCATTAATTATATGGCCTGTCAGGATGGCTTTACCATGAATGATATGGTGACCTATAATTACAGACATAATGAAGCAAATCAGGAGAATAATCACGATGGCAGCAGTTATAATTATTCCTGGAACTGTGGCGTGGAAGGGCCAAGCAGAAGGCTGCAGATCAGACAGATGAGAGAACGTCAGATCAGAAATGCTTTTCTTATGGTGCTGCTCAGTCAGGGTGTTCCTATGATCTATGGCGGGGATGAGTTTGGAAATTCACAGAACGGAAATAATAATGCTTATTGTCAGGATAATCAGGTTGGATGGATTGACTGGAAAGCACTGAAGAAAAATGAATCCCTGTTTCAGTTTGTAAAGAATGCCATTGCTTTCCGGAAAGAACATCCGATTCTTCATGTTGCGGGAGAAATGTACGGAGTGGATTATCAGACCAGGGGACTGCCGGATGTTTCCCTTCATGGAGAACGCGCATGGTATATGAATTCTGAGAACACATCCAGACTGCTTGGAATTATGTATTGTGGCGCCTATGCGCACCGGGCAGACGGCAGCGAGGATGCTTCCATATACGTTGCATATAACTTTCACTGGGAAGATCGTATTTTTGCGCTTCCTAATCTGGCAGGATACAGAAAATGGAAGAAAGTGATTGATACCAGTGCTGTGAAAGAGAATGGTTTCCTGGAGCAGGAACAGGAAACTTATAGTAAAAAGCTGAAGGTCACACCGCGTACGATCGTGGTGCTGATGGCTGTAGAGGAGGAGAAGAAAGATGCATCCGTGGCTGCACTTTAAAACAATAACCAGACATAAGCTGTTGGTTATGCATTACTGTTTCCGGGCTGGTATGTATAAACAGGGACTGCTTCATGACCTGTCCAAATATGCACCTGTGGAATTTCTGGTTGGATGTAAATACTATCAGGGAGACAGAAGTCCCAACAATGCAGAAAGAGAAGATACAGGAATATCAAAATCCTGGCTTCATCATAAAGGGCGCAACAAACATCATTTTGAGTACTGGGTAGATTATGCACCGGGAGATGAGCATATCATCAATGGTGTGCCCATGCCCCGTAAATATATTGCGGAAATGGTGATGGACAGGATCAGTGCTTCCAGAAATTACCTAAGGGATAAGTATGATCAGCATCAGCCGCTGGACTATTATCTGAAAGGTAAGGAAAAACTGTGGTTTATCCATCCGAAGACAAAGAGAGATCTGGAGGGACTGCTGCGGATACTTAATGATCATGGGGAAGAGGTACTGATTTCCTATATTAAGAATGTTTATCTGAAAAAAGATAAAGCCCTGGAGCGTGTCTGAAAAATCATTCCCGCAATCTGCACGCCCCACTTTGCGGTATATTTTGTCCGAATTCGGTTGTCGTAGCCCACTACGACGCCCTCATCCGAACAAAATCTCCCACAAATTGTGACGCACATCTTGCGTAAAGCATTTTTCAGACACGCTCTGGCAGGCAGAAAACATACAGCAAAAAGAGAATGTAAACAGGCCGGCAGACAGGAACAGATAAATTTCTGATTGACAGAGTACCTGTTTGGGTGTAAAAATATAAAACAGTTGCTGTGAGGGTCTTTGCCGGATGGTAACTGCAATAATTTCATAAAATGGCGGAAAAATGTCGAAAAACAAGAAATACACTTGCGTGATGCTAAGGTAATGTGGTAAAGTAGCCGGGTACAGAAGTGGTACCCGGTTACTTTTTGCAGTATATAAAATGACTGTATTCTGTTTTTGGATAAATATGTGAAGGAAACAGAACATACTTTGACAAATCCAGAGTGTATGAAAAAAAGAAGAAAAAAGGAGGAGTAAATTTGAGTGGTACAACAATGGTCATATTGTCCGCATTTGTTGCCTATCTGTTACTTATGATAGTCATTGGTGTGGTTTATATGAAAAAAACAAGCAGCTCGGAAGATTATTTTCTGGGCGGACGTGGACTGAATGCATGGGTAGCTGCTCTTTCAGCACAGGCATCAGATATGAGCGGATGGCTCTTAATGGGACTTCCGGGAGCAATTTATTCACTGGGAACAGGACAGATCTGGATTGCTGTAGGTCTGTTCATCGGAACTGTATTAAACTGGGTGTGTATTTCACACAGACTTCGTAAATATACGATCGCAGCAAACAATTCCCTTACAATCCCGGCATTTCTTGAGAACAGATTTCAGGATAAGAAGAGAATCCTGTTATTGCTTTCATCCATCGTGATCGTAATCTTTTTCCTGGTTTATACAGCTTCTGCACTGGCAGCAGGCGGTAAACTTTTTAACACAGTATTTGGAATTGATTATCATATAGCTCTGGCAATTGGTGCAGCAGTTATCCTCTGTTATACATTTATGGGGGGATTTATGGCTGTATGCGTAACTGACTTTGTACAGGGAACACTGATGCTGATCGGTCTTCTGATCGTTCCGCTGGTTGCATATCTGACACTGAGCGGAAGCCTGAGTGATCTTCTGACACAGAGCGGAGCACCGGGTGGAGCAGCAGCTTTTCTGAATCCTTTTGAGAACGGAGAGCGCCCATATACATTTGTTGAAATCTTTTCCCAGCTTGCATGGGGACTTGGATACTGTGGCATGCCTCACATCCTTACCCGTTTCATGGCTGTAAAGAGTGAGAAAGAATTAAAAAAATCCAGTGCTATTGCTATAGTGTGGGATATTCTCTCACTGACAGCAGCATGTTTTATCGGAATTATAGGACGTGCATACCTGCTTCCGACTGTACTTGGTGAAAATGGTGCATCCTCCTCAGAGAGTGTATTTATCGAGATGATCAATAAACTGTTTTCCAGTCATCTGGGACTTCCGTTTATCGGAGGAATCTTCCTCTGCGGTATTCTTGCGGCAATTATGTCCACAGCTGATTCACAGCTTCTGGTAACAGCGTCCGCAGCATCTGAGGATTTATATCATCAGTTCATTAAGAAGGATGCAGACTCAAAGGAAATTCTTGCAGTTGCAAGATTTACGGTTATCGTGGTATCTGTTCTCGCATTTGTGATCGCGTGGAATCCGAACAGCAGTATTATGGGACTGGTATCCAATGCATGGGCCGGTCTTGGTGCAGCGTTTGGTCCGACTGTGGTAATGTCACTGTTCTGGAGAAGAACAAATCTTGCAGGTGCAGTTGCAGGCATTGTTTCCGGTGGTTTGACAGTTATCGTCTGGGATTATATACCGCTTGCGGCAGGACAGACTCTTGGTTCTTATACAGGACTTTATTCTCTGGCTGTAGGTTTTGCTGTCAGCCTTGCGATGATCATTATCTTCAGTCTGGCTACGAAAGCACCATCCAAAGAAATCACAGATGTGTTTGATAAAGTGGCAGGAAAATAATAGAATAGAAAGACTATCCATTTTCGGATGAATTTGTTATAATGGCAGTAGCGCAAAAAAGCGTTACTGCTTTTTTAACCGAATCAAGTAAGTCCCTTGTGAAAGTTGCGAAAAGTAATAAGTAGTGTGTAGGGACTTACTTGTATCAGGAGAAGTAGAAACTTCTCCTGATAAACTGCGGAGCAGTTATTCGGTTATGAGCAAGTAGCGAAGCGGATGATTTTATCCGCTTGATTATTACAAGAAGAAGGTGTCGCACATGAAGAAATATGATTATCTGATAGTAGGAGCCGGCCTTTTTGGTGCAGTATTTGCACATGAGGCTACAAGACGGGGGAAAACATGCCTTGTGATCGATAAGAGAGGTCATATCGGCGGTAATATTTACACAGAAGAAGTAGAGGGGATCCAGGTACACAGATACGGTGCACATATCTTCCATACTTCCAGAAAACAAGTGTGGGATTATATCAATCAGTTTGCAGAATTTAATCATTTTGTAAATTCACCGATCGCAGTCTATAAGGATGAGTTATATAATCTGCCGTTTAATATGAATACCTTCCATCAGCTCTGGGGAGTACGTACTCCTGCAGAGGCAAAAGCGAAGATACAGGAACAGATCGCAAGAATGCACATTACCCATCCGAAGAACCTGGAGGAACAGGCGCTTGCACTGGTTGGACAGGACGTATATGAGAAACTGGTAGAAGGATATACAAGGAAGCAGTGGGGCAGGGAGTGTAAAGATCTGCCGGCATTTATCATAAAAAGACTGCCTTTGCGTTATACTTATGATAATAACTATTTCAAAGATCCTTATCAGGGAATCCCCAAAGGTGGATATACACGTATTGTGAAGAAACTTCTGGAGGGTGTACAGGTATGTCTGAATACAGATTTCTTTGCAAACAGAGAAGAACTGACTGCACAGGCAGATAAAGTACTCTTTACAGGTATGATCGATGAATTTTATGACTATTGTTACGGAGAACTGGAATACAGATCACTGAAATTTGAGACAGAAGTGCTGGATATGGGAAATTATCAGGGCAATGCGGTTGTCAATTATACAGATTATGAAGTTCCGTATACAAGGATCATCGAGCATAAACATTTTGAATTTGGTACACAGCCAAAGACTGTGATCACCAGAGAATATCCGGCAGCATGGGAGAAAGGCAAAGAGCCGTACTATCCGGTCAATGACCCGAAGAACAGTGAACTGTTTGACAAATATGAACGTCGCGCACTGGAAGAGAAGAATGTGATCTTTGGCGGAAGACTTGGCATGTATCGCTACATGGATATGGATCAGGTTATTGAAGAGGCACTGTCTCTGGCAGAAACAGAGCTTACCTATGAAGAGCCATGAAAGTAGAGTTTTGGATTGTAAGAGAAAGGTAACTGTAAAGGCAGCAGACAGTTGCAGATAAAGTAACCGGAAAGGACAAATATATGACAGACACACCAACAATTGCTCTTTATTACAGAGAGCATGATCCGATGAAAAGAAAGATGTTTCTTGACCAGTCTATTGCGGCAGGTGAAGATGAGGAGGCAAATGCTGTCCGTAAGGAACTGTGGGAACTGCGTTACGGAGAACCTTCAGAGGCAGGCTCCGGTACACGTGCTGATGGATATCTGGCACTTTGGATGGCAATGGAATATAACAAGGATACAGCGGGAAAGCTGTTTGGTTTAAAGAGGGCCAGAAAAGAAATCGGGAAAAATCTTACCAGGCTGAAATTCAGAGAAATGCAGGAGAAAAGTGAGCTTCACAGAGAACTGCTTTACAGAGAATGCTGCCATATGGTCAAAACCTATATGGAACTCTGTGAGAAGGATAAGGCCTATAACACGATCTTGTGCGGGATTGTCCATATCAGTGAGAAAAGTGCAAAGAGTAAGATTCAGAACGATATTTATACCACTGCCATTGCATTTCCGGAGGAAATCAACATGCAGGAAGAACTGGAAATGATAACAAGGGCAGCAAGAGAAGTTTATGAGGCACATTTCCCGGGAGAAGGCGGATTATAAAGAAAAGCCAAAAAAAAATTACTGGAGGCATACATGAACAAAGAAAATTTGACGGCTTATGAAGTTGTGACAGAAGAAAATCTGACAGATATCCATTCTACAGGCTGGCTTCTGCGCCATAAGAAAACAGGTGCAAGAGTTATGCTGATCGAGAATGATGATGAGAATAAAGTATTTAATATCGCATTCCGCACACCGCCTAAGGACAGCACAGGTGTGGCACATATCCTGGAGCACAGTGTACTCTGCGGTTCAAGGGAATTTCCATTAAAGGATCCTTTCGTAGAACTGGTAAAGGGTTCTCTGAATACGTTCCTGAATGCCATGACTTATCCGGATAAAACCTGCTATCCTGTAGCCAGCTGCAATGATAAGGATTTTCAGAATCTGATGCATGTTTATCTGGATGCGGTATTTTATCCGAATATCTATAAAAGAGAAGAGATTTTCCGTCAGGAAGGCTGGAACTATCATCTGGAACAGAAGGAAGGACCGCTGAAATATAACGGTGTTGTATATAATGAGATGAAAGGTGCTTTCTCCTCACCGGATGAAGTTCTGGAACGGGAGATTATGAATCACCTTTTCCCTGATACCACTTATGGATGTGAATCAGGTGGTGATCCGAAAAATATTCCGGATCTTACCTATGAGAATTTCCTGAATTTCCACAGAACTTATTACCATCCATCCAACAGCTATATTTATCTGTATGGAAATATGGATATGGAAGAGAAACTGGCATTCCTGGATGAGCATTATCTGTCGCATTTTGATTATCTGGATGTGGATTCTGTTATTCAGGAACAGAAAGCATTCGGAGCATGCCAGGATGTGACTCTTGAGTATCCGGTTGCTGAGAATGAGGGAGAAGAGGACAATACCTATCTTTCTTATAACATGGTTGTTGGAAATGCTGCGGACAGTCAGATGGCGATGGCATTTGAGGTATTGGATTACGCACTGTTAAGCGCACCGGGAGCACCGTTAAAGCAGGCACTTCTGGATGTAAAAGCGGGCAAGGATGTCTATGGATCTTATGATGATGGTATTCTCCAGCCATATTTTACAGTAATTGCAAAAGGTTCCAATCCGGACAGAAAAGAAGAATTTGTATCTGTAATCAGACAGGTATTGGGAGATATTGTTAAGAATGGAATTGACAGAAAAGCTGTAGAGGCAGGAATCAATTACTTTGAATTCCGCTATCGTGAAGCTGATTTTTCCTCTTATCCGAAAGGACTGATGTACAGTCTGGATATTCTGGGAGACTGGCTGTATGAAAAAGGAAATCCCTTTGCACAGGTACAGCAGCTTACAGTTTTTGAAAAACTGAAAAAGGCAGTAAACGCAGGATATTTTGAAGAACTGATCCGTAAATATCTTCTTGAGAATCCACATGGATGCATCATGACTCTTGTGCCGAAGAAAGGTCTGGCAGCCCAGCGTGAGAAAGAGCTGGAGGAGAAGCTGGAAGCATACAGAAGCAGTCTTTCTGAAGAACAGCTGGATGCAATGGTTGAGAAGACGAAAGCACTGGAAGCATATCAGGAAGCCGGCGAAGATCCAAAAGCACTGGAGTGCATTCCGATGTTAAAGAGAAGTGATATTAAAAGAGAAGCTGCAAAGATCATAAATGAAGAATTAACGGTAGATGACAGTCTGTTCCTTTACCATGACGTATGCACAAATGGCATCGGTTACGTAGACCTGATGTTTAAGACTGACAGTATTGCGCCTGAGCAGATTCCTTATCTGGGACTTTTGAAATCCGTACTGGGTTATGTGGATACAGAGAATTACACATACGGAGAACTGTTCAATGAAATCAATGCCAATACAGGCGGTATCAACTGTGGGGTAGAGGTTTTTGACAGAGCTGATTCTACAGAAGAGTTTCAGGCTATGTTCTCTGTAAGAGGTAAGGCACTTTATACGAAAATGGATTTCCTTTTCAAAATGATCGGGGAGATCCTGAACAGCTCGAAACTGGAGGATACCAAGCGTCTCTATGAGATTGTTGCATCTGTGAAGTCCAGGGCACAGGTAAACCTGACAGGTGCCGGACATTCCACTGCTGTACTCAGAGCAGCTGCATATTCTTCTCCGATGGCTGCATTTCAGGATGAGATGGCGGGAATCGGATATTATCAGTTTATCGAGAAACTGGAAAAAGATTTTGAACAGCGAAAAGAGGAAACTGTAGAAGAGCTTTGCAAACTGATGAAAAAAATTCTCCGTCCGGAGAACTTTATGATCAGTTATACAGGTGAGAGAGAGTCCCTGGAGACAGTTCAGAAACTGGCGGGAGCTGTAAAGGCAGGACTTGGCACAGAACCAGTGGAAAAATCGAAAGAGAAGCTGACCTGCACAAAGAAAAATGAGGGATTTAAGACTTCCGGACAGGTCCAGTATGTGGCTCAGACCGGTAACTTTAAGAAAAAAGGCCTGGAATATACAGGTGCACTGGAAATTCTGAAGGTTATCTTAAGTTATGATTATCTGTGGATGAATCTGCGCGTAAAGGGCGGTGCATATGGATGTATGAGCGGATTTAAGAGGAATGGTGAGAGCTATCTGGTATCTTACCGTGATCCTCATCTGAAACGTACACTGGATGTATATAAGGGGATTCCGGATTATATCCGTAATTTCCAGGCAGATGAGCGGGAGATGACAAAATATATCATTGGTACCATCAGCGGAAAGGATGTGCCCAGGACACCTCAGATGAAAGGTTCTGTTTCCAAGACAGCATATTTCTGCGGTGTGACAGAGGAGATGCTCCAGAAAGAACGTGATCAGATCCTGAATGCGTCTGCAGAGGATATTCATGCACTGGCCGAGATCATAGAGGCAGTTCTGGCAGCAGATCAGATCTGTGTAGTGGGAAGCGAGAGCAAGGTGGCTGAGGCTTCTGATGTACTGATGGAAGTGAAACCACTGATCAATTGTTAAAAAAGGAAAGAACAGAATGAACGAAAATTTTAAATCCGGATTTGTAGCGATTATCGGACGTCCAAACGTAGGTAAATCTACTCTGATGAATCATCTCATCGGACAGAAGATCGCTATCACATCCAAGAAACCACAGACAACCAGAAACCGTATCCAGACCGTTTATACCTGTGACGAAGGTCAGATCGTATTTCTCGATACTCCCGGTATCCACAAGGCAAAGAATAAGCTGGGAGAATATATGGTCCAGGTGGCAGAGCGAACTTTAAAAGAGGTAGATGCCATTATGTGGCTGGTAGAGCCAAGTACCTTTATCGGGGCAGGAGAGCGTCATATTGCAGAACAGCTTCAGGGAATCGGAGTGCCGGTAATCCTGATCATCAACAAAATTGATACTGTATCAAAGGAAGAAATCCTTCCTGCCATTGATACCTACCGAAAAGTATGCGATTTCGCAGAGATTATCCCATGCTCCGCACTGCGTGGACAGAATACACAGGATATTATCGGTTGTATCCTGAAATATCTGCCTTACGGTCCTATGTTTTATGATGAGGATACAGTTACTGATCAGCCTCAGCGTCAGATCGTGGCTGAGATCATCCGCGAGAAAGCACTTCATGCACTGGATGCGGAAATTCCTCATGGAATCGCAGTTGCCATTGACCGGATGAAAACACGTCCGGGAAAAAATCCAATCGTGGATATTGATGCGACAATTATCTGTGAAAGAGAGTCTCACAAAGGAATTATCATCGGCAAACAGGGTGCGATGTTAAAGAAAATCGGAAGTAATGCAAGATATGAGATTGAGCGTATGCTGGAATCAAAAGTGAATCTGAAGCTTTGGGTAAAAGTAAAGAAAGACTGGAGAGACAGTGATTTCCTTATCAAGAACTTTGGTTACGATAAGAAGGAAATCTAAATAAAAAGACAGTCAGGAAACAGAGAGAATGAGTGATTTGATAACTGTGCAGGGAGTAGTGCTCTCTGCCATGCCTGTGGGAGAATATGACAAGCGGATCGTCCTTCTCACCAGAGAAAGAGGCAAGATTTCCGCGTTTGCAAAAGGAGCCCGCCGCCCAAACAGCCAGTTTCTGGCGGCTGCCAATCCTTTTGTGTTTGGAACCTTTGCCCTTTATGAGGGGCGTTCCAGTTATAATCTGAATCAGGTATCCATCAGTCATCATTTTGTGGAACTGGCAGGCGAACAGCCTGGAATTTACTATGGATATTATTTTCTGGAACTGGCAGATTATTTCGGACAGGAGGGGATTGACGAGAAAGAATCTATGAACCTTCTGTATGTGACAGTGAAGGCACTTCTGAACCCGAATATTGATGACAGGCTGGTGAGGTGTATTTTTGAACTTCGTATGATGGCTGCACAGGGATTGTGTCCTTCACTGTTTCATTGTGTGTGCTGCGAAAGACAGCCTGTGGAGGGAGAAGAGCTTTTCTTTTCTCAGCAGAATCATGGTATTCTGGATAAAGCCTGTCTGGGACATGTAAATGATGCAAAGAGAATCTCAGCACCTGCATTATATGCCATGCAGTACATAGTAACTGCTTCTCTTGGGAAGCTTTATACATTTACTGTTACAGAAGAAGTACTCCATGAACTGGAACGTCATATCCATACCTATATTGCTGCGAACACTGAAAAACGGTTCAAAAGTCTGGAAATTCTGGAAATAATGAGCTGAGATACCTTGAAAAAGAAATCAGATACAGTTATAATAACGTTAATTGTAGCTGTTTATTACGTTAATCAAATAGCGGAATGGATTGTGAACCAAATTGCCTGACGGATATGAACAGTTACACGCATTTTATAAAAAGAACGAGGAGAATAGTCATGGAAAAAACAATGGACAAAATCATTGCGCTGGCAAAGGCAAGAGGATTTGTTTACCCGGGTTCCGAAATCTATGGTGGTCTTGCAAACACATGGGATTACGGTAATCTTGGTGTAGAATTAAAGAATAACGTAAAACGTGCATGGTGGCAGAAATTTATTCAGGAATCCCCATACAATGTAGGTGTTGACTGTGCAATCCTGATGAACCCGCAGACATGGGTTGCATCCGGACATCTGGGAAGCTTCTCTGACCCGCTGATGGACTGTAAGGAATGTCATGAGCGTTTCCGCGCAGATAAGATCATCGAAGACTTCAGCCAGGAGAATGGCATTGAACTTGAGAGCTCTGTAGACGGATGGTCTCAGGAAGAGATGATGAACTTCATCAAAGATCACAATGTACCATGCCCTACATGCGGCAAACATAACTTTACAGATATCCGTCAGTTCAACCTGATGTTCAAGACATTCCAGGGTGTTACAGAGGATGCCAAGAATACAGTATACTTAAGACCTGAAACAGCACAGGGTATTTTCGTAAACTTCAAGAATGTTCAGAGAACATCACGTAAGAAAATCCCGTTTGGTATCGGTCAGATCGGTAAATCTTTCCGTAACGAGATCACACCGGGTAACTTCACATTCCGTACACGTGAGTTCGAGCAGATGGAGCTTGAATTCTTCTGTGAGCCGGATACAGACCTTGAGTGGTTTGCATACTGGAAGAATTTCTGCCTGAACTGGTTATATTCTCTTGGATTAAAAGATGAAGAAGTTCGTTACCGTGATCATGACGCAGAAGAATTAAGCTTCTACAGCAAGGCTACCACAGACGTAGAGTTCCTGTTCCCGTTTGGATGGGGCGAGCTGTGGGGAATCGCTGACAGAACAGATTATGACCTGACTCAGCATCAGAATGTATCCGGACAGGATCTGACATATTTTGATGATGAGAAGAAGCAGAAATATATCCCATATGTAATCGAGCCGTCACTGGGTGCTGACCGTGTGGTACTTGCATTCCTGTGCAGCGCATATGATGAGGAAGTTCTGGATGCAGAGAAGAATGACGTTCGTGCTGTCCTTCATTTCCATCCGGCACTTGCACCTGTTAAGATCGGTGTGCTTCCTCTTTCCAAGAAGCTTAATGAGGGTGCAGAGAAGATCTATCAGCAGTTAAGCAAGAAATATAACTGTGAATATGATGATCGTGGAAACATTGGTAAACGTTACAGAAGACAGGATGAGATCGGTACTCCGTTCTGTGTAACTTATGACTTTGAGTCCGAAAACGACGGAGCAGTTACAATCCGCGACCGTGATACTATGGAGCAGGTTCGTGTGAAGATTGATGAACTGGATGCATATTTTGCGGATAAATTTACATTTTAACTGAAAAAACAGCAAAGGAGCTGTATCGGATGGGAATCCGGGTACTCCTTTGCTGTTTTTTATTACAAAATACAGATTATAAAAATTCGTTACTGTTCACTCCGTTCTCAGCAACACGCTTCGCGATGCACAGAATTTATGCTAATCGCATAAATTCGCGCAGTATGTCTCGGGTTTTCTGTGACCTTCGCTCACAAAAAACACCTCGCGGGATATTACCAGTGAACAGTAACAAAAATTCGACATCAAAAGTTATCAAAATAATTTTTGCTTGTGTAAATATTCATTTTTTAGTATAATGTGCGATAATAACATGAAAAGGAGGCAATAAAAATGAGCGAAAAGAAAAAGAGTGGCGGAGCCTTACTTGGCGCAGCGTTTCTGATGGCCACATCTGCAATCGGACCAGGATTCCTGACACAGACAGCAACCTTTACCGGACAGTATCAGGAAAGTTTTGGATTTGTTATCCTGGTTTCCGTAATCCTTGCAGCCATTGCACAGCTGAATATCTGGCGTGTGCTTTGTGTGACCGGACTTCGTGGTCAGGATGTTTCCAATAAGGTACTTCCGGGACTGGGATATCTGGTATCGATACTGATCGTATTCGGTGGTCTGGTATTTAATATCGGAAACGTAGGTGGCGGAGCACTTGGTTTTAACACATTGCTTGGAATACCTACCAAAGTTGGTTACATACTGGCAGGTCTTTTGGCAATCCTGGTATTTGTGCTGAAAAATGCCAAAAGTGCCATGGATACTATTACCAAGGTACTGGGTGCCATTATGATTATCGTAATCTTTGTTGTGATCATTGTGGTAAAACCACCGGTAGGAAGTGCATTGAAGAATACATTTGTACCGGAAGCCGGTGCCACAAATCTGATTCCTGCAATCCTTACACTTTTGGGAGGTACTGTTGGAGGATATATCACTTTCTCCGGCGCACATCGTCTGATTGATGCAGGAATTACAGGCGAGAAGAACCTGAAAGAGATCAACAAGAGTTCTGTTATGGGTATGATCATTGCTACGATTGTTCGTATTTTCCTGTTTCTGGCTGTTCTGGGCGTTGTTGTCAAGGGCGTAACACTGGATGCTGCAAATCCTGCAGCAGACGCCTTCAAGCAGGGGGCTGGTGAAATCGGATACCGTTTTGCAGGTCTGGTTCTTCTGTGCGCAGCAATCACATCCATTATCGGTGCAGCTTATACTTCAGTTTCCTTCCTGAAGACTTTCAGCAAGTCTATCGAGGAAAATGAGAATAAAGTGATCATCGGATTTATCATTATTTCTACAGCCATTATGTTTATCCTTGGAAATCCGGCAGTACTTCTTGTACTTGCAGGTGCTGTGAATGGTCTGATCCTTCCGATCACCCTGGCAATCTGTCTGATCGCTGCACATAAGAAATCTATTATGGGAGAGAATTATCATCATCCGGTAGTACTTACCATTCTTGGAGTGATCGTGGTAATTCTTACAGCATACCTCGGTGTGACTACATTTGTATCTAAGATCGGTACATTGTTATAATTGAGGAAAATGTATCCGGTTTTCAGACTGGAGAGTATGTCAAAAAGGTGTGATCGTCCAGGTTACACCTTTTTGGTTCATTAACAGCCATGTGATGCAGAAAGAAGCAGATAAAAAGACATGGCGAAAAGATTAAGAAAAGAGGAGCAGATTATGCCGGACATTAGAATTTTAACAGAAGGTGATTCTTCTGTTCTGGTTGAATTTGGCAAAGAGATCAGTCCGGAGATCAACCGGAAGATCACTGCCACTGTACAGCTTATGAAAGAACAGCATATAGAGGGAGTTGTAGATATGATCCCTGCGTTCTGTTCTTTGCTGGTTAATTATGACCCGCGTGTGATTTCCTACGATGACCTGAAAAAAAGACTGGAAATTCTGTTAAAGATGGAAGTTACAGCAGGTGAAGGATGCAGAAAAGTTTATGAGATTCCTGTATGCTATGGAGGAGAATATGGTCCGGATATTGAGAATATTGCAGAACATGCCGGACTTTCCGTAGAGGAAGTAATAAAGATTCATTCTTCCAGAGATTACCTGATCTATATGCTTGGTTTTCTTCCGGGCTTTTGTTATCTGGGCGGGCTGGATGAAAGAATCCATACACCCCGTCTTGCAAATCCCAGAATCAAGATCAATGCAGGAAGTGTGGGAATCGGTGGTTCCCAGACAGGGATTTATCCTCTGGATTCTCCGGGAGGATGGCAGCTGATGGGAATGACACCTGTAAAAACCTATGATCCGGACCGTGAAATCCCGATTCTGGTAGAGGCAGGAGATTATATCCGTTTTGTACCGATCGATGAAGATGAGTACAAACGGATCAGAGAATTAGTAGAACGTGGCGAATACCAGTGCACCGTTCATGAGGAGGCATAAAATGGGAATTCGTATATTAAAAGGCGGAATGATGACAACGGTTCAGGATCTGGGGCGTTATGGATATCAGAGTCAGGGATTCAGTGTGGCAGGAGTCATGGATGTCCGTTCATTCAAAATAGCCAATCTTCTTCTGGATAATCCGGAGAATGAGGCAGTATTGGAGATAACGCTGATAGGCCCAACCCTTGAATTTACATCAGCTACTATCATTGCAATCACAGGCGGAGATTTCCAGCCAACCATTAATGGAGAGCCGGCTCCCATGTATACAGCCCTGTATATGAATAAGGGAGATGTACTGAAATTTGGAAGCGCCAGAACGGGAAGCAGAGGTTATATTGCTTTTTCCAGTTATCTGGATATTCCGGTAGTGATGGGAAGCCGATGCACCAATTTAAAGAGTGGTCTGGGCGGATTTAAGGGAAGAAAACTGGAAGCGGACGATTATATCGGATTTCGTATTAAGAGACGTTATCTGCCGTTTTTCCTTTCCCGAAAGCTTGATATGGATGAGTTTGATCAAACAGAAGCAACACTGCGGGTAGTAATGGGACCGCAGGATGGTATGTTCAGCAAACAGGGCATCCAGACTTTCCTGGGCAGTGAGTATACAGTGACAAATGAATTTGACCGTATGGGCTGCAGGCTGGAGGGACCGTTTATTGCTCCTAAGAAGACTTCGGATATTATTTCCGACGGAATCGCATTTGGGGCTATACAGGTACCTTCCCATGGTAAACCTATCATTCTGCTGGCGGACCGTCAGACAACGGGCGGTTATGGGAAAATTGCCACAGTGGCATCTGTGGATATTCCCAAGCTGGTACAGAGAAAAACAGATGATAAGATACATTTCAAGGCAATTACCGTACAGGAGGCTCAGGCTCTTTATGTTGAGGAAATGAAAGAACTTGACGGACTGAGAAAGATCATTCATCAGCCATGTAAAGAGGTTCTGGATTGCCGTCTGGTGGCAAAGAGACTGCGCAAGCTGTTTGAAGAATAACCGTAAAAAATAATATAAAATAGACAGAAAGGATAATGTTCGATGGATTTAGAGAAGATTGAAGGACTGGTAAAGATTATTGAGGATTCATCCCTTAATGAATTCACATATAAGGACAAGGATGTAAAGATTACAATGAGCAAGCTGGATCATCCCCCTGTAGTTGCAGCGGGAGTTCCTGTGGCTGCATCTGCACCTGTGAATACAATTGTGGAAAAAGCAGAGGAAGAAGAGGAGGAAAGTCTGTTTATCACTTCTCCTATCGTAGGAACCTTCTATTCTGCAGCTGCTCCGGATGTACCTGCTTTTGTAAAGGTGGGAGATCAGGTAAAAGCAGGACAGACGGTGTGTATTCTGGAAGCTATGAAGCTTATGAATGAGATCCAGAGTGACTATGACTGTGAGATTGAAGCAGTTCTGGTAAGTAATGAACAGAAAGTAGAATATGGACAGCCTCTGTTCCGTGTTAAGAGACTGTAGGATAAGGAGGCTTTCATATTGTTTAATAAAATTTTGATCGCCAACCGTGGGGAGATTGCAGTTCGGATCATACGTGCCTGCAGGAATCTGGGGATCCGAAGTGTAGCTGTTTATTCAAAAGAAGATGCTAAGAGCCTTCATGTACAGCTGGCAGACCAGCGTATCTGTATCGGAGAAGGTCCTGCCAGAAACAGCTACCTGAACATGGACCGGATCATTGCTGCAGCAGAAAATATGGGAGCAGATGCTATCCATCCCGGTTTTGGCTTTCTTTCAGAAAACAGTGAGTTTGTCCGCAAATGCAAAGAAAACGGAATTACCTTTATCGGACCGGATGCGGATGTGATCGATAAGATGGGAAATAAATCCCATGCCCGTAAAACCATGATGGATGCCGGGGTACCGGTTGTACCGGGAACAAAGGAACCTGTATACGATGCAGAAACAGGTAAAAAACTGGCTGAAGAGATTGGATATCCGGTTATGATCAAGGCTTCCTCAGGCGGTGGTGGCAAGGGAATGCGTGTGGCTGCAAATGAAGATGAATTTGAATTTCAGTTTAATATGGCACAGAGAGAATCAGCCAATGCTTTTGGGGATGATACCATGTACATTGAACGTTTTGTAGAAAATCCCCGCCATGTGGAGATCCAGATCATGGCAGACAGTCATGGAAACGTGGTGGCACTGGGAGAACGTGACTGTTCGGTACAGAGAAATCATCAGAAGCTGATCGAGGAATCCCCGTCCCCTGCCATTGATGAAGAAACCCGCAGGAAAATGAATGAATATGCAGTTCTTGCTGCAAAAACAGTAGGTTATACCAATGCAGGAACTATTGAATTTATCGTAGACCCCAAAGGCAACTTCTATTTCATGGAAATGAATACCAGAATCCAGGTGGAGCATGGAGTAACAGAGATGGTTACAGGCACAGATCTGATCATTGAGCAGATTCGTGTGGCTATGGGAGAGGAGTTAAGCTTTAAACAAGAAGATATCCGGATTAAAGGACATGCTATTGAATGCCGTATCAACGCAGAGATTCCTGAGAAAAATTTCATGCCAAGTCCCGGAGTAGTACAGCATATGCATCTTCCGGCAGGCAACGGAGTCCGGGTGGATACTGCCCTTTATACAGGCTACAAGATTCCGTCAGAGTATGATTCCATGATTGCGAAGGTAATCGTTCATGCACCTGACAGAGAGGCTGCCCTGCAGAAAATGCGCTCTGCGCTGGATGAGATGGTGGTCATGGGTGTGGAGACAAACCTTGATTTCCAGTATCAGATTATGAAGAATCAGGTATTCTGCGACGGAAAGGCAGATACGGGATTTATTGAGAATGTACTGAAAATTAAGGGATAAGATTGTAGGTAAGGATCCTGTATACGGATTGAGGGAGTGATTTTTCAAACACGCTCTGGGAAATAAATAGAAAAGAGGTAAGGTAAATGTATACAGTAGATTTAAACAGTGATCTGGGAGAAAGTTTTGGAAACTATAAAATCGGTAATGATGATAAGGTCATTCCGCTGATCTCCTCTGCAAATGTAGCCTGCGGTTATCATGCTTCAGATCCGGTAGTTATGGGAAATACGCTGGCAATGGCAAAGGAAGCGGGAATTCGTATAGGAGCACATCCGGGTTTTCCTGATCTGATGGGCTTCGGAAGAAGAAATCTGAGTGTTTCCCCTGCAGAGGCAAAAGCATATGTGCTTTATCAGCTGGGTGCACTGGATGCATTCTGCAGAGTAACCGGTATAAAAATGCAGCATGTAAAGCCTCATGGAGCCTTATATAATATGGCTGCAGAGGACTATGCCCTTTCTACTGCGATCTGTGAGGCAATCAAAGAATTTGACAGCAGTCTGATCGTACTTGCTCTTTCCGGCGGACAGCTGGCAAAGGCTGCTCAGGATATGGGCCTGCGTACAGCTATGGAGGTTTTTGCAGACCGCGCCTATGAAGAAGATGGTACTCTGGTAAACAGACGTAAGGAAGGTGCTGTGATCACTGATGAAAATGAGGCTATTGTCAGGGTGATCCGTATGGTCAAAGAGAAAAAGATTACTGCAATTACAGGAAAAGATATTGATATTCAGGCAGATTCTGTCTGCGTTCATGGAGACGGAGCCAAGGCTCTGGCGTTTGTGGAAAAAATCAGAGAGGCTTTTGTAAAAGAAGGAATCCAGATCCGTTCTCTGGATGAGTTTGTAAAATAAAAGAAATTTAGAAACAACTATTAAAAGGACTGAAGTAAAGAGGCTGTGGCACAGATTTTCTGATTGCCACAGCCTTGTTGCTGTTTTATAGCTTGCAGCGGTCCTTCTACTGATGCTTCAGATTCAACCCCTGCTGTTTTGCAAGTGAAGTGATAATCTCAATACAGTTATCGTATCCAAGGGTTCCGGTATCCAGACACAGGTCATAATCGTGATAAGTGCCAAGCTCATGTTTTGTATAGGTTTTGAAATAGGTTTCACGCAGGTTGTCCATTTTGGTGAGATATTTCCTGGGATCTTCCTTTCCGTTTAAGCCTAATTTCTGAATATGTTCTGTGCGGAGATTCACATCTGCATGAAGGAAAATATCCAGACTGGGAATACCGGCATTTCGCAGGATAAGATTGGAACAGCGGCCGATGATAATACAGTCCTGTTCTGCTGCGAACTGAAGGATCAGCTCTTTCTGAGCCTGGTAAATAGCATCATGGGAACTGAAATAACCTGCAGAGTTATTCAGAATGTTGTCCAGAAGTCTGGCGCTGCGGCTCAGATTTTCACCCTCACGATCAATATCCTCCTGGGAATATCCGCTTCTGGCAGCAGCCTGTTTTGCAAAATCCCGATCGTAATATGGGATACCAAGCCTTTCTGAAACTACTCTCGCAATACTGTGTCCCCCGGCACCAAACTCCCGGCTGATTGTGATGACAGGGTATTTTCTTTCGGACATAATAGATACCTCCATTGGGTTGTTATTTATTTTGTTATCCATGTTTTTCCTTTATTGTAACGTTTTTTGTAAGATTATTCAATAAAGATTATCATTTTTTGAAAAAATATGTTATAATTCAAAATATTATGTACCTGAAGGAGATGGATTTATGAGAAACAAAGAGCTTTTCAGAGGCAGGAGAAAAGCTGGCAGGATTGTTGGCCTTGTTTTGACTCTTGCACTTGCAGTCAGCCTTCTGAGCGGCTGCGGACAAAGTAAAGAACGTCTGACGTTCGGTACCGGCGGTACGGCGGGAACGTATTATTCCTACGGTGGTGTACTGGCCCAGTATATTACCAATAATACAAATGTAAAGGTTACAGCAGTTTCTACAGGTGGTTCCAAAGCGAACCTGCAGTCAGTACAGGACGGAGATTTCCAGCTTGGATTTGTCCAGTCAGATGTAATGGCCTATGCATGGGACGGCGTAAGAGCATTTGAACAGGACGGTGCAACCCATGATTTCAGGACTCTGGGCGGCCTGTATGCAGAGACTGTCCAGCTGTTTACCATGGATCCTGACATTAAGACAGTGGAAGATCTGAAGGGCAAGAGCGTATCTATCGGTGCGGCAAACTCCGGTGTATATTTCAATGCTCTGGATGTTTTAAATGCAGGCGGCATTACCCTGGATGATATCCATCCCCAGTATCTGTCTTTTGAGGACAGCAAGGAATCTTTGAAGGATGGAAAAATTGATGCTGCGTTTATTGTTGCAGGTGCACCTACAACAGCTATCACAGAGCTTGCAACTACCAATGGTGTCTATATGATCAATATTGACGGCGCGATCAGGGATTCAATCCTGAGTGACTGTCCATATTATACATCCTACCAGATTCCGGCAGGAACCTATCCGGGACAGGATGAGCCTGTAGAAACCATCACAGTCAAGGCGACGATCGTAGTGTCCGAATCTCTGGATGAGGATACAGTTTATGATATGACTGCGGCAATTTTTGACCATGCAGACGAGATTTCTGCTGAGAATGCAAAAGGAGCGGAGCTTTCTCTGGAAAACGCTACTTCCGGTATGACCATTCCTTTCCATAAGGGTGCGGCGCGTTATTATGCAGAGCATGGAATTACAGTGGATACGAAAGGGGAATAGTCAGGATGAAAGAAAATAAGATAAAAAAAGCAAACACATCCCCGGAAGGGCAGGCTGGTTCTGAGAACATGAGCACAGCAGATGTAGATGCAGTAATGAAGAAATACGACCGCGAATCCAATATTCGTGTGTGGACCGGCAAATATAAGCTGGCTGTACGCGGCCTGCTGGTTGCCTTTTCTCTGTGGTGTATCTATGTTACCTTATTTGCAACCTTCCTGGAGGAAATCCGACTGACTTCTTTTCTGGGGCTGATCATTCTTATCGGATTTCTTACCTATCCGGCGAAAAAAGGAGATATCAGAGAAAACTACATGCCGATTGGCGATATTATTTTTATGATCGCAGGCGCAGGTGCTTTTCTGTATTTTACTTTTTCTGCAAATCAGATCATCAATCAGGGTACCAGATTTGCCCCTTATCAGATTGTGATCGGTATTATCGGTATTGCTGCACTGATCGAGCTTACCAGACGATGCGTGGGCCTGCCGATCCTGTTTGTGGCAGGTTTTTTCCTGATCTATGCACTGGCTGTAGGGCTTACCAATCCGGCATTTTTAGGAAGAGTGAAATTCCTGGTGCGGAATCTTTTCTACACAAAAGAGGGTATTTTCTCCACACCTGTAAATGTATGCTCTAAATATATTGTGGTATTTATTATTTTCGGTGCGTTTCTGGAGAGAACAGGAATCTCCAACTTCTTTATTCAGCTGGCTAACTGCATTGCAGGAAAATATGCAGGTGGACCGGCAAAGGTAGCGGTTATCAGTTCTGCACTCTGTGGAATGGTATCCGGTTCCTCTGTAGGTAACACAGTAACAACCGGTTCTGTTACAATCCCGATGATGAAGGACACAGGCTACAAACCGGAATTTGCCGGAGCAGTAGAAGCTGCTTCTTCCACAGGTGGACAGATCATGCCTCCGATCATGGGAGCTGCCGCATTCCTTATGGCAGATTTTGTGGGTGTACCGTACTCCAACATTATTGTCAGGGCGATTCTGCCGGCATTGTTGTACTTTACAGGAATCTTTATTTCTGTACATCTGGAAGCAAAGAAATTAGGACTTTCCGGAATTCCGAAGGAAAAACTTCCGGTATTTAAGCTTCTGATCCGTAAAATCTATCTGTTATTACCTCTGGTCATGCTGGTAATCTGGGTGTCCGGAAACTATATGACCATGCAGAAGGCTGCCAGCTATGCAATCGTTCTTTCGGTTATCGTAAGTCTTTTTGACAAAGAAAACAGAATCAGTGTTACCAAATGTATTGATGCGCTGGAAGCAGGAGGAAGAGGTGTTATCTCCGTAGCAGTAGCCTGCGGTGTTGCAGGAATCATTTCCGGTTCCATCACCATGACAGGACTTGCCAATGACCTGATCAACGGAATCATCAGTGTTGCAAACGGAAAACTGATCATTGCACTGCTTCTGACTATGCTGTGCTGTATCGTACTTGGTATGGGTGTACCTACCACTGCCAATTACTGTATCATGGCAGCAACCTGTGCTCCAATTCTGGTACGTATGGGAGTACCTACACTGGCAGCTCATTTCTTTGTATTTTACTTTGGTATTGTTGCAGATATCACACCGCCGGTAGCGCTGGCTGCCTACGCAGGTTCAGCCATAGCGAAGGCCAATCCGATGAAGACTGCATTTACAGCCTCTAAGCTGGCTATCGCAGTATTTATCGTACCTTATGTATTCTGCTTCAATCCGGCAATGCTGCTGATCGATACCACACCGCTTAAGGTTGTTCAGATCTTTATCACCTCACTGATCGGTGTGTTTGGATTGTCCTCCTCACTGGAAGGCTTCCTGTCAGTGAAAATGTCTGTACTGGTTCGTGTCTTAATGGCAGCAGGTGGACTGATGCTGATCGATCCGTCACTGATGACTGATGTTGTGGGAATACTTCTGATCGTGGGATGCTGCGTATGGCAGACAGCGCAGAAGAAGAAAACTGCATAGAGAAGAATAAAAAAACCGGCAAAACACCTGTCATTTGGGTGTCCTGCCGGATTTTTTTATTTAGAAATCCAGTTCTTTCAGATACCGTCCAAGTGCATCCTGCCAGGTGGGGAGTGGTGTGAAACCATTGGCTGTCAGTTTGCTCTTATCCAGGCGGCTGTTAAACGGTCTGGCTGCTTTGGAAGCGCCATACTCTGCAGTTGTGACGGAGTTGACTGTCATGTTTTCCGGGAGATATTCCGGGTGTCCCATGGCAGCGGCCTGCCGGAAGATTTCTTTTGTGAAATCATACCAGCTGATATATCCGCCCTCATTGGTTGCATGATAATAACCGTATTTTTCAGTTTCGATCATATCTACCAGAAGTCTTGCCAGGTCATAGGTATAAGTAGGTGTACCGATCTGGTCATTGACTACGGAGAGAGTATCATGAGTTTTTCCGAGGCTGATCATGGTTTTGATAAAGTTCTTGCCGTTTTTGCCGAATACCCATGCAATACGGACGATAAAGAACTTATCAACTGTGCCGGATACGGCAAGTTCACCGTCCAGCTTTGTCTGTCCATAGACATTTAATGGTTTATAGTCCTTGCAGTCAGGCTCCCATGGAGTGGTTCCCTGACCATCGAATACATAATCAGTGGACAGATACAGCATCTTGATGTCAAGCTCTTTGCACACATCAGCAATATTCTGAGTTCCGGTTACATTTACCAGACGGACCTTCGGCTGATTCTCTTCATCTTCGGCAGCATCTACAGCTGTCCATGCAGCACAGTGGATCACAGCATCAACATTTGCTTCTTTAATGACTTTTTCTACAGAAGCTTTGTCAGTGATATCCATCTGAACATAAGGCATTGTGGTAACTGCAGTGCCATCAGCGATTCCGCTGTAGGAAGGAGCAATGTCGCTTCCCACACCTTCATAGCCGCGTTTCGCAAGTTCGTTCATAACATCATGTCCAAGCTGACCGCCTACACCTGTTACAAAAATTCTCATAAATTATGCCTCCCCGCGGTGTGCGTACATTTTTTCATAGTAGTTCTGATATTCTCCGGAGATGATAGTTTCCCACCATTCCTTGTTATCCAGATACCATTTGATTGTTTTCTTGATACCGTCTGCGAATTTTGTTTCCGGTAACCAGCCAAGTTCGTTGTGAATCTTAGTCGGGTCAATTGCATAACGCATGTCATGACCTTTACGGTCTGCTACGTAGGTGATCAGGCTTTCTGGTTTGCCAAGTTCTTTGCAGATGATCTTAACGATATCAATGTTTGTCATTTCATTGTGTCCGCCGACGTTGTAAACTTCTCCAACACGTCCTTTGTGGATGATCAGGTCGATTGCGCGGCAATGATCTTCTACATAGAGCCAGTCACGAACGTTTTCGCCTGTTCCGTATACCGGAAGTGGTTTGTCATTTAATGCGTTGGCGATCATTAACGGAATCAGTTTTTCCGGGAAGTGATATGGTCCGTAGTTGTTGGAGCAGCGGCTGATAGATACAGGCAGTCCGTAGGTTCTGTGGTAAGCCAGTACCAGAAGGTCTGCAGAAGCTTTGGAAGAGCTGTAAGGGCTGCTTGTGTGGATCGGAGTTTCCTCTGTGAAGAACAGGTCAGGTCTGTCTAATGGAAGATCTCCGTAAACTTCATCAGTAGATACCTGATGATAACGTTTGATACCGTATTTGCGGCATGCATCCATGAGAACAGCAGTACCGATAATATTTGTGGTAAGGAAAACTTCCGGGTTTTCGATGGAGCGGTCAACGTGACTCTCTGCAGCGAAGTTTACAACCATATCAGGGTGTTCTTCCTCAAAGAGTTTGTAAACTGCTTCGCGGTCGGTGATGCTTTCTTTTACGAAACGGAAATTTGGGTTGTCCATGACAGGTGCAAGAGTGGAAAGGTTTCCTGCATAGGTCAGACAGTCCAGACAGATGATGCGGTAATCCGGGTATTTTTTTAACATGTGAAAAATAAAGTTGCTTCCGATAAATCCGGCACCGCCGGTTACGATAATGTTCATAGTGATTCTCCTTAAAAAATATATAATATGAATATCTGTAAGATTCTGTTATAGAGTCAGGCAGATAAAATTATCCGCCTTGCTGCATGGTGGGTGATATATCAAATAACTGTTTGAAAATTTGATATATCACTCACTTGACTGCGAATTCGCTTGTACAGGTCTAAAAGCTTTGGTTAGTGCAATACATCCAGATATTTACCGTCCAGAACGTCTTTTAAGTACTGACCATACTGATTTTTCTTCAGTATTTCATAAACCTTCAGCACATCTTCCTTTGTAATCCAGCCATTGAGATATGCGATCTCTTCCAGGCAACCGATTTTGCGGTGCTGGTGGCTTTCCATTGTTTTTACAAAGTTGGTGGCTTCCACAAGGCTCTCGTGTGTACCTGTATCCAGCCATGTGAATCCCTGTCCGAGAAGCTCTACGTTTAATTCGCCCTTTTCCAGATAGATGCGGTTCAGATCTGTGATCTCAAGTTCGCCTCTGGCACTTGGTTTCAGATTTTTTGCATACTCTACGACGCGATTGTCATAGAAGTATAAACCTGTGACACAGTAGTTGCTCTTCGGGTGCTCCGGTTTCTCTTCAATTGAGATAGCCTTGCCTTCATGGTCAAATTCTACAATACCGAATCTCTCCGGATCATCTACATAGTATCCGAAAACAGTGGCACCCTCGCCGGATTCTGCGTTCTTTACAGCAGCTTTCAGTCTTTTCTTCAGTCCATGTCCTGCGAAGATATTATCGCCGAGAACCATGGCAACAGTATCATCACCGATAAATTCTTCTCCGATGATAAATGCCTGAGCAAGTCCGTCCGGACTTGGCTGTACTGCATAGGTGAGATGGACACCGAACTGATGTCCGTCACCAAGAAGTTCCTCAAAACGAGGAGTATCCTGCGGAGTAGAGATGATCAGGATATCGCGGATTCCTGCGTTCATCAGTACAGACATGGGATAGTAGATCATGGGTTTATCATAGATTGGCAGAAGCTGTTTGGATGTTACCATTGTAAGCGGATAAAGGCGTGTGCCGGAACCGCCTGCTAAAATAATACCTTTCATGTGTATTCTCCTTTGTTATTGGCAGTATGCGGTCGGAGCGATATTTTGTCAGTTATCTATCTGTGTAAATGTGTAAATGATAAGCAAAATATCAGGCGACTGCGGTACTAATCAACGGGTTTCTGGATTGTCAGTCTGAGTTACGATATCATCCTGACTCTGGTGATTGTATTATAAAAGGTGACCTTAGGTCACCTTCAAGTACTTTTTACAAAAAAGTTAAATTTTGGTTATTTTTCACAAAGAAAAATGCCGGCATCCTTGGTAATAAAGAACCCATCCTTTGTCTTTCGCGATACAAATCCCCGGAAATCTTTGTATTTGTCCAGAAGATACTGATTCTGATTTCCATGGCAGGAGAGGATATAGGAAATCAGCGGTTCTGCATCGGGGACGAGAAGGGAGTCCTTATAGCTTTCCCAGAAAATACGGGAAAAATACGGTGCCAGGATATCTGCTCCGTTTTCTCTGCCAAAACGCTCATAGAGTCTGTCTGCGGAGAGGACGATCCGGTCGTCAAAATCCCGGACCAGTCTGCTGACTTCCTGCATGTGTTTTTTTCCATAGGTACTGCAGATCAGTTTTCCGCCCGGAGTGAGCACACGTTGAATCTCGCTGCATACAGCGGGGATATCTTCACAGTAAAAAAGCACATGGTTTGCAATGACCAGATCAAAGCTTCTGTCTTCATGAGGAATTCCTGCACAGTCAAATGCCTCGAAGGAAAAACGGCTGTCTTTGCGTCCGATAGCACGTCTGGCATCACGAAGCATTCCGGATGAAAGGTCAGAAAGGGTGACGGAAACTTCACCGGGGAGACTGGAAATATTCTGTGCCCACAGAGCACCGTCACCGCATCCAAGTTCAAGGATACTCATCCCCGGATGAATCTGACACTGCTCATAAACCCATGGAAACCATCCCTGTTTATTCTGGGAATACAGGCTGTGCAGATTAATGCGTGAGGAAATGTTGGAGGCGTTCTGGTATTGATTTTTCATGCTTTTTTCCATGCCTGTCAGATGGATCAGGTCAAGCATCTGATTCCAGTCTATGGCATGATGGGAGCGGATCGCATCTGTGGTATCCTGGATTGCCTTTTCCACCAGCTGCATCTGCTCGATACGGTCACGTACCAGCTTTAACTGGATGTTCAGGGAATTTTCCATAAAATGATAGTCTGAGTCGTCAATGGTCATTTCCCGTATGTCATCCAGGGAGAAACCCAGATATTTCAGAAGCAGGATCTGGGAAAGTCTTGCAAAATCCTCATCTGTATAAAAACGTGCGCCGGATTCTGTTACATAGGAGGGTTTGAGGATATTCTGTTTGTCATAATAGCGGATAGTGCGGAGTGTTACATGTGCCATCCGTGCAAATTCTCCGGAAGAGTAGTAGCCGTCTTTTTTCATTGTAAAACCTTCTTTAAGAAAAATAGTCTTGCCCGCAAATGCGGATAGAAACAGTTGTTCAGCCTGCTTTTGCGTATTGCTGATATGTGTAGAGTATAACACAGCTGACCGGCAGGCTACAAGCATCAGGTATTACCGGATGGATAATATACTGTCTGAATGTACCACTATCCCGCGAGGTGTTTTGGCATCAATATGCCAAAATCCCGAGACATACAAGCCAAAATTCCATTGCCGCAGGCAATCTGGAATGAATTTTGGCTAAGTTACTGTGAACGGAGTGAACAGTAACTTTTGAATGGTAAGTCAGATGGTGATTTTTGACATTTTTTGGTGGATGCTAATCCTTGTCTTTTGACAGAAATTATGGTATGTTAAATAATAACAATCAAAACTGATTTTCATACAAATCATAATCTGGCAGTTCTGCCATATTTTTTCCAAAATACAATAAATATTAAGAGAGAACAGTAATGACAATATGAAAGGTGCAGGGACAGGAGGAGCCTGATGATTAATTTATTTGATTTTACTTACTGCGGAGACTATAATCGGCAGATTCAGAATCTGGCAAGGATGGTGCCGGAGAAGTGGAGCTTTTCGGATACAGATGATAACGGAATTCTGAAAGGATACCTGGAACATACATTTAAACGCCTTTATGAAGAACAGAAGGTGTGGGAGAAAAAGAATTATGCCATATTTAATACAGGACTCTTTAATTACTATTATCAGCCGATTTATGCGTATTTTATTCCCAATCTGGTCCCGGACAGGCAGCCCTGGTTTCTGGATGGCTTTTATACAGAATACTATTTGTTAAAAGAAGGAATCACCTGTCTGCCGGAAAAGGCATGCTATGTGGAAAATCCGTCAGATCTTGTGTTTGATACAAAACTTCCGGTAATTCCACAGTACGAGCATATTTTCGGGGATGAGGAAAATGCTGCCCGTCTTCCAAAGGAAGTACGTGACAGCAGCATGAAAATGCAGCTGTTTGACGGCGCGCTGAAACAGACAAAAAGAATGCTTGAGGCAGATTACAGAACGGCAATTCCACAGTATTATAATCACTCAATCCAACTGCTGCTCCCAATCTGTCTCCGCCATCCGGGAAAACCCGACCTTGCACTGGCGTGTATGAAAACTTCGGACGGAAGCAAATATCTGGGGCGTACCTGCCTGACTCTCAGAATGGCCTATCATAATGCCAGACTCCTTGCAAGGGTGGACCGAAGCTGGCTGATGACTTCTGTATCTGCCTGAGGTTTGACATGTGTGGTTCGCTTTGATATATTATAGCAGCGAAGCGGATGATTTTATCTGTCTGACTGAAATGATGTCAGGTTAGATATTTACGGATTGTTCTGCTGCTATAGATGAAACAACAGAAAAAGGTGGGTGAGAAATCAAATGCGAAATAAAAGTCTGGATGCTGTAAAGGCCATTGCTGCGTGCCTGGTGGTATGCATCCATGTAAGCTTTCCGGGACAGGCCGGGCAGCTTGTAAAAGTACTGGCAAGATGTGCGGTGCCGTTTTTCTTTATGGTATCCGGGTATTTCTGTTATTATCAAAATTGCAATGCCTCAAAAAGAATATTGTCTAAAATCCTGCATATCATGAAGCTTTTTGCAGTTTCAGTTGTGTTTTATTTTATCTGGGAATGTTTTATGAAAGCCTGGAATGGGGAGAGAGTATGGACATGGATAAAAGGGCTTGTGAGTACAGAGTATCTGAAGGAATTTTTCGTGTACAACAGTACTTCTCCGGTAAGAGCACATTTATGGTTTCTTCCTGCATTAATTTACTGTTATCTGCTTGCTCTCCTGATTGAAAAATGGAGAATGCGTAAGGCTGCATATTGTATGGCACCTGTATTGCTGGCAATACTTTTATGGAGAGCGGAGTTTTGTGTCTTTTTTGACAGATTTTATCACACTATGGAATACAGAAACTTTCTGTTTACAGGAATGAGCTTTTTCCTTACAGGTCAGATGATCCATGAATATCAGGATAAGATAGTATGCAAACGTCTGGAGCAATGGATGCAATGGGGATTGAAAGCAGGGATGAGTTTCGGTGTGGCACTCAGCATGATGGAATATGCTTTCCGAGGAGCAGGAGAAATTTACACAGGAAATTGTGTTGCAGTGATCTGTCTGTTTCTGTGGCTTATTTTATATGGAAGGGAAATAAATTTTCCCTCTGTACTGGTGGAAACCGGAAGAAAATATGCTTTCCTGATCTATCTTCTTCATCCGGCAGTATCAGATCTTCTGAAAAAATGTTCAGAAGGTCTGGGAGTCAGCAACTGTCAGATTTATTTTTGGCTGCGTCCGGTTTTGGTATATATGCTGACAGTGGTGACAGTTTCTGGCATATCTGCGGTCTCTGCGTATGCAAGGCAAAATATTTTGCAGAATAATCATGTATAGTCAGGGTATGAAAATCCAGAATGAATTTTGGCTGCGTTACTGAGAATGGAATGAACAGTAACATAGTAACGTTATCTTCAGGAACCGCGGGAATTATAACTGTTCACATAATGGAAAATGTGATATAGTAATCAGTAAATCTTATGAACGTAACCGTTCGGTGTTTCACAGAATGGAGGATTGCTGAACAGTTACCGAAAATCATTATGCAGAAAATACAAAGGAGAGAGAATGGCAGATAAAAATCAGGACAAGAACCAGAGTAAGAACAGAGCAGAACAGGCAGAAGAGCACGATGAAAGCGTGCTGAATCCGGAGATTAAGAATGAATCGGATTTGTCAAAGAAGGAAAGACGTCTGATTGAGAAAGAAAAATTAAAGGGAATGGGGCCAAAGAAAAAGCTGGAATATATCTGGATGTATTATAAACCGGCTATTTTCGGAGTGATCGCAGTGATTGCTCTTATATTCGGAATAAAGGATTACTATGAACAGTCCAAAATAAAAACAGTTCTGTCCATGACAGTGGTAAATTCAATGGCAAATGATACGGAAACTCCTGAGCAGAAAATCAAAGAAACACTTGGGTACAAAGATGATCCCTATAGTAAAGTAGAGATAGGCGTGAATCTTACTACGGACTCTGAAATGGCAGAATTTGATTATAATGCACAGATGGCTTATGTGGCACAGATCCAGGCAGGTTCCATTGATATTATGGTTATGCCGGAGAAGCTTTATCAGACTTTGAAGAAGAATGAGCCATTTGCAGATTTGAAGGAATTGATGGGTGAGGAAGCTTTTGAGAAGTTTGGAATGCAGACAGATACTACGCACATTTCCATTACTGACAGTGAGCTTGAACAGGAATTAGGTGTAATCTACGATCCTGTATGCATTGCAGTGCCGTATTCAGCACCGAATCAGGAGAACGCAGTAAAATGGATAAAAAGTCTTGACAGCAGGAAATAAATTGTGATATGTTTATCACACCAAAACTGGTGTGGATTTTTCAGTCTTGTGACAAACATGAACTCTTTTCGCCGCACGATTATCATACAGCAATGTAGAGATAATTGTGTGGCGTTTTTTGTTGCAATGAAACAGAGAAAGGAAAAAAGAATGAACAATACTTTTATGAAGAAAAAACCGATTCTGCCGCTTCTGGCATCTATGGCAATGCCTATGGTACTGTCTATGCTGGTGAATTCACTGTACAACATCGTAGACAGCTTTTTTGTGGCAAAGATCAGTGAGCAGGCGATGACAGCTCTGTCTCTGGTATTTCCTGTACAGAACTTTATTAATGCAGTTGCCATTGGTTTCGGTGTGGGAATCAATGCACAGATTTCTTTTCAGCTGGGAGCAAAAAATATTAAAAATGCGAATATAGCAGCTACCCATGGTATGCTCTTTAATATTATCCATGGAATTATTTTTACAGTAATCTGTATTCCGTTTATGCCTGTATTTCTCGGTATGTTTACAAAAGAGCAGGAAGTGATCTCATCTGGTGTGCAGTATTCAACCATTGCATTTGCATTTTCCACAGTGATCATGATCAGCCTGTCCTTCGAAAAGATTTTTCAGGCTGTGGGCAGAATGAAACTGACAATGATTAGCCTGATGATCGGTTGTATTTCCAATATTATCCTGGATCCGCTGCTGATTTTCGGAGTGGGGATTTTTCCGGAAATGGGGATCAGAGGTGCAGCACTGGCAACTGGTCTTGGCCAGGTATTTACAGTTATTGTATATCTGATCGCATATAAGAAGTGTAGTATTCCGGTGGAGATCAGCAGGAAATATCTGGAACTTAACAGGAACCTGGACGGGAAGCTGTATATGGTAGGGATTCCCGCAATCCTGAATATTGCCCTGCCGTCAGTTCTGATCTCTTTCCTGAATCAGATATTATCGGCTTTTTCCGGAAGCTATGTAGTGGTTCTGGGAATCTATTATAAGCTTCAGACTTTTTTATATCTGCCTGCAAGCGGCATTGTCCAGGGAATGCGCCCGTTGATAGGATATAATTACGGAGCAGGAGAAATAAAGAGGGTAAAGAAACTTTTTGGGATTTCTGTGCTTCTGAATGGTATGATCATGCTGGCAGGAACGATCATCTGCTTTACAGCATCAGAGACATTGATGGGAATGTTTACTGAGAACCCGGAAACTGTAAGACTTGGCACTGCAGCATTACAGATTATCAGTATCGGGTTTATCCCATCTGCTATCTCTGTTACAGCTTCCGGTGCATTAGAAGGACTGAGCAAAGGTGCTCAGTCCCTGGTGATTTCGTTATTAAGATATATTATAGTGATCATTCCGGCAGCTTATCTGCTGTGCTATTTTGCCGGGGCAGATGTTGTGTGGAATGCGTTCTGGATCTGTGAATTTATAACAGTAGTAGTAGTAGGTATCGGGATAAAGTATTACTGGAACCGTCTGCTGCAGTAGACGATAGTGATAAAGCTGCTAAGTCAGGCTGCGCCTGCTTCAGCAGACTCAGCATCAGACTCTGCTTCTGAGGCATTTTCATCAGTAACATCTTCGGCATCGGAATTGCTTCCGCCGCTGAGAACATAAGTGATGACTTCGTCCGGAACGCCTGCATTGGACAGATTATCCATAAGTGTAGTGAGGTCGAGTGTAGCTGCGTAGGCACTCATATCATCTTCATTGGTTACGTCATAAACATCTCCCAGAGCCGTAAGGTCCGGAATTTCAACAGATTCGCCTGCACCGGAAGTAACAGTGAAGCTTCCGAGAGTGCTTCCTGCACTTTCAACGGACAGTGCAACAGAACCAGAATCTTTTGCTGAATTTAAATCTAATACAAGTGCAAAGTTCTCGAACATGGAAAGAGAAGAATCTGTATCTTCTGAAGAATCAGCAGGGAAGGTGATAGTATAGTTACCGTTTAAGTAACCTTCTTTTGCAGATTCGGTGTCGTAGTCCTTTACTTCGATAACAGCTACGGCTGTATCATCCTGAGAAATTTTATAGGTTCCGTTTAATTTACCGCCATCAATCTGACCGGATCCGGACAGGGAGAGTGTGCCGGAATCATCTGTTTCAATGGAGAGAAGATAGCCAAAGTCTGAGCCGTCCCTGGTCATCTGCCAGTTCAGAACAGGAGTTATTTTATCACCTTCCTGAAACTCAATTTTACGTCCTGCAATTCTGCCGGTCTCATCAACCCAGATTCTGGTGTTGAGATGAGAATCATCGGAATCACCGGTATCTGCATCTTTCAGAAAATCAAGACCGTCTTCTACAGCTTTGGTAAAGCTTTCGTGCAGGTCCTCGTTACTTGAGAGTTTCTCTGTCCAGGTATCGAGGATGTTCTCAATATCACTGTCTGATTTTGCTTCTTCCAGGATTGCAGTTGCAGTTTTTACAGCGTCTTCGGCTGAAATCTGGCCTTCATATACTGTACAGTCCTGACTGATATCACCTGCTGTCAGAGTTTCCTGACTGCTTTCGCCTTCTGTTACATTGTCAAAAAGCATAGATCCGTATTTATCCAGAAGTGTTTCTACTACAGAAGCTTCTGGAGCTGCTGCTGACAGATCAGACATCATGGAAACAGTCAGGCTGAGACTGTCAGAGTAAGCGGAAGCGAAATTGTCTGTCGGAATATCTGCATCTGAATCATCAGGGGTTAATTCTTCAAGATCATTTTCAATATTGGCAGCCTGCTGGTCTGCGGCTTCTTTCAGATTGGTCTTGAAATATTTATCAGAGAGTTCAGGGATGCGCATATAAATATCCTGGCTGTCCGGATCAAGATAATATTCCAGAGTACAGATTTCATTATCATTAAGAAGGACCTTCATCAGAATACCTTCTTTTCCTTCTGTAAAAGAAATATCATTGGAAAGTGTGATATTGTCCAGCCAGGAGACATCAAATGGTGCGACAAACCCCAGCAGTGAGCGTCCGGAATCTTCAAATTTCAGAATCATGTCACTCTGCATTCCTGACATCAGAGACTGGCTTTCCTCTATAGATGTAGCGTAAGAAGATGCCATTTCTGTGACCTTTTTTGCCCATGCATCTTTTTCAATGGAAGCGTAACTGTCTGCTGCAAATGCTGTAGATGGAATTGCAGCAGTACCAAGAAGTGCTGCAGTACAGATAGCGGTTGTTTTTCTTAACCATTTTTTCCTTGTTTTCATAAAGGGCCTCCTTCTGTTCTGTTATGAATCTTATGTAGTGGAATTACATTTCAGGACATTCATTTTCAGATATGTCGTTTGACTGAAATAATAATCTATAGCAGTCCTTGTAAATGATTTTTCAAATACGCTCTATATTAAGATGCATTATTTTAGAGGATTGCTATATATCAATTTTACCAGATAAAGATAGAAAAAGCTATGTTTTTTCGACAATATGGAAAAAGATGTTGATTTTAGACTAAATTATTTCTATAGAAAAATAACAAAATATAGAAAAAAACTATATGTGTATATAAATAATTGATATAAGAAAATTTATTGACAGATTTATGTGAAAAATATATACTACTATTCATATCGAAACACTATGAAATTGCTAAAAACAGGGAAACGATATATCACAGAAAACATACCGTTAGTCCGGAGATTATTATATTTTACAAGGGGAATATGCTCATGGAATTTCAGACTAAATTATTACACGGAAAAGCAGTAGACAATTATGCGAATGGTTCAACAGTGCCGCCTATCAGCCTGGCAAATGCTTTTGCATATGAATCTTCAGAACAGTTGGAAAAAGTATTCCAGAATCGGGCACCGGGATTTGCATATACCAGGATTGCGAATCCGACAGTAGATGCGTTTGAGCGAAGAGTAAATGAATTAGAAGGCGGGATTGGAGGTGTAGCCTGTTCCTCCGGAATGTCAGCGGTTACATTATCATTACTTAATATCCTGCAGGCAGGGGATGAGGTAATCGCAGGAAGTGCATTGTTCGGAGGTACACTGGATCTGCTTCATGATCTGGAGGCATTCGGAATCAAAGTACATTTTATACCGAGGGTAGAGAAGGCGCTGATCGAGCCGTTTCTTACAGATAAGACCAGAGCAGTGTTTGGCGAAATAGTAGGAAATCCAGCACTGAATGTAATGGATGTCCGGGAAACAGCAGATTTTCTTCATGGAAAAGGAGTGCCGCTGATCGTAGACAGCACAACTTCGACTCCTTATCTGCTTAATCCGATTCAGTACGGTGCGGATGTAGTGGTGCATTCTACTTCTAAATATATAAATGGAAGTGGAGATGCCATCAGTGGAATTATCATTGACAGCGGAAACTTTTCCTGGAGTCCGGAACGTTATCCGGGAATGAAGGAATATAAGAAATACGGAAAGTTTGCTTATCTTGTGAAACTGAGGAACGGAATCTGGCGAAACATGGGCGGCTGTCTGGCTCCGATGAACGCTTATCTGAATATTATCGGAATGGAGACACTTGGTCTTCGTATGGAGCGGGTCTGTAATAACGCTTTCCGGCTTGCCCAGGCACTGGAGAAGCTGGAAGGTGTATCTGTCAACTATCCGCTGCTGGAGTCCAGTCCATATCATGAACTGGCAGAAAAACAGCTTAGTGGAAAGGGTGGAGCGATTCTGACTATCCGTGCAGGTTCCAAAGAACGGGCGTATAAGCTGATTAATCATCTGAAATATGTAAAGATTGCAACCAATATTGGTGATGTGAGAACTCTGGTGATCCATCCGGCGTCTACGATTTATATCCACAGTACGCCGGAAGCAATGGCAGAGGCAGGTGTTTATGAGGACACGATCCGCATCAGTGTGGGTATCGAAGATATAAAAGATCTGATACAGGATTTCACAGAGGCAGTGGAGAGCCTTGGAGAGGAATAAAGTTAGCGCTGAGCATAGTTCAACCAAATCAAGCAAGTAGCGAAGAGGATGATTTTATCCGCCTGACATATGAAATCAGCCATAATAAAAGAAATTTTACAAAAGCAGTGGAACGATTTGCAAATATGAAATAATGTTGAGGACCAGTCTATATGGAAGACTGGTCTTTAATAGTTTTATGAAAAAATAGTTGACATGATAATGAAAGGATGAGTATGTAAAAAAATATGCGTATAGCAAGCGTGTAAAAACATATTGACAAATACGCCTTAAATACGCATAATAAAAATGAAACCTGTAAATATATTTATATTGAGGAACGAAAATATATGAAAAGGAGAGATTTAATTCGGCTTCTCGAGAGGAAAGGCTGGGTGTTGAAGCGGAATGGCAGTAATCATGATTTATACACAGACGGAAAGCGCTGTGAAGCAATTCCCAGACATTCAGAAATAAATGAGAAGCTTGCACAGGCGATCATCAGGAGATTAGGCTTGTGAAATGACAAGGGAGGGCAGCTATGAAAGGAGCATATCCTATTATTTTACAAAGGACAGAAGAGGGATATTACGTGAATATTCCGGATTTTGAAATCGGGACACAGGGAGATTCCATTGCAGATGCTATGGAAATGGCCAGGGATGCAATAGGACTGGCAGGGATTGATATGGAAGATGATGGAAAAACACTTCCGGAACCTTACACTGTCAAATTTGAACCGGAAAAGGACGATATTGTAACACTGGTTGATGTGGACTTTACAGAATACAGAAGAAAAGCAGATAACAGAGCGGTAAAGAAAAACTGCACGATTCCATACTGGATGAGTGTAGCTGCAGATAAGGCAGGAGTCAATTATTCCAGACTTTTGCAGGACGCTATTACTAATTTCCTTGGGCTTAACAAAGTACAAGGATAAACAAACAGAAATATTTTCGTTTCCAAAAGATAAATAAAAATAACGGTTGAGTACTTTATGAAATAATAGATTATTGAACTGTTATAAACAAGGCACAAATCCTGATTGCCAGATGATAAAATTAATAATACATGAGGCAGTCAGAGACAAGAGAAAACCCGGAAAATCAGAGGTTTCCAGTCAAGTGGAACTCCATGATTTTCCGGGCTTATTTTTTCTGAGAAAAAATTTTCCAGACCTTGAATCTATTTCCGAAACCGTTTCGTTATAAAAAATAGCGGTTAAAAAATAACAATTATCTGTGGGCGCGTTTTTCAATCAGTCCGAGGAGTCCGTACAGGATAATAGCGATGATACACAGAATGATAATGGACATCAGCACCCAGGTAAGCTTAAAAGTCTGGCTGGAATAGATGATCAGGTAGCCAAGTCCTTTTCTGGCACCGATAAATTCGCCTATGATAACACCAACCAGACACAGACCAATATTAACTTTCATAACACTGAGCAGTAACGGCACAGAAGACGGAAGAATAATCTTCATAAGCTTCTCTTTCTTTCCACCGCCCAGCGTCTCAATCAGCTTCAGTTTTTCCGGGTCAGCTTCGCCAAAACCTGTATACAGATTCAGAATCGAACCAAAGATAGCAACCGACATACCGCAGACGATAATCGTCCGTTCATTGGCACCGAGCCATACAATAAGCAAAGGCGCCAGAGCAGATTTCGGAAGGCTGTTCAGTACTACGAGATAAGGCTCTGTAATCTTTGCAAGTCTGGGACAGGTCCACAGCAGAACTGCCATCCCTGCACCCAGAACAACAACGAACAGAAAACTGACCAGTGTTTCCGTAATTGTAACAGAGAGATGGGGGAAAATAGAGCCGTCTCTGCACATACTGCAGAAGCTGTGCCAGATCATTACCGGACTGCTGAAGATAAAAGAATCGATCAGCCCGGTCCTGGCAGAGATTTCCCACAACACCAGAAAGAGAAGAAGAATAAATATCCGCAAAAAAAGAACTAGTTTCTTTTCTCTTTTCTGATGCCGGATATACTGTTGCTGATGATATGAGATTTCAGACATCATGATTCAGCTCCTTCCAGATCAGATTGAAATAAGATTTAAATTCAGGCGCATTTCTGGAAGCCATAGGAGTACGGTTCTCCAGATCAAAACAAACTGGCACAATCTTACGAATGATGGCAGGCCTTGGAGAAAGAATGATAACCCGGTCTGCCATGCTGATCGCTTCTGAAATATCATGGGTGACAAGAATTGCAGTCTTTTTTTCCTGACGCAGGATTTTGCCGATATCATCACTTACGCTGAGTCTGGTTTGAGAGTCGAGTGCAGAGAACGGTTCATCCAGCAGAAGAAGTTCCGGCTTTAATGCCAGAGTACGGATCAGTGCAGCTCTCTGGCGCATTCCTCCGGACAATTCGGACGGATGTGCAGAGCGGAATTTGTCCAAACCGTAATCTGAGAGAAGCTGATTTACATAAGCAAGTTTTTCGGCAGTGAGTTCCCTGCGGATTTCCAGTCCGAGAAGAACATTTTTATAAATTGTCCGCCACTCCAGCAGATGATCCTTTTGCAGCATATATCCGATACGGCAGTCACCGGAAGTTACCGGCGTGCCGTCCAGAAGAATCTGTCCCTGTTCCGGCCGGAGCAGACCACAGATCAGATTCAGCAGCGTGGACTTTCCACAGCCTGACGGCCCGACGATGGCGAGAAATTCACCTGGCATCAGTTGAAAGGATATATGAGAAAGGGCAGGGGTTTCCCCTGATAAACTGTGGTAGGAGAGACTGACATCTGTAATATCCAGCAGTGGTTTCATACAGATACCTCCATATTCGGTGAATAGTAACGAATATTTGTTACTGTTCACACACCAACTATCCCGCTAGTGCGCCGACAAGTTGATTCTTGAAACAATCTTGCAGGATAAATTTTCTTATTTCAAGGCGGAGGAAGGAGGCGTAGCGGTGGCTACGGCGACCGACGACAACGCGGAAATAAGAAATTTAGACGCAAGATTGTTCGAGAAATCAACTTGTTGGCACACTAGGTGTTTTGGCATGAATATGCCAAAATCCCGAGACATACAAGCCAAAATTCCATTGCCGCAGGCAATCTGGAATGAATTTTGGCTACGTTACTGTGAACGGAGTGAACAGTAACGAATATTTTCATAATTTATGATATGCAGAAATGTCAGGGTATGATATAATAGATGAACTATAGTATTTTTGCTGCTATAGTATTTGAGGGCAAATGTTCTGTAAGGAATACGTTACTGTTTACTATGTGTTTCATATCAGAAATATACATATATCAGACACTGCGACATGCATGAATCGGGTATAGAAATCAGACGAATGCTGTAAAAAACTGTATAAGAAAGTGTAAGCAAATGAGAAACAAAAAGAAAGCAATATTTAACACCATTTTTCTGATCCTTATATTTTCCATTACCGTATATATGGTATTTAAGGGAGAGGATCTGGGAGAGATTATTCATACAGTACGGCAGGCAGATCCGGTTTACTTACTGATCAGCGTGGTTTGTGTGGTACTGTTCATACTTGGCGAGTCTGTAATTATCTTCTATATGATGCGGACTCTCGGAGCAAAAGTAAAGATGGGGCATTGTGCTCTGTATTCTTTTGTGGGATTCTTTTTCAGCTGTATCACACCGTCTGCATCCGGCGGACAGCCAATGCAGATTTATTTTATGAAAAAGGACAAACTTCCGATTCCTGTCACTACGCTGGTCCTGATGATTGTCACGATTACTTATAAAGCGGTTCTGGTAGTGATCGGAATTGTAATCTGGATTTTTGGCAGAGGCTTTCTGGAAGGATATCTTGGTCAGTACATGTGGGTGTTTTACTTGGGCGTAGGCCTGAATATTTTCTGTGTTACTTTCATGATGATCCTTGTATTTGCCCCTGGATTGGCGAAGTGGATTATGGTAAAAGGACTGAAACTTATTGAACATTTCCGTTTCCTTAAGCCAAAGGCAACCCGGCTTGAGAAACTGGAAGCGTCTATGGATCAGTATCATGAAACTGCGGCTTTCTGGGCAAGTCACAAGCTGGTGATCCTGAAAGTGTTACTGATCACTATGGCGCAGAGGATTTTGTTATTTACAGTTACATACTGGGTATACCGTTCGCTGGGATTTCATGGATATTCCATCATAACCCTTACGATTTTGCAGTCTGTCATATCTGTCTCTGTTGATATGCTGCCTTTACCCGGAGGAATGGGAATCAGTGAGTCTCTTTATCTGGTGATGTTTGCACCGGTTTTCGGAGAAGCATTACTTCCTGCAATGCTGCTCAGCAGAGGAATTTCCTATTATGCACAGATGCTTATCAGTGCAGTGATGACCTGCGTGGCGTATTTCATAATAGGAAGAAAAGAACAAGAAGAAAAGTAGGGGGAGAAAATATGTTTTTAGGAATTTATGATTATACGGTAATATTGACTTATATAAGCCTGGGAATTTCCGTATTTGGAATTAGCAGGGCTCTGGAGGGGGATTTTAAGGTTGCGATTTTCTGTCTGGCACTTTCCGGACTGTGTGATATGTTTGACGGAAAGATAGCCAGAACAAAGAAGAACCGTACGGATGATGAGAAGAATTTCGGGATTCAGATCGATTCCTTATGTGATGTGGTCTGCTTTGGTATTTTTCCGGTAATGATCTGTTACTGTCTGGGTGTGAATACACCGGCGGGGATTGGGGCGCTTATTTTTTACAGTGTGGCATCTGTCATCCGCCTTGCATATTTTAATGTTTCAGAAACAAAGAGACAGAATGAGACTTCTGAGAACAGACAGTATTATCAGGGGCTTCCGATCACATCCATGGCGATCATCCTGCCGTTCCTTTATCTGATGAGAAGATATTGCGGACTCTATTTCCTGATCGTGATACATATTGCAGTGATTATCGTGGGACTGCTTTTTATTCTGGATATCAAGGTAAAAAAACCTCAGAATCCGGTACGTATCCTGCTGGTTGCAGTCGTGGCACTTGCACTTGCGAAGATGTTCCGTTTGATATAAAATAAATATAACTGTTGACTGGCCGCAGCGGTTCCCGGGAAATGGGGAGGCTGCGGTTATACTTTTATGGAGGGAAGATACGAATGAAGTATATTGACAGAAAAGGAAATATCACGATTGAAGAGAATGAGCAGGATAAATTTCTGCGGCATTTATATAATGACCGGGGTGGCAGACTCTGCCTGAAACTCCTGATCAGACCTTTCGTGTCAAAGGCAGCGGGAGTCCTGCTTAACACCAGACTTTCTGCCAGATTTGTACCGGATTTTGTAAAAAACAACAAGATTGACCTGAGCATTTACGAAAAACAGAACTTCTCTTCATGGAATGACTTCTTTATAAGGCGCATCCGAAAAGAAGAACGCCCGATCGATATGCGCGAAAACATCCTGATCAGCCCCTGTGACGGAAAACTTTCCGTACACAGGATCAGCTCAGACTCACGTTTCAGCATCAAAGATACAGAATATACAGCAGGACAGCTTCTGAAGAATAAGGCAATTGCTGAGAGATACACAGGCGGCTATGCGCTGATTTTCAGACTGACAGTAGATGACTATCATCATTACTGCTATGTGGCAGATGGAAGAAAATCCGCGAATGTAACTCTGCCCGGCGTTTTCCACACAGTGAATCCTGCAGCAAACGATGTATATCCCATCTACAAAGAAAACGCCAGAGAATACACTCTGCTGAAAACAAAACAATTCGGAACCATCCTCATGATGGAAGTAGGCGCCATGATGGTAGGAAAAATCACAAATCTCCATAAAAATCCTGCCACAGTAAAGAAAGGCCAGGAAAAAGGCAACTTCGAATTCGGAGGTTCCACAATAATCCTCCTCATCCAGCCGGGAAAAGTCCGTATTGACTATGATCTGATCGAGAATACAGAAGAGGGATATGAGACTATCGTAAAAATGGGCGAACGAATAGGAGAGTGCAGGAAGTTAAAAAATACAAAGAATCATTACGAAGGCACAATAGAGAATACCTGAACAGGTATTCGCATTTTATTAAAAGATAATAAAAAGCATTTGTGAAGATGCAGAAAGGATATAATAATACTGTTGAATAAACGAAACTATCAGAAAGAACTGGAAAAACTTATAGATCAGGCGCAAAAAGATAACAAGATCCCAAGCCTGTTTCTCCACAGCTGCTGTGCACCCTGCAGCAGTTACGTACTGGAATACCTGTCGAAATATTTCAACATCACAGTATTCTACTACAACCCAAACATCTACCCGGAAGAAGAATATCGCAAACGAGTCCATGAAATTACCCGTCTTGTAAACTCCATGGAATTTGAACACCCTGTCAAACTGATAGAGGGTCACTACGACCCGCAGGAATTCTTCCAGATGGCAAAAGGCCTCGAAGACGTACCCGAAGGTGGCGAACGCTGCTTCAAATGCTACCGTCTCCGCATGGAAGAAGCAGCAAAACTGGCAGAAGAGGGCGGCTATGACTATTTTACCACCACCCTTTCCATCAGCCCTCTGAAAAACGCAGCCAAGATCAACGAAATCGGTGAAGAACTGGCAGAAATCTACCACGTCCAACACCTCCCATCCGACTTCAAGAAAAAAAACGGCTACAAACGTTCCATCGAACTATCCCACGAATACGACCTCTACCGTCAGAACTACTGCGGTTGCGTCTATTCCCGAATGCCTTAGAATTACAGGGTTCCGAAACTAAGCCCCAACACACCTTCTTTTTCTTCACGTACCTTTTGAATGATTCCAAACTAACTACTTTGCAATACTGAAAAAATATGTTACACTAACACGTAAAAGCAATAATACCAAAAATAAAGAAGAAACGAGGAATAACACAATGGCACAGCTTTGGGGCGGACGTTTCACAAAAGAAACAGACAAACTTGTATATAACTTCAACGCATCCATCTCTTTTGACCAGAAATTCTATGAGCAGGACATCAGAGGCAGCAAAGCACACGTAGCAATGCTCGCCAGACAGGGAATCCTGACAGCAGAAGAAAAAGATCAGATCGAAGCAGGTCTTGACGGAATCCTTGCAGATGTAAGATCCGGCAAACTCGAGATCACATCCGAATATGAAGATATCCACAGCTTTGTAGAAGCAAACCTTATCGACAGAATCGGTGATGCAGGCAAGAAACTTCACACAGGAAGAAGCCGTAACGACCAGGTAGCCCTTGACATGAAACTCTATGTAAGAGATGAGATTGACGAGACAGACGAACTGGTAAAGAAACTTCTCGAAGCACTTCAGAAGATCATGGAAGAGAATGTCCACACATACATGCCAGGCTTCACACACCTCCAGAAAGCGCAGCCGGTCACACTGGCTCACCACGTAGGTGCATACTTTGAAATGTTCGTACGTGACAGAAGCAGACTTGCAGATATCCGTAAGAGAATGAATACCTGTCCTCTGGGTGCAGGTGCACTGGCAGGAACCACCTACCCACTTGACAGAGAATATACAGCACAGCTTCTCGGTTTCGACGGCCCGACCAGAAACAGCATGGACTCTGTATCAGACAGAGACTATGTGATTGAGCTTCTGTCCGCATTCTCCACAATTATGATGCACATGAGCCGTTTCTGCGAAGAAATCATTATGTGGAACTCCAATGAATACCGCTTCGTAGAGATTGACGACGCCTACAGCACAGGCAGCAGTATCATGCCTCAGAAAAAGAACCCGGATATCGCAGAACTTGTAAGAGGAAAAACAGGTCGTGTATACGGAGCATTAACATCTATCCTTACAACCATGAAGGGAATCCCTCTTGCATACAACAAAGATATGCAGGAAGACAAAGAACTTACATTTGATGCCATTGACACTGTAAAAGGATGTCTTGCCCTCTTCACAGGCATGATCTCCACTATGCAGTTCAACAAACAGAATATGGAAGCAAGTGCAAAGAATGGCTTTACAAATGCTACAGATGCAGCCGATTATCTGGTAAATCATGGAGTACCTTTCCGCGATGCACACGGCATTGTAGGCCGTCTGGTGCTTATCTGTATTGATAAAGGGATTTCTCTGGATGAACTTCCTCTTGAAGAATATAAAGCCATCAGCCCGGTATTCGAGAACGATATTTACGAAGCGATCAGTATGAAAACCTGTGTGGAAAAACGTATGACCATCGGTGCACCGGGACCTGACGTGATGAAGAAAGTGATCGCTGAGAACAAAAAATATCTGGAAGAAAATTAAAAAAATGCTTGCAATTTATTTTAGTTTGTTATAGTATGTACAAGAAAGACAGATGTACGCAATATAAGGACACCTGAATAAAAATGTCCGCGAAAGGGTAGAGACGCGGGCAGAAGATAAAGAGGAGAAAGATATTATGAGTGAAAAGCTTAGAGTCGGTATTTTAGGTGCTACAGGTATGGTAGGTCAGAGATTTATCTCTCTGCTTGAGAATCATCCATGGTTTGAAGTTGTAACTGTAGCTGCAAGTCCGAGAAGTGCAGGAAAGACATACGAAGAGGCAGTTGGCGGAAGATGGAAAATGGATACTCCAATGCCGGAGGGTGTCAAGAATCTTGTTGTTATGAACGTAAACGAAGTAGAGAAGGTTGCTGCAACAGTTGATTTCGTATTCTCTGCTGTAGATATGTCAAAAGAAGAGATCAAGAAGATCGAGGAAGAATATGCTAAGACAGAGACACCGGTTGTTTCCAACAACAGTGCTCACAGATGGACACCGGATGTACCGATGGTAGTGCCGGAAATCAATCCGGAACACTTCGATGTAATCGAATCCCAGAAGAAACGTCTTGGAACAACACGCGGATTTATCGCTGTTAAACCAAACTGCTCTATCCAGAGCTATGCTCCTGTATTAACTGCATGGAAAGAGTTCGAGCCATATGAAGTAGTTGCTACTACATATCAGGCAATCTCCGGAGCAGGTAAGACATTTAAGGACTGGCCGGAAATGGTTGGAAACATCATCCCATACATCGGCGGCGAGGAAGAGAAGAGCGAGAAAGAGCCATTAAGAATCTGGGGTAAAGTAGAAGACGGTGTAATCAAACCTGCTACAGAACCGGTTATCACATGCCAGTGTATCCGTGTACCGGTACTGAACGGACATACAGCAGCTGTATTCGTTAAATTCCGTAAGAATCCTACTAAAGAGCAGCTTATCAAAGCATTAGTAGAGTTCAAGGGACTTCCACAGGAATTAGAACTTCCAAGTGCTCCGAAGCAGTTCATTCAGTATCTGGAAGAGGACAACCGTCCGCAGGTTACAGAGGATGTAAACTTCGAACATGGCATGGGCGTATCTGTAGGACGTCTTCGTGAAGACACCGTATATGACTGGAAATTCGTAGGACTTTCCCACAATACAGTCAGAGGTGCAGCAGGCGGAGCAGTTCTCTGTGCTGAAACCTTAAAAGCAAAAGGATACATCCAGGCGAAATAATTTATAGAAAATAATAAAAGAGGTGCCGGTAACGGTGCCTCTTTTTATGAGGACACGACGGATTATGAAAGGAAAAGTTCTGACAACAGTGGTGACTTTTGAAACTACCACTCAGGCAATTGCCATGGAAAGGGAATGTAAGAAAAACAAATTTACAGGCAGACTGATCCCTGTGCCAAGAGAAATATCAGCTTCCTGCGGCCTTGCGTGGAAATGTGGGGAACAGAACGAAGAAGAAACAGCTTCCTATATGAAGGAACAGGATCTGGAATATGAAAAGATTTATAGGATTCTTGCGTAAAATGGAAAGATTTATAGGAATACCTGATATATGGTAAACGGTTCACATTTTGACGGATATGTGAAAACATGATACAATGATAGCACTGAATCTCTTGTTATAGAAGATATGTAACTATTCGGCAGTCTGTCGGCTGTGAAAGTACGTTACTGTTCACTCCGTTTACAGTAACGAAAGTATTGAACAGTTACGAGGAGATTCTGAATATGGAGATCAATTGGGGTGAACTGACTTATGGGAAATGAAATGAAAAAAAGTGAAGTGCGTCTTACACAGCTTGCCAGTGCAGCCGGATGCGGTGCTAAGATTGGCCCGAAAGTTCTGGCGCAGGTAGTAGGCAAACTTCCGAAATTTACAGATCCGATGCTTCTGGTAGGTCCGGAGACATCAGACGATGCAGCAGTATACAAGATTAATGATGAACTGGCAATGATCCATACAGTAGACTTTTTTCCGCCAGTAGTGGATGATCCGTATATGTACGGGCAGATCGCGGCAGCCAATGCACTGAGTGATGTCTATGCAATGGGCGGTGTTCCGAAACTGGCATTAAATGTGGTAGCATTTCCAAACTGCCTTGGTCAGGAAGTACTGGAGCAGATTCTGCGCGGCGGTGCAGATAAGGTCATGGAAGCCGGAGCAGTCCTTGCAGGCGGGCATACTATCAATGATAAAGAACCGAAATACGGACTCTGTGTAACTGGTTATGTGCATCCGGACAAAATGTGGAAAAATTACGGCGCAGAAGAAGGAGACATCCTTATTCTTACCAAACCGCTGGGCTGTGGAATTCTTAACACTGCCATTAAGGCAGAAATGGCGTCTCAGGAAGAAATTGAGAGAGTCCAGAAGATCATGGCGAAGCTGAACAAATATGCAGCAGAGATTGCATCTAAATACACGATCCACAGCTGCACCGACGTAACAGGATTCAGTCTTGCAGGTCACAGTCTGGAAATGGCAAAAGGCAGCCGGAAAACCCTGGTGATCCAGTCTGAGAAACTTCCGATCATTGAGGGTGTTGAAGAATATGCACAGATGGGGCTGATCCCTGAAGGTGCATACAGAAATCGTGACTTCGCAGGCGATGAAGTACGAAGTGAGATTAAGGAACTCTGGATGGAGGATCTGGTATTTGATCCGCAGACATCCGGCGGACTTCTGCTTGCAGTACCGGCAGAAGAAGCCGATGCCCTTGCAGAAGAGCTTGCAGGTATGGATATCTTCGGCGGTGTTATCGGATATGTAACAGAATTGCAGGATAAAGCGGTTGTATTCGAATAAAAAATTCAGCTTTAATTTCAGACATTTTCTCCTGCGTCAGCATGTCTGCAGATATCTTTCTTGTCCTTTGTATTCTGCCGAACTGTCTCGATTGCATTAGTATATGGAATTGCTATAAAAATCTTCGAATATAATGGAACATAATTACAAATCTGATGAATATTCTTGAATTGTTTGACGATTTCGGTTGTGAAACAGATATTCAGGTGATATAATGTTCTCAATAAAATACATTGCGGAGGTGTAGTTATGAATTATGAAGATGTACAGAAAGTGTCAAACGCGGCGAAGGCCAAGAGCAACCTGGTGAATACCAACTTTTTCAAGTACTTCATACGTGCGATCATGGCGGGCTTTTTTATTGATGTGGCTATGATCTACAGTAATGTAGTTGGAAACGTATTCTCCAAGACCATGCCTGAATGGGGAAAATTTGTGGGGGCATTAGTATTCTCCATTGCAGTACTTCTGATCAGCTTCGTAGGCGGCGAACTTTTTACAGGAAATAATATGGTAATGGCGTTCGGAGCCTATGATAAACAGGTGAGCTGGAAAGAGGCAGGTAAGGTATGGGGCGTAAGCTACCTTGGAAACTTTGTCGGATGTGCAATTTTAGCATTGTTGTTTGTAGGTGCAGGAGCGTCCGGAACAGCAGATTATTTTGCAGGATTTATCGGAAACAAATTGAGTATTCCGCTCGGACAGATGTTTTTCAGAGCAGTGCTCTGTAACTTCTTCGTCTGTCTTGGCGTGCTCTGTGGTATGAAATTAAAGAGTGATGCAGGAAGATTCCTGATGATCCTTATGTGTATCTCAGGATTTGTTGTAAGTGGATTTGAGCACTGCATCGCAAATATGGGAATCTTTGTTACCGCATACTGCCTGGTACCTGGATTATCCCTTGGAGCCATGTTAAAGAGCATGGTAGTAGTAACTTTAGGAAATATGGTGGGCGGTGCCCTGTTGCTGGCATGGCCGCTCAGAAAGATGAGTGCAGATAAATAATATGTCAAAAGCTTTATACATAGCCGAAAAGCCCAGTGTGGCACAGGAATTCGCAAAAGCTTTGAAAATCAACGGACAAAGACGGGATGGCTACCTGGAATCTCAGGACAGCGTGGTGACCTGGTGTGTGGGACATCTGGTCACCATGAGCTACCCGGAAAAATATGATATCAAATATAAAAGGTGGAGTTTAGATACCCTGCCTTTTTTGCCGCGCGAATTTAAATATGAAGTGATCTCCGGAGTGCAGAAGCAGTTTGAGATTGTCAAAGGACTGCTTAACCGAGAGGATGTGGACACTATTTACGTGTGTACCGACTCCGGACGGGAGGGAGAATACATCTACCGTCTGGTGGCACAGATGGCAGGCGTTCATGGAAAAAAAGAAAAGAGAGTCTGGATCGACTCTCAGACAGAAGAAGAGATCATGAGAGGAATCAGAGAGGCAAAGGATCTGTCAGCATATGACAATCTTTCTGCTTCAGCCTATCTTCGGGCGAAAGAAGACTATCTCATGGGAATTAATTTTTCCCGTGTACTGACACTGCGTTATGGAAACAGTGTGTCAAATTATTTAAATACGAAATATCAGGCCATTTCTGTAGGACGGGTTATGACCTGTGTACTTGGAATGGTAGTGCGAAGAGAGCGCGAGATCCGTGCATTTGTGAAAACTCCGTTTTACCGCGTACTCAGCAGCATTGACCTTGAGGGAGAAAACTTTGAGGGAGAGTGGAGAGCTGTGGAAGGCAGCAGATATTTCCAGACTCCTTATCTGTATAAAGAGAACGGATTTAAAGAGAAAGCCTATGCTGAAAAACTGATACAGGAGCTGTCTGTGAGTCAGCCACTGCAATGTACAGTAGAGAAAATCGAGCGGAAAAAAGAGAACAGGAATCCGCCGCTTTTATTTAACCTGGCGGAGCTTCAGAATGTGTGCTCCAAGCTGTTCAAGATCAGCCCGGATGAGACATTAAAAATCGTACAGGAACTGTATGAAAAGAAACTGGTCACTTATCCCAGAACAGATGCCCGTGTATTGTCTACTGCGGCAGCAAAGGAGATTTATAAGAATATCTCCGGGCTGCGTAATTATGAACATACAGCAGAGATCGCACAGCACATTATTGAACAGGGAAATTACAAAAATCTGGCAAAGACCAGATATGTTAATGATAAGCAGATCACAGACCATTATGCAATCGTACCCACAGGCCAGGGTTTAAACGCATTGAGAAGTGTTTCTCTTACTGCGCAGCGTGTATATGAGACCATTGTCAGAAGGTTTGTATGTATTTTTTATCCTCCTGCAGTATATCAGAAGATCAGTCTTGTGACAAAAATTCAGAATGAGAGCTTTTTTTCTTCATTTAAAGTACTGCTGGATGAAGGGTACTTAAAAGTTGCCACAAATTCTTTTGCGAAGCGAAAAGCAGCAGATGCCATGAGTGGTGGAAACAGAGCCGGCGCAGCCGGCAATGAGGGAAGTGAAGAGGAAGATCCGGATACAGGAAAAAACGGCAGGAACAAAGCTGATGATTCGGCTGAGGATATGGCATGTGATACCAGACTTCTTGCCGCATTGCAGAACCTGAAAAAAGGTGATATACTCTCTGTGGACGGCCTGAGTATCAAAGAGGGCGAGACATCGCCGCCAAAGCGTTATAATTCCGGTTCTATGATTCTTGCAATGGAGAATGCAGGTCAGCTGATCGAGGACGAAGAGCTTCGTGCCCAGATTAAAAGCTGCGGAATCGGAACCAGTGCCACCAGAGCGGAAATTCTTAAGAAACTGTGCAATATCAAATATCTGGCACTCAATAAGAAAACCCAGGTGATCACTCCAACCCTTCTTGGAGAGATGATCTTTGATGTGGTAAACTGCTCCATCAGACAGCTTCTGAACCCGGAACTGACTGCAAGCTGGGAAAAAGGACTGAATTATGTGGCAGAGGGCAGTATTACAGAACAGGAATATATGGATAAGCTGGAACATTTTGTGCGCCTTCGCACCAGACAGGTGGAGGACAGCAATATCCAGCCATATCTGAGACAGTTCTTTGATGCTGCAGCAGTGAATTATAAGGATTCATCTGAAAAAAACAGTGCGAAAACAACAGGCAGATCAACGTCCGCAGCGGGACGATCACGTACCTGCAGAAAGCCGTCTACTTCAAAGTAGTGTGTATTTATGACAGATAAAAGAAAACATGTCATCATAGCGAGAGAAAAGAGGAAAATATTATGTTAAAAGATTTTACAATTGCAAACCTTCTGGATCTGAACGAAACAATCGCAAAGGATTTATTTGAAGGAAAAACATATCCATGGGAAGTATTAGCGGAGATCGGAGATTTCATCCTGAAACTGGGACAGACCTTAAGTGAAGAAGAATACGACCACCCGTCAGAAGATGTATGGATCGCCAAGAGTGCCAAAGTAGCACCTACAGCCTGCATCAACGGTCCGGTCATCATAGGTAAAGAAGCAGAAGTACGCCACTGTGCATTTATACGCGGAAAAGCAATTATAGGTGAGGGTGCAGTAGTAGGTAATTCTACGGAATTAAAGAATGCGGTACTTTTCAACAAGGTACAGGTTCCGCACTACAATTATGTAGGCGATGCAGTTCTCGGCTACAAATCCCATATGGGCGCAGGTTCCATCTGTTCCAATGTAAAATCTGACAAGAAACTGGTAGTTGTAAAAGACGGTGACGAGAAGATTGAAACAGGCCTGAAGAAATTCGGCGCAATGCTGGGTGACAACGTAGAAGTAGGCTGCGGCTCCGTATTAAATCCCGGAACTGTGATCGGACGCTGCTGCAACATTTACCCACTTTCCTCAGTAAGAGGCTGCGTACCTGCAAATCACATTTATAAGTCAAAAACAGAAATTGCAGAAAAGAAAAGTTGAAAATATAGAAGAGGCAGGTTGTATGAAGGATATTATTTCAGTCATACAGCCTGCCCTTTTATATTTTTATGTCTGTCTGAGATAGAAGATATTTGTTGTACCTGATATTACATATGAAATAAAAGTTTTCTCAGGATTACCAGAATGGTAATGTGCACCGGATAAAACCAGTAAAAAACATATTTCAGAAATTTTCCTTTTACAAATCCACGTTCACCATTGTACATATTAATGGAAAGAAAAGCAAAGCAGGCTTTCCATTCATAGTAAAGCCAGCAGCTTCCGATGATCGCCTGGGCGGTTTTATCGTTGCGGAACCAGTACATGATCAGCAGGAATACAAATCCCCGCCATCCGTAATCTGCCTTCAGAAACACAGAGACAGTCAGCAGTGCCAGCACGCAGACAAGCTGCATTCTCTGATTATCCCAGAAGTATTCCAGGGCACAGAATGCCAGGTATCCCAGAAACAGGGTGAAAAATACATTCTGCTTCTCATATCGCCAGGTGTTGGTAAACATGAAGTTCCATGGAATCTCAGAGATACATGCAAATAGAAACAGATTCAGGCCATATTTCTTACGGTTATGTGTATGCAGAAATCCTTCCACTAACAGAAAACAGAAAATTGGAAAAGCGGCCCTGCCGATATCCCGGAAAATCCGATACCAGCTGTAATCCACACCACCGAAACTGAAAAGGGTTGCGGTTGTGGCGGGATAATTATACAGGATCATTAAGCCGGTATGGTCGATCAGCATCAGGATGATAGCAATTAATTTTAAAGTGCTCCCGCTCAGAACCTGAAATTTTGCAGGGAGAAAGGAAGCAGGTAACTTTGTTGTCATAATAGAAATCCCTTCATTAATAGAAATTAGAACTATTTTACCACAAAAAAATCAAAGATGGTTAAAAATTTTACAATTTATGACTGGACGAATCAGCACTTTTGTGAGAAAATAACACTAGGTTGTTAGGCATACTCCTCTGAAGTCATTCAGCAGACATCGGAGTTTTATCCTGTGCAGTTCATTCAGCAGTTCTGTACAGTGGAGAGTATAACAACATGAAGTTAATCTATACTTGAAAGGAGTTTTACAATGATTTATTCACGCGAAGTAGAAGAAATGTGCCCAGTTGCACAGGGCGTTCATCATGGCGCCGCTCCAATCCCAGAAGAAGCTAAATGGGTACAGGCAAAAGAAGTCAAAGATATTTCCGGTCTTACACACGGTGTTGGCTGGTGTGCACCACAGCAGGGTGCCTGCAAGCTTACATTAAATGTTAAAGAGGGTATCATCCAGGAAGCACTGGTTGAGACTATCGGATGTTCAGGTATGACTCACTCTGCAGCTATGGCTTCCGAGATTCTTCCGGGACTTACAGTTATGGAGGCACTGAACACTGACTTAGTTTGTGATGCGATTAATACAGCTATGAGAGAACTCTTCCTTCAGATCGTTTATGGACGTACACAGTCTGCATTCTCAGAAGAAGGACTTCCAGTAGGTGCTGGACTTGAAGACCTTGGTAAAGGACTTCGTTCTCAGGTTGGTACAATGTATGGAACTCTGAAAAAAGGACCTCGTTACCTTGAAATGGCAGAAGGTTATGTAACAGGTATTGCTCTTGATGCAGATGATGAGATCATCGGATATCAGTTCGTAAGCCTTGGAAAAATGACTGATTTCATCAAAAAAGGCGATGACCCGAATACTGCATGGGAAAAAGCAAAAGGTCAGTATGGCCGTGTTGCAGACGCTGTTAAAATTATCGACCCAAGAAAAGAATAATTTAGGAGGTAACAGGAAATGGCTTTATTTGAATCATATGAGAGACGAATTGACAAGATCAATTCTGTTTTAAACAGCTATGGCATTGCTTCTATCGAAGAAGCTGAGAAAATCACAAAAGACGCAGGTCTTAATGTATACGATCAGATCAAAGGCATTCAGCCAATCTGTTTCGAGAACGCTTGCTGGGCATACACAGTAGGTGCTGCAATCGCAATCAAAAAAGGATGCAAGAAAGCAGCAGACGCAGCAGCAGCTATCGGAGAAGGTCTTCAGGCATTCTGTATTCCTGGATCCGTTGCTGATACACGTAAAGTAGGTCTTGGACATGGTAACCTTGGTAAAATGCTTCTTGAAGAAGAAACAGAGTGTTTCTGCTTCCTGGCAGGACATGAGTCCTTCGCAGCAGCTGAAGGTGCTATCGGTATCGCTGAGAAAGCTAACAAAGTTCGTCAGAAACCATTACGTGTTATTCTGAACGGTCTTGGAAAAGATGCTGCTCAGATCATTTCCCGTATCAACGGCTTTACATATGTAGAGACAGAATACGATCCATACAAGAACGAAGTTAAAGAAGTATTCAGAAAAGCATACTCTGAAGGACTTCGTGCAAAAGTTAACTGCTACGGCGCTAACAGCGTTCCGGAAGGTGTTGCTATCATGTGGAAAGAAGACGTTGACGTTTCTATCACAGGTAACTCCACAAACCCGACACGTTTCCAGCATCCGGTTGCAGGTACATACAAGAAAGAACGTCTTGAAGCAGGTAAGAAATACTTCTCAGTTGCTTCCGGTGGTGGTACAGGACGTACACTTCACCCAGACAACATGGCAGCAGGTCCAGCTTCCTACGGTATGACAGATACATTAGGACGTATGCACTCTGATGCACAGTTCGCTGGTTCTTCTTCTGTACCGGCTCACGTAGAGATGATGGGTCTCATCGGCGCTGGTAACAACCCGATGGTTGGTATGACAGTTGCAGTAGCTGTTTCCATCGAGGAAGCTGCTAAGGCTGGAAAGTTCTAATCAAACCTTTTTAATCAAAGAGTCAACAAACCTAGAAAGTACCGTAGTTCCAAGGGCTGCGGTACTTTTCTTAGTTTAGATCAAAAAATGAGAAAGTAATTTGAGACACGGTGAGAAGCCTTGAAAATGGCAAGATAGGCAAACAGGTAGGTAACAAGTAGGCAACAGAGCGAAGGAAACAAAAAGAAGAGCCGATCACAGGAAAAGAAATGCCGCAACCACAAGGGTTACGGCATTTTTTCTAGTGTGCCGAGCATGGCACTAATCTTACTGGTGAAAGTCCAGTCACG